>Ga0070675_100000586_pt1 | contig 24958 bp, 22 predicted proteins | sample KBSM43metaG_FD_65343 | JGI IMG/M metagenome (GOLD analysis project Ga0070675, IMG submission 65343) | Miscanthus rhizosphere microbial communities from Kellogg Biological Station, Michigan, USA - KBS M4-3 metaG | ecosystem: Host-associated > Plants > Roots > Rhizosphere > Soil ... | reverse complement strand
TCTGAGGACCGACGGCATATCATTGAGCAAATTTGTCACGGTGCGGTGTCCTACAAAGATTTGAAAGACCGCGACGTGAGACCAACTCTCCGATCATGGCTGGGGCCCTTGCAGCAGGACTTGCTGGACAAGCACGCGCCGGAGCGGGTCACGCTCAGCAACGGCCGGACGCCGAAGGTGACGTATGAAGCGCAGGGCCCTCCGTTCATCTCCCTGCGCATCCAGGAGCTTTTCGATGTCGCACAGACGCCGCGGATTGCTCAGGGCCGTGTTGTGCTTAGCGTTCATATACTCGCGCCCAGCATGCGGCCGGTCCAGGTGACGCAGGATCTGGCGAACTTTTGGCGGGAGCACTATCCCGGTATTCGGTCTGAGTTGAGACGTAGATATCCCAAACACGAATGGCGGTAGGTGTTTGCCCGGTCTGCTGAGCCGAACACTTGTTCGGCTCACGTCTGTGTGCTAGCTTTGACCCACACACGTCATGAGCGATACCCGCGAAATCCACGGCCGAGGCGCCGCCAGCAACCCCGGCAACCGCTTTGAACGGGCCCATTACGACGTTTCGGATTCGGACGAGCCTGGCGAATCTTTTTCGGCTGATACGGTTCTTCTCAAGGACGCGACGCGCTCTATCATTGCCTACAACGACAGTCCGGATGTCGGCTTCGACGCGAGCATCAATCCCTACCGGGGATGCGAGCACGGGTGCATTTACTGTTTCGCTCGTCCGAATCACGAGTATCTCGGTTTTTCAGCCGGCCTGGACTTTGAAACAAAAATTCTCGTTAAGGAACAGGCCCCGGAGTTGTTGCGGCGCGAGTTGATGCTTCCGTCATGGAAGCCCCAGCCTCTCGCGATCAGCGGCGTAACGGATGCTTTTCAACCCGTTGAACGCCGCTTGAAGCTGACACGGCGATGTCTTGAGATTCTTGCGGAGTTCCGGAATCCGGTCGTCATCATCACGAAGAACGAGCTGGTCACGCGAGATATCGATCTGCTTTCAGAGCTTGCACGGCATGATGCCGCGCTGGTTTTCATTTCGGTGACGTCGTTGCGCGGAGAGTTGGCGCGCACCCTGGAACCGCGAGCATCACAGCCGCAGCGGCGTCTCGCGGCGATTGAGGCGCTTGCCACCGCAGGCATTCCTGTCGGTGTGCTTGTCGCTCCGGTGATTCCGGGCCTGACGGATCATGAGATGCCCGGCATTCTTGCCGCGAGCCGTGGCGCTGGAGCCGTCACCGCTGGCTATGTTCCATTGCGGCTGCCTTTCGGTTTGGCTCCGCTATTTGAGGAGTGGCTAACGATTCACGCGCCACTTCAAAAGGAGAAGATTCTGAATCGCGTTCGAGAAATCCGCGGCGGGAAACTCAATGATCCCAATTTCCGAACCCGACTTCGAGGAGAGGGCGAGTATGCCGGCCACTTGAGAAAACTTTTTGAGATGGCCTGCCGCAAGTCAGGGCTGAATGCCTCCAGGCCGAAACTCAGCACGGAGGCATTCCGCCGACCGGGTTCTCAGATGAGCTTGTTCGGATGATCTATTCGCCTTCGCGTCCGCCTTGCATCGTCAAAATCTTGCCGGTTTCCATTTTGCCGGTCATGAACATGCCGCCGTTCCCGCCGTCGCGGAGCGGGCGATAAGAAACCGTGATCTTGTCTCCAACTTTGAGGGTTGAGCGTGTCCAGTTGCGTCGTTCGAGGAAGTTGGGACTCATCCCTTCGAATCCATAATTGGCAGTGCCGCCCTTTCCATCGGGCGCATCGATCCAGATCCAGATGTGCGGATTCGTCCACTCCACCTTGCTCACGGTACCCGTCACGGTTTTCTCTTCGTTCATGTTGAACGCGACGAAGGAATGATGGGCTGCGGCGATTCCAGCGGTCGCAACGATGAACGAAACTGCAGCGAAGCTCGCGAGAAGTGCTCTGTTTAACTTCTTGATCATATTGGTCCTCTATTTAGATGAATTCGCGGCGGGCGGAGTCAGATTAATTCCGGCTTTGCCACTGCTATCCACGGAATTGCGGTTGTTCTCTTCGCAGATGTATTCCTCGATTGTCCATTCTCGATGGCGCCGGAGATTTGAAGACGTGGTGTATGGCGCAACAAGGACGACGGGATCCGAGATTGTAGTTTCAATCGTCATGTTGTCGGGATCGGCGAGCCGAAAACGTTCGACGATTCGCATTTTGTCGCTGGGAGCTACGCCGGGCGCAATCCGGATGCTTGGCGAAAAGCCGATGGACTCCGCGACAAGTGTGTCGCCCTCCCAGTGTCCGATGGATGTCCCGAAGAACTTTGGATCCGGATCTTCCGGAAGTTTCCTTCCATCCGTGTAGATATGTCGGACCTGCGTATAGGCCTCGATGACAATGGTCACCTTGCCCGGCGTCAGAAGAAATTCCATCGGGTACGGTTGAGTCATGATCCCGGGCATTCCCGGAGGGAGACAGTTCGCGGTTGTGTTGTCTTCCGGAGCGCTTGCCTGATAAGCGCGACTCTTCGCTTCATACTCTGGGTTCAGCTGCATGCCGCCACCACGGCCGCCCCGTCCTCCCGCGCCACCTCGTTGAGCTGCGGCAGGTGCGTTTGCTCCCTGACCGGCCGTTGCCGGCGCTGCGCCTCGTGGCGCTCCTGCCGCGGGGGCGCCGCCGCCTCGCGGAGCGGCAACATTGCCGGCCTGCCCGCCATTCCCACGCGGTGCTCCGCCTCTTTCCCAAACGCCATTGAAATCGGGAAGCTTGGCCAGGGCTGCCCAATCGTCAGCAGCAGGCTTTTTCGTCACGAATTGTTGACGGGCTGCCATCGAGCTGATCGACACTGCAATCAGAATCGCGGCCGCCGAAATCAGAAACCTTTTCTTGGTGGTCATGGGCGAAAAGCTAGCACGAAAATGTAGGCCGGAATAGGGATAAGATGTCTGGCATGCAAAGGCAGAACCGCCGACAGTTTTTAGCGGAAACTTTGAGCGCAAGTGCATTGACGAGTCTCGCTGCCTGCATGAAGGAAACGCATCAGATGCCGTCAACGGAACGAATGCCGGTCGTGTTTGTGGGGCATGGCACGCCTCGCAGCGCTGTTTGGGCGAATGAATGGACGTCCTCGTGGGAAACAATCGGCGCTGGCCTTCCGCGGCCATCCGCCATTCTGTCGATATCCGCTCACTGGCTCACGCGCGGAGGCGCCCTGATCACGGCGAGCCGCGAGCCTCGAATGAACTACGATTTCTATGGCTTCCCCGACGAGATGTACAAGGTGGTTTATCCAGCCCCGGGGAACATCACACTGGCGCAGGAGCTTCAGTCGAGCCTGGGTAGTCAACTACCCGTACGACCCGATACCGAGTGGGGTTTCGATCACGGCACCTGGGTTGTGTTGAAGTATATGTTTCCGAAGGCGGATATTCCCGTCATTCAGCTGAGTATCGATTACAGCAAGCCGGCAGCGTTTCACTACGAGTTGGGAAGGCACCTGGCTTCTTTGAGAAATCGAGGAGTGCTGATTCTCGGTTCAGGCAACATGGTTCACAACTTGAGCATCCGGCCAGGTATGAACAATGACCAGCCGTACGACTGGGCGCAGGAGTTCGATGCCGCGATCTGGAAGAGCATCCAGGACGGAAACCATCAGGCAGTGATTGATTTTCAAAAGATGGGATCTGTAGTGGCGCAGGTTCATCCGACTCACGATCATTTTCTTCCACTGCTCTACTGTCTCGGTTTGAAAACCGACAAAGACGAAGTCCGGGCGTTCAATGAAAACTTCCAATGGCCGGCCGTCAGCATGAGGTCGATCGTCATCTCGTAAGCTTTCGGAATACGGTGGAAGTTTTCGTTGACACATCCAGCAACGAAAACGTAAACACTAGGGCACAATTGTACGTTCGGATCAGGAGGGAATCATCGTGAGACACCACGCACTCGGAAGCGCTTGCGTCCTTGTGCTCGCCTTGGGTTCGCTTGGCTTCGGCCAGGTAGCGGTACAAGGGACCGGTGGACAGGGTAGAGGAACTCAGGAGGTAGGGCAGGGGGCTTCTGCGGCGCCGGCTGCGGGTGGCGCTCCGCGTGGCGGAAGAGGCGCCGCTGCAGCGGCGCCGGCGAAACCAACTCCACGCAAGGCAGATGGAAAACCAGTCCTGGGGACAGGCACGGGGGAAGCCGCCTTATGGCTACCGGCGGGCGGTGGCGGGGAGCGTTTTGTAAACCCCGATACAGCAGACCCAAGCCCAGACAAGTTGAGAATCAGCGAAGTTCCCATGTTGCCGTGGACGAGAGCGTTGCTGGAGTACCGTCTTGAGAATCAGTTGGAGCCCCACACACGTTGCAAGCCTTCGGGCGGACCCCGTCAGTTTCTGACACCGTATGGGGTAGAGATCGTGGAAATGCCGGATCTTAAACAGATCATCATTATGGACCTCGGCGGTCCCCACACCTACCGGGCAATCTATATGGATGGGCGGCCACATCCGGCAAATTTTCAGCCAACTTACTACGGTCACTCGACTGGCCGTTGGGAAGGAGACACTCTCGTTATTGATACGGTCGGCTTCAATGAGAAATTCTGGATCGACCGGCAGGGCACACCGCATACCGAAAAGCTTCACATGACCGAAAAGCTGACTAGGACCGATTACAACACCATGAAATATGAAGTAACGATTGACGATCCAGGCGCGTATACAAAGCCGTGGACGAGCGGATTTAATTTTCGCTGGACCGCAAATTCCGAATTGTTTGAGTACGTCTGTCAGGACAATAATTACGCTCCCGATCTGATGGTGGGAGCTCAGGAATTTGTGGATCGCACCAGCAAGATTGTTCCGTGAGATTAAGGAGAAGTGGCATGAGGCATCCTGTTCTGGGTTTGGTGGTCATGATCGCCGCAGCGAGTTTGCTGATACTTCCGCTATCGGCGCATCACGAGATCACCGCGAAGTTCGATCCGGCGAAGACGACCCGTCTTCAGGGGGTCGTTACCTACGTGGATTGGGCGAATCCGCACGTACACATTTTTATGAACGTAGGCACCGGCACCAACATCGTGAACTGGGCCGTGGAACTCGAGAGCGTGATAGACCTGCAGAGAGCAAAGTACACACGCGATACGGTGAAGCCCGGAGACACGCTGAGCGTTGAGGGGATTCTCGCCAGAGACGGCAGCCGCCAGGTTTGGGGAAATACAGTGACCCTTGCCGGGAAGCGCATTCTCAATGTGCCCGAGGAAACTGTGAACCGCGCCCCGGGTGGTCCTGCGCCACGCTGGCCGGATGGAAAGCCGCGGCTGGGACCAACGACCGGAACGACCGGTTACTGGGCACGCCCGTCCATGACAATCCTTGCAGAGAACGGCACCAATATTCGCGCGAATAAGAATGGCCTGCTAGCTAACATTGCTGATGCGGGCAAAGTGGCCCCGTTCCAGCCTTGGGCCAAGGATCTGTTCGAGTTACGCCAGCGAAATCGTCTTGCGGACGATCCGCAATACCTGTATTGCCTGCCGCCGGGCGGACCGCGCCAGTACCAGGAAGCCTACGGGGTCCAGTTTGTAGAGGACAAGGACCATCAACGGATTTTCGTATTTGTCGGTGGCGTCGACCACAACTGGAGGCTAATCTATCTGGATGGCCGCCAACAGGTCGGGCAGGTCCGGGGAGACTCAGACAACCCGCTCTATTACGGACGCGCCGTTGGCAAATGGGAGGGGGATTCGCTGGTGGTAGACATCAAGGGTTTCAACGAGAAATTCTGGTTCTCCAACGGCGGTCTTCCGCACACCGATAAGCTGCATCTCACTGAGAAGTTTACGCGTACCGACGCTAACACTTTGAAATACGAAGTAACTATTGACGACACCGGGGCCTATACGCGACCGTGGTCGAGCGGTTGGAACCTGCAGTGGGTCGCTGGTGAGGAATTACCGGCTTTCTACTGCCAGGACAATCGTCCCTAATTTTTGTTGACTGGAATACAAGTCTCGTTAAAAGTATGGGCAGTTTAGCTAACAAAGGACAGTTACTCTTCCCTTTAGGAGGATTTACGATGAAACGGTCGTTTTTGGGTCTTGCTCTTGTTCTAGGTCTTCTCGCATCGGTGCCCTTGGCAGCGCACCATTCGTTCTCAGCGGAATTCGATGCGGCCAAGCCGGTCACCCTCAAGGGATGGGTCACGAAGATCGATTGGACGAATCCGCACGTTTGGATCTATATGAACGTGAAGGATGAAAAGTCGGGCGCGATGACCAACTGGGGCTTTGAAATGGGCCCACCGCATTTGCTTCAGGGACAGGGCTGGACGCGCAACTCTTTGAAGATTGGTGATGAGGTAATGGTCGAAGGCAGCATGGCGAAGAATGGCAGCAAGAGAATGAATGCCAGATCGGTCACCATGAATGGCGTGAAGCTCGGCGCCGGTTCGAGCCAGAACATTAACCAGTAAGTCTTTCTCGTAAAGGAGCTGATGTGCGATACGCCAGTTTAGCGGCGGCCCTGCTGTTGGTGTCGCTTCCTCCTTTGGCATTCAGTCAGGCGCCTGCACCGCAACAACAGAACGGCCAGGCAGGGCAAGTAGGGCAAGGATTGGCTACTCCTCCAGGGGCAGCCAATCAGGGTGCCCGGGGCCAGGCTGGCGGTCGCGGTGGCGGGAGAGGCGGCGCAGCCGCTCCTGCAGGCCCCGCCGAACCGACTCCTCGCTGGCCTGATGGCAAACCGCGTCTTGGGGCGCTGCCTGGTGGGAAGGGGCTATGGAACGGCGGAGGCTCCACAGCCGATGCCAATACCCCGTTTCAACCGTGGGCGAAAGCCGTGTCTGACGATCGCCGCGCGAATGCAATGGAACCCCACACCCGTTGCAAACCGTCAGGCGGTCCACGACAGTTTGCGACGCCCTACGGTGTCGACATTGTGGATATGCCAGAACTCCAGCGCGTCTACATCCTGGACGTCGGCGGGCCACATACTTTCCGGGTCATTCACCTGGACCTCAAGGAGCATCCCAAGGATCTCACGCCGAGCTACTACGGGCATTCTATTGGTCGGTGGGAAAACGATACGCTCGTGGTGGACACGGTTGGGTTCAACGAACGGATGTGGATCGACCGCGGGCAGGCCCCTCACACCGAGAAACTCCATCTCATCGAAAAGTTCACGCGTACGGACATGAACAACATGACGTATGAACTCACCGTCGATGATCCGGGTGCCTATACCGCCACCTGGACGCGCACATCTCAGATGCGTTTCTCTGCGAATTCTGAGTTGTTTGAATTTATTTGCCAGGACAACAATTTCGCTCCTGAGCTCCTTGTCGGAACCAAGGAATTTGTCGATCGCAGCAGCGTGATCGTTCCGTAGTAATGCCGGAGGTTAACAGATTCATGAAGTCTGCTCGTTTTTTGCTTTGTTTGCTGATTGCTTTTGCTCTGGCGATTCCCGTTGTGGCTCAGGAAGGATATCCGCTTAACGGTACCTGGTCCGGAGACTACGGCGTCTCTGCCAAGGAGGCCGACCGTACCCAGACTACGCTGATTCTCTCGTGGGACGGCAAGGCGGTTCAGGGTATCGTGGATCCGGGGCCGGATTCCGCAAAGATCAAGGTCGCAACCCTCGATAGCTCAAAGAACTGGACTGTTCACCTGGAGTACGACCTGAAGGACAAATCCGGAAAGCTCACCCCATTCATTGTCGATGGCAAACTGCAAAACCCCGCATCCCGAAAGAATCGTATGGTCGTGGGAACTTATACTCACGGCACTGCTAAAGGCGACTTCAAAATCAAAATGGACTAATAGGTAGGGGCAGCAAGTTCCGCTGCCCTCCTGTTTCTCTCTCCGCCGCTACCGCGTCACTGCGAAAACCATCTCTGTTGCCGCACCAACGACACAATCTGCATCCGTGAACGGGCTTCCGTCGGCCTTGTTATTCCCGAAGATGTTGAAGCATGCAGCGGGCGGGGATTGTGCGACTCCGATGTTTGTGGTTTGTGAGTTCACGAGCAGAAGCCCAAGCCCGCCGGCAATTGTTCCATTGGAAATGATCGATGCAAGCCGACACTCGCGTGCGTGGCACGTAGCGGACATCGACTTCCCATCAGCGCTCAGTTGAAAACTAATGCCAAGATCCGGATTGGCTGGTAGGGCGCCCACACCGGACTGGGAGACAAAGAAGGCACAGCTGGGGCAGCCATAACTGAACGTATTGCCGTTCTGATCTTCGAATAAAGCTTTGCGGCCCTGCACTCCCGTGAGCGCAAACGCGAACGTTGCATTATTGACGTTCCAAAGGGTGTTGAGGTTCCACGCCGAAGGTGCATTGTTGTTCCTGATATTCCAGACCGCAGTGCCGGTGTATCGATTCGTTCCTGTTCGTGTCTGGACCTCGACCTGCCCGGCCTGGCCGATCGCCTGATCGACGGGAGCCAGGATTAAACGTATTTCGCCAACAAGATCAGGATTGGTCGCCTGTTGCGACGGAGCCGGCGGGATTGCCGGGCTCGGCGCGGTGGGACTCGTTTGTTGCGGCGGATTGCCAATTGGAGACTGCCTGGTCTCTGTCGATGTTGCCTGAAGTGGCGCCGGTGTGAGTGTCCCGACCGGAAGCGGAGCGATGAGAGGCTGCAAGAACTGCCTCAACTCTGCGGGGGCGAGAGCCGGCATCTTCTCTTCCAATTGGGAGGCCGCAGAGACGTAGAGTCCGGGTAGAGACAGCACCAGTAGAAGTACCCACGCCGGCCGCGGCAAAACGCCCGATCCGGGATGCCGAAGCGCCAAGATACGCTGGATTCGCTGACTGATTTTGTATTGGGCCATAGCTATACCTCCCACCAATCGGTGCTTCTGATTCGCTGCCGATGCAAACTCCAGCAGCGTTTCGGCATACCGCGGTGCGTCTCCGCACGCGCGGACACATGCTTCATCGCTTGCCTGCTCTGCCAGCGACGAAAGTTTCCGTTCAAGCCACCAAACGAGGGGATTGAACCAGTAAATGCATTTTGCAATGGAGGCGATGACGGCGACCGCCCAGTCTCGGCGCTCTATATGAGTCCGCTCGTGTGTCAGCACGGCGCCGAGCTTCCAGTGGTCCCAATCCCGCCAAGTTGCAGGCAAGATAAGGACTGGATGCCAGACACCGACGGTAAGAGGGATCGTGATCGAATGAGATTCCCTGACAGAAATATTCCTCACATGATCCCAGTGGGTATGTGGAATCACAGGACTCATTCGTTTGAGCCTGGCAACTTGTCGAAAGATCAAAGTAAGTCGAATGAAAAACCCGAGGCTGATCGTCACGACGAGAATGGCCATGAGCCGCCATCGATCGGCAAGTTGAGTCGTGGTCCGCGTTGTTTCAAAAGTTACGACGGGTGGTAGCCGGGAAACGGGGGAATACACGACCAACCCCTGAATTGGGCGAACGGCCTCCGGCAGAGAAGAGGGAATCCCCGTTGCGGGCAGGAGTGCATCCGCGATGGGCATGAGAAAGAGGAAACAAAGCACGACCGTCCAGACTGCGTGACGAAGTTGCACTTTTCTGGTCAGGGTTAGGCTGGCTCCGACAAGCGCGGCAAGGACCAGCGATCGGAACGTGATACTGAAGAGGTAAAAGATGAACACGCGCGACATCAGCTCTCCTTGCCCGATTTTCGACGCGCGATTTTGCGCGCCAGATTGGCCAGTTCTGCGCTGTCCACAACTTCGTTGTCCACCATTCCGACGAGAAGTTCCTCGACGGATCCACCGTAAAGCCTGTCGATGAGACGCTGGACGGCTCTGGCAGCAACATTGGCTCTTGGTTCGACGCCGGAATAAATGTTGGTCCGTCCTTCCACGCCGTGCCGGACGTATCCTTTGTCTTCGAGCCGCTTGAGAATCGTGCGTGCGGTCGACTCCTTCATAAAATGTTTTCGCTCCAGCGCTAGCCGAACTTCTTCGGCTGTTGAAGGGCCGCGCTTCCAGAGAACATCCATGACCAGGTGTTCGAGATTACTGAGATTTTTTTTCCCGCCAAACATTGTAGCGCTACAAAATGTAGTGGATTGTGAAGCTGCTGTAAAGATCAAAATGTGCCGCCTGCCGGGTCGGTGGTATAAGTACGCTCCGTGAAGAATCTGCTTTGTCTGTGTCTCATGCTGACAGCGGCATGCACAAAGGAGAGAACCGTGAGCAAGCTTAGCCCGTCTGACTTGCCCTCGTTTGATGCCCTGTGGAATTTCGACGATCCCGCCGGAACGGAGGCGCGCTTTCGCGAGTTGCTTCCCAGAGCGCGAGAGTCTTCGGACCCGAGCTATGCTGCGGAACTCCTGACACAAATAGCCCGCACGCAGGGCCTGCAGCAGAAATTCGATCAGGCGCATGCCACCCTTGATCAAGTGGACGCATCGCTTAAGCCCGAGATGAAGGTCGCAAAGGTTCGCAGTCTTCTGGAGCGCGGCAGAGTCCTCAATTCATCCCGCAAGGCCAGGGAGTCGGTACCAATTTTCAAGGAGGCTCTTCGTCTTGCTCAGGAATCCAATCTCGAAAATTACGCCATCGATGCCGCACACATGTTGGGAATTGCAGAGCAGGGTAAGGAATCACTGGCGTGGAATATCGAAGCCATTCGGCTTGCGGAAGCCGCGACGGATCCGAAGGCGCGTCGATGGCTGGGGCCACTTTACAACAACACCGGATGGACGTATTTCGACATGGGGGACTATTCGGAGGCGCTAAAACTTTTTGAACGCGACATCGAGTTTCGCAAGCAAACGGCAACCAATATCGAAGTCGGCATCGCGCGATGGTCCGCGGCAAAAGTGTTGCGGCATCTTGGCCGGGTCGAAGAGTCGCTGAGACTACAGACCGAACTCCTCGATGATCCCGATCGAAAGAATAACGATTCCGAGGGTTATACAAGAGAGGAGGTCGGTGAGTGTTTGCTGATGCTGAACCGGCCCGCTGAGGCAGCCCCCCACTTCGCTCGCGCCTGGGAATTGCTGCATAACGATCCGTGGCTCAGCAGGGATGAACCAGAGAGGCTTGCACGTCTGAAACGGCTGGGCGGAGTCTAGGTCGACGTCTTTTCCACGAGTACACCAGAGTTCACTTGCCATGGACACTACTTTATAATACAAAGGTCTCTGCATTAATCGAAAGGAGACCTTTTAGCATGCGTTCAATCAACAACACAGTCCTCGTGGAGAGCCAGGAAAAGCAACAATTGTTCAACCTGACCTGCGCCCTGACTGAGGCGGTCCACACCGCGGGAATCCGGAATGGGTTTGTGGGAATGTACTCGCAGCACACGACGGCGTCAGTATTTGTCACCGAGAGTCAGGCGGCGTTGTTGGATGACGTGGTGGAGTTCTTTCGGGAAGTCGTGAAGGACGGCCGTCCATACAAGCACAATTGTCCGGAGTTTTCTGACTGCGACCGGCAAAACGCGACGGCACATTTGCGCGCACTGCTTCTCGGTCAGAGCGTGATGGTTCCCGTAGTTGATGGAAAGCCGGTGCTGGGTCAATTTCAAAGCGTAATGCTCGCCGAGTTCGATGGTCCCCGCCGGCGTGCGATACACGTTCAGGTGCTGGGAGAGTAGAGGGGAGTGGAAAAACGGCGGGAGGACCGCCGTTTTTCCTGGACGGCTACTTGCCTGCCGGTGGCTTGGCGGCAGTAGCGCTGGATTTGGTTGGCGCCAATTCGATACTACTGGCTATATGTTGGGTCCCTTCGTCGTGATAGTTGATTTTCACACTACTCCCGGGATTCATTGAGGTGGGTTTCTGCGTTGTGGAAGTGATCTTAAAATTCATATCCTTCTTGCCGGATCGTACGGTCACCATGTCGTCGGTCGACGAGACGACCGAGCCCTGCGCAACGTGAACCTTGGGCGCTGCAGTCGTCTTGCTTGCCGTTGCTTTCTTTGCGGAAGAGGCAGAATTGCTGGGCGTCTGAGCAAATGCAGTGAGTGCGCCGAGCGCCAGAACCGCCGTAATCGACAGAATACGTTTCTGAAATAACATCGAAGATTCTCCTTGTGTTCGAGAACTGGTCGAATGTCTCAGTTCTCAAGCCTCAACCATTAAACGCAGTGCACCTTTTCTGCCGATGAATCGAGGCTTAATTTAAGTTAATCTTCTCTCCTCAATGTCAAAGACGCGTCAGAATCACAGTGGCCGGTTCCAAGCCGGACCAACGAGTGCAACCATTGTGAGAATCCTGATCATTGAAGACGACAAGAAAGTCGCGCGATTTATCGCCAAGGGTTTCGAGCAGGAAGGCCACGCGGTGGACGTCGTTTATGACGGCGAGACGGGAGAATCGCAGGCGCTGAGCTTCGACTATGATGTCGTGGTTTTAGACGTCATGTTACCGCGCCTGTCGGGATTCGATGTCGTTAGTGGAATTCGTGCGCGGAAACCTCGCCTGCCGGTAATCATGCTCACAGCCCGCGGGGATCTTGAAGACCGGATCGCCGGTCTCGACAAGGGCGCCGACGATTACATGGTCAAGCCTTTTGCCTTTACCGAGTTGTCCGCGCGTGTTCGTGCTCTGCTGCGCCGCGGCGCAGTAGCCGATACGCGCCTGCACGTTGGCGATCTCGAAATGGATACAGCAAGCCGAAGCGTCGTGCGTGCCGGCAAGCCTGTCGACCTGAGACTGAAGGAATACTCACTGCTGGAGTTTCTTCTGCGGAACGCGCGGAGGCCCGTGACGAGAACGATGATCATGGAGCATGTCTGGGATATTCATTTCGACAGTGTGAGCAACGTGCTCGATGTGCACATCAACTCATTGCGAAACAAGATCGACAAAGGATTCTCTCAGCCTCTTATTCACACGATCCGTGGCGTCGGCTACGTTCTGACGGATCAGAAGTTGTGAAGCCTGCTGGCCTACGCACGAGGATTACGGTTCTATACACCGTGATTTTTGCGGCTCTCTTCGCGGGATTCTTCTTTTCGGCTTACCACCTGTTTCGCGGGCAATTGGATAGCGATGCCAGAAACGAAGTGACGGATCGCGCTGAAGCTCTTCGCGGATATCTTAAATTTGAAGACGAAAGTCCGGTTCTTCGATTCGATGGAGATTTCCCTGAAAACGGCGATTTTCGGGATGCGACACGTTTTTATCAAATCTATGATCCGGTGACGGGCGAGATCATGACGCAGTCTCAGGGAATGCTTTCGCTGGGACTATCCATTGTTTCGCGGGAGCAGGAGTCGCCTCTGCAGAACGGCTTCTTCGATGTGACCACAGACGATGGCACGTTTCGTTTCCACAACGAACGCGTTCGCTCCCCGGCAGGACATGAGTACGTGTTGCAGGTCGGGACTTCTCTCAAACCCATGCAGGACGCGCTCGACCGCCTGGGCAGCCTCGGTTTGTGGCTGGGTCCTCTTGCGCTGCTTCTGGCTGCAAGCTCAGGATGGTTCATGGCAAGCCGGGCTCTAAATCCTGTCCGGGATATTGTGCACGCCGCCCAAAAACTGGATCTCTCGAACCTCGATCACCGACTGCCGGTAAGCGGGGCCAACGATGAACTGGACGAACTGGCCGTCACGTTCAACGAGGCATTTGCGCGGCTTGCGGGCTCCGTTGGGGAGATGAAACAGCTGACGGCCAGTATGGCGCACGAGCTTCGAACGCCGCTGGCGGCACTAAGAGGCGAGGCGGAGATTGCACTCCTTCATGAAGGTTCCGTCGATGAGCTGAAACGTGTCCTCAGCAGCCAGTTGGAAGAAATCGACAAGCTTACGAAGCTGATTGGACAGCTCTTGATGGTGACGAAGGCGGAGTCCGGACTTTTGCGCCTGGAGCGCAAGCCCGTCGACATTGCTGCCTTGCTCTGCGATCTGGACGAGACCCTCGCTGTTCTTGCCGCAGCCAAAGGAATCTCACTGACTTTTGATTACGATGAGCATCTCGTGGCGATGGGAGACTCTCAGTGGCTCAAGCACGCCGTGCTCAACGTCGTCGATAATGCCATTAAATACACGCCTGAAGGAGGCTCGGTCGCGGTGCGCGGCCGAAAGGTGGGCGGTTACGTGGTGATTGACGTCCGCGACACGGGCATCGGAATCCCCGTCAATGCCATTCCTCACATTTTCGAGCGCTTCTACAGAGCCGACTGGTCCCGAGCAAAGGATATTGAGGGCGTAGGCCTGGGTCTGAATCTCGCAAAGTGGATCCTGGACCATCATGGTGGCGACATCTACGTCACGAGCGAGGTAGGCAAGGGAAGCGACTTTGGCCTTCGCGTTCCAGCATTCTAGCCGCAAACTCCCGCCTCCAAATTCCTTCAAACCAGCTTTTGAGCTCTGTCGATTTGCCGGGTTTACTTACACTCGTGCGGCACGTTGAACAAGTGCAATGAGGAAACCCGACATTTTGATTCTGTTGGGCTTAGCGGTGCCAGCCGGGTGCCCGGCACCTTCGTCCCGTCGGTCGAACTTACAGAGTCGGCACGTTTTGACTATTTTTAACGCAGATGCATAACTGAATTTAGTGCTTTGAATTAAGTCATTTACGTCAACATGCGAACGTTTAAAAAATTGGCATTTGCGGTGCATCACCTCCAGCAGTTCAGGTTCATGTTCATGTTTCAAGGAGGAAGCAATGCGACTCGCGCGAATTCTGGTACTGGCTTTGGCTGCTCTGATTGTTACTGCTGGAGCAGCTCAAGCCGATCCCGTTGCCCTGTCCACCCTGTTGAACGGTGGTTCGGTGCATATCGGGGACAAGACGTTTACTGATTTCAGTTTCCAGTGTCTTCAAGGCAATTGTGCCGGGGAGGGAGTCACCCCCGCAAACATTACGGTCGACGCGTTCATTGATGCTGCGGGCGTCTACATCCTGCAGTTTGGTGGCGATATGCTCTCCCTCACTCCCGTTGACTTCAAGCTTCAATACAGCGTGGCGGCGAGCGCAGGCCTGATCGTGATGATCGATCAGAGCTTCAATTTGACGTCAGTCGGCGCTGGCGGAAGCATCGGGATTGGAGAGCAAGTCTATTCGGGCGGATTTGCCCCAGGCGGTGTTACAGAGGCCCACTCGTCGATTGGGTTTGTGACCGGTGGCGCGGGAGACTTTGAGGATCCAGCACCGGAAGGCGATGACCTTCTAATCACACCGGGCCGCGCGAAGCTGTACGTCGAAAAGGACGTCAACATCGCGCCTCTGCCGGGCACCCTGCTGGGTACGTCCATTCTGAAGCAGAGCTTTCATCAGACCGTCCCAGAGCCGGCCTCCCTGTTGTTGCTGGGAAGCGGGCTTACCGGCCTGGCGCTCTGGCGAAGACGAGCAAGCTGAGCTCACGACCACCACCTAAATAGCGCAAAACGCCGACGCGGCTTAACAAGCCGCGTCGGCCTTTTGCGCTATTTGATTAAGGGACGGCCTAATGGGCCAAAAACCTCGAGCTGGCCAGCGAAACAACTCGCCAACATCCTAGCTTTTCTGTAACCTACGGTTATTGGCTCACGTACCTAAAATCGTAAGATTAAGGGTTTATGGCAGGGCGGATTTATTGTATCTTCGTAGTGGCCTTTTCAATTCATAACAAACAAGTTACCTTACGTACAAGCCGAGTGGATATTGGGGTCCGTGGAGCGGAGTGATTCATGAATAAACGAGTCATCATCGGTGGGACAGCGCTACTAGTTATGCTGGGATTAGTCGTCCAAGGCCAATCGACCGGCCAACGAGGCGCATCTCCCAGTACTCCAGCGGCGCGTCCTGCAACGCCGGCCTATCAGGCGCAGCAGGCGGTACTCGACGAGTACTGCGTTGAATGTCACAACAAAACAGCAAAAACTGCAGGTCTGGCTATTGACACGCTCAACATTGCCCGTGTTGGCGACAATGTTGTGGAGTGGGAAAAGATTGTCCGAAAACTGCGAGCCGGTATGATGCCGCCGGCTGGTCAGGAAAGACCCGACAACCAAACGTACATGGCGCTGGTCACATGGCTCGAGAATGAGCTGGATCGCACAGCCAAACCATACATGCCCCCGCCGGGAGTCCATCGGTTGAACCGAACCGAATACGCAAATGCCATAAAGGATCTGCTCGATCTTCAGGTCGATCCCTCGCAGTATTTGCCCTCCGATGATTCGACTCGCGGATTTGACAACATTGCCAGTGCGTTGACGGTGTCTTCGACTCTTGTCGATTCGTGGGTTTCTGCTGCAGGAAAAATCAGCCGTCTCGCGATTGGCGATCCTGCGACTCCCGCGTTGAAGGTTTATCGGGCGCCTGAAGATCTCACTCAGAACTATCCGGTTCAGGGTCTCCCACTCGGTACCCGCGGGGGAATGCTGATTACGCATATCTTCCCTTCAGACGGTGAGTACACACTCATTGTTGAGTCGGTGTTCGGCGACAACATGGCTGGTGGGAACTTTGGGTCGGTTCCTTGCGAGAAGATAGAAGTGCTGTTGGATCGTGAACGTGTCCAGTTGCTCGATTGGGCTAGCGGCCGCGGCGGCGGTGGCGGTGCCAATTGCGGCGGGGCTCAGCGGGGTGGTCAAGGCGCCGGTGGCCAGGGCGGAGGCGGTCAAGGGGCTCGCGGCCAGGCAGCTGCAGCGCCTGTCGCGCCGGCCCCAGAGCAGGCCGCCGGCAATCGTGGCGGTGCGGCTGAGAACGCTACGGCGGCCGCGGCTGGCGGTGGTCAGAACGGTGGTGGCGGCGGCCGCGGTAACGGCGGGGGAATGCGCGTGCGATTCACGACAACCGCGGGTCCGCACGAAATCGGCGTTACTTTTCTTGCAACCAACGGCGCACCCTTGCTCGACATGAACAAGCAATTCCTGCGTTCAACGGTGCAGACAGGACCAACACCTGGCTTTACGTTCTATCCCCATATTGGCAGCGTCAAGATTGATGGTCCCTACAACGCAAAGCAGGCAACGGACTCCCCCAGCCGGCGGAAAATATTTATCTGCAAGCCAACCGGTAAAGCGGACGAAGCTGCGTGCGCGCGCAGAATCGTAACGAATCTCGCCGCGCAGGCATACCGGCGAACGGCGACCGCCGCAGATCTCGAGCTGCTGATGAACTATTACCAGAGCAGCCGCAGCAATGAAGACTTCGATCACTCAATCGCGAATGTGCTGGCTCATATTCTTGCATCTCCGCAGTTCCTGACACGCACAGAGTCTGAACCTGCCACGATCGCTGCGGGCCAGACATACGCGATAAGCGACGCGGATTTAGCGTCGCGGCTCTCGTTCTTTCTGTGGAGTCGTGGACCGGACAAGACTTTGATGGATTTGGCCGCTCAAAAGAAACTGAGCGATCCCGTCATCCTGGAGCAGCAGGTGCGCCGGATGCTGGCGGACCCGCGCGCTGAAGCACTGACAACCAATTTCGCGGGACAGTGGCTGAATCTGCGAGGCCTCGATGCCACGAGCCCGCTGCCGATGCTCTATCCGGACTTCGATGATCCGCTTCGGCAGGCGATGCGCCGCGAGGTGGAGATGCTCTTCGACAGCATCCGCACGGAAGATCGCAACATTGTGGACTTGCTGACGGCGGACTACACGTTCGTGAATGAGCGTCTTGCCAAGCACTATGGGCTGAAATACATCTACGGCAGTCAGTTTCGGAGGGTCGAGCTCGGGCCGGATATGGAAGTGCGCAAGGGCCTCCTTGGCAAGGGAGCCGTGCTGGCAACGACAGCCAAACCGGAACGGAATTCTCCGGTAACACGAGGAAAGTGGATCATCTCAACCCTGCTCGGAGTTCCGCCTCCGGATCCGCCACCGAACGTTCCCCCTCTGATGCCGAAGCCCGCAGATTCGCGCGGGAATGCGAAGGCCTTGTCGATGCGGCAGTCCATGCTTGATCATCGAGTTCGAGAAGACTGTATTCGATGCCATTCATTGATGGATCCGATCGGATTCACGCTCGAAAACTTCGATGCCATCGGCCTGTGGCGCACTGAAGACGCAGGTGAAAAGATTCTCGCGTTCGAGACGATGTATGACGGCCAAAAGGTCGAGGGTCCTGCAGGGTTGAGAAAATGGATTCTGGGCTACTCCGATCAATATGTTCGTGTGGCGACGGAGAAGCTATTGACATACGGGCTGGGCAGAGGTGTCGAGCCCCAGGACATGCCGTTGGTTCGTAAAATCGTGCGGGATGCTTCCCGCAACAATTATCGTTTCTCCTCGTTGGTGCTCGGCGTTGTAAAGAGCGAGCCATTTCGAAAGAATATGAAAATTCAACAAACCAGCATCGGGACAGGTAGCAGCAAGGAGGGCAATTAATATGTTTATAACCAAGAGAAGTATTCCGCGCCGCACTTTCCTCCAGGGCGCGGGCACCGTTTTGGCCCTGCCTTTATTGGAGGCCATGATTCCCGCGAGTACCGCTCTCGCACAGACGCCGGCGGCGCCGAAGCCTCGGTTCGTCGGAATCTTTTTCCCGCACGGAATGGCTCCCACGCACTGGGAAATGCCTGAAGGACCGTTGCCGGAGAAGCTTTCCACCATCATGGCTCCATTGGAATACGTGAAGGAAAAGACGGTAATCCTCGGCGGCATGTGGTCAAAGTCTGCTGAGCCCCCCGAGGGTACGACGGGATCGGACCACTGGGTGGCTGCCGCTTTCATGACAGCGAACAAGCCGAAGAAGACCACGGGGTCGGACTCTACGGTTTGGAGTCCAACAATTGACCAGCTGATCGCTAACGAGATCGGCCGCGATTCCACGCTGCCATCCCTCCAACTCGCCGTCGAAGATCCTGGAAGCAATTCCAGCAGCTGCGGTGAAGGTTATGCGTGTTCCTATACCAACTCCATTTCGTGGGTTGGCACCTACGACCGCGACAACAAGCTCATCGGAACCAAAGCTCTTCCAATGGAGCTGAATCCGCAGGTCGTCTTCGAGCGGCTGTTCGGAAGCGGCGCAACGCCGGAGGTTCGCGCAGCGAGAAGGGCGCAGGGCAAGAGCATCCTCGATGCCTTCACGCAATCTCTGGGCGGCCTCAAGAAGAACGTGGGAGCGCAGGACCGCACGACCCTGGATCAATACACGGATGAAGTTCGAGAGATCGAGCGGCGGCTTGACCTCGCGGCGAAAGCTTCCGAGGTCGCTCCGTCAATCAACGAGCCGTCGGGCATTCCTTCCAACTTCGACGACCATATCAAGATGCACTACGATCTCGTGACGCTCGCGTTTAAGGCAGACATCACGCGAGTGGCGACGCTACTTGGTGCACGCGATCTGACTGGACGAACCTATCCGTTCCCGAAGGGGGAGTGGTTCCCCAATGGCGGCACCAGCGTCAGTTTCCATGGCGGTTCCCATCATGCAGACGTACCTGCAAGCATGGCCAACTATGCTCAATTGAACCGGTATCACGTCACAACGACGGCGTACCTGGCAGAGCAGTTCAAGAAGACACCCGATGGCGACGGTACCCTGCTGGATCACTCGGTGATCCTGCACGGAACCAACATGGGCAATTCGAATCAGCATCAGCATTTTGACGTTCCTCACATCCTGATCGGCGGCGCCAACGGACAAATTAAGGGCGGGCGTTTCCTGAATTACGATCGCAGGACGGTGACAACCGGAAATCTGTTGCTGAGTGTTCTCGACATGTATGGCATCCACCAAGACTCGCAAGGTGATAGCACGGGACGCCTTGCCAAACTCTAGCGCACAGGGAGAAGGTAGGTCATGACAAGACGATTGATCGTTTGCTTCACCACAATAGCTCTCGCCTGTCTTGCGAGTTTCACCATTGGCGCAGGCAAAAGTCCCGTGGCCGATGCCGTAGAGAAAGGCGATGCAGCGACGCTGCGTGCCCTGTTACTGGCGAAGACGGATGTCAATGCAGCTCAGGTCGACGGTACAACTGCATTACACTGGGCCGTCTACCGCAGCGATTCTGCAGTAGTTGACCAGTTGATCAAGGCCGGCGCCAAAATCGATACGAAGAATCGCGAGGGCATCACTCCTCTCTACATGGCTGCCACCTACGGCGATCCCGCTATCGTGGGCGCTCTCCTGAAGGCTGGGGCGAACGCAAAGGATCCCGGCCCTAATGGGGAGACATCGCTGATGCTGGCGGCACGAAATGGAAATCCTGCGGTCGTCAAACAGCTGATTGCAGCAGGGGTGGATCTCAATGTCCGAGAACCACTGCGTGGAACGACAGCACTCATGTGGGCTGCCGAGCAGTCGCATCCTGAGGCGGTCAAAGCTCTGCTTGATGCCGGTGCAGACTGGAAAATCCGTTCCGGTGGTGCCGGCACCAGTCGTCCTTACGTGACAGGCGCCGTGAGCGGCAATGGTATTAACGCCGCAAAGAATCGGATTCGCATTCAGCAGGAAACTGGTGTGTCCATTGACGATCAAATTAAGGCCGCGGCTACTGCCGGCGGCGGGGGCCGCGGCAATAACCGCGGTGCCGCTGCTGGGGGCGCCGCAGGACAGGATCAGGCAGCAGCGGGGACTGACGGGCAAAACGCTGCCGGCGGTTTTGGCAACCGTGGTCGTGGTAATAATCAGGGCCGTGGTGGCGGTAATCAGGCGCGTGGCGGCAATCAGGGCCGTGGTGGGCAGGGAAGAGGAGCGGCGGCTGGTACAGCCGCTAATGCTGAAGCTGCCGCAGACGATCAGGCTGAAGCTGAAGACCAGAACGCTCCGGAAGCCGGTCTCCAGGGAGCCGGTGGCGGCGGATTGACGGCGCTGATTTTCGCAGCTCGTCAGGGAGATCTTGAGTCCGCAAAATACCTGCTGGCTGCCGGCGCCGATGTCAATCAGACGACGGCTGGGGGATGGTCGCCTCTTCTAACGGCCACGAATAATCGCCACTACATACTTGGACAGTACCTCGTCGAGCATGGCGCGAACGTGAACCTTGCGAACGGAAAAGCCTTCACGCCGCTCTACCTGGCGACGGACAATCGCAATATCGAAGGTGGAGACTATCCGGTGCCGAAGCCGGATATGGATCACCTCGATTACATCAAGATCCTTCTCGACCACGGCGCAAATCCGAATTTGAAAGTGTCGGATAATACGGAGACCCGTACAATCTTCACCAATCAATGGTTCTTCGAGCCTGGAACGACGCCCTTCGTGCGCGCTGCCCAGTCCGGTGACCTTGAACTGCTAAAGCTCCTGCTCGCTCACGGAGCTGATCCAAAGGTCGCCAACGATTTTGGTGATACCGCTCTATCGGCTGTTTCCGGAATCGGCTGGGTGGAGGGCGTCACCTACGAGCACTCTCGTCAGGAGAGTCTTGAAGTTGCCAAAATGCTTCTGGATCTCGGGCTAAATCCCAATTCACAGAACAGGGATCTGCGAACTCCTCTGATGGGCGCGGCGCACAAGGGACACAATGAACTCATTGAGCTTCTTGTGGCGCGCGGCGCGATGCTCGACTCTCGCGATAAGGGCAGCCGCGATACACACAATGCCAACAATGTCATTGCCGGGCATCAGTGGATCGCGCTGGACTATGCTGATGGGCTTGTGCGAGTCGGGGTGCAGTCTGCCAATCCTCATCCCGAAACCGCAAAACTGATTCGCAAGCTGATGGGCGAACGTGGAATGTTCGTTCCGCCGGCCAATCGCGATTTCAACTCTATCTGTATCGTGGATATTTGTCAGGAACGACAGGCCGACTTCCTGAGTAAGTAGTAAAAACGGCGATAGAAAAGGGAGATCTGGGGAGAGACTCCGAATTCGAACTGAGGGATTCGGAGTCTCTCCCCAGATCTCCCTTTTTCTATCGAGGCCGGAAGTTTCGTGCCAGGTAGTTCAGAAGAATCGGGAAGTCGTCATCCGAGAGCGGAGCGCCTTCGTTGATCATATGGACGAGAATGTCGTCCCACTCCTCACGTGTTGCGCCGGTATCTCGGATCCGGTGCAATTCGTGACACATCGTGCAAACCTCCAGCATGATCTTTTTCCCCGCACCGTCAGGGAGTGGACCGTGTTCCTCCGTCAAGTAGGCTATCAGTACCGGCAGGTCTTCTTTTTTTACCTGCGCACCCTTGTCGATCATGCTGCTGACCAGCTTCGTCCAACCTTCTGTGTCCAGCGCCTGCGTCTGGATCGTCCTGTATTCGTGACAACTCACACAGGAGTTGTTCATGATAATTTCGCCTTTCGGGGGCTCTTGTATCCCGCCGCTCGCGGACAAGGCGATGGCTGCCGAGCAAAGGGTCGCTGACACCCACAGTACCGGTTTCGCGTTCGTCCATTTCATGCCTTTGCTCCTCGATCTGCTCTCCGCAATTTTAACAGAATTGTTGGCCGGCCAATTGCTTTAGGCCCATACTCCAAATAGTGTTTTCAGCCGCGCCAACCCTGTCCCGTCGTGGATTTCTTTCCCTCGGCGTGCTGTTCTTTTCCCGCTTTCAGTTTGCTCCGGCGCGCATAGAATTTCTGGGCTTCGACCGAGTTGAACCGCTACTTGGCCGGAACCAATTCACTCTTCCCGACGATCTTGCCGGTACCCGAGAACAGATACGCGTGGCATGGCCACGTTGGATACAGAACCATGATCGCGAGATTCGCTCTCGACTCGTCCGGGGCGAGGAAGACACTCTCGTCAATTTTATTTTGTTCGGAGTATCGTTTACACAGCGTCCACGGGTATTGCCCGACAGTACCAGCGAGACCACACTGCCGTTGATCGATGAGCGGATTCAAGACTTCATTCTGGCGGTAACAAGGCCGAACTCCGATCGATTAAACCTGCTGAGCAATCTTTTGACCCGCCTGGGTTATCGGACCAGTCCAGACTCGGAACAACAACGAGTCCGGCAATACATTTCCCAGCAGGTCTTTCGATACCTGGCCGAACGGGAACAGTATCGCGCTGCGATCAATCGTGCGGCGGCGGATACCTCGGCATCCGGTAACGTGAATTCCCGACTCTACAAAAATCGCGGCCTTTCTATCGACACGGATTTTCGGCCGAACTACGCAATCGATCAGGCGCTCGCGGAGGTAAAACGTCGCGGACTGCTAAGGTCCGTCAAACGGGCTGCGATTATTGGTCCGGGTTTGGATTTTACGGATAAGGATTCGGGGTTCGATTACTACCCTCTCCAAACTCTGCAACCGTTCGCGCTGATCGATTCTCTGCTGCGGCTCGAAATGTCGAAACCTTCGGACCTGAAGGTAAACGTGTTCGATATCAGCGCTCAAAGTCTCGATCACATATCGCAAGCGGTCTCGCGGGCCCGCTCGCGGCAACCCTACACGTTGCAGTTGGTATTGGATCGCACTCCGCCGTGGAATTCCGGTGCTTTGAACTACTGGCGCCGGCTCGGCGAGCGTATTGGTTCGAGTGTGACTCCGCTACCGGCGCCTGCCCAGATTCGGAACGTCAATCGTCGAGCTGTTCGCATCTTGCCGGAGATCGTCACGACTCTCGATCCACAGCCGCTCAATATCGTGACTCAGCATGTCGAGGCGCCGACGAGCCAGAAGTTCGATCTCATCGTGGCCACAAACATTCTGCTGTATTACGATCGGCTTGAGCAGGCGCTGGCGCTGCTGAATATCGAGTCGATGCTTAGCAATGGGGGAGTGACGCTATTAAACGATCCCGTTGAAGACTACTCCGGTCTCAGGCTGCGAAGGACGGCAATCGTAACCGTGCCGTATACACCCGATCAAAGCGATGAAATGCGCATCTGCACACTCCCCACTTTCCAGCCGCAGCAGGCGCCGGCATAGGAGTCTGGTACTGCGATTCTTTTTATCGGGTAGGGACTTATCGTATCCTCTATAAGTACGTTCTAATAACGGTGAATCCATGAAGAAGAGACACGCAATTGTCGCCACTTTCGGGACGATTTCGGCCTTATTGCTTGTGTTTGTGGTCTACGGACAGGGCGGCCAGAGGGGACAAAACCCGTCGACAGTCTCGGCAGGCAACCGGTCCTCGCAGAACTTTACTGCTCAGCGTGAACTGCTCAGCAACTACTGCATTGAGTGCCATAACAACAAAGCGCGCACCGCGAATCTGTCCCTTGAGGCGCTTGATATCACGAATGTCGCAGCCAACCGCGACAAGTGGGAAAAAGTGGTACGTAAACTGCGGGCCGGAATGATGCCGCCGCCGGAGCAGGAGCGTCCTGAGAAGGTAGAGTACCTGGCATTCGTTACGTGGCTCGAGAATGAACTCGATCGTGGTGCTGAACCCTACACGCCGGCCCCTGGCCTGCATCGCTTGAATCGGACGGAATACTCTAATGCGATTCACGATCTGCTCGATCTGGACATCGATGTTGCGAAATACCTCCCTTCCGATGATTCCAGCGGGTTCGACAATATGGCCGGCACGCTGACAGTGTCGTCCACCCTGGTTGACGCTTACGTTGGCGCGGCACAGAAGATCAGCAGGCTAGCGATGGGGGAACCTGTCACTCCAAGCCTCTATGTGTATCGGTCCCCTGAGGACAGTTCGCAGGATTATCACGTTGAAGGATTGCCTTTCGGAACTCGAGGCGGCGTCTCGCTGGACTACATCTTTCCATCCGAAGGCGAGTACACAGTCACCATCACACCGATCTTTGGAGACAACATGTCGCCAACGGGATTTGGATCGGTGGAGTGCGAGAAGGTTGAAGTGTTACTCGACGGTGAGCGGATTCAATTGGTCGACTGGCAAGGCGGCCGTGGCGGTGGTGGCGGCAACAACTGTGGTGGCGCGGGCGGTACGAACCGTGGTGGTGGCGCAGGGGCCGGTGCTGGAGCGCCGGCGGGTGGTACCGCTGCTGGAGCGGGCCAGGGGCGCGGCAATCGTGGCGGAGGCGCAGGCGGCGCCGCAGCTGGAGCGGCTGGCGGTGGGCAGAACGGTGGAGGCAATCGCGGCGCAGGCGGCGGCATGAAGGTTCGGTTCAAAGCCTCCGCTGGTCCGCACCAACTTGGTGTGACGTTCCTCGCAACAAATTTCGCTCCGCTCCTCGACTACAACAAACACTTCATGCGCGACACCGTTCAGACGGG
>Ga0070675_100000585_pt1 | contig 24990 bp, 19 predicted proteins | sample KBSM43metaG_FD_65343 | JGI IMG/M metagenome (GOLD analysis project Ga0070675, IMG submission 65343) | Miscanthus rhizosphere microbial communities from Kellogg Biological Station, Michigan, USA - KBS M4-3 metaG | ecosystem: Host-associated > Plants > Roots > Rhizosphere > Soil ... | reverse complement strand
TTCGTGAAGTAGTAGTAGAGGTTCCCCTTCTTCATGTGCAACGCCGAGGCGATTTCCTCGACGGTCGCGCCGTGATAGCCGAGCTTGCGAAACGCTTTCGCCGCGCTTTTGAGGATTTCGACCCGCGTCGAAGCGTTAGGATCGGCGTTTCGCGGCCGTTTCGGTCGCCGTGGCGCCGGTCGGGCTGGTTTGCTGCGCGACGGCGTGGTTGACTCGCTCATGGTCACGCTCTAAAGTATTTGAACGAGCGTTCAATTTCAATGCTTACCTTTGATACCCGCCCCGACCGTTACCACCACTGGAAACTCGCCTTCGACGGCCCGGTCGCCACCCTGTCGATGGACGTGCAGGAAGACTTTGGCCTGTCGCCGGACTACAAGTTGAAGCTGAATTCCTACGATCTCGGCGTCGACATCGAACTCGCCGACGCCGTTCAGCGGATCCGCTTCGAGCATCCAGAAGTCCACACCGTGGTGATTTCGTCGCTGAAAGAGCGCATCTTTTGCGCCGGCGCGAACATCGTGATGCTGCGCGGCTCCTCGCACGGCTGGAAGGTGAATTTCTGCAAATTCACCAACGAGACTCGGCTCGCGATCGAAGACGCGAGTGAACATTCCGGCATCAAATTTCTCGCGGCGCTCAATGGCATTTGCGCCGGAGGCGGCTACGAACTCGCGCTCGCCTGCGACGAAATCTATCTGGTCGACGACGGCAATTCGGCGGTGAGCCTGCCCGAAGCGCCGCTGCTTGGCGTGCTGCCCGGCACCGGCGGGTTGACCCGCGTCGTCGACAAGCGGCGTGTGCGCCGCGATCTGGCGGACTTTTTCAGCACGCTGGTTGAAGGCGTCAAAGGCAAGCGTGCCGTCGAATGGAAGCTGGTCGATCGTGTCTTTCCGACCAGTCAGTTCAAAGACGCCGTGGCCAAACGCGCCAGGGAATTGGCCACGCAGTCGGACCGACCATCGAGCGGCCCCGGCATCACCCTTAACCCATTGAATCCGACGGTCACCGACAGCGACGTCAAGTACTCGGCTGTCTCGCTGACGCTGCATCGCGACAAGCGGACGGCGGACTTGACGATTCAGGCGCCGAGCGGGCCACAGCCGTCGACGCCTGACGAGATCGTGGCCGCGGGGGATCAATTCTGGCCGCTGCGTGCGTTCCGTGAACTGGACGATGCGCTGTTGCGTTTGCGGGTGAACGAACCCGAAATCGGCACCGTCGTCATTCGCACGGAGGGTGACCGCGACACGGTGATCGCGCTCGACCGGACGCTGGCCGCCCATCACAACCACTGGCTGGTTCGCGAGGTCGTTCACTTCATGAAGCGAACGCTGAAGCGAATGGATCTGACGGCACGCACATTCTTCGCGTTCATCGAATCGGGATCGGCTTTCGCCGGATCGCTTTTCGAGCTGGCACTCGCCGCGGATCGTTCGTACATGTTCCACGACGACAATGAAGAGAACGTGATTGCATTGTCGCCGATGAACTTCGGTCCGTTGACGATGAGCAACCGGCTGACCCGGCTGCAATCCCGTTTTCTCGGCGACGACGCGAAGCTTCGCGAGTTGGAAGCTCATGACGGCCCCTTCAATGCCGCAGAAGCTGATGAACACGGCCTGGTCACGTTCGCGCCGGACGAAATCGACTGGGACGATGAAGTGCGGGTGGCGGTCGAGGCGCGCGCGGCATTTTCACCCGACGCGATGACCGGCCTTGAAGCGAATCTGCGGTTTGCCGGGCCCGAGACGATGGAAACCAAGATCTTCGGGCGGCTGACCGCCTGGCAGAACTGGATCTTTCAACGCCCCAATGCGGTCGGCGACAAAGGCGCGCTGAAAGCCTACGGGCAGCAAGGCCGACCGGAATTTGACTGGAAGCGGACGTAAATGCGAGTGCGAGGCGATTTGTGATTTCAGCTGAAAAGATCCCGAACAACGTCAACCTGTCGGGCAACAAGCGACTGCAGCGCGCGCTGGAACACTGGCAACCGAAATACATCCAGTGGTGGCGCGATATGGGGCCGCAGGGCTTCCAGGACTATCACCAGGTCTACGTCCGAACGGCGACTAGCGTTGATCCGGAGGGCTGGGCGCATTTCGAATACGTCAAGCTGCCGGAATATCGCTGGGGCATCTTCCTCGCGGATCCGGTGCACGACCGCCGCATCGGCTTCGGCGATTTCTTCGGGCAGCCGGTGTGGCAGGAAGTGCCCGGCGAATTTCGTAACCAGCTGCGGCGGCTGATCGTGACGCAGGGCGACACCGAGCCGGCAAGTGTCGAACAGCAGCGATGGCTCGGCCAGCGCTGCCCAAGCCTCTACGACCTGCGCAATCTGTTTCAGGTCAACGTCGAGGAAGGGCGCCACCTGTGGGCGATGGTCTACCTGCTGCATTCGTATTTCGGACGCGACGGCCGCGATGAAGCCGAGGAGTTGCTCGAACGCCAGAGCGGCAACCGCGACAAACCGCGCATCCTCGAGGCCTTCAACGAGCCGATCGACAACTGGCTCGACTTCTTCATGTTCACGATGTTCACCGACCGCGACGGCAAGTCGCAGCTGATGTCGCTGTCGGAGAGTTCGCTCGATCCGCTCGCGCGGACCACGCGCTTCATGCTCACTGAAGAGGCGCATCACATGTTCGTCGGCGAGACCGGCATCGCTCGCATTCTCGAGCGGACCTGTCAGCTGATGAAGCAGGCCGGCTTTTCCGAAGATGTGCGCAAGATCGGCGGCATCGACCTTCCGACGATTCAGAAGCACCTGAATCAATGGTTCAGCCTCAGCCTCGATCTGCACGGCGGTGAAGTGTCGAGCAATGCCGCCTCGTACTTCGCCAACGGCTTGAAGGGTCGCGCCAAAGAGGACACCTACGACGAGCACGTCGTCAAGGACGCCTATTATCAGATGGAGTTCATCGAGAACGGCAGGAGCACGACCAAAGACGTGCTGATGCGGAACGCGATGAACGAGATCTTGCGCGACTGGTATGTCGGCGACTGCGGAGCCGGTGTCGTGCGGTGGAACCGCATTCTCGAACAGCACGGGATGTCGAATCGTCTCCGGTTGCCGGATCGAAAATTCAATCGCAACATCGGGATGTATTCGGGGTTCCACTTCGATCCGGACGGCGTGGCGCTATCGCAAGAGGAGTTCGAGCGCCGTCGCTTCGAGTGGTTACCGTCGGAGAAGGACACCGAGTATCTGCTCAGCATCATGGCCGAGCCGATCTATGAACCCGGTAAGTTCGCGAACTACATCGCGCCGCCGCGCCGCGGCATCAATCAGCTGCCGATCGATTTTCAGTACGTGAGAACCGAGGCGTGAATCTTTCGATCACCTGGTTCGGCCACGCGACCTTCTTGTTGGTTTCACCAGGTGGCAAGCGGATCGTGTTCGATCCGTGGATGACCGGCAACCCGGCCTCGCCGGACTCGGCGAAGAAGCTTGGTGCGCTCGATCTGATTTTGCTTACCCACGGGCACAACGATCACACCGGCGACGCCGTGCCGCTGGCCCGTTCGAGCGGCGGCCACACTGTCGCGCCGTTCGAGTTGGCCGAGTGGCTCGGCAAGAAAGGTCTGAAAAATGTCACCGGGATGAATCCTGGCGGCACGCTGCACGCGCTCGGGCTCTCGATCACGATGGTTCCCGCGGTCCATAGCAGCTCGGTCGACGATGATGGCCAGACCGTCTACACCGGCGTGGCGGCCGGCTATGTCGTGAAGTGTGAAAACGGTCAGACGATCTACTACGCGGGCGACACCTCCATCTTCGGCGACATGAAACTGATTGGCGAGATGTACAAGCCGGACATCGCCTTTTTGCCGATCGGCGATCTCTACACGATGGGTCCGGAGCAGGCAGCGAAGGCGAGCGAGCTGCTCGGCGTGAAGCAGATCGTGCCGATGCACTACGGAACGTTTCCGGCGCTGACCGGCACGCCAGCCAGGCTGCGCGAACTGGTAGGGACGCGGGTGCAGGTGCTGGAATTGAAGCCGGGTGAGATGGCGAACTAGGAGTAGCTTGATGACAACGACAGCCATGATGCGCAAACAGCTCTTCATCAACAACGAGTGGCACGACGCTGCGGGCGGCAAAACGCTCGAAGTGGTCAACCCCGCCACTGAAGAAGTGATTGCCGAAGTCGCATCAGCTGAACAAGCAGACGTCGATGCAGCGGTGGCGGCGGCCCGAGCGGCGATGCGCGGCGCCTGGACCACGAAGCTGTCGGCGCGCGACCGCGGCAAGCTGGTGTGGAAGATCGGCGAGAAGCTGATGGAGCGCGCGGATGAGATCGCGCGGCTTGAAACGTTGCACAACGGCAAGCCGATCTTCGAATCGCGTCACATCGAAGTGCCTGCCGCTGCCGAATGCTTCCAGTACTACGCCGGCTGGGCCGACAAAATCCACGGCGAGACCATTCCGGTGCGCGGCAATTTCCTCACCTACACACTGCGCGAGCCGGTCGGAGTGGTCGCGGCGATCGTTCCGTGGAACTTTCCGTTGCTGCTGACCGCGTGGAAAGTGGCGCCGGCACTGGCCTGCGGCAACGCAATCATCATCAAGCCGGCCAGCCAGACGCCGTTGACGGCGATTGCGCTCGCCGAGATCGCCAAAGAAGTCGGGCTGCCGCCCGGCGTGCTGCAGGTGATTACCGGACCCGGCGCCAAAGTCGGCCAGATGCTGGTCGAGCACCCAGGCATCGACAAGATCGCGTTCACCGGCGACACCTCGACCGGCAAAGGAATCATGAAGGGTTCTTCCGAGACGTTGAAGAAGATCACCCTCGAATTGGGCGGCAAATCGCCCAATATCGTTTTTCCCGACGCCGACCTCGACGCCGCGCTGCGTGGCGCGACCACCGGTATCTTCTACGGCAAAGGCGAAGTGTGCGCGGCCGGTTCGCGGTTGCTGGTGGACAAGTCCATCAAGAACGAATTCATCGACAAGCTGGCGGCGCGGGCCAGGAAAATGGCGCCCGGTGATCCGCTGGATCCACGGACCAGGCTCGGCGCGGTTGCGTCGAAAAAACAGCTCGAAACCGATTTGCGCTATATCGACATTGCCAAAAAAGAAGGCGCGACGCTTGTCGCCGGCGGCGAGCGCGCCGATATCGGCACCGGCAAGGGCTACTTTCTCCAGCCGACGATCTTCGACGGCGTCACGCCCGAGATGACGATTGCCCGCGAAGAAATCTTCGGACCGGTGCTCGCGGCGATCGAGTTCGCTGACATGGATGAAGCGATTGCGCGGGCCAACGACAGTTCCTACGGCCTGGCGGCCGCAGTCTGGACCAGGGATATCAAGAAAGCGCACCACGTGGCGCGACAACTTCAGGCCGGCACTGTCTGGATTAACACCTACAACATCTACGACACCGCGGCACCGTTTGGTGGCTACAAGCAGAGCGGCTTCGGTCGCGAGATGAGCGTCCACGCGCTCGAGCACTACACCCAGGTCAAGTCAGTCTGGGTCGATCTGAATCAATAGCGCCAGCGACGAGCGACCAGCAACGAGCGACAAGCGACGAGCAACGAGTCGCGAGCGACCAGATATCCGATTTGACAGGTCGGATATCGAGATGAAATACTCGTGCTCGATATTGATACTGAGTCTCAATATCAATTCATCGTTGCATCGTCTTTGCAATTCATCGCCGTCGCCGGAGCGTCGTTATGTCGAGTCTGTTGTTAGCCCTTGTCGCGGTTCTGTCGGTTGCACCCCTGACCTCGGGTCCCGCGGCCGTTCCACTGGTGCGGGGCCACGTCGCCGATTCGCAGGGTGCCGCCGTCCCCGGTGCAACGGTGACCGCCACGAATGATGCCGGGTTCCAGCGCGAAACGGCGACCGACGTGCGCGGCGACTTCGAATTACCGCTCGACCCGGGCATCTACACCGTGCGGATCGCGCTCGATGGCTTTACGACGACCTCACGGCGCGTCACTGCCGGCCACGGCACGACCGAGCGGCTCGAGATTGTGCTGCAGCTCGCCGGTGTGTTCGAAGCGGTGACCGTCACGGCCGTTGCCCGGGACCATGCGCCCGCGATCACCAGCGCCACCCGAACGCTGACGCCGCTGCGCGATGTCCCGCAGTCGGTAACCATCGTGCCGCAACAGCTGATCAAAGACCAGATGATGACCAGCATGGCCGACGTGGTCCGCTACGTGCCGGGCGTGACGTCGCACCAGGGCGAGAATAACCGCGACCAGCTGGTGATCCGCGGCAACAGCACATCGGCCGACTTCTTCGTCAACGGCCTGCGCGACGACGTGCAGTACTACCGCGATCTCTACAATCTGGATCGCGTCGAAGCCCTCAAGGGTCCGAACGCGATGGTCTTCGGCCGCGGCGGCGCCGGCGGCGTGATCAATCGCGTCACGAAAGAGGCCGGGTTCGGTCCGTTGCGCGAAGCGACTCTGCAGGCCGGGGCGTTCGGCCAGAAGCGCCTGACGACCGATCTCAATCAGCCGCTCGGATCGCACACCGCGTTCCGGCTCAACGCGATGTTCGACGACGCCGACAGCTTTCGCGACTTCGTCGGCCTGCAGCGCTACGGCGTGACGCCGACGATGACGGTGGTTCCTGATACGCGGACCAGGATCACGATGCGCTACGAATACTTGCACGACCGCCGCGTCGCCGACCGCGGCATTACCTCAGTCGCCGGCCGTCCGGCGAGCGTCCCGATCGAGACGTTTTACGGAAATCCGCAGGAAAGCGCTGTCAACAGCGACGTGCATCTCGGCTCGGCGTCGGTGGAGCGGTTGTTCGCGAACGTCACGCTGCGGAATCACACAGTCGTGGCGCACTACGATCGGTTCTACCAGAATTTCGTTCCCGGTGCCCCGAATCCGTCGCTGACTCAGGTCGCGATCACCGCGTACAACAACGCCACAGTCCGCGACAACCTGTTCAACCAGACCGATGCGACATCGGTGGTGACCACTGGGAGGTTTCGACACACGCTGCTGGCTGGTTCGGAGTTCGGACGACAGTTGACCGACAACTTTCGCAACACCGGCTACTTCAACACCAGCGCGACGTCGATGCTTGTTCCCTTCACAAATCCGCTCGTCACCGTCCCGGTGACGTTCCGCCAGAGCGCGACCGACGCCGACAACCATCTTCGGGCAACGGTTGCGGCGGTCTATGCGCAGGATCAGATCGAGTTTTCACAGCGCGTCCAGCTCTTGACGGGCCTCCGTTTCGGCCGCTTCGACCTTGAATACCACAACCAGCGAACCGGAGAAACGCTCGAGCGGCCCGACAATCTGCTGTCGCCGCGCATTGGACTCGTCGTCAAACCAATGACGCCGGTGTCGGTTTATAGCAGCTACAGCGTGTCGTATCTTCCCAGCGCTGGCGATCAGTTCTCGTCGCTGACGGTGGTGACGGAGCAGGTGAAGCCGGAACGGTTCAGCAACTACGAAGCCGGCGTGAAATGGGACATTCGGCCGGCGTTGGCCCTGACCACCGCCCTCTACCGTCTCGATCGAACGAACACCCGATCGACCGACCCCAACGATCCGACGCGAATTGCTCAGACCGGCGCAACCCGCACCAACGGCTACGAGCTGGCTCTGAGCGGCAACGTTACTCAGGCCTGGCGCGTAGCGGCAGGCTACACCTGGCAGGATGCGTCCATCGTGCGCGCGACGGCCGCGGCGGCTGCCGGCGCGCAGGTCGCACAGGTTCCGCACCAGACGCTGTCGGTTTGGAATAACTATCAGCTGCACCCGCGCCTGGCGGCGGGCTTCGGAGTGTCATATCGATCCGACATGTTCGCGGCGGTCGATAACACTGTCGTGCTGCCGTCGTACGTTCGCGCCGACGCGGCGGCCTATTTCCGCCTGACGCCGCAGCTGCGCCTGCAGACCAACGTCGAGAACATGTTCAATCGGCAGTACTACGTCAACGCCGACAGCAACACCAACATTTCGCCCGGATCACCGCGCGCCGTGAGGGTCGGTGTTACTGCGGCTTTCTAAAGTCTTGGCTCTCAGTTCTCAGTTCTCAGTTCTCAGTTCTCAGTTCTCAGTTCTCAGTTCTCAGTTCGTTAGCCTCTCGCCTGCGCGATCAGCAGCGCGATCGACAACGCCGCCATCGCCGCAACCGTGAACCACGACACGACGTTGTACCATCGCGAGTTGACATGCTCACCCATCAACTCGCGGTCGTTCATCAACAGCAGCATGAACACCAGCACGAACGGCAGCAGAATGCCGTTGACGACCTGCGACAGCACCATCACGCGGAACAGCGGGAACCGCGGCAGCAGCAAGACACCCGCGCCGAGCACGATCAAGGCGGTATATAACCAGTAGAATGCCGGCGCTTCGTCGAAGCGTTTGTCCAGTCCCGATTCCAGGCCCAACCCTTCGCAGACGGCATAGGCAGTCGAGATCGGCAGAATCGATGCGGCAAACAGTGATGCGTTGAACAGGCCGGCGGCGAACAACAGGAAGGCGTAGTCGCCGGCGAGCGGCCGCAGCGCCATTGCCGCATCGGCGCCGGTTTCGATGTTGAACTTGCCGACCGAATGCAGCGTCGCCGCGCAGGCGACAACAATGAACCACGCGACGATTGCCGCGAACAGGCAGCCGACGATCACATCGGCGCGGGACGCCTTGTACTGCCTGATCGTGACGCCCTTTTCGACGATCGACGCCTGCAGGTAAAACTGCATCCACGGCGCGATGGTGGTGCCGACCAGACCGATCACCAGCGAGAGATAGCCGTAATTCCGAAAGCCGATGCTGTCCGGCCTGGTTACCGTCGACAGCGCCGCCGCCCGCCAGTCCGGCTTCGCCAGCACACCCGACACGACGTACGCCACGTAAAACAGCGACGCCGCCACGAAGATCTTTTCGACGCTGTTGTAGGTGCCATGCACCACCAGCGCCCACACGAACAGCGCCGCCAGCGGCACCACCACGTACTTCGACACCTTGAACAACTCGAGAGCGCTGGCGACGCCGGCGAATTCGGCGACGATATTGCCGAAGTTCGTCACGACCAGCGCCAGCATCAGGAAGAAGGTGACGCGAAAGCCGAATTCCTCGCGGATCAGATCGCTCAAGCCTTTGCCGGTCACCGCCCCCATCCGCGACGACATCTCCTGGATCATCACCAGCGCGATGGTCGTCGGGATCATCACCCACAGCAACGAGTAGCCGAATTGTGCCCCCGCGACGGAGTAGGTAGCGATGCCGCCGGCGTCGTTGTCGACGCTGGCGGTGATGAAACCGGGACCGATCACCGCCAACGTAAGTGCGAGACGATTGCGCCAGCCCTTGCGAAAGAAGTGTTTCACGGCGCGCGTCTCAGTGGTGGTGCCGCAGCATGGCGATCACGTCGTCGGCGGTGATGATGCCGGCGATGCGTCCATGCTCGTCGACCACCGCCAGCGTGATGAGGTTGTATTTGTCGAACAGCGCAGCCACCTCGCTTTCAGGAGTATCGGGTGCGCAGGCGACGTACGGTTCGCTGATCGCGGCAAGCGGCGTGGCCGGCGACGAGATCGCAATCTTGACCAGCGGTACCGCTCCAACCAGTCGCTGACCGGGACCGGTCAGATAGATGGTCGCGAGTGCCTCGCGGCTGCCCTCGAAGCTCTTGAGCGCCTCGATGGCGTCGTCGGCCACGCCGGTTTCGGCGATCGCGACGAACTCCGTGGTCATGCGGCCGGCGGCGGTGTGCTCCGGGAATTCGAGGAGCTGCGTGACTTCCTGCCGCTCCTCCGGATCCATCTCCTTCAGGATCTCGCCCGAGTCCTCTTCGCGCAGCTCGCCGAGCAGGTCGGCGGCTGCGTCCGGATCCATTTCCTCGACGATATCGGCAGCACGATCCTTATCCAATGATTCGACGATCGATTTCTGAACGTCCGGAGCCAGTTCTTCGAGCGTCTCGGCGGCCACCTCTTCGGAGATCGTTTCGAAGACGGCCTCGCGTTCCGCCGGCGGCAGGTCTTCGACGATGTCGGCGATGTCGGCCGGGTGCAGTTTCGAGAGACCTTCGTAAGCGATCTTCAGCTTCACGCGCCGCGCCGGATCGGTTTCGATCAGGTCGACGAACTGCCACGGGATAACCCGCGGCGGAATCCGCTGCAACAGCGCGCGCAGCGTGAACGACGGGACGACGCCCTTCGACAGCCGCCGGATCGCGCCGCGGGCACCGACGTCCACCGCGACGACGTCAAGCATCAGGTGGCTGTTCACCGGTGTGCATTCGAGCTCGACATCGTTGACCCGGACAACCTTGCGGCCATGCACGTCGATAATCTGCTGGTCGAGGAGGTCGCGTTTCAGCAGCAGGACGCCGTCCGACGGCGTGTAGCGCAGCCACGCGGACATCTCGCTGGCAGCGCGGACCGAGGCGCCGGCGGTTTTCAGGGCGTCCAACGGCAGCATCCGCTCGCCGTCGGCGGTTTTTACGACGAGATAGGCGATCCGGGTGGGATGGTCCTGTGGCGCAACTGCGATTTCACGCACCCGTCCACGCACGGTGCCGCTGGCATCGCGCACGGTGGCGCCGAGCAACTCGGACAGGGCAACGAGTGACATTGGCCAGGGTCCACGGACATTGCGATCCGATTCATTGTAACGCGGTGATTAATGAATATGGGATGAAGAAATCGTGTTGGGACGCCAGCGAACGAAGACATGAAACGAATGGGACCCTTCGTAGAAGGTCTCGAGGTCGGGAGACATCTGATACAGCGTGACGTCGGCGCCGATACCCAGCCGGCTCCACTTCGATTGGATGATGTCGGTCACGCTGCCGAGCGTCAGCGCGTCAATGTGCGAGTAGACGTGCGGGTGTTCGAAGCCCCTCGGATGGAATCCGAGGCCGAACAGCTGCTTCACGGCAATTTCCCCGCGACCGTAGAGCGACGTCCGCGTCGCGGCACGCCAATCCCATTCGAGGAGAAACCCGTCCGACACCCCGTTCTGTACGACTTTCGCGCGGTTTTGCCCCCAGCCAAACGTCGCATCCAGTTTGCGATCGGCGATCGACCCGCTGAAGCCGATCGACGCAGTCAGCCGGGTGTGGTCGTACGGTTCGTACCATTCCGGTTCGTGTAACAGCCCGCCCGAAAACTGCGCCGACCATGGACCGCGTTTATAGGAAACGCGAGCCGCCCACGAATCGAGCGCGGGCGTTTCGATGTTCATGCGGTGCTCATCGGGTTCGGCGCCACGGAACGCCGAAGCTTCGAACACAAAGCCGCTCGTTTCAACGCCACCTCGGATGACGCCGGTACTGATATGCGTCGAATCCATGAAGTGATGGGTAAGCGGAACCTGCGGGTTATCGCGCGCCGATTCCCGGTGCATGAATGCCGTCGGCCCAAGCGTCGGCGATCCCACCAGGTCGCCGCCGAACGCGTAGGTGGCGCTCGACCGAACCAGGCGATAGCTCGCGCCGAGGCCCATGACCAGATCGTGGGGATGCTGAAAATTGACCAGCGGCACGCCTTCGAAGCTTTCGCCGGTTTGAAACAGCTGCGGCGAACCACCGGTCGGCGGAATGCGGAAGCCGCCGCCATACACCCACTTGCCGATGGTGAATGGCTCGAGCGAAATCATCGTGTGGATGAGCAAACGTCCTGGTCCAACGTAGCGGTCGCCGCTGCCCATGAACCAGTTCTGCACGTCCCACGACGAAAAATCGGCGAAATGACGCTGTTGGTAGTTGTAGCCGGCGAAGACGTTGGCGTCGGCCGACCAACTCCAGGCGGGCGGTGGCCCCGCGACCGTGTCCTGCGCCGCGAGGCGAAGCGGAACCAGGCATAGGAATAAGAGCAGCGTTGTCCGTGTTACTCTCACAGAAGCAATGGCCGTCATCCGACGTCGTCTCGTGTGGTTCGCGACCCTGGGATTGGCGTGTCAACTCGCCGCCTTCGCCAGCGCGCCTGCGCTCATTGCCTTCGGTGTTACCACCGCCAACGAAGACGACTGCGGCTGCCCGAACGTGGCGCCGGGACAGATGTGTCCGATGCACCATCATTCCCGCAAGGGTAAAGACGATGGTACATGCAAAATGCGTAGCGGCTGCCAACCACCGGAAGTAGCCCTATTATCGATGGCCGGCGGTCCCGGCATCCTTCCGAATTCTACGCAGGTCGTAATTGCTTTCGGTCTTGCCGCGCCGGTTGCGCACCGTACGTCGCTGGCGCTCTCGCGCGCAGCACGCCCCGAATCGCCGCCTCCTCGCTCGTAGACTCGCCATTTCTTTTTCGTTTCTTCGAGTCTCCGAAGAGGTGTCTTCATGTACGTCAAATGGAGACCGCTGGCGCTTTGGCTGGTGGTCATTGGAATAGGCGTTGCGGTTGACGCGCGGCAGGTGAGCGCTCAATCGGCCACCGCGAGCGTCACCGGAAGCGTTCGCGATGCGAGCGAAGCGGTCGTGCCGGGCGCAACCGTCGAAATCAGAAATCACGACACGAATCAGGTGTGGCAGAGCATCACCGACGAGCGTGGCCGCTTTCGCTTGCTGTACCTGCCGGTTGGCGACTATCACCTGTCGGTGCAGCTGACCGGGTTCACCACCGCGAACGCGAATCTGACGCTGGCAGTCGGCGACCAGATCGACGTGCCGATCCTGCTCAAGCCGGCGGCGGTCAGCGAAGACGTGCGCGTCGAAGCCGCGCCACTGGTCGAAACCCGCCGGACCAACGTGGCATCGGCAATCACTCCTCAGGAAGTGGACGCGCTGCCGCTGAACGGGCGCAACTACCTCGACCTCGCGTTGCTGGTGCCGAATGTGTCGCGCACGAATCTGCGAACTACCGATCGGTTCGCAGAGACGTCCGCCATACCTGGCACCGGTGTGTCGGTCGCCGGACAGCGCAACTTGAACAACAACTTCGTCGTGGACGGCTTGTCGGCGAACGACGACGCCGCCGATCTGGCAGGGACCTATCTCAGTCAGGAAGTGGTTCGCGAGTTCGAAGTAGTCACGGCCGGAGGTGGCGCGGAATATGGCCGAGCCTCGAGCGGGACGATCAGCGTCGTCACGCAATCTGGCACCAACCGCCATTCCGGACGGGTCTATGAATTCTTCCGCAACGATGCGCTCGACGAATCGAACCCGTTGGCGACGCGCAAGGATCCGTTGAACCAGAATCAGTTTGGCTTCACGCTGGGAGGTCCGGTGGCGAAGGACCGAACCTTCTGGTTCGCGAACCTGGAACGCACGCAGCAGGATCGCACCGGCATCGTGACGATTGGTGCGCCATCGGTCGTCGCCGTCAACGCGACGCTCGACGCAGTCGGCTACCACGGACCGCGCGTCACCACCGGCAATTTTCCGACCGGCTACACGACCGGCACGTTGTTCAGCCGGCTCGATCACCAGGTCGGTGCGCCGTCGCGCCTGCAGATCCGCTACAACATCTACGACGTGTCGAGCGCAAATGCTCGCAACGTCTCGGGGCTGAGTGACGTCAGCCGCGGCACCGGGTTGGACGACACCGATCAAACGATCGCGGCCAGTTATTTGACGACGATGTCGTCGAGCACATTCAACGAAGCGCGCGTGCAATACATGCGCAGCCGGCTCGACGCGCCAGTCAACGACCCAATCGGTCCGGCGGTGTCGATTTCTGGTGTTGCGAATTTCGGGACATCCACGTCGTCGCCGACCGGCCGTGACGCCGACGTCGTGCAGGTCACCGATACGCTCACCTTTCAACGCGCCACGCACCTGTTCAAGGGCGGTGCCGACCTGCTGTATAACCGGGTGCTGATCGACTTTCCGGGCGCGTTGCAGGGTTCCTACACCTTCACGAACCTCGCGAGTTTCCAGCGCGGGATCTATTCGCAATTTCAACAGGCGTTCGGCTTGACCTCGCTGACGCAAACCAATCCCAACCTGGGAGTCTTTGCGCAGGACGAATGGCGGCCGCGCCAGAACCTGACACTCGATGTTGGCGTTCGTTACGACGGGCAATGGCTGCCTGAACCGCTGACCTACGACGGCAACAACGTTTCACCGCGGCTCGGCGTCGCGTACTCGCCCGGCAAAGGGGACACGGTGATCCGCGCCTACGCCGGGATCTATTTCGATCGCATCCCGCTGCGCGCCACTTCGAATGCGATTCAGCGTGACGGCAATCATTACCAGACTGCCGTCCTGTCGTTTGGCCAGCTGGCTGCCCCGGCATGGCCGGCCGTCCTCGGTTCGTTTCCGGCCGGCGTACTGGTTTCGATTACCAACATCAATCCGGCGATTCAGAATCAACGCAACAATCAGGTCGGCGTTCAGGTCGAACGCGCAATCGGCTCCCACTGGTCGGCGCAGGTCGGCTACACCCACGTTCGTGGATACGGCATCATCATGTCGCACAATGTGAACGTTCCGACGTTGACGCCGGCGCAGGCTGCGGCCGCCGGCATTGCCAACCTCGGTCGTCCTGATCCGCGCTACGGCAACATCTCGCAGTACGATTCGATCGGCGACGCCTGGTTCGATGGTCTGTCGGCCTCGCTCGAAACCCGCCGCGCGCCGTGGGGCCGCGCGCGCGTGTCGTACACGCTCTCGAACGCTGAAGATACGTCGGGCAACGCGTTCTTTCAGAGTCCGCAGACCCAGAACGACATCCTCGCCGAGCGAGGGCCGTCCGACAACGACCAGCGGCATCGCCTGGTCGTCAGCGGCACGGTGGACCGCGGCCTTGCCGGCTTCCAGTTTGGCTGGGTCTACGCCTATGCGTCGGCGTTGCCGTTCAACATCGTCACCGGCGCTGACAACAACAACGACACGACCGTGAACGACCGGCCGGCCGGAGTCGGACGTAATGCGGGACGCTTTCCCTGCTTTGACGATCTGAACGCAACCTGCGGGTCGAGGACGTTCGACGTTCGTTTGTTGCGAACCTTTGGTCTGGGCAAGAGCCGCAAACTTGACGTGATGGTCGAAGGTTTCAACCTGTTCAACCGCGCCAACGTTGTCAACGTGAACAACACTCTTGGGAACAATCCGACGCCGTCGCCAACCTTCCGTCAGGTGACGGCGGTTGGCGATATGCGGCAGTTTCAACTGGGAATCCGATGCACCTTCTAGTCGCGTTTGCGGTTGCTGTGACGCTGTCGGTTCCCGATCGCAGGAACGCGACACCGACGGTCGCCGCCGACGGCACGTTTGTCACCGTCGTCTGGGGCGCGACGCTGCCTTCGGGCGTCACCGACATTTTCGCGGCAGTCAGTCGCGACGGCGCGCACACGTTCGGTTCGGCCGTGCGTGTGAATCAGATCGATGGCGACGCGCGCGTCAACGGCGAACAACCGCCACGCGTCGCGTTGGTGAAACGGTCCGGCCTCGACCCGTCGATCGTCGTCGTCTGGACGACGAAGGGCAGAGCCGGAACCAAGCTGGTGATGGCGCGTTCAAGCGACGGTGGCAAATCGTTTTCGACAGCCACGACGGTTCCAGAAAGCGACGCAGCAGGCAATCGCGGCTGGCAGAACCTGCTCGCCGCGGCCGATGGCAAGTTGTTCGCGATCTGGCTCGATCATCGCGAGATGGCCGATCACACGATGGGTACCGCGCCGCAACACGCGCATGGGTCGGCGACCCAAACCACTCGCGAAGACGGCGCCATGATGGCGCAAAAGTCCAAGCTGTACGTCGGCACGATCGATGGCGGCACTGCGCCGCGTCCGGTTGTCGGCGGCGTGTGCTACTGCTGCAAGACGGCCATCGCCCAGGGGAGGGATGGCACCTTGTTTACGGCGTGGCGACACGTATATCCAGGCAATTTTCGCGACATGGCGATGAGTGTGTCGCGTGATGGCGGCCGCACCTTTGCGCCACCGGTGCGTGTCAGTGAAGATCAATGGATGCTGGAAGGCTGTCCCGACGATGGTCCGGCGGTCGCTGTCGATGCGCGGAACGTTGCGCACATTGTCTGGCCGACGCTGGTCAGCGACCAGAAGACCGCAGAGCCGACAATCGCGGTGTTCTACGCGTCAACACGCGACGGCAAAAGTTTCACGACGCGGAAGCAGCTACCGACGGAGGGCGTCGCCCATCACCCGCAAATCGTTATCGGCTCTGACGGAATGCCGGTGATCATCTGGGACGAGGCCGGAGACGGAGCGCGGCGCATCGTGATGGCGAGCGGCCCGCAGATGAACCGCCGGGTTCTCAGCGGGCCGCAGCCGGGTGTGTACCCGTCGATCGCGTCGACCGGTTCCGCGGTGGTCGTCGCCTGGACGGCCACCGCCGGCGACACGTCGCGAATCGAGGTGCATGTGCCGTAGTCGTTACTTCTTCTTAGCGGCCAGCGCCTTCTGAATCGCCGCTACGGTGTTGGTCGCCCGCATCTCAACGATCTTTCTCGCCGTTTCGAGGTTCTTGGTCTTATCGGCGATCGACACGCCGTTGATCGTCGCTTTGCCAGCCTTGATGCGCTGTTCCCACCGCACTGAATTGGGGTCGGTGATGAACATGTTGAGAGTGATTCCCGGGTCGTCGTGCAGATTGTCTTCCTTCATGCCGTCTTTGGTGACGCCGAGATCGGTCAGTAATTTCGCGACCGTGTCGTAGGCGTAGTACTCCGGGATGTGGACGACGGTCGGTTTCGAATTCCACTGCGCGTCGAGCTTGTCGGCGACGTTCTTCATGCCGGTGACGTTTCCGCCGCTGTCGCCAATCAGAACGATCTTCTCGAAGCCATGCAGCTTGTAGCTGGTGACGATGTCGGTCAATACCGCTTCGAAGGTTTCTTCCTTCAAGCTGACGGTGCCAATGGTGGTCATGTGGCCGGACTTCGGTTCGAAGTCGCCTTCCGGCACGAACGGCAGGATCGGCGCGCACAGAGCGTCGCCAAGTTTTCGTGCGATCGCGTCGCAGTTCGCCTTCAGCACGAAGTTGTGCTTGCCGAGCGCGAGCCATGGCCCGTTCGGTTCGATGCCGCCGGTCGAGATGATCACGGTCTTCTTGCCGGCCCGAAACGCGTCGCGCACGTCCATCCAAGTCATGTCTTCCATCCAGACGGTGTTGGGTGGCGTCAGCGGATTCGGAGTGTCGATGCAGTTATAAGGATTCTCGGCGCACTGGCCGCCGCCGGCATTGCGCGGATCAGCCGGCGGCCGCTGACCGCCGCGTTGTGCGAGCAGGGATGACACGGATATGGCGAACAGCGCCGCGATAACCCACGCGCGTTTCATGAAGCACGCTCCTTGACGGGCGACATTCTACGCCGAAGCGTTAAGATCTCTGCGCCGATGACACCGTGGCTGCTCGACCCCGACAACTCAGCCGACATCGCACGCTACCTGACCGCTCACCGCCTGGTTCAAGACGCCGCGTCGCCGATGACGGTCACTCGCGCCGGTGCCGGCAATATGAATCTGACGCTGCGCGTTGCCACGGCCGACGGACACTCGGTGATTCTCAAGCAGGGCAGACCATGGGTGGAGAAGTACCCGCACATTCCGGCACCATTCGAGCGGACCATCGTCGAAGCGGCGTTCTATCGAGCAGTGCGCGATGACCTGCTGATCGCGTCGCGGATGCCGGCGCTGCTGCACGTTGACGAACCGAACCATGTGATCGCGCTCGAAGACATCGGCGCGGGCGGCGACTGCACGTCGATCTACGCCGGTGATTCGTTGACGGCATCGACGCTTTCCGGTTTACTCGACTGGCTGGCGGGGTTGGCAGCAGTGCGGATCTCGAGTGACGGCAGAGCTGCCTTTCACAATCGAGCGATGCGCGCGTTGAACCATGAACATCTCTTCGAGCTTCCGCTCCGTCCGGCGAATGGCCTCGATCTCGATGCGATCACGCCGGGGCTCGGCGTTGCCGCACAAGACCTGATCGCAGACGCGCTGTACCGTGAAACGGTCGCGGCGATCGGGCGACGCTACCTGCAAGATGGTGCGTCGCTGGTGCATGGTGACTTTTTCCCCGGCAGCTGGTTGCGCCGGAACAGTCTGGTCTTCGTGATTGATCCGGAATTCTGTTTCATGGGCGATGCAGAATTCGACTACGGCGTGCTGACCGCGCACTTGATCCTTGCTGATGCTTCCGCGTCGCAGCTCGACGTCGTCGCCGCGGCCGCCGCGGCGCGACGCCTCGACGCAGCACTGGTCGCGGGCTATGCCGGCGTCGAAATCATGCGTCGGTTGATCGGCGTCGCGCAGCTGCCGTTGACCGCCGATCTTCCTCGCAAGCGCGCCTGGTTAACGCATTCACGGCGCCTCGTCGTCGAACCGAATCGAGGCCTGGCGTGAGGCGATTGGAATCCGCGGCGATCGCGATCATTCTCCTTTGGGGACTCGCGCACTCAACGGCAGCCGCTCCTCGTGTGGCGGTGTGGATCGATACCGATCCAGCGGTCGGAGAAACCGACCGGGATGTCGACGATGGGTTGGCGCTGATCCAGGCGTTTCACTCTCCCGAACTGGATATCAAAGGCGTTTCGGTGGTGTTCGGCAACGCCCCGCTCGATCGCGGGCTGCCGATCGCTCAGCGCCTGGTGCGCGATTTTGGTCCGCACGGGCTGAAGGTGTACGGCGGGGCCGACGCCGCGGCTGATCCACCAGTCGAGACCGATGCGAGCAGGGCGATCGCCGCGGCGCTGCGGCAGGCGCCACTCACGATTCTCGCGCTCGGACCGATGACCAACATAGCGGCGGTGCTGGCTCGCCATCCCGACCTGGCGCCGCGGATTACACGGGTGGTCGCGGTTGCCGGCCGGCGTCCGGGACAGCGTTTCACCACTGGAACGACCAACCCGCAAGGCCATCGCGATTTCAATTTCGAGCTCGATCCACGCGGTTTTCAGACGCTGTTCGACTCGCACGTCGAAGTCGTGCTGGCACCATTCGAGATCTCATCGAAGATTTGGATTCAGGGTGGCGATCTCGATCGGCTCGCTGCGTCGCCGTCCGCGGCGGCTCGCTCGCTGGTTGCGCCTTCGCGCGCCTGGTTGGCGCTCTGGACGCGGCTGTTTGGCGTCGATGGCTTCAATCCGTTCGATACGGTTGCGGTCGCCTACGTCGTATCCGCGCAGGGCTTTGGTTGTGAAGCGCTGCCGGTGCGCATCGACACGCTGCCGGACGATGTGACCGAGCCAGGTGTGCAGGGGACCCGCGTCGAACGCAAACCGTACTTGCTCGCGGCTGGCGGTCTGGCCGACACCCGCGCGCGTGTCACGTATTGCTCGGTGGCGCCGCCTGGCTTTAAGGCCGATCTCCTGTCCCGACTCATGGCGGCAGCGCCAGCTCGATGATTACCGCACGCTGTGCTGCAATCCTTCTGGCTGCCGCCGTCGTCGCGGCGGCGGCTGACTTCGATCACACCTACGCCGCGTACGACCGCGTATTGCGCAGCGCTGTCGTGCTGCCGCGCGTGAACTATGCGGCGTTGACCCGGAATCGCTCCGCACTCGACGCCGCGGTGGCCACCGTCAACGGTGCCGCTACGATTGACGAACGCACGTGGAGTCGTGCCGAGCGGATCGCGTTCTGGATTAATGCCTACAACCTCTTCACGCTTCGCGCGATCGTCGATCACTACCCGATTGGTTCCCACTGGTTCACGCTGCAGCCGCGCAACAGCATTCGTCAGATCGACGGCGTCTGGACGACATTGAAGTGGCAGGCGGCCGGTCGAACCGTCACACTCGACGATATCGAGCATCGGATTCTGCGCCCCGAGTTCCAGGATCCGCGCGTGCACTTCGCCATCAACTGCGCCTCGATTTCCTGCCCGCCACTCCAGGCGGAGCCCTATCGGGCCACGGCACTGGAAGCGCAGCTCGATGCGGCTGCCAGCCGCTACCTGGCCAGTCCCGAAGGATTGCAAACGGACGGGAACCTCCTGCGGGTGTCGAGCATTTTCAAATGGTACGGCGACGATTTCGTCGATCGGTTCGCCAGCGACGCGCTGCCGGGCGCGGATCGCGTCGAGCGTGCGATCCGCGGCGTGGTGATCCAGTTCGGCCCGGGTGCAGCGGCGGCGGTGGCGCGAAACCCCGCCGTGCGCCTCACCTTCCTCGATTACAACTGGTCGCTCAACGACGTCCCGCCGTCGTCGTAATCGCACGCGGTTTGGCCGCGTCGCATTCCTCCAACCAGGTCCTGGTATGGTCGTCGGGTTTTTCGCCGGCACTCTGCGTGCGGTAAACCGCGCCGCAGTCGATGACCTTCTGGCCGTGGCTGATCGCTTCGAACAACATCGTGTCGCCGGAGACCTGCACGATCATGAAGTGATGTTCCGAGACGCCGGTCGCGTCGAACTCGCTCGGACGGAAGCGATAGAGATATCGTCCGCCGCCGCCTGACACGAAATGGGCGATCCCTTTCTGAGGCCTGACCCGTTCGTAGAGATGCTCGTGGCCGCTGAAGGTGACGTTGACGCGATTGCGAACCAACGGCGGTTCGAAGGCCGGGCGGATGACGTCGCGGCCTTCCGCGGCATGCTGTCCGGATGAATAGAGTGGGTGGTGAAAAAACGCGATCCGCCATTTGTTGCCGGCGTCGGCGAACACCTCGTCGAGCCATTTCAACTGTGCCTGGTCGTTCGGCCGGTTGCTGTTCAACACGACGAAACGGATGTTGTCTTCGTCGAACGCGTAGTGATCCTTGTCGCCCATGTTGAACGGCTTGAAATGCTGTTGCAGGTCGCGGTCATGGTTGCCGAGGGCCGCGTAAAACTTGACGCCGCGGTCGAGCAGCGGCTTGTACGGTACCAGGAACTCGTCTTCGTAATCGTCGTGATAGAGGTTGTCGCCGAGCATCAGCACGAATGGAAAACGGCGCGCGGTGTCGAAATAGGTGAGCATGGCATTCGCCACCTGTTCCTGCGCGACGTCGCCCGAGCCGCTGTCGCCCATCAAGGCGAAGGTCGTCGCCCCACGGGTATCGGGCATCGGCAGGGGAGAGGTCGCGGCGCCCTCAATTGTTGTCGGCGGCGCGGCCGGCGGCGCACTGGCCGGCGGGGCGGGAAGCACGTCGGCCAGATAGTCCACCACCACGTCGGCATCGATATCGCGCAGGATCAGCGTTCGGCCTGAGAAGTCGTATTCCAACTGCGTGGGTAACGGGGGTAGTACGTCGACTAGCCGCGGTGGAACCCGGGGGGCCTTCATCGTTTGGTTGACGTGCGGCGTCCCCGGTTTGCCGTTGCCTTCCGCTTGTTCCGCCAGGTCGTCGAGGATCAGCGAACGGCGCTCGGTTTTCAGTACGGCGTCCAGCTGACTCTTGATGGCGGTTGCGGTCGGCCGCGTGAAAATCGCGCCGGGCTGCGCTCCCGGACGGATGGTCGTCCGCAGCGCGTCGGCAAGCGACAGCTGACGCGTGCGCACCGCAGACGCGGCGTTTTGTCCGGTCTTCGGGGTCGTTTCGCTCTTTCCCGGCTCTTTTTCCTGGTTTTCCGCCGCGGTCTTTCGATACTGCTGGGTTTGATCGATGTATGCCTGAAGCGCGGCGCGGAAGGGATCAAAGGTCGGATCAGGCTGTGCGGGCGCTTGCGCAGGCGGCATCGTCGGGCCGCAGCCCAGCGAACCGACCACCAGCAGCAGAAATCCAATGATCGAAGCAACTGACGACTTCAACATGGCGTTACGAAAACGCAAACCCCATTCCGACAAAGTCGCGGACTACGGATCAGTCTTGAGGTATCATTTACTTAATACTGAGATTCAGTCTCAATATTCAGCTCAACAATGTTTGATTGGCTCAACGCCCATGCGCCGCTCGCCGGCGCGCCCGTTCTCTTCTACCTTCTGATGGCGCTCGTCGACACGCACATCACGACCGCGTGCGTCACGCTTTACCTCCATCGCTGCCAGACGCATCGCAGCATCGCGTTCCATCCGGTCGTCGCGCATTTCATGCGCGCCTGGCTGTGGATGCGCACCGCGATGCCGACCCAGGAGTGGGTTGCGGTGCATCGCTGCCACCACGCGCATGTCGACACCGACGAGGATCCGCACAGTCCGATCGTCTACGGCATCTGGCGCGTCGTCGTGTTCGGCACCGCGCTCTATCACAAGGCCGCCCACAACGAAGCGGTGATAGCGCAATATGGTAAGGGGACGCCCGACGACTGGCTCGAGCATCGCCTTTACGCGCCAATCAGCCTGCTCGGTCCGGTGGTGACGCTGATCACCAACGCGCTGATTTTCGGCACCGCCGGCTTGTGGATGTGGCTGATCGAGATGGCATGGATTCCGTTCTTCGCCGCCGGCGTGATCAACGGCCTCGGCCACTGGTGGGGTTATCGGAATTTCGATACGCCTGACCAGTCGCGGAACCTGCCGAACCACATCTGGGCGATTCTGACCTGCGGTGAAGCACTGCATAACAATCATCACCACATCCAGAACTCGGCGAAGTTCTCGATGGCTCCCGGCGAAATCGATCTCGGGTACTACTACTTCTGTTTCCTGCGGACACTCGGCCTCGCTGCCGCGCGCTAGTCAGGGATTCAACGCAAAGGTCGCTCAGTTCGCGAAGGAAAGAAGGAACAATACTTTGCGTCCTTCGCGACCTTCGCGTTTGAATTGAACATGGTCGGGGCGCGTTCAATTCTTCGGATAGAATGCCCTCCAGGGAGGACCCGCTCGAATGCGAAATTATCTGTCCGTGCTGGCGATTGCCGCTGCAGCCGTAATGACCGTCATGGCCGCGGAAAAGCCACCGGAAGCTCACGTCAAATTAATGAAAGACACCAACGCCACGGCGACCGCGCTGCGCGGCCACGTCCAGGCGAAGGATTACGACGCGATTGCCGCCGACGCAGCGACGCTCAAGACAATGTTCGCAGATATCGAGAAGTTCTGGACGGCGCGCAAGACCGAAGACGCGCTCGGGTTCGCCAAGGCCGGTGCGAAAGGCGCGGCCGACCTTGAAACCGCCGCGAAGGCGAAGAATGAAGAAGGCGTCGCGACCGCTGCCCGCGCCGTCAACGGCACGTGTATGGGCTGCCACACGGCGCACCGCGAGCGGCTGCCTGACGGAAGCTCTGAAATCAAGTAACCGTTAAGTCTGACGTTTGAAGTCTGACGTCTGCCACCAACGATCGGCCGAATCGAGCGCAGCCCCCGCGAGTCGAGTGAGGCAGACTTCTTACTTCAGACTTCAGACTTACTGGATCGTGATGGACCCCTTCAGCGACTGCACTTGGTCCCGCAAGTGATCGTGAAACCCGCAGCGCCTTGCGTTATTAAGGTTGTCAGTGCGGCGGGTCTGTCCTGGTTCGATGTGACCCACCGCGTTGATTTCCGTACAGTCCGTATGCTCAGGATGCGGATCGGAGTTCATTTCGTGCGCGACGGTATCGTTGTTGACGAACGTCACCTGGGTGCCGCGCGGAACGGTGATGTTCTGCGGACAGACCGAGTTGTTCGAAATCGTGATTGTCGTCGAAGTAGACGGTGCGGTACACGTCGTCGAACCCGAACCGTTCGTCGGCGTTCCGGGATTCGAGGAGCCGCCTCCGCCGCAGGCGATCGCCGCGGCGAGCAGGGCGGCGGTTGCGGCGTAAATCAGGCGTGATCGGCGCATTCAGGACTCCAGTCGGTACTTGGCCAGATAGTATGAGAGCGCGCGCTGACTGATTCCCATCAGCTCCGCGGCGTCTTTTTTGACACCGCCGGCGTTTTCGAGCGCGCGGCGGATTGTTTCGCGTTCAACCCATTCGATATTCTGCCGCAGTTTCAGCGACGGCAAGCCGGTGGCTTGCGGCGTTGCGGCGCCGAGGACCGAAATCGCCCGTGCGGTGATCGCCGGTCCGGCTGAGAGCACCACCGCCCGCTCGATGGTGTTTTCCAGCTCGCGAACGTTGCCCGGCCAGTCGTACTGCTGCAGCCCGCTCAGCACCCCATCTTCCATCCCGGTCACACGGCGGCCGACGCGCTGGGCATGTTTCTGAACGAAGTGATCGACCAGCGCCGGGATGTCTTCACGCCGCTCGCGCAGCGGCGGAATTTCAATCGGGATCACGTTCAGCCGGTAGAACAGATCTTCCTGAAATTTGCCGTCGGCCACCATTTGCCGAAGGTCGCGATTGGTGGCGGCAATCACCCGCACGTCGATCTTCTCCGTGCGCTCCGAGCCGAGCGGCTCGATTTCCCGTTCCTGAAGCACCCGCAACAGTTTCGACTGCAGCGTCGGATTCATCGTGCCGATTTCATCGAGGAAGATCGTGCCGCCGTCAGCCAGCGCGAATTTGCCTTTCTTGGTGTTGGTTGCTCCGGTGAACGCCCCGCGGATGTGGCCGAACAGCTCTGATTCGAGCAACGTCTCGGGAATCGCCGCGCAGTTGACTTTGATCAGCGGCATGTCGCGTTGCGCGCTGCGATCGTGAATCGCGCGAGCCACCAGTTCCTTGCCGGTGCCGGTCTCGCCGGTAATCAACACCGTGCTCTTGGTATCGGCGACCAGCTCGGCGCGCTGGATCACCTCCTGCATCGCCCGGCTGCGGCCGATGATGCCGTAATGATCGAATTGCTCGTCGCGTTCGTTGCGCAGGTAGCCGTATTCGCTGCGGAGGCGCTGGTGGTCGAGCGCGCGCCGGACGACCACCAGAAGTTCGTCGATCTCGAACGGTTTCTGGAGGTAGTCGAGGGCGCCGAGCTTCATCGCTTCGATCGCGCTCTCCACGGTTGCGTGCGCCGTCATCAGCAGAATCTGCGGCCGCTCGTTCTCGGGCACCGTGCCGACGTACTCGCGGATCAGATCCAGACCGTTGAGTTCCGGCATGACGTTGTCGATGACAACCACGTCGAACGGCCGCTCGGCGAGCAGGCGCTGCGCCTGCCGCGGCGACGTCGTTTCGGTCACCGCGTGGCCGGCATCACGCAGCGACCGGCCGAGCGCCTTCAAAATCTTCTCTTCGTCGTCGACGAGCAGGATGGCGCCGCGGTGCGTCATGCGATGGGAAGCTCGATGCGCAGTTCGGTGCCGTAGCCGCTGGTACTGGTGACGGCAATCGAGCCGCCAAGACCTTCGACAATGTTCTTG
>Ga0070675_100000584_pt1 | contig 25027 bp, 22 predicted proteins | sample KBSM43metaG_FD_65343 | JGI IMG/M metagenome (GOLD analysis project Ga0070675, IMG submission 65343) | Miscanthus rhizosphere microbial communities from Kellogg Biological Station, Michigan, USA - KBS M4-3 metaG | ecosystem: Host-associated > Plants > Roots > Rhizosphere > Soil ... | reverse complement strand
AAGAATTGAAGTTCCGGTTCAAGTGCCTCGGTCTGCTGATGTTCTGCTTAGGTGTTGCAGGGTGCGGGGAAACAAAGGACGCATCGTCAGGGACGAAGCGAGAGACCATTGCTTTATTTACGAAGAACCAGACGAATCCCTATTTCGAAACCGTGCGTGTGGCGGCAAAAGCTGCGGCAGCAGAACAGGGCGTAGACCTCAAAAACTACATCCCGACGTCGAACGACAGTATTCCCGAGCAAATGAACCAGATTGAGGACGCTATAACGAGCCGTCCGAGTGCCGCGGTCTTCATTCCAGTCGATGCGAAAGCAATGATTCCCGGGGTAGAAAAGTTCAATGCGGCCGGAATCCCCGTGGTCAACCTTATAGACCGCGCCGACGGCGGGCAGTTTGTGTCGTTTCTGGGATGCGACGACTACGCTGTCGCGATGAACACCGCCAAATACCTTCTTCAAAAGATGAACGGAAAGGGGAACGTCATCATCATCGAGGGCCAGGGCGGATCTTCCAACAATCAGAAACGCATCGCTGGATTCAAGAAGGCCCTTGAAGAATTTCCAAACGTCAAAGTGCTGGCCTCGCAAACGGGCAACTTTCAGCGCAATATGGCGCTTCAGGTAACCGAGAACCTTCTGCAGGCGCACACACAGATCGACGGCATCCTCGCCGCGAACGACGCGATGGCGCTTGGAGCCATCGAAGCGCTGGATGCGGCAAATCGAAAAGCCCTTGTCATTGGCATGAATGGAACCAAAGAAGCGATCGATGCAGTGAAAACCGGAAAGCTGCTCGCGACCGGAGACTGCGATGGTTTCCTTCAAGGATGTATGGGTACAATGGCTGCCGTTCGCCATTTGAGAAATCTCCCAGTTCCCAGGGAAGTGATCTTTCCCATCACGGTTTTCGACAGTACGAACTTCAAGGGTGCCGACGTGCCGTACGAGCAACGCATGTGCCCCAAATGGGAAAGCATCGTTAAGGATTAGCGATACCTGCTTGAGAGTTGCAGGGCAGAGGAATTGAAATGATAAACGCAGCAATTGTGGGTATGGGTTGGTGGGGCAAGACCGTTGTGGAATCCGTTCAGGGAAGCAGTGACGTCATTCGCTTTGTAGCTGGAGCGAGCCGGACTCCATCTCCCGAGTTGAATGCATTCGCGGCCACTCAGAAACTGAAGCTTGCTTCAAGTTACGAAGCGCTTCTTGCCGATCCGAAAGTGGATGCCGTCGTCCTTGCTACGCCTCATTCCCTGCACACACAGCAGGTCATCGCCGCCGCGGCAGCGGGAAAACACGTTTTCTGTGAAAAGCCGTTCGCTCTGACCAAGGCGGATGCTGACGCAGCTGTCGCCGCAACGCAGAAAGCGAAAGTTACGCTTGGACTCGGGTACAATCGCCGTTTTCATCCTGAGATGTCCAAGCTCCGGGAACGCATTAACACGGGCGACCTCGGCACGATTTTGCATGTTGAGGCAACGATGACATTCGCCAACGCGCTTGCCCTGAAGGCGACACAATGGCGCGCTCAGCGGGACGAAACGCCTTGCGGAGGCCTCACGCCGATGGGTGTCCATGCGATCGACGGCATGATCGACCTCTGTGGTCCCATTACTCAGGTGTTTTGCCAGAGTTTCAGGCAGGCTGTCGAAATCGACAGCGATGACACGACATCCATACTCTTTCGAATGAAGCGCGGAATGTCCGGATATCTGGGAACCATGACCGCGACAGGCCCCGGCTTCAGCTTCCAGGTTTTCGGGACGAAGGGTTGGGTGAGACTCGAGGGAATGACTCATGTGGCCGGAGCGTCCTCGGAGGAACGGCGGACCCGCTTGTTTGGAACCTGCAAATTCCAACCGATCAAAGGTCCTGCCGAAGTGTGGGAGGCCGCAAGGCTTGATGTGACACGAGCCACATTGGAAGCATTCGGAAGAGCGGCATCGGGCGGTCTGGATTTCCCTATTCCGCTTTCTGAGATGATTCACGGTGCTTCCGTAACAGAAGCCGTTGTTCGATCTGCGGCTTCAGGCAAGGTTGAGAAAGTCGACTAGGAGAAATGGATTAAATGTTAAAGGCTACTGCAGGAAAAATTCTTCCCACCACGATTACCGGATCGCTGCCACGACCCAGTTGGTACACAGAAAACCTGGGCAACCGATCCTTTCTGGACGCGATGGTTTACACGCGCTTCCGCGAGCAATATACCGACGCGCTGTCGATATATCTGAAGGAACAGGAAGTCTCCGGTCTCGATATCGTGACCGATGGCGATTGCCGCTTCAACCAGGACATCGGTGGGCAAAGCTGGACCAGTTATCCGCCGAATCATATGTCCGGGTTCGACCGCGATCAGCCGAAGCTCGCACGAACTGGAGCAGGCGGCATCGGGTTTCCCAGAGGGCACATCCTCCACGATTACCTTGAAGCCCGAGTCATGCCGAAGATCGTTGGAGCTGTTGGGCGTGGGGAACTGCAGTACGCGGAGTTGTTCAAGGCCGCGCAACGAATGACCGCAAAGCCTGTGAAATTCGGCACTGTAACTCCCGAACTGGTTGCTTTCGCCGTGCAGGACACGCATTACAAGGATCTACCTTCGCGGATCATGGCAATCAGCGACGCGTTCAATGAAGAATTGCACGACCTCGCGGATGCGGGATGCCAGGTTATTCAAATGGAAGAACCGCAGATCCATTTGCTTGCGGCACGGGGCGTCGTCGATAACGTCATTAATCCGGAGTTCATGCTCAAGGTGTTCAACAACACCGTGAAGGGACTTCGAGCAAAGACAGAAGTCTGGTGTCACACCTGCTGGGGTAATCCCTCACAGCAGCGGATGTTCGCGAAGGTGCAGTCCTATAAACCGGCGCTGGACGTCCTGAACCAGGTCGATGCGGATGTGATCACCTTCGAAACGAAGAGTTCCGGGGCGATGGATCTCGAGGCGATCGGGAAGCAGATCACTGAGAAGAAGATCGGGATCGGCGTCATCGACCATCACACACTGCAGGTCGAATCCCCCGACGAGGTCGCGGAACTGACACGTCTTGCGCTGAAGCACATTCCCGCTGAAAGGCTGGTCCTGTCTTCCGACTGCGGCATGGGCAGGGAAGGCATGAGCCGGCGCCACGCGCTCTATAAGATGGTGTCGCTGGTTCGTGGCGTAAATATTGTTCGGAAGGAAATCGGCGTTCCGGAAGCTGAGTGTCGCATGGCGGATCCGAAGCTGTCTTTGCTTCGGGCGTAAGAGAACGAAGATCCGGCTGGGTACGATTATTAACTGTTGCCCGTTAAATAATTGTACCTGGCCGGATGGCCTACACTACCTGGGCAACCACCATTGCGCTCCACGTTGATTCATCCGGATCCCTGTCGAAGTCCGTAAACGCCCCCAGCCGGATCAGGTGAAAGCCCGAGCAACTCAGAAAGAGGCTCAATTCCAGAGGGAAGAAGTACCGCATTCGATGCGTTTCTTCGATCTCTGTGACGACCTGGCCCTCTACCAGCTTCCAAAGGCGGAACCGGACGTCACAAGTGTGATGCGCAACATCCAGGCCCCCCGACGCTACACGCAGGATCTTTCCCGTTTTGGTGGGAATCACTTTGACCCGATCGGAAGGCCTCTCACGAAGAACAGCCGGCCCATACCATATGTCGAACAGCAACAGGCCTCCGGGCTTTAGATTCCGGCGAGCCGTCTGAAGAGCGGAGAGAACATCGTTATTCTCGACCTGGTAACCCAGCACGGCGAACATGATCAGCGCGGCATCGAACTGCTGGCCGGGATCGATTGTCCGGATGTCGCCCTGTTGAAAGCGAACCTTACCTTTCTCGCTCCGCAACCTTTCCTGAGCCACAGCGAGCATGCCTTCTGAGCGGTCTATTCCGACGACGTCGTAACCTCGACTGGACAATGCAAAGGCGTGACTACCCGTGCCACATCCGAGATCGAGGATTGTAGAAACGGGAATCTTTGAATAACGATGGAAGAGCGTTTCGATCACATCACACTCGGCCTTGTAATCCTTATCGCTGTACAACAAATCGTACGCGTCGGAATAGGCGGAGCCGAAGGTGGAACTCACGAGAGTACCTCTTTGACCGCGTCGCAAACTCTGGACAGTTGATCCTCTGTCAGCGCCAGGCCGGAAGGCAGGTAAAGTCCCTGTCGCGCGATTCTCTCTGCTGTTGGATAACGCTCGTTGAGGAAGAGTCCGCGCTTGTGAAAGACCGGTTGTTCATGCATTCCGAGGAAGAATGGCCGAGTCTCCACGCCCCGTTCGAGCAGGCGCGAAGCCAGCTCAAGCGCGTTCATTCCTCTGCTTTCGCCGAGAACAACTCCATACATCCAGTATACATTTCGTGCCCAGGTTTCTTCGACGGGCAGTTGCAGGCCTGCGACATCTTTGAGACGGCGTGTGTACTCACTTCCCATTCGGCGTTTTTGCGCCACGATCTGGTCAATCCGTTCGAGTTGAGCCAGTCCGACGGCCGCCTGCAGATTGGTCAGCCGAAAATTGAAACCGAGTTCTTCATGATAGAACCGTCGCTTCGATTGAAAGGCGAGGTTGCGGTCAGAGCGCGCCTTTTCAGCGAGAGCCTTGTCGTCGGTTACGACCATGCCGCCCTCTCCCGTCGTAATCAGCTTGTTTGCATAGAAACTGAAGCAACTCATGCTTCCGAAGCTGCCGCACCGCTGCCACGCGGACTCGGGCGTATTCCTTTTCGAGAGATATTCCGCCCCATGAACTTCTGCGGCGTCTTCGATGATCGCCAGGCCATGCTTTTTCGCGATGCAGAGGACGGGATCCATATCCACTGGATGTCCATAGATGTGGACGGGCATGATGGCTCGTGTACGGGCAGTAATCTTCTGCTCGATCTGCGCGACGTCCATGCACCACGTTTGGGGATCGCTATCGACGAGGACCGGGACACAGCCGCGATTGATCACTGCCAGTGCACAAGAGATTATCGTGAAGGTGGGGAGGATGACTTCATCGCCCGGTTCGAGTTCCAGACAGTCGACGGCGACCTGGAGGGCCGCGGTGCCATTGCTGACGGCGATGCCGTACTTCCGCCCGCAATACGACGCCCACTTCTGCTCAAATTCATCGATAAATCTGCCTGCGGAGGAAATCCAGCCGGTGCGAACGCATTCGAGAAGATACTCGGATTCCTGTGGCCCCAGGAGAGGCTCGTTGACAGGTATCACGGTTAGAACCGCTCCCTCTCCTCAAGACCTGTGTAAGGTCCCTGCTTTACCTCGAGGAGCACGGTGTCTTCCAGCATGCGAAATCCGTGTCCCCCCGAAACGAGAATCAGGATGTCGCCGGTGTGGAGTTTACGGACGGCGACCAGTTCACGAGCGTTGTTGTAAATATCGACCTCACAACACCCTCGACGGACAAGGAGGACTTCTGAAGTCTCGTTCAGTCGCCTCTCTACCGGACGATGGACATGTCGTGGGATTTCCGTGCCGGCATCATAGACGATGAACCCGACCTGCTGCTTGAAATCGCCGGGCGTTACGAAAGTCGTCTCACGCGGGTCGATTTCAGCCCGGACAATGTAGGCGAGTGGTGACCCGTTGCACGCAATATGTTCGACATGCTGCATTAACGGGCTCCTGCCTTCGCATGGACACCGAATCGGCGCATCTTTCCTTCTTCGAGGATGTCAATCAGTCGTCGCCGGTAGTCCCCCTGGGTGTATGCGGCCAGTCTTTCCCGGCCACGGCGGGCGAGATCCGCCGCGCGATATTCATCTGTCCAGAGTCTGTGTATGCCTTCGGCAATAGATTCAACCGAGCGTGGGTCCGCCAGAATTCCCGCATCGTCAACCTGCTCGCGAATTCCTCGAATATCCGACGTCAGTACGGGACAACCCACAGCCCACGCCTCCAGCACCGGGATATTGGTCGGGCCAAAGAAAGTGGGCATCACAAGGCCGGCAGCCTCGGTGTACAAGCCCGACATATCGTCGTCGGGAACGTAGCCCTTATAGTGGACGTTGTTTTCGATCCCCGCGCGAGAAGCCAGTGTCATGACCTCGCGGAAGACTTCGCTTCTAATTTTGCCCTGGTGGGATCCACAGAACACCACGTCGATGCGGACTCCACGATCCTTGAGCACACCGAGAGCCTGAACAATCCGCTTGTGGTTCTTATGAGGCCAGAACTGTGCGGGGTAGAAAAGGTAACGCTCGGGAAGCTGATGTAAATTTCGGACGCGAGTACGTTCATCTTCCGAAATCTCGGGCATGAGGTAGCAGGCGGGCAGGAACGGCAGCACCTTCACCTGGTCGGGGGCAACGCCGAAATCTGCGTAGAAATTCAGAATGTCTTCCTTGCCGACTTCCGAGTCCGCGAGAAGCAGTGTTGCGTACCGCGCTGCATTGCGAAAGAGATGTTCGCGCCGTTCCCATTCGCCATAGGCTGAAACCTCGGGGAACTCCGGCTGCAGACGGTGTTGCAGATCGTGAATGGCCATCACATAGGGAATATCCGTTTCAAACCCCAATGAATTGGGTGCGGGGAACAGCATCAGTTCGACACCCTCACGGCGAAGTTGATCGGTAACAAACTCCCGGCGGTTACGCCTGTTGAGGTCTGCCTCGTATTGTTCCTTTCCCGCAGGGCGCCTCAGGAGCATTCTCAAGGCTTCGCGGTGCGGCCCTTCTCCGATTGTTGACCGAAGAAACTCAAGGGTTTGCCGTTTCCAGGAGACCGGTTCGTCTTCCCAGCGAGACCGTACTGCCCACTTCCGGTCTATTGAAACTCGTGAGGCTGAACGAGGGATGTTTGAGGAGAAAACTACAAATTCGTCGTCGCAACCGTCCGCCGTCCATTGGCGCAAGGTTTCCAGCATCGTGGCGCTGTATTGGTAAATGCCACCAAAATGGGGATCTTCTATGGGAACAATACCGATTCGCATCGATTCGACCTTTGTTTCCTACAACGAATCCCAAAAAGCGCCAAAACGGATCGGCAAGCTACAACGCTTTAAACGATTCCCAGAAACTCCCTGTCAATAACCCTCGAGCGGCGCCCCGCGATCGAGGTAAACATCATGTTCAAGTCAGCAGCCACGGCAAAGCTAATTCAGAGCTCAAACTCCCCTAATGAATGTGGATGATGAGAGGAGAGTATAGACCGCATATACGTGAAACACACTAGAACTTTCGGCCGCTGAACCATCGGACGACCTTCGCAAGGAACTCTCTCGCGGCCTCTGCTTTGTATTTTCAGGAAGTTGTCGTCGGCTCCGTTAGTCGATTTGCTCGGTGCGCCCGTCTGCATGCCGGGCGTACCGGCCTTGCCCTCTCGGAAAAACAGGGTCATCTGCCGGCCAGGGCCAGCCGCCAAATCCCGTTCGCTGGTAGTCCTCAAAGGCCTGCTGGATTTCCGCTCGCGAATTCATGACAAAAGGTCCGTACTGAACGACGGGTTCGCCAATGGGCTTACCCTGAAGCAAGAGAAATTCTGCAGCGTTCGGGCCGTTCTGGATCGTGACGCTCGAATCCGGGCGAAGCCTTGCCATGGAATTCAGGGGCATGGTCCTCCCTTCAATATCGACTGTTTTTCCGCGGAAAAAGTAAAGAGTTCTGTTTGCGCCGGCACCTGCGGGCGGCAGGGTCCATTGTGCGCCAGGCGCCATTTTGATAGTCCAGATTGCGACGTCCGCTGATGGGCGAGCTGCCCAGGAGTTCGGAGGTGGGTTAGGAGCCCTGGTGGAAGCAAGATTTCCTGCGACTATCAGGATTTCGGTCGGACGGCCCTGGGCATCCGCCACGGTGTGACGGGGAATCTCCTGGTCCCAGAACATCGAAAAGTACGGCTCTACAAACTTGTCTGAACTTGGCAGGTTCAGCCAGATCTGGAAGAGTTCGGCCGGATTGGGCTCCTTCGAATTAAGCAGGGGAAACATCTCCGAGTGAACGATTCCTTTTCCAGCGGTGAGCCACTGGACGTCCCCACGACCAAATCGCGCTGTGGCGCCAAGGGAGTCCGAGTGGTCGATATAGCCCTGACGCATGATCGTTACGGTTTCAAAACCCCGATGGGGATGCTGGGGGAAGCCTGGAACGACGCTGCCGTGATACATCCTCCAGCCATCTTTGCCTTCAAAGTCCATCCCGATATTGCGTCCCGAGAGTGATGCAGCTGGCCCCAGTCGCTCATTGCCTGGAGGAAATGCATCTTCGTGGTAGACGCAGAACAGGAAGGGATCAAAGGTTTGCCACGGCACACCACGGATGGGATCGATACCAAGCACTTTTTCGGAACTCACGGGGTCTCCTTACGAAGATTTCAATGAACGCGCCATTTCCGCCACACTACGCCCCAGAACAAGCGGATCGCTCGATAGCTGGGTAACAGTTAGGAATCCAAGCCCTGCCAGAGCAGGGGACAATCCGCCGATAGATGCCCCTACTTTACGGCCCAGTTTGTCCTCTTTGCCCAGCCGCAGGAGCAGATTGAGGAAATTCTGCCACGGAGGAGAAAGCACATTCGTATCCGCGGTTGCGGCCAGAATCAGCGCGTCTGCGCCGACAATATCAGCCTCTGCAGGTCCGACGTATTCCTTCCTCATGCGGACTACTTCGGTGTTCTGAACGTTTCCGTCGGCGTCCGGGATTCGACGCAACCGAATCAGCGCACGAGCCTGGACGGCGCCGACAGCAGCGCTGAGCGCAAGTTTTTCGGTGTCTCCGGTCTGGCACGAGAACGTGACCAGGACTATCGGTTGACTCATCTGTGCCTCGATCGACTATCGCAGGTCAAATAACAGAATCTCACCACCCCGACTGCCGGCTCCCGCCAGGGTGACTTCGGTCTCCTCGGTCAATGCCGCCGCATCTCCTTCTGACAGTTCCTGTCCGTTCATGATGACGCTTCCGCGAACCACCTGGATCCAGGCGCCGCGTCCGGCGGCAAGGCTGTGCCGCACCGCCTGCTTTGGCGCGAGTTCGGTCACATAGAGACGCGCATCCTGGTGGATGATCGTTGCGCCGGCTTCAGGAGCTGCGAGAAGGCGGAGTTGCCCCTGTTTCTCCTCGGGGGAGAAGGCGATCTGCTGATACGTCGGCGTCACGTCTTCGCGAGCGGGCAGGATCCAGATCTGAATGGAATGAACTTCCTCGGTCTCCGAAGCATTGAACTCGCTATGCACAATGCCGGTACCGGCCGACATCGTTTGCACTTCGTTGGGACCCAGGATATGGCGCTCCCCCATGCTGTCGCGGTGCAGGAGGTGTCCGTCCAGGACATACGTAATGATCTCCATATCGCGATGGGCATGAGGCCCAAAGCCCTGTCCCGGCTGGATGCGATCGTCATTGATCACACGCAGGGCTCGAAAACCCATGTGCTTCGAATCGTAGTAATCCGCGAAGGAGAATGAGAAATAGGAATCGAGCCATCCTCGATTCGAATGCCCACGCTCGGCGCTTCTGCGGAGAGTAATCACGAAATCCTCAGCTCAGCTGACCGCGAACCCATTCGATCTCCTGGCAGATATAGTCGATGATGTTTCCGGTCTTCAGACTGTCTGGCAGCACGTCCCACGTGTAGGTTTCGATTTCCAGTTGACGGGAAAGCGGATTTGCCTTGTGGAACCGCAGCGCGTCTTCGATGGCGAATCGAGTTGTTCGGAAAGCGCCGAGATCATCAAGAAACACTGGCACATGAATGTGGGTGCGCCATTCTCTTGCTTCCGAACTGGGTCGCCAGGTTGCGAACGCATCCTCGAGGTTAAGGAATCTTGTCAGCTGTCCGTCTTTTTTCTCGTAGGTCTGAGTGAGGTAGATCGTTTCCGCATACCGTTTCAGAACATCCACGCTCTGTTGCGTCACCTTCGGCACATAAATCGCGGCCGCTTCCTGGAGCTTGAAAACCGGGATCCCGGCATCGACGAGTTTCTGCAGGGATTCCGAAATGTTCTCGTATTCAACGGCCTGATGGCAGATGTCGAAAACGACACCTATGTGTCGTCGGAGAGAATTGAGGGCCTCTGAAATCGGGATTCCTGCCAGTTTGGCCAAACGAGCCGCGGAGGCACCCGAATAGAGATGCTGCGTGAAATAGTCCACCGTTTCGTCGGTGGTTTCGAGGAAGCAATAGGGCTCCGGTTCGAGAGCGAGACCGACAGTCCGTCCCGTCCGTTCACGGATGTCTACGAGACGCGCAGCGACTTGAAGCACATGTTCGGTAAATCGGGCAACGATTGCGGGTGACGTAACCTTGGGCTTGAACCCCAGAGGCGCGCTCTGGATGGATGGAGAAGTTCCGGGAGGCGCAACGTCTCCCAGGATCTCTGCAACGTTCATCGTGTACTGGGTCCGCTCGTCGGTACTCCAGTCCGGTTCGTAGACATCCTCTTTGACGATTCGCCCCTTGAACGACCCATACGGGAACGCGTTCACCGTGTAGAGGTACATGTCGTTATCGCCGAGAAATTTCTTCAGTTGCTCGCGTTTGCTTTTGTCGTGCACCAGGGTTTCTGCTGAGGAGTTCGAAAGGCGAAGCGAAATCCCAAAGGATTCTTTGGGAGCGACGCGCTCCTTAACCTTCGGTACGTATGTGATGAGACTATTCCACATGTCATCCCACGTATCGCCGGGATGCACCAGCGTGGAATATGTAAGAAGTCCGAGACCTTTACCCAGATCCATAGTGACGTTTATTACCCCCTGGTTTTGTCGCTGCAAAAGCCAACGACGGCGATTTTGCGACCTGAAGAGTATACCCCGGCTTGTGCGGGACAATCGCGCTGAACGAGTGGATGAGCTGACGGAGGAAAGAACTGGTGATCTCAGCCTTCACCCGCCGCGAGGCAGCGGGTGAAGCGGGCTGTGATCGTCGTTAGAGAGCCAGCTTGCTCTTGTTCTTCGCAAGCCACTGATCGAAGCTCTGCAGCTTCGGGTTCAGCGAACGCGCGACGTCGAGATTACGCGCGCCGACAAAGTAGTTTTCGAAGTCGGCGTAGAACTGGAACATGTTGCCCAGATCCTCCGCGCCCGGGAAACCAAAACCGCGATAGGCTTCCGGTGTCACGGCATTGTATGAACATTGAATGCCGAGCCCCTTCGACAGCTTTTCGGCCATCTGGGCGCCGGTCAAATGCTCGCCGGCGATTCCCACGGTCTTTCCGATCAGTTCCTTTCCTTTTTTGAAGATGCCATAGGCGCATCCGCCGATGTCTTCGGCCGCAATGCCCGACATTTTGTGATTGCCCATCGGGAACGTAATGGAATAGTTGCCATCCTGCCCCTTTGCCGGGCCCATGCCGAACATGTACATGTTGTCCCAGTAGAAGGACGTCAGCAGGAATGTCGTCGGCACTCCGGCGTCGGTGAAGACGTGATCGATCTCGCCCTTCGCATCGAAGTGCGGCACTTTGTATTTTTCCTGAAGCGTCGGCATACGGTTGTCGGTGAGCGGGACCCACTTTCGAGTGTCTTCGAGAGTGGACCAGATCAAATGTTGAATTCCGGCCGCTTTGGCAGCGTTAGCCATATTCCTTGCGCCCTGTTGTTCCTTCTCAGGCGAGAAGTGAGCCCAGAAGAATGTGACGCAATAAGCTCCATAAGCGCCCGCGAATGCTTTCTTCAGGCTCGCCTCGTCGTCGATGTCTGCTCCGACAACTTCGGCGCCGAGATCTTTCAGGGCTTTCGCCTTGTCACTGTTGGGATCGCGCGTGATCGCGCGCGCCTTGAAGCCACCACCTGGATCGCTCTGGATTGCGCGAACAAGTCCACCACCCTGCGAGCCTGTACTGCCCATTACTGCAATTATTTTTTTATCGACTGAAGACACGGTTCCCTCCATCTGATGAATCTATGAGTTATTACTTTCCGCCGACTTCCTTGCGAACGATCGCGGCGCCTTCGGCCAGCGAGGCAAGCTTCATCTTGGCGACCATGCGAGCAAGAGGCTTCATGCCGCAGTCAGTGCTGGGGTAGACCCGATCCGCCGGAACGTACTTGAGGACCTGGCGGATTCGGTCGGCGATGACGTTCGGTTTCTCGATCATGCTCGTGCGAATGTCCAGCACGCCGACCTGAAGGTCCTTGTCCTTGGGCAGGTTCTTCATGAACTCAATGCCCGCCATGTTGCGATTTGCGTAGTCCAGAACAAACTGATCGATGCCAGGAGTGTCGAAGAAATTCGGAAGAACGGTCTGGTAGCCCTCAGGGAAGTTCGCGCTAAGAATGTCGTTGCCCCAGGCGTTTCCAAAGCAGAAGTGCCATCCGATCTTTGCATTGACGCCGTCGCAGCACTGGGCAACAACGTCCTTGATCCACGTGTAGTCGTTCTTGTCTCCGGTAAACAGGGGCAGCCATGCACCAAGGTCTTCGAACTGGAGATAGGTCGCGCCGGCGGCTACAAGAGACTTCATTTCCGCGTTGAAGATTGGGGCCAGTGCCTGGCTGAGCTCCTTGGGGTCCTTGTAATGCTTGAAGTAGACGTGCCAGGCGAGGTTTGCCGGACCCGCGCCAACGGAAACCTTGATCGGCTTTTTCGCGTGTGAGGCCGTAATTTGATAAAGATCTGCGAGGCGGATGGGGCCTCTTGTCACCGGACCGCTGTTTACCACTCCACCCCAGTCATCGAGGATTGCCTTACCCTGACTCTTGGGCTTACCGACGCCTGACGGATGAGGTTCGCGCGCTGCCTCAAAGCCTCCGATACGTTCATACATGTACCAGCAGAAGGAACCGATGACGCCGACGTAATCGTCGTACCACATATTGCCGTCGGTCACGATGTCGAGGCCTGCTTCCTCCTGTTCTCGCACCACGGCCGCGACTGCATCGTGGTAAGTCTCTTCATAAGAGCTCTCTTTGAAGGCGACTTGAATGTCACGGCCCAGCAGTTGCTGCTTGTACCAGGTCGGACGAGGATAGGACCCGACCATGGTGGTCGGCAGAATGGTATCGACAATCTTTTTTGGCATTTTTTGTACTCCTTTGATGGCGCGCGTGAGTGACTACAGCTTAAGAAAAATCTTTTTCTGCAAGCCGCGAATCGTAACTCACGAGAATCAGGGAGGTCAAGCGTTGGCACCGCATCGAGAACGCTCGCGTGACCCCTGCATCGAGCCACACGATAATCACACGCGTTTTTTCACGACGAAGATCGAGGGATATTGAATCTCCATCCTTTAATCCCGTTAGTCGATGTCTTTCAGGTGAATCGTCTCGTCTCTGCCGGGTCCGGTCGAAACCATACCGATCTCGACGCCGAGGTAGTTTGACAGGAACTTGAGGTAGTCCTGGGCTTTAGTGGGCAATTGCTTCCACTCGCGGATTCCTGCGATCGACGACTGCCAGCCGGGAAGAGTCCGGTAAACTGGCTCGACCTTCTCAAGAACCTCCACCTCAGCAGGGAACTCCGTCAGTAACGTTCCCTTGTACTTGTAGTCGGTGCAGAAGGGAATCTCGGCGAACTCGTCAAGAACGTCCAGTTTTGTGATGACTGCAAGATCCGGATCGTTGATCATCGCCGCATAACGTCCTGCGGGACCATCGAACCAGCCGCATCTTCGAGGCCGTCCGGTTGTTGCTCCGAATTCTGCTCCCAGCTTCCGAATTCTTTCGCCGCAGGAATCTATGGCCTCGGTGGGAAAGGGGCCTGTACCGACGCGAGTCGTGTAGGCCTTCATGATGCCGATAACGCCCTGAACATGCCTGGGTGAAATTCCCAGCCCTGCCGCGACGCCGCCTACGGATGCGCTGGACGAGGTCACAAACGGATACGTTCCATGGTCGATATCGAGCAGCGTTGCCTGCGCACCTTCGAAAAGGATCGACTTTCCCTCGCGCAACAACTTGTTCACAAACGCCGCGGAGTCGACAACAAACGGGCGCATCCTTTCGGCGTACTTGAGGTAGCTGGTTACGATACTGTCGGCGTCCAGAGCTTCAGTCGAGCCCAGCGATTCGAGGGTGCGACTCTTCAGCTCGACCTGGGCTCGAACTTTTGAAGTGAACAGCTCGGGATCGAGCAGGTCGCAGACTCGCACTCCGCGTCGTCCGATTTTGTCTTCGTAGGCGGGGCCGATACCGCGAGACGTGGTGCCGATTTTCCGGTCACCGAGTTTTTGTTCCATCGCCGATTCAACCGACCGGTGATAGGGAAGGATCAGGTGGCAACGGTTGGAGACGAACAATCGCCCTTCGACGGTTACACCCGCAACCTGGAGCCCATCCAGTTCTTCAAAAAAGGCTAAAGGATCAAGAACCACGCCACCGCCGACCACGCATGCGACGCCGTCGTGAAATATACCGGAGGGCACAACGTGCAACACATGGCGCCGGCCGCCGAAGTTTACGGTGTGTCCGGCATTGTGCCCGCCTTGATATCGCGCGACACAGTCAAAGTCTTCCGCAAGGATGTCGACAATTTTTCCTTTGCCTTCATCGCCCCACTGAAGCCCGACGATTGCGACGTTCTTTTTCATAGCGGCGGCTGAGTGGATCTACAACATTGAGGATCTGATTTCAGGCGAGCGAACACACGACTTTCTGACAGTGAAGACTGCACGATGACCCTGCGTTGTGTCAGACCAGGTGCTTGTCCAGCGCCTTGGTAATAACGTCTTTGCCGACGGCTCCGACAATTTGCTCGCGAACCTGGCCATCCTTGAAGAGAAGCAGCGTGGGTATGCCTCGAATGTTGAAGCGGGATGACGTGTTGTTGTTGGCATCCACGTCGAGTTTGCCTACCTTCACGCGTCCCTGATACTGCGTTGCAACTTCCTCCACGGTTGGAGCCAGCGCACGGCAAGGGCCACACCACGCAGCCCAGAAATCAATCAGTACCGGCACGTTAGACTTCAAAACCTCGGCTTCGAAGTTGCTATCAGTAATCTCGACGGTGCTTGCTCCCATCATTCCTCCCGCAGTTTCTAACGACAACTAAAAGTATCGGACAGGTGGTTAGCTTGTCAATCGCGTGGATTGGCGCTCCTCGCGCGTATCTCGGCGATCTCGCTGGATATCGCAACTGCAATGAGTTCGTCGCCATAACGGTCCTCAAGCAGAAGTCGTCTGAAATAATCCTTGGCGGTCTGATGGCTCACCTGTTGAAACGCGAGGTTGATACTGCCATTGAGCACCGCACCGGCAACAGGCACCAGGATGCCGAGTTCCTTCTGTGTCACGGTCACGCCGAGACGCTCGGCGACCTTCGCGATGAGACGAATCATCTGAGGCGATTCGCGCTCGAGAAGCTGGCGATCAATCAGAACGCCGGTTGTTCCTGCGACAAACCGCGTGGTTTCCCGGATCGAGCCGACGATGGCGGCCTTGATGGCCAGATATCCCTCGTCCGTCGTGGCTGTCTGCGGAGCCATCGCCGCGAGAACGTGGGGGAGGTTCTCGGGTGTTTTGGGCGAGAAGCCATACACTCCGGCCAGAAGACACGTTTGTCGGGACAGGAGTGTGACCGACGCTGTGACGTCGGCGAGGATAAGAGATGGAATGACAAGCTGCGCTCCGGGGACGCCTTCCGCCAGGGTGGTTGCGCTGCCCAGCAGCGCACCCTCAAGACCCAGCAGGAGGCGGTTGCTCATCTTGAAGGAATCCGCGATCCTATCGAGCTTGCTCAGCGGCAGATAGCGCATGGACTCGATGTCTGCCACGTGGATGTCCATGGCTTCAACGCGCCGGATGATTTCTTCGGTTCCCGTGAATCGGTTGGCGGCCTGAACAGTCTTGATCAGACCTTCAGAAATCCATCCCTGAACGCGTTCGGAGATGCCTTTCAAGGCGGGGTTCTGGCTGTCGCGGGCATATTGAAATAGCCTGCCGACTGGTTTGCCTATTGCTTCCAGGACCCGTTGCACGGCATTGGGCTGCACTTGGTGGCGCGCTATCTCGTGAACAACTCGGCGTTCGTACTCCGTAAAAACTGGCGTCACTGACGTCATGTCGTGAAGTATAGCAGGAGGAAAAGGCGGCTCAGCGTTTGGCAGGTTCACTGGATGGACTGGACTGTATGCTCGCGTCGGCCTCCTGCAGGAGGGCATCGACAGCATCGGGAGGTCGATCGCTGACGGCAAATCCTATACGCAACTCGGTTTCTGTCGGCAATCCTCGCTGCAAAATAGCTTTTTGCAATTCTTCCTGAATGCGGCCGACAACTATTGCCGCGTGGTGCGCCGCCGCTTCGACGAGGAGCGCGGCAAACTCATCGCTGCCGTAGCGTGCGATCAGATCGGTGTCCCTGGAGGATCCCACAAGGATGTCCGCCACGGTTCGCAGCACTTCATCGCCGACGTTGTAGCCGTAGCGATCGTTGATGCCTTTCAGGTGAACAATGTCCACGGCGATCAGCAGCAGGCTGCTCTTTCGCCGGCGCGCACCTGCCGACACTCGCTTGTAGAGTTCATGAAAGGCGCGGCGTCCTGGCAAGCCGGTCAATGGGTCCGGCGCATAACGCGTCAGCGATCGGTCCGCTTCAAGCAACCGGCGGGCCATAGCCTGAACCAGACCAAGAGCCGTTTGAGGCGAGCTGTGCAGAGCATCGAGAAAGTTGACGTCAGGAATCAGAAGGCACGACGTGCGCTCCAAAGCAACGACCGTTACCGTTCGTGTGCGCTCTTTGAGGATTCCCAATTCGCCGAACACTTCGCCCTGTCGCAATTCCGTGACAGAGGTATCCGTTGACGTATCCGCGAGCGTTTCCGCGACTCGCACCCTGCCTGAGAGAACGACGTAGACACTGTGGCGCCGTTCGCCGGGTTGAATGATCGCATAGCCGGTGGGGTACCAGCGTTGGGACGATCCGGAAAGGAGCTTCGCTAGTTGCGCCGGTGATAACGTCCGAAACAGTTCCACGGATGCGATGACCTGGTCGGCTGTTGCGCTGGACCCGGACGTGATACTAAGCGGCGTTCTTGGTCCGGCAGCCACATCAGAATTCATCGTTTCCGGCGCCATCGTTCGTGCAAGCCAGGAGCGAACTCGCGATCGGAGCATCGGGGGACTGTACGGCCGCGCGAGATAGTCTGTAGCGATTCGGCCGGCAATGGACGCCTGGGAGCCGCCCTCGTCGGTGAGAATCAGAATGGGAAGGGCCGGTTTCTGCAGAACGCTGCGAATCGGCTGAATGAAATCCGCGCCATCGCCATCGGTTAATGTTGACCCAAGGATGACAAGATCCGGTTGAAGCTCAGCAGCACGTTCAATCGCGGATTGGCCATCGCTCACACCACTTATGATGAGAGCATCTTCAGACAGGGTTTGTTCGACGTCCGTAAAGTCTGAAGGGTTCTTGGCGACCACGAGCACGCGACCGCCTCGAGTAGGGCGTCGCTGAAGCGCGGAGTCTCCGGCCTCGGCGCGCCGGGATACCGTTCCCTTGAGTTCGACAGTCTGCCCTTCTGCAGCTGCAAAAACCTCGAGCGTGGACTGCGCAGCTCTTGCCCGATCGCGAGCGTGAGTTTCGAAGGCCAGAACCGTATCGTCATCATGCGTTGGATCGTGGTGGAAAAGCGCGAGCCTCTGGGCTCCGGCAGCGATCGCGACGTCCGTTGCATACTCAATCGTGCTGTGGCCCCAGCCGAGTTTCGTCTTGTATTCCTCTTCGCTGTACTGCGCGTCGTGAATGACAAGATCCGCATTCCTGAGAAACTCAATATGCCGTTGATCGCCGGGGTGTTCGAACAGCGGCCCTGGGTTGTTCCAGTAAGGTTCGTGGTCCGTGACATAGGCGACAGTGGCGCCACCATAAGTAATGCGGTAGGCGATTGTTGGAGCCGTGTGATTCAGATACTGCGTCTCGACAAGGACGTCCCCAATACGGAAGAGGCCCTCTTCCAATTCCGTGAAGTGAATGCGACTGGACAGGTCCTGCAGCTTCACAGGGAAGTAGGAATATTGCATCTGTCCCGCCAGCGCATCTTCGAGACTCCGCTGGAATCCAACAGGAGCAAAGATATTCAGTTCGTTCTGTGGCAGGGAAGCAGGGGTAAAGAATGGAAAGCCATGAATATGATCCCAGTGCGTGTGCCCGATCAGCAGATGGATTCGGCGGGCACTTTCCTTCATCAGTTCCATTCCCAGCTGGCGAATACCCGTTCCGCAATCCAGAATGATGATGGTTCCATCATCAAGTCGGAGTTCTACGCAAGACGTGTTGCCACCGTATCTTGCGGTCTTTGGGCCCGGTGTTGGGATCGAACCCCTTGTTCCCCAGAAACGTACGAGCATCCAGCAGGATGGTGGCAGCGGGGCAAAAGCGAGTCAAGGTAATTGCTGGATGAAAGCTCTTGCGATACAGTCTTTTGCCGTGTCCAAGAGCGACCAGTCTCCGCGTTTTGATCGCCGCCCCTGGGGAACTTTTACCGTTCTCGACGAGGCGCCCAATTATAAGGTTAAGCGGATCGAGGTCCTGCCCGGCAAGCGCCTGAGTTATCAGAAACATGCGAAGCGTTCGGAGCATTGGATGGCCGTCTCCGGCCGTGCTCGGGTGACTCTCGACGGCAGGGAGATCATCCTGTCGGAGGGCCAGACCATCGATATACCCGTCGGTGTGGCGCATCGAATCGAGAATGCCGGCGAAATTCCACTCGTCTTTATAGAGATACAAACAGGCACCTACTTCGGAGAAGACGATATCGTTCGACTTCAGGACGATTTCGGACGATAGCCTGTTCCGGACCGTTCGTCCTTTCGCTATACTCCAGCCGCCCTTTGGTTGTCCCTCCGTGGAGTTCTTCCTTCCATGCTTTCCGACAAGGAGATTCGTTCGCTGTACGGCAAGAGTGTCGTCATTTCCCGGAAAGGCGCGTTCACTCTGATTCACCTGGACAGGCCCTCAAAAGCCACCATCAGGCGACGCAGGCGAGAATTTGATCCGGTTGAGTTTTTTTGCCCGGATTGTCCGTTGTGCCAGTTATTGAAGAACAGCGGCATTGTCGTCTTCGACGACTCGATTTATGAAAGTGACGATGACGGCCTTGAGGAATGAGAAGCTGAACTCCGCTTCGAACCGCTCTCGGAAGTTTTTCATGGTTTCTTTATGCATACCTCGTACTCTGTGTTGTGCGTTTGGAAAGAAGTTCCAGTCGTTTTCGTTTCAAACGCCACAGAAAGCGGAGTACTGCTTCCGGAAAGGTTGGGAAAATTGGGCTTTTCATCCCAGTATTGTTGACATCCGTCGCATTGCTGTCTAAGTTAGCCCCCGACATTGTATGAAGGTAGATCTGAGATCCCCGCACAGCATTATCGATAAGTTCGTTTCGCTCCTTGCAATCACCCATCGAATCAATTCCGAGAAGGATTTCGAGGAACTGCTGAATCTCATAACCGCGGAAGCCGCCAAACTTATCGATGCGGAACGGGCAACCATATTCCTGCTCGACAAGGCGACGGGGCAGTTATGGGCAAGAACGGCCCTTGGATTATCCGAGACGATCCGCTTTGACGCGCGCCTTGGTATTGCGGGCGCAGTGCTTATTTCCGGCAAGAACATGATTGTGGAGGATGCGTACAAATCGCCTCTGTTCAATCAAACAATTGATTCGCTGACAGGTTTCCAGACCCGGAATGTTCTCAGCGTTCCCCTTCGAAACATTCGCCGTGAAATCATCGGTGTCTTTCAGGTCCTCAATAAGAAGGATGGAAGATTCTCTGCCGAAGATGAGCAACTCGTCGAGACGCTGGCGCTGCACGCGACCGTTGCTCTCGAGAACGCTCGCGCCATGTCGGACATGGAAACTCGCCAGCAGAGGCTGATCGAGGAAAATCAGATTCTCCGAAAGGAAGTCGAAGAGCGATTTTCGACTCGGAGCATCCTCGGGAGTACGCCGCGAATAGACGGAATACGCAGTCTGCTGGAAAAGACCGCCCAGAGTTCCTTTTCTGTTCTGATTACCGGAGAGAATGGCACGGGCAAGGAGTTGTCGGCTCGAGCGATTCATTACATGAGCAATCGAGCGGCAAAGCCGTTTATCGCTGTTAATTGCGCGGCCCTGCCGGATCAACTGGTAGAGAGCGAACTCTTCGGCATTGAAAAGGGTGTCGCGACCGGCGTGGACCGTCGTGTGGGGCGTATCGAATCGGCTAACGGCGGGACATTGTTCCTCGATGAAATCGGCGACTTGAGCATGACGGCGCAAGCCAAGCTTCTTCGTGTTCTTCAGGAAAGGGAAGTCGACTGGGTTGGAGGCAGAAAGCCCGTGCCCGTCGATGTACGAATTGTTTCCGCAACGAACAAGGACCTTAAGGAAGAGATTCAACGCGGGCATTTCCGCCAGGATCTTTTTTTTCGCCTCAACGTCATCCACGTTCGCATGCCATCCCTTCGTGAAATCCGCGGCGATATCCCCATGCTTGCAACGCACTTCCTCCGCAAGCAGGCGAAAGATCTCGATCGCGAGGTCGATGGATTCGAGCCGGAGGCAATGAAGGCGCTCACCGCATACGATTGGCCGGGGAATATTCGCGAACTCGAGAACGAGGTGAAACGGGCGGCTGTTATGGCTGCCGGCAGGAGGATTACGTTCGACGACCTGTCGGAGTCGCTCATGGAGGAGCGCCTCGAGCCTTTGGAGTCGGGGCCCGTTCCGGAAACGTCTTCCGGAAAATCGAAGCAGTCGCTGAAAGACCGCGTGACGGTTCTTGAGATCCAGATGATCCGCGACGCGATGGCTCAGACTGGAAATGACAAACGTCGTACTGCGAAGATGCTTGGATTAAGCCACCAGGGATTGCTGAACAAGCTGAAGCGGTACGGCCTGGGATAGCGGCAGGTCTCGAGGCCTGGAGAGAGATTTATCCCCCCAGTGTAATCATCTCGATTTTCTTGTGATCTCGGGGTTCGTAGCCGTATCCCGATTTCAGGCGCTCCCAACGGAGGTCAGAGTACCGATCGCTGCGGTTGCTCCAGATAGTGCGGATGATCTCAGTGAGTTCTTCATCTGTAGCTCCCTGCCGCATCCTGGATTTCAAATCGAATCCTGTTTCTGCAAACAGGCAAGTGACGAACTTTCCATCGGCCGTCAATCGTGCACGCGTACAACTGCTGCAGAACGGCTCCGTGACTGAACCGATGATGCCGATTTGTCCTGCTCCATCCACGAATTCGTAATCCACAGCGGGCGCACTTCCAGATGCTCTTCCCACTTCGCGCAGAGGGAACTGCGCGTGAATGGTCTCCAGCATTTCCCGTTTCGAAAACGTCTTTTCGGGGGTCCACCCGCTCGCATTTCCCACGTCCATGTACTCGATCAGACGCATCTCGAAGCCGTGATGACGCCCGAATTCAACAAGGTCGAGCAACTCGTCATCATTGAACCCGCGAATAATGACCGCATTTATCTTGATCGGATCCATGCCCACGGCTTTCGCTGCAGCGAGGCCTTCCAGTACAGGCTGCAATTCGCCACGCTGAGTAATTTTGCGGAATCGATCGGCCTGAAGTGTGTCGAGGCTTACATTGATTCGATGAAGCCCTGCCGCTTTCAGATCGGATGCCTGTTCGGCAAGCAAAGCACCGTTCGTGGTGAGAGAGAGACTTCGCAAACCTTCGATGCTGCTTAACTGGCGCACGAGAGTCGGAAGACTTCGGCGCACCAATGGCTCTCCTCCGGTCAGCCGTATCTGCGAGACACCCTGGGAGACAAACAGTCTTGCGACGCGCTCGATTTCATCAAACGACAGGACCTCGCTGCGATGAACCCACTGGTATTCATCGAAGGGCATGCAGTAGGTGCAGCGGAAGTTGCATCTGTCCGTGACGGAAATACGGAGGCCGCGAAGCGGCCGCTTAAGAGAGTCTGCGATATCCATTCGGGTTCAATTATGAGGACCTCACTCGGCACTTTTCAACCGCCGAATCCACGTGTCTCGCTTGTCTCATTTTGGAACAAGAGTGAATCCCCACCTGGTCAGAACAGGGCTTTACAGGAATGACATTTTCGTAACTTTTTTCGCCCTGTAGCACGGGGACGCAGTCCTTGACAACAACTCATGTATATGGATAATCCGGACTTTGCCATCCCATTTCCCCCGGATTGGGGCTCAAGTGGCGGTAGCCTGTCAGCCATCTGATGTAGTGCCTGTTGTAGCTCAGTTGATGGGTCCCTTCGCACCGGTCATACCTCAGGTTTCCGCAATTCTGCATGGAGGTGAAGTAGTCCGAAAGTAGGGTATCCCCACGGCACCTTACGGCTATTAAAACACCCGCGTCACCTTGCGATAATCGTCGTCGGCAAAGGAATGAAGGTTGCGGAAGGAAGTTCTGGACGACCTTCGCAAACAGGGGGGACTGCAGGGAGCAGCGTCGGTACTGGTTCTTCCACAGACGGCGGAAAAAGCTGTGGAAACTGTTTCTTGACAGCGAGTTGTAAGTAAGTTGTACAATACCATTCCCCTGGATAAAGAGAGATCAAGGATGCCGCGGGAGGCGCGCAAGGATGAGCGAGCAATGGTACGCGTTACACGTGAGGCCCCGGTTCGAGAAACATGTTCAAACACACCTCGAGGAGAAGGGGTATGAGGTCTTTTATCCAACCTATACTTCGACGCGTCAGTGGTCGGATCGCGTCAAATCGCTCTCCTTTCCACTCTTCCCTGGTTATGTCTTCTGTCGATTCAATGTCCACGCGAGACTTCCGATTCTCATCACGCCCGGTGTGAACCAGGTGGTTGGTTCCGGAAAGACACCAATCACAGTTGATGAGGCAGAACTCGCTGCGATTCGTCGCGTGATGCAATCCGGCGTTGCCGCGCAGCCCTGGCCGTATTTAAAAGTCGGCGAAACGGTGCAGATAGAGAACGGTCCGCTGGAAGGTCTGACGGGCATTGTCACCCGCATAAAGAGTTCGGAACGGTTGGTGGTTTCTGTGTCGTTGCTGATGCGTTCTGTTGCTGTCGAGCTGGATAGCCACTGGATCAAGCCAGTGTCCTCCTTGATTCGCACGGCTGAGAATGCGAAAGACCAGACTGTCCTTGCCAGCCCACGGACAGCGACTCTTAATCGCTCCTGATGGAATCACACTCGTTGTTTTGCTCGCTCAATACATCGGGCGAAGCATGCACCGCTTAGTTCTTCCTTGATTCAAAACAAGCGTTCTCCTCTCAGGGGATGAGCAGCCTTGAAGAGCTTGAGTTTTGATCGTTCCCATTCTGCTCAAAACGAATAGAAGCGCACACGCACCTGTGCCGTACACGCCGAGGCGTGCGGCCCGCTGGCGCGGGAAAGGCTCACGATATGTCTAGAACAAAGTGCCTATGGCTCGGATGGGTTCTGAGCATTGGGCTGGCGTCTGTGGCTTCCGCTCAGCAGAATTCCACGGTCCCAACCGTCCCGCAGTCGGCGGGACCGGCAAGGACCCAGGAGTTGGCCAGCTACCTGATTCAGATCAATGACGTCCTCCACATCTTTGTTTGGAAGGAACCAGATGTATCTCAAGGCCGCGTGCTCGTACGGCCCGACGGACGAATCTCAATTCCTCTTGTTCAGGACATGCAGGCTGCAGGCCTGACACCGATACAGCTAAAGGCAAAACTGGAAGAGAAGCTTAAGGAAAAGATCGATGTGCCCGAAGTTACGGTCATCGTCGACACGATCCAAAGCTACCAGATCTACGTCATGGGAACCGTCGGACATGGCGGCGCTTTCAGCAGTCCAATTCCATTGACCATCATGCAGGTGCTGGCGAATGCGGGTGGATTCTCCGAGTTTGCGGATAAGGAGAACGTCCGTATCTTCAGAGGCAATCTGATCATGAGGTTCAATTACAAGGAATACGTCGAAGGCAAGAACCTGTCTCAAAATATCAAGCTGGAATCCGGCGATGTGGTGGAGGTTCACTGAGAGTGAATTTCCGAAGCAGGGTTCTGATTCGTCTCAGCCTGGCTGGTATTGCCTGTGTCCTCGCGGGATCGTTTTCCCCGGCCCACGCGCAACGCACGACTTCGGTGGACGGATCGATCGATGTTGGCGGGGGCTTGAACAACTACCCGGTCACGACTGCAGCCGGCGAGTCCACGCAGAACGAAGAGTTCTATAATGTCAGCCCTGCGGCGAACCTCACCTCCAGAACCGCGCGCTCAACTCTCAACCTTAGCTACGCTTTTGGCTGGAACCGGTTTGGGAGCGAGCCGTCCAGGAATTCGACATCTCATGCAGTAGGCCTTACGTGGTCGCGTGAGTTCAGTCCCCGCTGGAATGTGCGAGCTACGGAGTACTATTCGCGCACGAGTGATCTCCAGACATTTTATGCGCTGCGTGGAGTTGCGATAGAAGATGATGCTCTCTTTTATCTCTTTTATCCCGTGACGACCAACACGTCGATTGGCACCAACTCACTCAGCGTTGCGTTCGACAACACGTTTTCTCCAAGGTCCACGCTCTCTTTTGGCGCGAGCCACTCAATCGGACTTTACGGGGACAGCGAAGGGTTACTGGTCGGGCTCTCCGATCTGCAGACGTTCTCCGCGAACGCGAGCTATTCCAGGCGTCTCAACGACAGAACTTCCTGGAATGTCGGCTACACCGGATCCTATTTCACCTTTGACAAGTTCAACAGCGCGGTCTCCACTGCGGTTACGATCGGCCTCTCGAGTACAGTGGCAAAAAACACTACCGTCAATGTCAGCGTTGGACCCTCGCGGGTTAGCAACATGAATGCCTCCGGCACCAACACAACCCTGACCGCATCACTAAGCCTTTCGAAGAGAGTCCGGGAAAACAGTTTCCACGTCACGATCGGGAATAACAATGCCAGTGCCACCGGCGTGGGTTCCGTCTCGGCCACTCGAAGTGCCACCGCAGGGATTTCTCGGCCCCTTGGTCGCCGCGTGAACCTATTCGGGGAGTTTTCCGCCTTTGACGGTGTCGGTATTGTCGGCAATCCGTTTAACACGCGCGGAGTGTCGGCCACAGCCAATATGGGGTACACACTGGTCAAGAATCTGACACTGCAGGGAGGCGTTCAATTTCAGAAGTACCTGAGGCCGTCTCCCTACGCATTTACCCAGAGACGGCTGTTTGTTTCGTTGCGCTACAGCCA
>Ga0070675_100000581_pt1 | contig 25079 bp, 25 predicted proteins | sample KBSM43metaG_FD_65343 | JGI IMG/M metagenome (GOLD analysis project Ga0070675, IMG submission 65343) | Miscanthus rhizosphere microbial communities from Kellogg Biological Station, Michigan, USA - KBS M4-3 metaG | ecosystem: Host-associated > Plants > Roots > Rhizosphere > Soil ... | reverse complement strand
ACTGGTTTTACTCGCTGTGCGCGCTGGCGCTGTTGGCGGCTCTGACTGTCGCGTACCGGGTGCGAGTACGCCAGGTGGCTGCGCATGTGCGCGATCGACTCGAAGCGCAGCTTGCGGAGCGCGAGCGCATCGCGCGCGACCTGCACGACACGCTGCTGCAAGGCATGCAGGGACTGATCTGGAGATTTCAGGCCGCGAGCGACCGCATCCCGCCGGGCGAGCCGGCCCGACAATTGCTGGAGCAGTCGCTCGATCGCGCCGACAAGCTGCTGGAAGAGAGCCGCGACAAGGTGAAGGATCTGCGACCGATGTCCGGCGCGGTCGCGGACCTGGCGCAGGCGCTGGCCGCGGAAGGCGAGCAGTTGACGAAACTTCACTCAGCGCAGTTCCGTGTGAGCGTGCAAGGCGCACCGCGCGACCTGCACCCGATCGTCCGCGAGGAGGGATTCCTCATCGGCCGTGAGGCACTCGCCAATGCATTCAACCACTCCGCCGCCGCGAACATCGAGGCCGAAGTGACCTATGGCGAGCACGCATTGCAGATCCGGATCCGCGATGACGGACGTGGCATCAGCGAGACCGTTCTCGATGCCGGCGGCCGCCCCGGGCACTTCGGTCTGCTGGGCATGCGCGAGCGGGCGAAGCAGCTCGGCGCGAACATCGAGGTCTGGAGCAAGCCCGGCGCGGGCACTGAAATAGACGTGCGCGTGCCGGCCGAGGTAGCGTACCGCCCGTCGCAAGCCGCAACGCGCGGCTGGCGATTCCGGCTGGGAGCCGCCTCATGATCCGCATTCTCACGGTCGACGATCATCAGCTGCTGCGCGAGGGGATCGCTGCGGTCCTCGAAAGCCAGGAGGACATGAAGCTCGTCGCCCAGGCCAGCAACGGGCGCGAAGCCGTCGACAACTTTCGGCGCCTGCGCCCGGATGTGACGTTGATGGATCTGCGCATGCCGGACATGAGCGGCATCGAAGCGATCACCGAGATCCGCGGCGAATTTCCCGATGCTCGCATCGTCGTGCTGACCACGTATGCCGGCGATGCGCAGGCGGCAGCGGCGCTGAAAGCGGGAGCGGCCGGCTACCTGCTCAAGAATCTCGTGCGCAAGGAGCTGCTGGAGACGATCCGCGCCGTGCACTCCGGCAAGCGTCGCGTGCCGCCCGAAATCGCCACCGAGATTGCCGAGCACGTCGCCGACGACGCGCTGACCGCACGCGAGCTCGACGTGCTGCGGCGAGTGGCGGCGGGCAAGTCGAACAAGCTGATCGCGGCGGAGCTCGACATCTCGGAGGGCACCGTCAAGACGCACATGAAGAGCATCCTGCCGAAGCTCGATGCTTCGGACCGCACGCACGCGGTGATGATCGCGCTGAAGCGCGGCATTCTCGATTTGTGATCGCGCTCTGCGATCAGTACGACACCGTCTCCTCGTCCGGATAGCAGTAGAGCCAGCGCTCGCCGATCTCGGCGGATGCGATCACTGGATGACCACTGGCACGCGCATGTGCCGACGCATGGCGTGCGGGCGAGCTGTCACAGCACAGCGTATGGCCGCAGGTCTGACAGGTGCGCAGATGCACCCACTTGCCGCCGACCTTTTCGCATTCTTCGCAAACGCGGCGGTGCGGTTGCTTGATCTGCTGGATCGCCTTGAGGTGTGCACAGATCTGCTCGGCCATCTCCAGTCTCCTCGCCGCCCGGGACTATTCTGCAAGCACCCGGTGCACGAATGAAATCGCTATCGACCCCTCGCCCACCGCCGATGCGACGCGCTTGATGTTGCCGGCGCGCACATCGCCGACGGCGAACACGCCCGGCCTGCTCGTCTCCAGCAAGTACGGCGCTCGCGTCAGCGGCCACTGCGCTTGGTCCAGCTCCTCGCGCGTGAGCTCCGGGCCAGTCTTGATGAAACCGTTCGCATCGAGCGCGAGGCAACCAGCGAGCCAGCGCGTCGCTGGCGTCGCACCGGTCATCACGAAGACGTGACGGATCGGCCGCGACTCTTCCTTCTGGCTGCGAGTATCGCGCCAGCGCACGCTGGCGAGATGCGTCTCGCCCTCGACGGCAACCAGTTCGGTGCACGGGTGCAGCTCGATCGTCGGATGATTCTCGATGCGATGAACGAGGTAGCGCGACATCGTGGCCGCCAGACCTTCGCCGCGCACGAGGATGTGCACCTTGCGCGCGCGCTCGGCTAGAAACACGGCAGCCTGACCCGCGGAGTTGGCACCGCCGATCACGATCACTTCTTCGCCGGTACAGAGCTGCGCCTCCATGAACGTGGCCGCGTAGTAGACGCCGACTCCTTCGAAGCGCGCGAGGGCTTCGAGCGGCGGCTTGCGATATTCCGCGCCGGTCGCGATGACGACGGTGCTGGCCTGAATGGCACTGCCGCCTTCGTCGAGTTGCAACATGTACGGGCGCTTGCTGCAGTCGAGGCGCGCGGCCGTCCGCGCGATCAGCAATTGCGCGCCGAATTTGCTGGCCTGACTCAGCGCTCGTCCTGCCAGCGCTTCGCCCGAAATGCCAGTGGGAAAGCCGAGATAGTTCTCGATCCGCGAGCTCGAACCTGCCTGGCCACCGGGTGCACGCCGCTCGATCAGCAGAGCATCCAGGCCTTCAGAAGCTGCATAAACTGCTGCCGACAATCCTGCCGGACCCGCTCCCACGACGATGACATCCCGCCGCTGGTCGCTCGCGACTTGCTGGTTGAGTCCGAGACACTCCGCGATCTGCGCATCCGTCGGATTGCGTAACACCAGCTCGCCGCGACAGATGACCACGGGCACGTCTGCGTGAGTCACGTGGAAACGATCCAGCAGCTGTTGCACGTCGCCGTCGCGATCGAGATCGACGAACGAGTAGGGCTGACCGTTGCGACCGAGAAACTCCCGCACGCGCAGCGTTCCCGCGCAATACAGCGAGCCGAGCAGCACGACCTCGCCGAGCCCACGCGCGATGAGCTCGACTCGTCGCAGGATGAAGGCGCGCATCAGGATCTCGCCGATCTCCGCGTCGCGCTGCACGAGCTCCAGCAGGTGCTCGCGATCGAGCTCGATGACCTCGCCCGCCTCGCTCACCCGCGCCTGCACCAGCGAGCGTCGGCCGGTGAGCAGATTCATCTCGCCGTTGAACTGCCCGGCCTCGTAACTGACGATGACCGTGTCCTCGCTCGCGCCCGGCCGCGCGATCTCGACCCGACCCGAGAGCACGACGAAGAACTGGGGCGCGCGATCACCCGCGCGAATGAGGAACTCACCTGCCGACGTCGCGCGCACGCGGCCGTGGGCGGTGACTCGCGCAACCTGCGCTTGAGTCAGCCGAGGGTAGGTGCGTTCGTTGTTGTCTGCCACGAGAGGAGCCTAGCCGATGGTCTCGCGCGCCGCGACCGATACCATGGTGCAATCCAACGGCTCGAGCATGTCTGCTCCAATCGGCTGTGTCATCCGTTCCGCTACGAGGAGCCGTCATGCACACCGCGCTGAAGTATCTCCTTGCATTGGCCACCTGCGCCGCCCTCGCCGCGACGGTCGCATTCGCCGCCCAGGACAAGTACTCGGTAAAAGTGCCAGGCGGTCTGGGCTTCGCCGACTTCAAGGGCTACGAGAGCTGGCAGGTCGTTTCGATCAGCCACAGCCCCAAGGCGATGGCCGTGATCGTCGGCAATCCGGCGATGATCAAGGCCTTCGAGGCCGGCATTCCAGAAAACGGCAAGCCGGTGCCCGATGGCGCGAAGATGGCCAAGATGCACTACGTGCCCAAGAAGAACCAGTATTTTCCGGATGCCATCGTGCCGGACAAACAAGCGGACGTGGACTTCATGATGAAGGACAGCAAGCGCTTTGCGGATAGCGGCGGCTGGGGTTATGCCGCGTTCAAGTACGATGCCGCGGCCGGCACTTTCGCGCCCGTCGGGTTGGATGGTCAGCCGCCGCAGGGCAACGACGCGAAGTGCGGGTTTGCCTGTCACACGGTCGCGAAAGGGAATGACTACGTCTTCACGCAGTATCAACATCGGTGAGCGTAGACTGCAGCGGATACAGGAGGCCCGATGGCTCTGTCTCCGCTGGCCGGCAAGCCGGCACCGAAAGAACTGCTCATCGACCCCGCGCAACTGGAGCGCGAGTACTACACACGCGCGCCGGATCCGAGCGATCCGGCGCAGCAGGTGAGCTTCGGCACCAGCGGGCATCGCGGCTCACCGCTGCGAGGCTCGTTCAACGAGGCGCACATCGTCGCGACCGCGCAGGCGATGTGCGAGTACCGCCAGGCCCAGGGCATCACCGGGCCGCACTTCATCGGCCGCGACACGCACGCGGTGTCCATCCTGGCGCAGCGCACTGCGCTCGAAGTGCTCGCCGCCAACGGTGTCGAGATCGTCATTCAGAGCGATGATGAGTTCACGCCGACGCCGGCGCTGTCGCGCGCCATTCTCGTGCACAACCGCGGGCGCACCGACCGGCTCGCGGACGGCGTCGTCGTCACACCGTCGCACAACCCGCCGGAAGACGGCGGATTCAAGTACAACCCGCCGAACGGCGGGCCCGCTGATACCGATGCGACCGGTTGGATTCAACGACGCGCCAATGAGTTGCTGCGCGAAGGGAATCGATCAGCGAAGCGCATACCGCTGGCCGCGGCCCAGCGTGCTGCGAACTATCACGAGCAGGATTTCAGGATGCCGTACGTGCAGGACCTGCGGCACGTCATCGACATGGAAGCCATCCGGGCCGCGGGACTCAAGCTCGCGGTGGATCCGCTCGGCGGCGCCGCCGTGCACTACTGGGAGCCGATCAACAGCGTCTACGGCCTCGACATCGACGTGGTGAATCCGCGCGTCGATCCCACGTTCGCGTTCATGACCGTGGATCACGACGGCAAGATCCGCATGGACAGTTCGAGCCCGTACGCGATGGCGAGCCTGCTCGGGCTGAAGGATCGGTTTCAACTGGCGTTCGCCAACGACACCGACGCTGACCGTCACGGCATCGTCACACCGTCGACCGGATTGTTGAATCCAAATCACTATCTCACGGTCGCGATCCACTATCTGCTCAACGCGCGGCCACAGTGGCGGCGCGACGCGGCGATCGGCAAGACGCTGGTCTCGAGCAGCATGATCGACCGGGTCGTAGCCGCAGCGGGACGTCGACTGCTCGAAACGCCGGTTGGCTTCAAGTGGTTCGCACCGGGCTTGCTCGACGGCTCGGTCTGCTTCGGCGGCGAAGAGAGTGCAGGCGCGAGCTTCCTGCGCCGGGACGGAACGGTGTGGACCACCGACAAGGATGGAATCATCCTCGCGCTGCTCGCTGCCGAGATCACGGCGCGAACGGGCAAGGAGCCGGGCCAGTATTACTGGGACCTCACCACGCAGTTCGGCACTCCGCACTACACGCGCATCGATGCACCGGCGACGCCGGAACAGAAAGCGCGACTCGGCAAGCTCTCACCGGATGCGGTGCGAGCGTCCTCGCTGGCGGGCGAGCCGATCACAGCGAAGCTGACGCGTGCGCCGGGCAACGATCAACCGATCGGCGGCCTCAAGGTCGTAACCGAGAACGGCTGGTTTGCGGCGCGCCCGTCCGGCACGGAGAACCTTTACAAGATCTATGCAGAAAGTCAGCGCGACACGCGGCACCTGCAGACGCTGGTCGCCGAGGCTCAACAGATCGTCGCCGAATCCCTGAGGTCATGATGAATCCAACGCAAGCCCTCGCCCGGGCCGGCCAGAGCATCTGGCTCGACAATCTCACCCGCGATCTGCTCACCAGCGGCACCCTCGCCCGCTACATCTTCGACCTGTCCGTGACCGGGCTCACATCGAACCCGACCATCTTCGATCACGCGATCAAGAACGGCGCGGCTTACGACGACTCGATTCGCGCACGGCTGAGCAGAGGACTGTCCGGCGAGAAACTGTTCTTCGAGGTCGCGCTGGAAGACATCACGCGGGCCGCAGACCTGTTTCGGCCGATTCACGAGCGCACTGCCAGCGTCGACGGCTGGGTCTCGCTCGAAGTCTCGCCGCTGCTCGCTCGCGACGCGCAGACGACACTGAGCGAAGCGCGAGACCTGCATGCGCGCGCGGACCGTTCCAATGTCTTCATCAAGATTCCCGGCACTGCCGAAGGCCTGCCGGCGATCGAGGAAGCGATTTTCGCCGGCGTGCCGATCAACGTGACGCTGCTGTTCTCCGTCGAGCAATACCGCGCGGCGGCGGAGGCCTGGCTGCGCGGCGTCGAGCGCAGGATCGAAGCAGATTTGAACCCTGACGTCGCATCGGTGGCGTCGATCTTTCTCAGCCGCTGGGATGTCGCAGTCGCAGGCAAGGTGCCGGCGGCGCTCACGAACAAGCTGGGTCTTGCGATCGGGCATCAGGCCTATCGCGCGTACTCGCAGTTGCTGCAATCGTCTCGCTGGCGTCGCGCGATGAATGCCGGCGCTAGGCCACAGCGCTTGCTGTTCGCGAGCACGGGCACGAAGGATCCGCAGGCGTCCGACATCCTGTACATCAAGGGGCTGGTCGCGCCGCTGACGATCAACACGATGCCCGAGAACACGCTCAAGGCCTTCGGCGACCACGGCGAGCTCGGCCCGGAGCTGAGTGCCGACGCCGGCGACGCCGAGAAAATGCTGGGCGAATTCCGCAAAGCCGGCGTGGATCTCGCGGCGCTCGCGACGAAATTGCAGGACGACGGCGCCGCGTCGTTCGTAACCTCGTGGAACAACCTGCTCGGCGTCATCGCATCCAAAGGCTCCGCGCTCGCGCGGGCGAGCTAGGTGCACTGATGCAACTGGGCATGGTGGGTTTGGGCCGCATGGGCGGCAACATGGTGCGCCGTCTGCTCAAAAGCGGTCACTCGTGCGTCGTGTTCGACGTCGCGCCGCAAGCAGTTCAGGAGTTCACGAAGCACGGCGCCGTCGGTGCCGCTTCGCTCGGCGATCTCGTCGCGAAACTCGATAAGCCCCGCGCGATCTGGCTGATGGTGCCGGTTGCATTCGTCGACGCGACCATCGACAAGCTGTTGCCGTCTCTGGAGGCCGGCGACATCCTGATCGACGGAGGCAACACGCACTACATCGATGACATCCGTCGCGCCAAAGCACTGGCCGCGCGGAACGTTCACTACGTGGACGTCGGGACGAGTGGCGGCGTGCTGGGTCTCGAACGCGGCTACTGCATGATGATCGGCGGCGAGCGCGATGTCGTGCAGCGTCTCGATCCGATCTTTGCCACGCTGGCGCCGGGCGCCGGCAGCATCGAACGCACGGCAGGTCGTGCGAATGTCAACAGCACCGCCGAGCGCGGTTATCTTCATTGCGGGCCGAACGGCGCGGGCCACTTCGTAAAGATGGTCCACAACGGCATCGAGTACGGCATCATGGCCGCCTATGCGGAAGGCTTCGGCGTGCTGCGCGGTGCGAACGCAGGCAAGCACGCACGCGAAGCGGATGCTGAGACGGCGCCGCTGCGCAATCCCGAGCACTATCAATATGAGATCGACGTGGCGGACGTCGCCGAAGTCTGGCGGCGCGGCAGCGTGATCTCCTCGTGGCTCCTCGATCTGACCGCCGTCGCGCTGGCGGACGATCCCGCGCTCGCCAAGTTCGAAGGCCGCGTCTCCGATTCCGGTGAAGGCCGCTGGACGATTCAGGCCGCCATCGATGAGGGCGTGCCGGCTCCCGTGCTCACGACTGCGTTGTACGAGCGCTTCAGCTCACGCGGCAACGCGACGTTCCAGGACAAGATCCTCTCGGCGATGCGCTATCAATTCGGGGGCCATCTCGAGAAGCCTTCCTCATGAGCGCGCAGTCCTGTGACGCGCTGGTCTTCTTCGGCGCCACTGGCGATCTCGCGTACAAGAAAATCTTCCCGGCCCTCCAGGCGATGGTGAAGCGCGGCACGCTCGACGTGCCCGTCATCGGCGTCGCCAAGAGCGGCTGGGGACTCGAACAGCTGAAGGCGCGAGCACGCGAGAGCATCGACAAGCACGGCGGCATCGATGCCGCGGCCTTCGGCAAGCTCATGGAGCTGCTGCGCTACGTCGACGGCGATTATGCAGATGGCGGAACGTTCGCATCGCTGCGCAAGCTGCTGGGCAACGCTGCTCGCCCTGCTCACTATCTGGCGATACCGCCTGCGCTGTTCGGCAATGTCGTCCAGCACCTCGCACGGGCAGGCTGCGCGCCAGCCGGTTCGCGCGTTGTCGTCGAGAAGCCGTTTGGCCGCGATCTTACTTCCGCGCAAGCGCTCAACGGCATCCTGCTGCGAACGTTCGACGAGCAGCACATCTTTCGCATCGATCATTACCTCGGCAAGGGACCGGTGCGACACATGGCGTTCTTTCGCTTCAGCAATGCGTTGCTGGAGTCGTTCTGGAGCCGCCAGCACGTCGCCAGCGTGCAGATCACGATGGCGGAGGATTTCGGCGTCCAGGGACGCGGCGGCTTCTACGAACAGACCGGCGCCATTCGCGACGTCGTGCAGAATCATCTGTTCCAGTTGCTAGCGACGCTCACGATGGAGCCGCCGGCGCGCATCGACAGCGAATCCATCCGCGACGAAAAGGTGAAGGTGCTGAAGTCGATCGCGCCGATCGAGCCGCGCGAGCTGGTGCGCGGTCAGTTCCAGGGCTACCGCAACGAGCCCGGTGTCGCCGCTGATTCGCGGGTAGAAACCTTTGCAGCGTTGCGCCTCGGCATCGACAGCTGGCGCTGGCAGGGCGTGCCCTTCTACATTCGTACGGGCAAGTCGCTGCCGGTGACGTGTACGGAAGTCTTCGCGCGGCTGCGCCGGCCGCCTGCATTGTTCGCGGCACGCCCCGCGCCGAACTACCTGCGATTCCGCATCAGCCCAGTCGTCGAGTTCGCGTTGGGCGTCAACGTGATGGATCCCGAGGACAAGGGTGACGGCACGATCGCCGAGCTGCTCGCGAGCCGGCGCCCCGGCAGCAACGACATCGACGCGTACGAGCGCGTGCTGACCGACGCGATGGAGGGCGATCCGACCTTGTTCGCGCGCGAGGACTACATCGAAGAAGCGTGGCGGATCGTCGACCCGGTCGTGCGGGCCGGCGCCACGGTGTACGAATACGCGCCCGGAACGTGGGGCCCGAAGGAAGTTGCCAGCGTCACACCGCCGGGCGGCTGGCAGGATCCGCTCGTCACGTCAGCTTAAGCCGTCCTGCTCAGAGGCGGTAAGCGTTGCTCGCGGTGACTTCGCGGGCAGAGGCTTCCTTCGATCGCGTCTCGACCATGGCACGAGCGTCGAGCTGTGCGCGCTCGATCTGCTTCGCATCGAGCCGCTGCGAAAGCGCGCCCAGTTCGTACATTGCGGCGTCACGCTCACCGGCTCGCAGTCCGATTTCCATGGCAGCAGAAATGAGCGTGTAGGCCCGTGGCTCATCCTTCTTGACGCCAGCGCCGCGGGCGTAAGCGCGCCCGAGGTTTGCCATGCCTGGCGCGTATCCTTGGTTCGCAGCCTGAGTGAACAGCGCGAACGCATCGTGAGCGTTCCTGGTGACGCCCAGCCCGGCGTCATACATCGTGCCGAGCCGGTTCTGGGCGGTTGCGTCGCCCTGCTTCACCGCGAGTCGCAGCCACTTCACTGTCTCTTCGTAGCTCTGAGGCACGCCGAGACCATGGAAGTAGATGGTCGCGATGTTGTTCATCGCGCTGGTCGAACCCCCTTCCGCCGCGCGCTGATACCACGCGAGTGCGGCGATGTAGTCCTGCGGCACGCCGGTTCCGGTCGCATACAGCAGGCCCATGCGGTTCATCTGTTCGGGATTGGCGGGGGACTGGGCGGCGTCGGCTGCAAAAACACGCAGCGATGCCAGGACCAGAAGCGCGGCGACTGCGATTGCTCTGGATGTCTTCATGGGTGACATCCTCGCGCCGGGCCGTCCGAGGATAAATCGGCTTCGCCCCACGTCAGTGTTGCCTGGCGCTCAACAATCGCGCAGGAACGCCTGGTGGGTGTCAATTCATTGCTCGGACCTGCGCTTGCCGAACGAGACCGCGTACGCCGGCGAACGAAACAGCAGGATCGGATCGTTGGTGGGGCGGATGCCATCAGCCATCACCAGCGGATCGAAATTGATCGGCTCGCAGGCCTGTCCCTTCTGCTGCACGGTCGCTTGCTTGATCGAGAGCGTGCCGGCTTTGAAATGCTTGCGGGTCTCCGGCCACGCCAGCGTCGGATTGTCTTGCGGATCGCCGGGCTCGCCGACGTAGACGATCATGTCCCAGACGGCAGGCCCCTTCGCCGTGCGCGCGATCAGATTCTTCTCCAGGAAATCGTGCGGCGCTGCCTTCATTTGCTCGGCCGTCAGTTCCTTCACGCCATCGCGTGGCACGAAGCGCCAGCGCACCGGATGCTCGGTCCCTTTGGCGTCGACGAACTTGAAGGTGTGAATGCTGAAGTAGGTGGTCTGATAGTAGTTCGCCGTCGGCGTATGTTCGCTGCTCAACTCTTTCAAGGGCAGCGAGTCGGGATGCGTAGCGTAGTAGGCCTTCACCTTCTCCGCGTCTGGCTGGCCCGTCTTCGGATCCGGCTTCACGGCCAGCAGGAAGTCGCGGAACGAGCCGGGCGACGCAGCCGCGAAGATCGGCGCGTTGACCATCGTGATGTGCTGCAAGGCGCCGCCGGGAATGCGGAACTCGAGGGCCATGCCGCGCGGCGCGGGCGCCGCATCGGGGACTTCGGGATTGCCGCCTCCGAGCGAGAAGCGCCCGACTACCGGAATGGTCTTGCCTGAGAACAGCGCTGAGCTGCTGAGCGCCGCGGCATCGGCCGTGCCGACGAACTCGCCGGCCGCGCACGTTCCCTTGATGTGATTCCTGCGCTCACCCTTGTGCACGCCGAAGGTCCCTTCGAAAGCATCGATCATCTGCGGGGCCGTTGTGGTGTCGGCGGCCAGAACCGGCAGCGGAGTGCACCATCCGGTTGCAGCGAGGGTCAGCAATGCAAGGCGCACGGCGTGCGCGACAGTCGATGATTTCATGCTCAGCGCTTCTGGTACGGATGGAAAACGTAGTCCTTCGCCTTGACGATCGTGTGACACGCATCGCCACAGTCCGATTTGCTCTCGGCATCAGGCGTAAACGTGTCGGTCTTCGGATCGTAGTTGAACACAGCGTAGCCCCAGCCGTGGCTGTTCGGGAATCGCTTGCTGTCTTTTTCCATCACGAAGTTCTGCGAGAAGGTGTCAGGCACGTCGACGGCAAACGGTGCCTCGGTGCTCTTCTTGTGCTTCCACTGCAGCTTCGCCATCTTCGAGCCGTCCGGGAACGGCTTGCCGTTGCCCGGCACGCCTTCCTTGAAGGCTTTGATGATGGTCGGATTGCCGACGATCACTTTGAGGATGTCGTCGGTGCGCGCGGACGAAATGACCGCCCAGTCCTCGTAGCCCTTGAAGTCGGCGAAGGCGATGCCGCTCGGCGACTTCAGCGCGTACTTGTCCTGCGCATAAGCGATCGTGGCGCCGAGCGCGGTAGTTACGGCGGTGGCGATCGCAATCGTGAGCTTGCTGCTGCGGTTCATAACCGATCCTCTGCGAGTGGTTCGTTCGGCAGCGATCTCACCAAATGCACTGTGCCCGCGCGATTAGACGATGGTATTCCTGCCCGCGAGCCACAGGGCCAGGTTGCGCACGTAGCGCTGGACCGAAGCCATTGCCTGCGGCGTGCTCGGCAGCGAGCCGCCCGGCGCTTCGGTGACGAAGTCCGGACTGCCGCGGCCCGGGTCCCAGTTGTAGTCGGCGAAATGATGGAACGTCGATTCGGCGATCGCGGGCCCAGCCTTCGCGGAGGGCTCGAAGGCCACGGCGATGTTGAATCGCTGGCCGCTCGCCAGACTCTTGCCGGTCGCAATCACTCGCGCCGCCGAGTCCGCATGCGGGGCGACCACAGCGCCTTCGTGCGGATGGGCGGGTAGATATTGCACGTCTCGCATCACCGGATGCACGGGCAGCTCTGCGTCCACGGACTGGAAGTCGCCATTCGCGCCCGAGTGGAAATTCGGCCAGCCGATGTATGTCGTGTCGCGGTCGTCGGGCGGCGGCAGCGGGCCGTCGATGTTGTGCGTATGAAAGACGTGGGCCGCACCGATGGAACCCATGTTGCAGATCGAGCAGCCGAGATCCATATGGTCGCGCGTGATCATGATGCCGCCGCCACGCTCGCGGAACCGCAGGATTCCTTCGCGATCGGCATCGTCGAGCCCGTTGCCCGTATCCACTGCGAACAGCCACAGCTCGTCGTACTTCGAGCGATCGAGCGAGGACAGAACCGAGTCCGGTTCACCGACGGGATCACGATCCCGCGCCGTGACGTTGAACAGTCGGCTGCCATCGGCTGCAGTGAGCGCAGCGAGGTAATCCCGCAGCATCGAGAAGCGACCGATGTGCCAGTCGTTCGCGGTCGGCTCGATCGTCGTTTGCAGCAGCAGCTCGATGGGCTTCACTTGCTTACTCCTTGAATGGCGCGCCGAGCAGCATATCCACCGTCGATGGCCGCGTGTACCCAGCCACATAGCGCTCGCCGAAGTCGCGCGCGAAGTTGTCGTAGGTAGTGCCCGGACGCGCCTCGACGATGCGACAGACATCGCGCGTAAAGCGCTGTTTCATCTCCAGCCGCGGATACGTGTCGACGATCGTCGCTACCTGGTCGGCGGTGAACTGGTCGATGCCCCAGCCGCCCCAATCGAGGCCGATGCCCATCGTGGACAGTGCGACTTCGTTCTCCTTGTACAGCGCGATCGAAGGCGTCGAGTTCAGGGCAACGCCGTCCCAGACCAGCTGCGCACGTCCTTCCGCCATGCCCTGCTCGCGAGCAAATGCGCGAGCGGCATTCGCGCCCTCGATCTCGAATCGCAGCGGACCGCTGAATGCTTGCGCCAGCCCGATGTCGTGCAGCACTGTGGCGACCGCAAGCACTTCGGGATCGTGCGGCGTGCCCTTCGCCTTGGCGATCGCCACTGCAAAGAGCCACGAGCGCATGCTGTGATTGAACAGATACGGTTCAGTGCTCTTGCGCGCGTACTCGATCGCACGCGAGACGAGCGGTGTATCCGGCACTACGATCCCGGCGAGCGTCCGCGTAGTCATGGCAGTACTCCTCTGTGTAAGCCGACACGATCCTCCGCGCGTTGCAGATCGATTGCTTGACGAAAAGCGGCGTCGCTTCCATTCAACTGGCGCGCAGATCGGTCAAGCAACGCAGCCTCGTTCGGCGAACAATCGCCGCGACTCGTCACCGCACTCAAGGAGCCTGCAATGTCCATCCTCAAGAGCCTCGTACCTGCTGTATTGATCGGCTGCTCGCTCGCGGCATCTGCAGCCAATGCTCCGGAAGCGGTGGTCGTGCCGCTGATGACCAAGGCCTTGCCGGATCTTCCGGGCAAGGAAGCCGTGATGATCACGGTCGAATATCCGCCGGGTTCCGTCGACCCGATCCATCGGCACGATGCGCATGCGTTCATTTACGTACTCGAGGGCTCGATCGTCATGCAGGTCAAAGGCGGCAAAGAGGTCACGCTGACGCCGGGCCAGACGTTCTATGAAGGGCCGAACGACGTGCACACCGTCGGCCGCAACGCCAGCACCACGAAGCCGGCCAAGTTCGTGGTCGTGTTCATCAAGAAGCAGGGCGCGCCGATTCTGACCCCGGTATAGGGGCGCCGATGCGAGCACGCCGCCAGGCTCGCGGGCTTTCGCCCGCGAACCTGCGGAACAGCCGGGTCAGGTGCGACTGATCGGCGAGCCCGCAATTCAACGCGATCTCGCTGAGCGAGGCATCCGTCGACAACATCAGGCCTTGCGCGTGCTCCACCCGCCGCCGGATAACGTACTCGTGCGGTGGCTCGCCGAAACTATTGCGAAAGGCGCGGCCGAAGTGCGACGAATTCAAGCGCACCAGCGCGGCGAGTTCCTCGTTCCTGATCGGCCGATCCAGATGTGTTTCGACATGGCTCGTCACCTTGCGAATCTGCCAAGGCGCCAGCCCGCCGCGAACGGGCTGCGGCGCAGCCGTCGCCATCTCGCCCATCTCCTGCAACAGCTCGGCAGCGCGGCGCAGGCTGGCCTCGGCAGTGCCGCGCTCGTCATCGAGTGCGCTGCGGATGGCGGAGCACAGCTCCGCCATCACCGAGCGAATCTTCCGCACCGAAAGCCCGGCGTCCGAATCGCCGGCTTCGGCGTCGCACACGGCAGGAACCGCACCCGTCAATGCCAGCGAGAACGTCGAGTTGTCCATTTCAGCTCCGCAAAAATGCCAGCAGATCCGCGTTGATCTGATCCGCATGCGTCGCCGTAATGCCGTGCGGCGCACCGGGGTAGTAGATCGCCTTCGCGTTCTTGATCAATCGCGCGGACTTTCTGGCCGAGTCGTGCACCGGCACGACCTGATCGTCCTCACCGTGCAGCACCAGCGTCGGGACGTCGAACTTCTTCAGATCCTCGGTGAAGTCGGTCTCCGAGAACGCCTTGACGCTCTCGTACGAATTCTTCAGACCGGACTGCATGCTCCACAGCCAGAACTGCTCGAGCACGCCCTGCGAGATCTTCGAGCCCTCGCGATTCGCACCGTAGAACGCGACAGCGAAATCCTTGTAAGCCTGCGAGCGATCCTTCACTAGCGCGGCGCGGATGCCGTCGAACAACTCCATCGGCAGGCCTTCGGGATTCGCCGCGGTCTTCAGCAGCAGCGGCGGCACGGCTGCGATCAGCACTGCCTTCGCCACACGCTTGGTGCCGTGACGCCCGATGTAACGCGTCACTTCGCCGCCGCCGGTCGAGTGTCCGACACAGGTGACGTTCTTGAGATCCAGCGTCTCGATGACAGCCGCCAGGTCGTCGGCGTAGCCGTTCATGTCGTTGTTGGAGGAGGCTTGCTCCGAGCGTCCGTGGCCGCGCCGGTCGTGCGCAACCACGCGAAAGCCCTGCTGCGCCAGGAACAGCATCTGTCCGTCCCACATGTCGGAGCTGAGTGGCCAGCCGTGCGAAAAGGTCACGACCGGGCCGCGGCCCCAGTCCTTGTAGTAGAGCTGCGTGCCGTCTTTGGCGGTAATCGTGTTCACGGTGCGGGCTCCTTCGGGCAGTGAGGAAGAGAGGGTCGTGGCGTTCATCGTTGTTCTCCCATTGTGTTGAGATTCGTCATGACTCTCTCACCGCATCGTTCCTGCCCCAAGTTAAGCCGCGTCAAGCCGCGTTAAGCGATTATTCGATGGTATCGGTGGGGGTCTGCAGCCTTTGCAACGGGTGCCTGCGCGGCTATCCTCGGACCCTTCCTGCTCCGATGTCGTGTCATGAATGGTTCACATGGCGAGACCACATCGTTTGGGCCGTTCCGGCTGTCGCCGACGAAGCGCCAGATCGAGCGCGACGGCGTGCCGCTGGCGCTGGGGGATCGCGCGCTCGACATCCTGATCGCGCTGGTCGAGCACCCGGGCGAAGTCGTCAGTCAGCGCGATCTCATTGCGCACGTCTGGCGCGATCTCGTCGTCAGTCCCGGCAATCTCCGCGTGCACATGAGCGCCCTGCGCAAGGCACTCGGCGACGGCGCAGACGGCGTCCACTACATCGAGAACGTGACCGGCCAGGGGTACTGCTTTGTCGCGCCGATCACTCGCGTCGCGGCCGACGTGCCGCCGGTGCGAGTCGTGGAATTTCCCGACGCTGCGCGCAAGCGGCTGCTGCTACCGCCGCAGCTCGCGCGGATGATCGGCCGCGAGCAGATCGTGCGCTCGATCGGTGCCGATCTCGTTGCCGAGCGCTTCATCACGATCATCGGTCCCGGCGGGATGGGCAAGACGACTGTCGCCATCGCCGTCGCGCACGCGATACTCGAAGAATTTTCCGGCGCGGTGTGTCTCGTCGACGTCGGCGCGGTCGCGGATGCGAAGCTGCTTGCGCCGACGATTGCGGCTTCACTCGGTCTCTCGGTGCAGAGCGCGGACGCGGTGCCGACGCTGCTGGAATACCTGCGGACGCTGCGGATGCTGCTCGTGATCGACAATTGCGAGCACGTCGTCGATGCAGTCGCGACGCTGACCGAAACGATCTTCCGCGAGGCTCCCGACGTGCACATTCTCGCGACGAGCCGCGAGGCGCTGCGGGTCGAGGGCGAGCACGCATTCTGGTTGCCGCCGCTGGCGAGCCCGGCGCCGCAGTCGAGCATGAAGGCCGGCGACGTGCGGCAGTTCCCCGCCGTGCAGCTCTTCATGGAGCGTGCCGCGGCGAGCGGGCATCGACTCGAGCTCGACGACGAGAATGCGCCGATCGTTGCCGGCATCTGCGGCAGACTCGATGGCATCGCGCTGGCGATCGAGCTGGCCGCGGGCCGGGCGGGTAGTCACGGTATCGTTGCGACCGCGGACCTCTTGAACAAGAACCTCGGTCTCGACTGGCACGGCCGGCGCACTGCCCTGCCACGCCATCAGACACTCCGGGCCTTGCTGGACTGGAGCTACGGCCTGCTACCCGAGGCGGAGCAACTCGCACTGCGCAGGCTTTCGGTGTTCGTCGGTACGTTCACAGCCGAAGCTGCGGATGCAGCTATGCACACCGGCCACGCGGATCAAGCCGCCACTCTCAACACCCTGGACACGCTGCTTGCCAAATCTCTCCTGTCAACGCTGACGGGCGATGACGGCTCCGAGCGCTATCGACTGCTCGAAACCACTCGACTGTACGGGCTGGAGCGATTGCACGAGAGCGGCGAAGGCGAGATCACGGCCCGGCACCACGCAGAATATTTCGCGAAGTTGCTCGATTCGCGTCACGGCGGACAGATCGACCTGGAATACACCGGCCGCGCTCACGCCTTGCGTGAGCATCTCGGCAATATCCGCGCGGCGCTCGAATGGTGCTTCGGTCAGAGGGAGAACGCGACGGATGCAGCTCTCACCGTCGACCTCGCAGCGGCCGCTGCTCCAGTGTTCTTCGAGCTTTCCCTGTTGAACGAAGCCTACAAATGGAGCGCTGCGGGTCTCGCTGCACTCGATGCGTCCACCCGCGGCAGTCGTCGCGAGATGCTCCTGCAGAGCACGTTTGCCATCTCAGCAATGTGGCTGCGCGGAAACAATGATGAGGTGTTGGCTGCCATCGCGCGCGGTATGCAGCTCGCCCATCCGCTCGACGAGCCTTCACAGCGTCTGCGCATGCTCGCGACCCGACATCTTTTTCTGACACGCACAGCCGACTTTCGCGGCGCGCTCGCCGCTGCGGATGAGTGGGACGAGGCCGCGAAGCAAACCGGCGATGCGAGTTGCCTCGCAATCGGCGATCTGATGCACGGTGTGGCGCTGCACTTCAAGGGAGATCAGGCGGCGGCGCGTAAACATTTCGACGCAGGCTTTGCGCAAGCAGGTGCGCGCCATCTGCAACTCTGCGGTAACGATCATCGAGTTCGCGGACTGATCACGCTGTCGCGCACGCTGTGGGTCTCGGGTCAGCCCGAGCGCGCAGTGGAAACTGCCCGACAAGCCGTCGCGACGGCGATGAGATCCGGCAAGCCGCTGGATACCTGCTTCGCGCTGATCTTTACGGCGCCGGTGCACCTGTGGTGCGGCCATTGGGATGCGGCCCAGCAGGTCCTGGACCAGCTCGCCAACCACTCGCATTGGCAGGTGTTGAAACCGTTTCACTCCACTGCGATCGCATTGCAGGGTGCGTTGCTGATCGGGCGCGGCGACACGGAGCGCGGAGTCGCAATGATCCTGGAGGTGCTGCCGAAGATGAAGGACGAGCGGCAGAATGTGGTGCGAACGTCGGTTGCGTGCTCGCTCGCGGACGGACTGACGACTCTAGGGCGGTTCGAAGAGGCACTCGAGGTCATACGCGACACCCGGCGCGATGCCGCGCGCGGCGGAGAAGCCGTCCTCTTGCCCGAACTGTTGCGCGTGCAGGCGAAAGCTCTACTTGCAGCGTCGCCGTCGAACGAAGCTCGCGCGCAGCGTCTGCTGCTTCGTTCCTGCCGCATCGCGCGGCGACAGTCCGCCGTGTCCTGGGAATTGCGCTCGGCCGCGACGCTGGCGAGCGTCTCGTCGCACGCGTCCAAGTCGCCGCAGAGTTCGTCAAGAAGCGCCTGAGCTGATCGCGGAACATCCCCCCGTCAGAGGAATTGAAACCTCGTTCGCTGCCCGCCCTCGCAACGGAGAAGACGGGTGTCAGATCGTCGAGGGGCTGTATCGGCAGGCGCATTTTCCACCCGTTCATGCGCACGCCCCGTACCGACCAGCTACACGACGACGCGACGGGCGGCAGGACCGGAGAGCAAGCATGACCGTACGCTGCACGCATCTCGATTCCGTCAAGACGGATCGCCGCAACACCAACGGCTGCGAGGAGTGCCTCAAGACCGGCGACACCTGGGTGCACCTGCGCCTGTGCCGGACCTGCGGTCACGTCGGCTGTTGCGACGACTCGAAGAATCGCCATGCGCGCCAGCACTTCCATGCGACCGGGCATCCGATCGCCAGCTCGATCGAGCCGGGCGAGACGTGGAGCTGGTGCTTCGTCGACGAGGTGTTCCTCAGAGCAGTTGCGTCGGACAACACGTTGAGGAGTGGGACATGAAAATCGTCGTTATCGGTGGCACGGGACTCATCGGCTCCCGGCTGGTGAGCATTCTTCGCAGCAAAGGCCATGAGGTGTTGGCTGCTTCGCCTGATTCCGGAGTCAATACGATCACCGGCGAAGGGCTGGACGCGGCGCTGGCCGGCGCACAGGTCGTGGTAGACGTGGCGAATTCGCCGAAGTTCGACGAGTCGTCGATCCAGTTCTTCGAGACCTCCGGGACGCACCTTCTCGCCGCGGAACAGCGCGCCGGCGTCCGGCATCACGTCGCGTTGTCGATCGTCGGCACCGATCGTCTGCCCGACAGTGCGTACCTGCGCGCCAAGATGACGCAGGAGAACCTGATCAAGAAGTCCGGCATCCCTTACTCGATCCTGCGCTCGACACAGTTCTTCGAGTTCATCGGCCGCATCGCGGGCCCCGGCGAGCAGAGCGTTCACGTCTCGGCGGCGAAGTTTCAACCCATCCTGTCAGCGGACGTGGTGGCGACACTCGCCGATGTCACGCTCGGGTCACCGATCAATGGCATCGTCGAAGTGGGCGGACCGGAGAAATTCTCGATGGCCGAGCTCGTGCAACGGGTGCTGCGCGCCAACGGCGACCAGCGCGAAGTGATCGCGGACGCGCACGTGCCCTACTTCGGTGCCGAGATCGACGACGACAGTCTCGTTACAGGTCCAGGCGCGCGCCTCGGATCGAAGCACTTCGAGGAGTGGCTGAAGGAATCCGCATCGCAACCCCGCAGGTGATTCGATGATGAAGCTCTATTACTTTCCCGGTTCGTGCGCGCTGGCGGATCACATCGTGCTCGAGTGGACCGGCGCCAAGTACGAAGCCGTCAAGCTCGATCGCACCGGAACGAAGACGCCGGAGTTCCTCAAGCTGAATCCGAGCGGCGCGGTGCCGGTGCTGGTGGATGGCGATTTCGTGCTGACGCAGAACGTCGCCATCCTCTCCTATCTCGCGGAGCTGTATCCGGACGCGCGCCTGTACGGCGACGGCACTCCCCGCGGCCGCGCCGAGGTGATGCGTTGGCTCGGCGTCCTCAACTCCGACATGCATCCGGCGTTCAAGCCGATCTTCGGCGCTGCCCGCTTTCATCCCGATCCGGCAGCGGCCGGGGTTCTCGCGGACACGGCGCGCGCGAACGTTCGCAAGTATCTCGAACTGATCGACAACCGGCTGCGCGGCCGCGACTGGCTCGTCGATACCCGATCGATCGCCGATCCGTACCTGTTCGTGATGCTGCGCTGGGCGCCCAAGGTCAAGGTCGATCTGAGCGGCTTGGACAATGTGCAGCGATTCTTCGAGCGCATGCAGGCCGATCGCGGCGTGCGTGCAGCTCTCACCTCTCAAGAAGGAGCCCAGCAATGAGCAACGTAATCCTGGGTCGAACGCCCGAGCAGAGCGAGATCGTGCAGGCCTACGGCACGCTCGGGCCTTCGCGACTCGGTCTCGAGGAAGCGGTGCGCCTCAAATCCGTGGGCGCGCTCAATCGACTGGTGGCGCACACCATGGCGCTGCGAGACTTGTACAAGAAGGCGCACTGGCAGACGAGCGGCGCCACCTTCTACGGGCTGCACCTGTTGTTCGACAAGCATCATGGCGAGCAGCTCGAAATCACGGACGCGCTGGCAGAGCGGGTGCAGACGCTGGGCGGAGTGACGCTGGCCCTGGCGCACGACGTGATCGAGGAATCACGCATCGCGCGCGCACCGCGCGGGCGAGAGAGCGTGACGAGTCAATTGCGCCGCCTGCTCGACGCACATGAAATCATCCTGCAGGAAGCGCGCCCGCTCGCACGCGAAGCCGCCGAGCGCGGCGACGATGGCACGAACGATCTGATTGTCAGCCAGGTGGTGCGAACGAACGAGCTGCAGAGCTGGTTCGTCGGCGAGCATCTGCAAGCCTACGGCACGAAGAGCTAGGCGCGTCGTTCAAGTCCGCCCGGTGATCGGGATGAGCGCGCCGGTGATCGCGCTCGCCCGATCGGACAGCAGGAAGACGATCAGGTCCGCGATCTGCTCGGGCTGCACCCAGTGCGAGAAGTCGGACTTGGGCATGTCGGCGCGGTTCGCGGCCGTGTCGATGATGCTCGGCAGGATGGCGTTGACGGTGATGTTGCGCTCCTTCACCTCTTCTGCCAGCGCTTCGGTGAGCTTCGCGATACCAGCCTTCGACGCTGCGTAAGGTCCCATCCCTGCACCCGCCTTCACTGAACCGGCGGCGCCGATGTAGATGATGCGGCCATTCGCACTCATGAGCGGCAGCGCGGCGCGGGTTGCGTTGACCGCGGTGAGCAGGTTCGTTTTGTACATCTCATCCCAGATGTCCACTCCACTGTTGGCAACCTTGCCCCAGCGAAAGCCGCCCGCGATGTTGACGAGTGCATCGAGTCCACCCAGCTTCTGGGCAATCGCGCGTAGAGTCGCGTCGGTCGCCGCTGCGTCGCCGATGTCCGTATCGCCAAACAGAACTACGCCGCTGGGCTGCGCTGATGCCTTGCTGGCAGACGTGCGGGCGATCGCGGCCACGCTTGCCCCAGCCGCGGCCGCCGTTCGCACCACGACCGAACCCAATGCGCCGAGGGCGCCCGTCACTGCGATCCGTTTCCCCTGAAGCACTTCGAACCCTCCAACCAGTCGCTTTTACACAAATGTAACCAAACATCCGGCCGGCAATTAGGCAAAATGCCGCGCATGAAACCGCTTGCCTATGTACTCGGCTCTGCCGCAATGCTGATCGCCGCCTACGAGGTCCACTCGGCAGCCGCGCCGGCGGACGTCCACGCTCTGATGAAAGACGTGGTGGCGCCGCAGACCCAGGTCATCTGGGACATCAGCAACGAGGCGCAGGACGACCAGGGCAATCCCGATGCCTCAAAAATGACTGCCGCCGGCTGGAACAAGATCATTGCCGCCGCCGAAAAGGTCAAACAAGCCAGCCAGACCCTGGCGAAGGCGGATCATGCGATCGCGGCCGCTCCCGGCGTGAAGATCGAGGGCGAAGGCAACGAAGGGGTCGCGGGCGCGAAGCAGGTGCAGGCGGCGATCGACAAGGATCCTGCCGAATTTCGGACTCGCGCGACGGCGCTGGCCACCTCGATGGATCAGATCGTCGCCGCAGCCAAGGCCAAGAGCGCGGCGAAGGTGTTCGAGGTCTCCGGCGTCCTCGACCAGGTCTGCGAAGACTGCCACCAGAAATTCTGGTATCCAGGTCAGAAGTAAGCGCATTCGCCGGCCGGCATGACCGCTTTGGTCGGGAAACGGTGATTTCCCGGTGAATGCGTGCAGCGCCGAGGCTGTCGTCGATGCCGAATAGCGAGCTGGCGGAAATCATGCAGGCCGCGGAAATGGGCGATCCGGACGCCCGCGACCGGCTGTTCACGACCCTGTACGACGAGCTGCGACGCATGGCCCAGCGCGAGCTGCGCCGGGGCGGCATGTTGACGCTCAGCCCGACGACCCTGCTGCACGAAACATTCCTGAATGTTTCGCAGCGTGAGTCGCTGGCGTTCGCCAGCTACGGTCAGTTCATGTCCTACGCCGCTCGCGCGATGCGCGGGCTCATCATGAATTACATCCGCGATCGCCGCGCGCAGAAGCGCGGCGGCGGCTTCCATATCACTTCGCTCGCGACCGAACCGCAAGCGGCGCCGGAAGACATCTCGACGCAGCAAGTCGAAGAGCTCAACGAAGCGCTGCAGGTGCTGGAGAAGATCGACGCGCGCCTCGCCGAGTGCGTCGACCTGAAGTTCTTCTGCGGCCACTCCTTCGAAGAGATCGCAGTCCTGCGCAACGTGTCGGAGCGCACGGTCCGTCGCGACTGGGAAAAAGCACGCTTGCTGCTGAACGGGCTCATCGACCAGGAGGATTGATGGCCGTCGTCTCGTTGAAGACAGCGCTGCTCGATCCCACTACGTGGCCGCAGATCAGCGATCATCTCGACCTGCTGCTCGACCTGGATCTGGTCGAGCGCGAGCAGTGGCTGGACGGCCTCAGTGTGCGCGATCCGACGATTGCAGCCGTGCTGCGCATACTGCTCGATGCGCCGGACGATGTCGCCGGCCTGCTGCAGAGCTCGCGGCTCGCGGCCATCGAGCTGGCAAGCTCACGCCCCGAGTAGGTTGCGAGCCTGCACCAGCAAGGGATGATTGCTGTCGACTGTGTTCGACAGATCGCTCACTGCATTCTCGAACGCCTTGTGAGCCTGCGCACCCTGGCCATGTGCGTGCAACGCGCGGCCGAGCATCAACCACGAGCGTCCGACCAGTTGGGAGTGCGGCAAGCCGGCTTGCGACGCTTTCGCTGTATCCAGCGCGACTTGCGCATCCCGCTCCGCTGCCGCGGGATCGCTCGCGCGCAACTCGACTTCCGCTTTGCCGAGCTTCCCGTAGATCACGGCGGCATCGTTGCTCTTGTTCAAAGCCGCCTGGTCGAATTGGCGCCTGGCTTCATCGAGGCTGCCCTGCGCCAGGGCGAGGGCGCCGACAGCCAACGGCACGGTCGGAAATTTCTCGAACTGCAGCGGCGTGCTGACCAGCGGCCGTACCTGGTCCAGATACTGCTCCGCCGCCGCGAGATCCCCTATCTGAGTCGCGATACGCGACAGACCGCTCAGGCACAACACCAGCGCATCTGCATTCTCGGTGCTCTGCGCAACCTTCAATCCCTGTTCCAGGGAAGCGCGCGCCTCGGCGAAACGCCCGCTCGACTCCAGCGAGCGACCGCGGTTCACCAGCAGGTAGACAGGCGGCTCGGCATTCGGGTCGCGCTCGGCAAGCACGGCCAATATTTCGTCGTACGTCCGCAATGCGCGTTTCGGCACGCCGGCGCTCTCCAGCAGGTAGCCATAGTTGTTGCGCGCGACCAGGCCGCCGGGACTCCAATCGCGCCCGACCTGCACCAGCTTTGCCAGCGACAACTCGCTGTAACGCAATGCCTCGGCCTGTTGGCCCTTCACGCGGTAGCCGAACGCTACGGTGTCGAGGGAATTCGCTTCAGAGTCTGCAGACAACTGGCCGCCCGCACGCGCCGCTGCCAGCGACTTCAGCGCATAGGCCAATCCGGCATCGGCATCTCCTGCCTGGTAGGCGAGCTGCGCGCGCGATTCCAGGCATTGCGACAAGGCTTCCGGCTCCGACGGGGGATGCTCGAGTTCCGCGTCGAGAATTCGCAGCGCTTCTTCGCTCCGATCCATCCCGGAGATGATCAGGGCATAGCCGCAGCGCAGGCGTGAGCGCAGCGCGCTTTCGGGAGAGTTCTGCAGCAGGGCAAGTGCACGCTCGGTCAACTCCGCAGCCTTGCCGCGATCGTCCATCGACTCGTAACGTCGCGCCAGCATGTCCAGCACGGCCGCGCGGTTTTCCTTGTTGCCGCTGCTCTCCAGCATGGCCAGGCGTTCGCTGCGCGCGATCATGTCGCGGACCGTCACGACGTTGTCGGCTTCGGCGGCCTCGGTGATCAGCATGTCCATGAAGTCGCTGACCGCGTTGTTGCGCGAAGCCAGCGCGACCGCTTGATCGCGTTCCCGGGTCGCAACGCGCGCCTGCTCGAACGCGAAGATCGAGAGCCCCAGCAACGCAGCGATCGCTACGGTAGAGGTCACAACGGCCAGCCGGTGCCGGCTGACAAATCTGCGCATCTGATAAAACCTGACGCCGCGCCGCGCGCCGACTGGCTCGCGATTGAGGTAACGCACCAACTCCTCGTGCAAAGCCGCGGCGGTCGGATAGCGCTGAGTCGCATCGGTGTCGAGCGCCTTCGCGAGAATCGCGTCGAGATCGCCGCTCAGCTCCTTGCGAAGTGCCCCGCCGCCGGCGAATTGCGAGGCAGGACCGATGCGACCGGCAAGCGCCGCTTTGATGCGCTCCGCACGATTCCCCATGAGCTGCAGCGGATGCCCATCCGTGAGCAGCACATACAGCAGCATTCCCAACTGATAGACATCAGTCGCAGTGGATGGCGTTTCGCCGAGCAGCTGCTCGGGTGCCGCGAATTCCGGCGTCAGCGCACTGTCCTCGATCTGCGTCTGCATGCCTCCGTCCGTCGGGTCCGCACCGAGCAGCTTCGCAACGCCGAAATCCAGCAGCTTCACAGTGCCCTCGGCAGTCACCAGCACATTGGACGGCTTCAAGTCACGATGGATGACCAGCTGGCTGTGCGCGTGCGCGACCGCCGCAACGGCATCGAGGAACAGCCGCACGCGGGCCGCGACGCTGAGCTCTTTCGATTTGCAGTATTGGTCGATGCGCGCGCCATCGATGTACTCGAGCACCAGGTACTGGCGGCTATCCGCAAACGTGCCGGCATCGATCAGTCGTGCAATGTTCGGATGGCTCAAACGTGCGAGCAGCCGGCCTTCGCGAGAGAAGCGCCCGACGAGATCGGGCCGCGCGTTCAGGCTGTCGATGAACTTGATCGCGTAGCGCGCTTCGAAGCGCCCATCGCTGCGCCTCGCCAGCCACACCGCACCCATGCCGCCGCGACCGATCAGACTCTC
>Ga0070675_100000577_pt1 | contig 25135 bp, 16 predicted proteins | sample KBSM43metaG_FD_65343 | JGI IMG/M metagenome (GOLD analysis project Ga0070675, IMG submission 65343) | Miscanthus rhizosphere microbial communities from Kellogg Biological Station, Michigan, USA - KBS M4-3 metaG | ecosystem: Host-associated > Plants > Roots > Rhizosphere > Soil ... | reverse complement strand
ATCGACGACACCTGGTGCCGCACCAGCTACGAGACCTACCCGAGCTTCATTCGCAATGACAGCGATGGGATGGTCACGCGCGAAACACAGCGCGGCGGTACCGACGGCAGCGTTATCCAGGGCCTGGGCTACGGTTTGAACTACGACGCCCATCACCTCGCCATCGTCGAGATGGGCTGGCGAACCGCCAATGGCATCACCAAGTACGATCACTACAACGGCACCCAGGCGGGCTACTGGTTCGGTCTGGGACGCCTGGCCACGTACTACACCCGGCCTTGGGCAGCCGCCGGCAGCGGTCCGGACGGGCGCTGGTGGCGCTACGTGAAGGACGTGTACACCAACAAGGACTTCACGCCGCACGCCGCCGCGGAAGACCTCGTATGGTGGGGTTTCCTGCGCCGTGAACTTCAGGGCCTCGACGACGACGCCGCCGCGCTGGCTGCCTGGAACATCGCGCACCGCGCCTACTCTGGCGGCACCGACCCACGGTTCTGGGTGCACACGAAGTTCCTCGGCGCCAAGAACGCCGAGAAGGACCCGGCCGCGGCGCATCTCCCGGCCGACAAAGCGTTTCAGTTCGGCGCCTGGATGTGGCGCAGCGGCTGGTCGAGTGTCAACGATTCGCTGGTCACGGTGTTTGGCTACGAATTCAGTGGCATGCGCAGTGCGGTCGGCTCGTTTTCAATCGATTACATGGGACCGGCGATTATCGTGCCGGGCTCAGGCGGACACGACATCGATGCAGCGTGGCACGGCTTCGCGAATACGGTTGGCGCACCAGAGAATCGCTCGACGCCTGAAACGCGCGACCCGGAGAACAACGACGACTACGGCTTCCACCGCACCTTTAATCCGATCACGCCGAACTTCGCGCAGGACACCTACGCCGACTGGCTGGATCGCACCGAGCGGTTTTCGTCGCCTGGAGGTCAAGAGGATTTCGGCTACCTCAGGCTCGATCGTACGCGCAGCATGAACAGCGCGTCGTTCAACGACACGGCTGCGGTGGGCAACGCGCCGAAGATCGCGACCGCGGTCCGTGAGTTTGCAGTGTTTCCGCCGCAGACGCCGGGTGCCGATCCCCTGCGGATCGTGATTTCCGATCGGATGACAACGCTCGACACGCGCTTCGAAAAGCGCTGGACGCTGTATTACTCGGGCACTCCGACCGTTGACGGCTCTGCGGCGCCTGGACCGGCGCGGGGAGCGCCGGCGACAACCACCGGCAAAACAACGTATACGGGCGCAACGCAGATTACCGCGTTGTCGGGAGAGCCGTCGGGGACGAACAAGACCTGGGTCAAGCCGATCTTCCCGCGCAACCCGAGAGTCGTCGTTGTCAACTTTCGCCGCAGCAACCAGGTCGAGGACTCCTATGGGCTCATGCACGGAACGTCGGCGTTCGGCGTGGATGACGCTCCTTATGTCGGGACGTATCGAACCGAGATCATCCCGAGCAGCCCATCGCTCGACGATCACTTCGTCAACGTCATCGAGGTGACGAGGTCGAATGGCACCTCCTCAGCGACCGAAGCCATCAACGGCACGAACTTCAAGGGCGCCCGGGTCGGCAATCGCATCGCAGTCTTCGGCAGCTCCGACCTGCCTCCGGCCGGCTCGTTCATCATTCCGAGCGCGGGCACGTATCGCGTCATGGTTTCGGATCTCGGATCGGGCGCACTGCGCACCTTGGTCGCCGGCGCCAGTATCAGCGCGATCAGTGACGTAACCCCGCAGAACCAGCAATTCCGCGCCAACGCTCAGGGCGTCCTGTATCTCGACGTGACGGTGAGTTCAAGCGGTACGGGGTCGGCCAACACGATCTCGCTCGGCGCGCCGGTCGGCATCGTGGCCGCCCCCGCCGCCCCGACCGGTATCCGCATCGTGCGGTGACGACAGGCAGCGATCCGGAGGCTCGAGAGAAGGCCGCTTGAAATACGGTCCGGTTGGATTCCCAGCAATGCACCGAGCCGTTATATCGTTCTGAGATGTATTCTAAAGACCATCAGACAAGACGATGGTCCCGGACAGAGACGCCGGTCTTCTTCTGGATTGTCTAAGACCGCCAGCGCCTTAAGAGCCTGACCATCGCCGACCATGTGTGGAATCTGCGGAATTGTCTCCCACGACGAGCGCCGCGTCTCGACCGAACGTATCGAGCGCATGTCGTCGGTCATCCGTCATCGAGGACCGGACGACTCCGGCGTTTGGCTCGGTAGGGCTGGCGACGGCGCGATCGGCCTCGGCCATCGAAGACTGAGCATCATCGACCTAACTGCAGCCGGTCATCAACCGATGACCAACGAAGACGGGTCGATGTGGCTCTCTTACAACGGCGAGATCTACAACCATGTTGATATCCGGCGGGAACTCGAAGCCAAAGGGCATCGATATCGCAGTCATACAGACAGCGAAACCATCATCCACGCCCACGAAGAATGGGGAGACGCCGCGGTTCATCGGTTCCGTGGCATGTTCGCCTATGCGTTGTGGAACTGCCTCCAGCAGCGGCTAACCATCGTTCGCGATCGACTCGGCGTAAAACCTCTGTACTACGCGACGATCGATCGGACGCTGATCTTCGGTTCCGAGATCAAGGCGATCCTCGCCAGCGGTCTCTTGCCTGTCGCCGAGGATCCCAGCGTCCTTCCAGAGCTTCTCGCGTTCGGCTTTCTGGCAGGAACCGAGACGATGTTCCAAGGCGTCAAAAGGTTACCGCCGGGACACATGCTGACGTGGCAGGATGGGCACATTCAGATCAGTCGCTACTGGGACGTTCGCTTCGAACCTAAACCTGGCGCTGACGAGGCTCAGCAACAGGAACAGCTCGCCGACCTTTTCCAAGAATCGGTGCGGCTTCGACTGATGAGCGACGTGCCGCTCGGCGTCTTCTTGAGCGGCGGCCTTGATTCAAGTGCTATAGCCGCCGTCGCTGCCACCCTGGTCGATCAGCCGCTCAAAACATTCTCGGTAGGCTTCGAGTCGCAATACTATTCGGAGTTCACTCACGCCCGTGACGTCGCGCGTCATGTTGGTGCCGAACACCACGAGGTGGTGTTGACGGGCCAGGCGTTTTTCGACGCAGTCCCTCGACTGACATGGTACGAGGACGAGCCTATATGGGGCGCTGCCAGCGTTGCGCTCTTTGCGGTGTCAGAATTGGCCCGTCGGCACGTGACGGTCGTGCTCACCGGCGAAGGGAGCGATGAGCTCTTCGCGGGCTACGACCGCTACTGGGTCACTGCGCTGAACGCACGAATCCTGCGTTGGTACAGGTTTCTTCCGCAGAGTTCTCGCGATCTTCTTCGCCGCGGCCTGTCTTCGAACTTGGTGCCAGAGCGACTGCGACGCTCTCTACACCACACGGTTGTCGCGTACGAGTCGATGCCCGATGGCCTCATATTCGACAATTGGTTCGGCGTCGTGTCGCCAGCCCTACAGCGCCAGATCGCGGGGCCCATCCTGACCCGGGCGCTGGACGCCAGCGACGCCTATGCGTCCCGACGCGGGATCTTCAGCGCCACTCAGGGAAAGGACATCGTCGACCGATTTCTTGAATTCGATGTCAAAACGAGTTTGGTCGAACTTCTGATGAAACAGGATCAGATGAGCATGGCAACGTCGATTGAAAGCCGCGTACCGTTCCTTGACCATAAGCTGGTTGAGTTTGCAGCTACAGTTCCCAGTCGATTCAAGATTCGTGACTTCAGTGGCAAGAAAATCGTCAAGGAGGCCTTCCGGCGTGTCCTGCCGTCGTCAATTACCGACCGGCGAAAAATGGGCTTTCCCGTGCCCTGGGAGCAGTGGCTTCGCGAACCATTCATGGACGTGGTTGCAGCAACGCTGCTCGATGAGCCCGCGCGCGCCCGCGGCTGGTTCGACCCGTCGGCTATGTCAGCTCTGATCGACGCGCACAAGCAACGTCGTCAGAACCACTCGCGTCAGCTGTGGACTCTTTGGAGCCTTGAGCTGTGGGCGCGAGCCTTTCTTGATGGCACCGATGTCCGAGATGGCGCGGCGCCTCCACCCGTTGCTCTCGCCGCCCGGTCGCACTAGATCGGCCGCTGCATATTTCTCCATGCTTCGGCGGTATCGTGACGTCTCTCAATGCTGAGCTCTTTCGTACGACTAGCTGGGCGGTCGCCTAGTTGAAACCCGCGAGGATTCTCGAGGTGTGCTCATATCCGCCGCCCCGCGGCGGATGGAGTATGCGTGTGGAATTGGTCGCTAAGGGCTTACGAGCTGCAGGGCACGAGTGCGTCGTTCTTAACACCGGGGCGACTCGCCGGGTTCCGAGCCCGGACTATGAGACCGTCTTGAGCCCGTTGGATTTCGTTCGCAAATTGTGGCGTTACTCACGTCGCGGCTTTACGATTCACGAGCACGTCAACGGCGACTCACCAAAAGGGTTTGTCAGGACGCTCGTCAGCGAACTCATCGGCCTCGCGACCGGCAAACGCTGCTACCTGACGTTCCACGCCGGAGTCGAGCAAATCTATTTTCCGCGGAGCCGCGCTCCTCGGCTCGTGCCGTTGTACAGAGTCATGTTCGCTATTCCCAAGGCGATCATCTGCAATAGCGAAACCGTCAAGGAGCGAATCATCGAGTACGGGGTCTCGGCGCGAAAGATCGTCGCTATACCTGCCTTCACTCGACAATACCTTGAGTTCGTGCCCATTCCGCTGCCGCCCCTCGCCGCCGATTTCTTCAAGCGAGTCCCGGAGGTTCTCTTCACATACATACGCGTGCGCGATGGGTTCAATTTGGAGACGCTGGCAAGCGGCTTTGGCGAGCTCGCGCGCCGTCGAGCAAGTGTCGGCCTTCTTGTCGTCGGCGTCTCCGGCGACATCGACGATGCCCTGCTGTCCTCTTTTTGTGCAAGCCTCGCCGAGAGTGGCGTGACGGACCGGACCTGCCTGATCGACGATCTTGATCACGATGGCTTCCTGACGGCTGTCACGAGGTCTGCCCTTTGCCTTCGGACTCCGACCACCGATGGCGTCTCCGCATCCGTGCTCGAATCTCTCGCGCTTGGGACTCCCGTAGTGGCAGCCGAGAACGGTAATCGGCCACCGGGGGTGGTCACGTTCAGAGCGGACGATCCAACCGACATGGCGCGCCAGATCGAATACGTGCTGGACAATCGCGTCACCATAAGCGCCACAATGGCAAGACCGGTCATAAGAGATACGCTCGCTCACGAAGTGGCAGTGTTGGCAGGAGCCGGGCCGGGACCGTCAGACGCTGGTACGCCTTTGTGAGGCGCTAGAACTCGCGCATTCTTTCGAGCGGTACGCGGAACCTGTCGCGGCACTCGACCCACAACCCACTTGCTCGCGATCGGCGCGTGTGGCATCAACGCTTGTTCAGATGGGCACCTCTTAAATATGTCGCTACCCCTCACACGACGGCTCCTAAATGTTGTCGCATCGCCGTCTCACCTCTCCCTGCTTGCTCGGGACGGGTTAGGAATACGGCACCCTGCTCACGACGATAGAACACATCTCGAGGAGACGATTGGCTGGCTCTGTCGGGCGGCGGACGCCACCGGCGGCGCCGGCGTCTCAGCGGGATATTCCGCCGGCGATGGCGGCTGGTTACCACCGTACCCAGAGACGACTGGTTACATCATCACCACGCTTCTGGCATATGCCGCTCGTATGAATCGCCACGACCTGGTTGAACGGGCCGTTGAACTGGGTGACTGGGAGATCGACATACAGTTTGATACCGGGGCCGTTCGCGGTGGCATTGGCATCAACGACTACCCGATTGTGTTCAATACGGGGCAGGTCTTGAACGGTTGGGTCGCGCTTTTTCGCACGACTCAACAGGCGCGATTCATAGATGCCGCCAGGCGTGCCGCCGCGTGGTTGATGGACACGCAGGACGACGACGGAACATGGAGCCGGTTCATTCCTGAAAACGATGGCATTGCGTATTACACCTACGTCGCGTGGCCCATGCTTCAATTGCACCGCTCCGTCAATGACGAGCGAGTGCTGGCGGCGGCGACAGCTCACCTTGAATGGGTGTGCAAACAGGCAAACGACTCTGGCTGGTTTGACGTGGGGCGGTTCGACCCGAGGTCATTGACCCACTATCTGGGCTACACGATACACGGTCTACTTGAGTGTGCGATCTATGTTGAGGAGCCGCTTCGAAGTCGTTTGCGTCGGCTGGCCACTGTTGCGGCCGACCGCGCGCTCACCACGTTTCGGCGGAGCAGCCGACCCTTTGCGGCGGCACTGGACAAGAGCTGGAACCCAGCTCTTTCTTCCTCCTGCGTGACCGGTGACGCCCAGTTTGCTCACATATGGCTAATGCTTTATGCGGAGACACAGGACACAACGTATCTAGAGAGCGCGACGCGACTGCTCGAGTTTGTCAAAACCACGCAGTCCTTGGCGTCAAGAAATCCTGGCATTCGCGGCGCCATTCCAGGGAGCTACCCGTGCTGGGGACCTTACTTTACCGTTGCCTTTCCCAATTGGGCTGCGAAGTTCTTCGCCGACGCGCTCATGCTGCGTCAGGATATCCGTGCGACTACCGACGGAGCGCCGACGTCGTAGCTGGTCGACACGTTTGACTGCTGGAGACCGTTGTGATCGATCTCGCCCCGTTAATGCCCTTACGTCGAGCGACACAACGAGTGCTCCGCCGTCTTGGCGAGAGGATTGACCGACGAACGATGCGACCCGCAGAGCTCGAGGCGGTTTTTGCAACGCTCGGAATCCGCGTTGGAGCTACGGTGTTCATCCACAGCTCGATGGACGCGCTTCACCGACGGGTGCCAGAGCTGTCGCCCATCGCGCTAATCGGAATGCTTCAACGTCTGCTTACACCGGCCGGCACGCTGCTGATGCCAACGTTTCCGTTCAAGGGCAAACAAGCGGACTACGTGGCGCGAACCCAGCGCTTCGACGTCCGCCGAACGCAGTCGCAGGTGGGCCTGCTCACCGAGGTGTTTCGACGAATGCCGGGAGTCGAACGGAGTCTCCATCCAACCCACCCGGTTGCCGCGTGGGGACAACACGCATCGGTTCTGCTTGAAGCGCATCATCGCGGAACCGCTTTTGGGACAAACTCCCCGATCTGTCGGCTTCGCGAGTTCGACGGCCTGGTGATAGGGCTTGGCACTGGGTTAGTCGACAGTTTTACAATAATGCATGTCGTTGAGGAGATTCATCCCAAAGCGTATGATCGTTTCTTTTCGCCGATTCCGCACTTCATGACTATTGTCAACGACGGAGTAGAGCTGCCTTACGAACTTCGCGTTCTGCGACCGGATGTCCGCCGTCGTTATCGTCGCGTCGCACGCACACTGTTTCGTGAACGAATCGTCCGCCGAATGCGCCGCAGAGGGCTGCGCTGCGAAGTCACGGACGCTGGACGTTTCATCGATCGCTGTCTGCGCTTGGCAGACGCCGATCGGTACCTCTAGAACGAAATGGTCTTGTCAACACACGATGCAATGATCGATCGCATTGAAGATCTTACATCCCAGGACGACACGCGTTCTGTCGGCTTTGCTGCGCTAAAGGAGCTTCTGCAAAACGCGCCGACGCTCGCCAACTACAACTTCGCGCATCGACTGTTGACTGCTCATACCCCGGAGCACGTTAAGTCGATGAAGATCGCGTTGATGGGCTCGTACACAGTCGACTTCGTTGTTCCCCTGCTGAGAGCGGAGCTTTTTCTGAGCGACCTCGATGCGAAGATCTATCAACCACATTTCAACCAGTTCCGCCAGGAATTGCTCAGTCCTGACAGCGGGCTATACGCATTCGAGCCGGAAGTCGTGATTGCGGGATTTGCTCTAGAGGATGTCTATCCTGAGCTGACCGCCCGCTTTCCTACGCTCTCGCTGGGAGAGAGACAGGCCTTTCGGGATGAAGTTCTCGCGCTCGTCGCGTCGCTGAGACAGGCGTTTTGGCGCCATGCCCCGACTGGTGCGCGGCTACTTCTTCACAACTTCCTCACACCGTACGGCAGCTATGAGAGGCCGGGGCAAGGCCTCGGCAGTCTTGGCGATTTCGTCCAGGAGCTGAATGCGAAGGTGGCCGCTGGCGGCGACATCGTCGACTACGCAGGCATTGCAGCCGCCGCAGGCCTCCGCGATTGGACCGATCCGCGCATCTATTTCATGGCGAGGATCCCGGTTGCCCAACAGCACTGGGTGCACCTCGCTCGCGCCTACGGGCGCTACATTAGAGCCATTGCCAATATCGACATCAAGTGCATCGTTCTGGATCTCGACAACACACTGTGGGGACGTGTCCTGGGAGAGGACGGCTTTGACGGGATACAAATGGGCGACGGCTTTCCGGGACTGGTCTTCAGGGCGCTACAGCAATATCTCCTCGGTCTCTATGCGGACGGGTACGTTCTCGCCATCTGCAGCAAGAATGATTCTGACGACGTGATAGCGGTTCTCCGCGATCATCCTGACATGGTCCTGCGTGAGTCACACTTCGCAGCCATCGAGGCCAACTGGAACGAGAAGGTCGACAATATTCGACGGATTGCGGCGGACATTCAGTTGTCCACCGACCACATGCTGTTCGTCGACGACAATCCCGTCGAAGTAGCCAAAGTGAGGGCGGCCTTCCCGGGAATGCGTTGCGTGCATCTACAGTCGCCACCGGTCGATTTCCTTCGGCAGTTCGCGACTCAACGATGCTTCGCCAAGCTGGTCGCAACGGAAGAAGACGCGAACCGCGGACGCCAGTATTTCGAGGAGCGTCAACGACGCTCGGCCAAGCTGGGGACGACATCGCTCGAAGACTTTTACCGGTCGCTGAACCAGCGAATGACCCTGTTCGTCGATAACGCTGCCCATGTGCAACGGATTGCGCAACTGACTCAGCGCACGAACCAATTCAACATGACGACGCTGCGGCTGAGCGAGGCGGAGGTCGCAGCCTTGATCGCACGGACGGACTATCGGCTGATCACGGCCAATCTAGCCGATCAATTCGGCGACAGCGGCACCGTCGCTTACGTTCAGATAATGGAGGGCGACGCGGAGTGGATACTGGACAATTGGTTAATGAGCTGTCGCATCCTTGGGAGAACTGTCGAACAGGCGTTGCTCAAACAGATATGTGCGTGGGCAGAGGCTGCGGGGATTCATAGAATCATCGGTCGCTACCGGCGCACAAAGAAGAACGCGCCGTTTGGCGGCTTCTATATTGAGTGCGGCTTCGCACGAATGGCGCCGCGTACTGATGGCGAATATGAGGAATTCGTCTTGAGGCCGAGCGAATGGACGCCGCCCAAGACCTATGTGCAACTGACTGCTTCGGATCGCATATGACCGACCGTATTCGACGGATCGTCGCAGATGTTCTCGGCGTCCCGCTTTCGAGGGTGTCGGCGGGCTCACGGCAGGAAGAGGCCTGGGAGTCCTTGGCGCAAATTCGAATCATTATGGCAGTTGAGAACGAATTTGATGTGACCTTTTCCGCCGAGGAGGTGCAGGCCCTTAACAGTGTCCCAAAGATTCTGGAGGCGCTTGCGAAGCAGAAAGAATAGCGGCGCGCGTGTCTCAAGCGAGTGGCTTGATGATGTGAAATATCGCGCTACGATAATGCAGCTTGAGACCGCTCACGTGAGTCGCCAGGTAGACGTCGAGGCGATCGGCCAGCCGAGTCAGGGCGTTGTCAGGTTCCAAACGCAGAAGCCAGGACAGGGCTGCGGCCGGGATCGAAGTCAGGTTTGTGGGTATCAGGTTGAAGCCGGGAAACCGCTGCTGTAGCCACAGGATATCAGCGCGCTGAAACGGTCGCTCGTCCGGTGTATGAACGCGGCTGCCCAGCGCCCAATACACGCGCATAACCAAGCTGTGACCGAGCGGTTCGACAAACACCATTTGACCGCCCGGCTCTAAGTTGTTCTCGTAAAGCGTTGCCAAAATCGCCTGGTAGTCGATGTGGTGGAGAACACTGCGACCCACTATCACGTCGTAGCGATGGGGCCACGTTACGTGCAGGTCGTGCTCGAAGAATTTTAGTCCAGCGTTCTCGCGTTGTTTTGCGACCGCAAGCATCGACGTTGAGAGGTCGATGCCGTGCACCTCCCGCGCTCCCCATTGCTGGAATTTGCTGCAATCCCAGCCCTCACCGCAGCCGACTTCAAGCACGCGTTTGTCCGCGAGCGACTGTCGTACGAGGTTTTGCCAGTGTTGTTTCGCCCGGAGTGAATTTGGCGAACTGTAGACGTACCGGTACAGCGAGACGAGCTTCCCACGAGCGCCGCGAAACTGGCCTTCGTCGTAAGCGGCCTTCTCTCGAATGACGCGATCCTCGGTCATGGCGCTATACAGCGGAAGAGGGCGCGGCTATTGTTCCTGGCTGCCAAGCTTTCAGATAGCGTACGTTCACAGGGAGAATCTGGCGTTCCGCGACGAAGCCAAGGGAGCGCAGGCGCTGCGCGAGGCGATCGAGCTCCTCGATTGAATGATGCCATTCGAGAGACAGCGCTTTGATTCGACGGAGCAGATCGTCCGGGCATTGGTTGAGCACCTCCCTCTCTGCTCCTTCGATATCCATCTTGACGAAGTCGAACATTTCAACGCCAGTCAGCTCGTATATGGTTCGCAGATCCACGCAGTCGACTTCTTCGGTCTTCGCGCCGGCGGCGCCCAACGAATACTCTGCTGACTTCTTCGCGATCGACAGATGACCACGGCCGGAATGTGAGTCGAGCGCCATGCGATACGGGGTAGCCCGAACGGCGTTGGTCTTGATGTTGTCCTGCAAGATGCCGAAGTTCAACGTACTTGGCTCGAAGCAGAAGATCTTTGCCTGTGGTGCGAGATGAGAGACGTATAGAGTGAAGATCCCTACGTTGGCTCCCAGGTCCAGGATCGAGCGACAGGCCCTCAGATCGACGCCGGGTACATCGTAGGCGTTGTCGAGATATATCTCGTTCAATACAAACCGCACTTCAGGCTTCAACCTCACCGTTTGCCCGTTCCGGAGCCTGAAGGTGAGCAGCTCACCGCCTTTGGGCGATCGGAACTTGCCTAGAATGTAGCTTGGCCAGTCCCGGTTGTACTTCACTAGCTTCCAGAATCGTGTCAGCACAGATCTCCTAACTGGACGTTGGCGGCATACGGCTTTACGATACTTCGTGACGAACACGAACGGGTAGTCCAACGGGCGCGCTGCTCTGAGGATCAGCGGAAGCCACGCTCTCTTGACTCAACCGCTGCATATACTCTCAAGTACTGCTGCACGAGCTCTTGCCACGAGCGCTCTTCGAGCGCGTAGCGGCGGCCTTCTTCGCCGATCGCGAAACGCTTGCCAGGGTCGACGAGTAGCTCGATTAGAGCCTCGGCCAAGGCCTCTTCATCTTCAGCTGGGAACAAGACACCCACGCGCCCGTCCGCGAAGATTTCGCGGATGCCGCCGACGTCGCTGCCGATCACGGGCTTTCCCATTGCCATCGCCTCGAGCGGCTTCAGTGGCGTCGTCAACTGCGTGGTGCGGCTATTGATCCGGGGATAGACCAGTACATCCATGATCGAATAGTACCGATTCACGTCTTTGTGCGGCACTCTGCCAACAATGATGACGTGATCGCGCAGTCCAAGCGCCTCGGCCAGCCGAGACAGCTCGTGTTCCTGTTCACCGCCGCCGACAATTGCAAGCTTCGCACGCGGAACCCGCGGCACGACGTAAGCCATGGCTTTCAGAAGCGTTTCGAGGCCCTCGAACCGGTACAACGAACCGATGAAGCCGACGACGACGGCGCCCTCGAGATGATGGTCATGAATCAGCGCCCTGTCGGGCGGCAAGGGTGCGAAGGAGGTCGCGTCCACCCCGTTCGGAACGCGATACAGCTTTTTGGCTTCAACACCGCGCGCGGAAATGTCATTGAGCATCTGATGCGAAATCGCCAGCACCGCGTCGGCGTTCTTGAAGACGTGAGTCTCGAGCGCACGACTGAGACGATAACGAAATGACCTTTCGCCACCCCGCCACTTGCTGATGAATCCATCCTCCCAGAAGCCCCTCGCTTCGTAAACTATCGGTACACCTGCCCGGCGCGCGGCCCGAAGCGTCGGGAGCCCACACAACACCGGGGAATGGGCATGGAGAATGTCGACCGGATATGCACGAAGCGTCCGCAGGATCGCCGCGTAGATCTGATGCATGAACACGGCCTGACGGCCGAACGGAAGCCTTCCGGTCGCGCTCCGTATCGCACCCTCGGGGAGGGGAGTCCGATGATACGTGACCCCGTCGATTTCCTCGGTCTCGACGTAGGCCTCCGGCGGTCGCTTCACTTCTAGCTCGTGTTGAGCAGAAGTAATGACTCGTACCTCGACGCCGGCGGCCTTTTGGAATTCGACAATTTGCCTGCTGCGAATGCAGTACCCGTCAAGGTAGGGTATCGAATGATGGAGGACGTGAAGAACTCGCATTCTCGTATCAGGCTTCCGTAAGATGTCGAATTCGGCGTGCTGCAGCCCATCCCCGGTCGCCGAAGCCTTTCAGCGAGAGAACAGAGAAGCTCTCCAGGAGAATATCCACGGCGTCGTTCATGCACTCCGCCAGAACAGCGCTGCCGCGTTTTCGCTCATCTGTTGGCGTCAGGGCTGACCCGCATTCGAAACAAGGGGGCGGACAGATCAGTTCGAGCGAACGTGCCGGTGACCTGTTCAGAGGTGATGTTTGCCTCTGTCAGCCGCCATGCCGCCAGCGGCGCGTCTGTTTCGTAGCCCGCTGCTCTGGCGACGCCGTCCACCGCTGCGAGCACAACGTCCCGCTGATGCGGTGCCTCCAGATATGCGACCAATCCGGACTCGTGTACCTCGACCAAGGGGCCCGAGGGCCACACGCGTCGGTCGACGATGACGGTCAGTACAGTCAGTCGATCTGCCATCGTCCCTTTGAGGGACAGCCGCGGAGCGGCCACACGCTGACCGAGATGGGGAGCCACCCAGCCCGACTCCGGCACCGACCCTCCGCATTCCAGGTGCGCGCTCAAACCCCCGCTGGCGCACCAAGCGATCGCGACGTCGTCGCTCTCAGCTGCATATCCGGAAGGCGACAGGATGGGGAGCAAATCCGGGGCGAGCTGGAACACGAGCTCCACGGTGTGGCGGCCGGACCCGAACAGCTCGTCGTACAGCACCACATAGCCTCCCGGACGGAGCCATACAGTCCGCCTATGGGTGATGCCCTCGGCGCCACGTAGATAGCCATCGTGCGAAGCACGGGCCCAGCCATGCGCACCCAGCAGCTCGGTCGCCTCAACGGTCACACGCGGTGCGCGCGTCCAAGTCATTCGACCGACGTGAAGCGCCTGACTCGAGCCATCGACCGTCACGGTGTTGTGTGCGAAGGTTTCGCGGAAGTATCGCTCCCACGCGCGATCGCCGTTGTAGGAATAGAAGCCTGAATCGACCAAGACAGGACGACCACCAAGGAGCACCACGACCGCCAGCGCATCGGCATGACCATGGGCCGCACTCGGGATGTCATCGTGCCGCAGGCCAGCAGCTTGCTCGCCACAATCGAAACATACGTAGTCGGCTCGACTCGACCAGTCGCTGCGCATCACTGCGTAGCCGGCACCGCCCAAGAGTGTGGAAACGCGTGAGGGCGATTGTGCCGGTATGCGCTGGAACTCCGCGTATGCGTCCGGACCGAGCAGCCAGAAAGCGTCTTCAGAAAATCGGCCGGCGGTAGTCTTGAAGTCTGCTCGCCCAAACAGCACAGCGCCGATGCCCTGAAAGTGTCGGAAGTCCCAATTGTCGGCGACGTCGAACGCCAGCGGTCTTGCGTCGTCGTTATCACCAATCGCGGGCTGCCGCCCATCTGGTTGAATCATGTAGTGCGAGAACTCGATCGCGCGTTCGATCAAGTGCCACGCGACGGTCGGAAATTCCACGCCATGATAGCGGCCGACCAGCGCCGCGGTCAGCGCGAACCCAAGTGTGGCGTGATGATAGACGGGAGCCTGTTCAACGCTGCCCCCATCCTCATAAAACTGTGCCGGAAGGTGTTGCGCCAGGACCTCAGCGCCTCGCCGACGCCATCTCGTCGATTCGGGCACAGTGAGAACGACGCCGAGGATGTACAACACCGACGCTTCGCTGATGAGATGATTAAAGGGGCTCTCGAACTCTTCGAGATGCCGATAAAGAAACCGTCCGTGATGGTAGAGGCCCTCGAGCCACTCACGTCGCCCCGCCACGTCGGCGCGAAGCTCTTCCCGCAAGAATTCGTATGTCCACAGCCAGGAAAGGGCCCTGTAGGCAACCTCCAACGGCCCCGCCCAATTCACCCCCACACCGTACGGATTTGCGGCAATCCAGTCGCGCACCGTTGCGACAGCCTTCTCCCCATAAATGCCTTTGCCGGTGATGAGGGCCGCCTTGCCCAGGTCGAGAAGGAACTGGTGTCGATTCAGCTCCCAGACGTTCTTGACGTCCCCGGGCGCATGCTCGGAATCGCCCAGCCGTAGGTCCCCGTGGAAGAGACGGGGCCAATGGCGACCGGATTCCGGATCGATGTGCCAGTCGAGCACGCTGCCGCACGAGCGAATCCTCCCGAAGAGGATGACGTCGCCACGAAGCAGAGCCTCGGCACGGTCGATAGACCGTCGGGCCTCGTTCGGGTACAAGGCGAGGAACGCGTCCACGGTTTGTCTGAGGACCGCGAAATGCGGGAGCAGGGACAGCAAATCGGCCTGCTCAAAACCGTCCGCCGGTCGCCGATCAGCTGCGCTGGCGACGGCTCGTCGCTCGTAGGCCGTGTACCCCAATCGGAACAATCGCCCGCGGATCTCGGCGAGCTTCATCGTGCTCAGCTTTCGGGCGAGGGTTACCACCGACATCAACAAGAGAACCCGCGAAAAGCCTGCGCGCCGGAGCCGGAGTATCTCCCGCTGATCACGTCATCTTTTGCCAGCACCCTCCTGGGCGTTGTCAGAAAAACGCGGTGGGGCCGACCGAACGTCGGCCAGGGGACGATTCCGCACCTGTTATCCACCTTGGGAGACACCGGGCGAGTCAGATTGCAGGCCGTAAGCTTTGAGGCCCGTACTGCGGCTCTGCGCTCGACTGCGCGACTGGAACCGCAACCGTCGAAAACAACTTGTGGGACTGAAGTCGATGAAGCGCAACAGCAAACGCGCCCATCCAAAAGGGGGCCTCGGCATAGAGTCGGTCGGTGAACGTCGCGGCGACCAAAAAGCCGACCAGCGATATCTGGATGGCGACGCTTCGGTAGTACCAGATGTCGCCGTTTTCCGCACGCCGCTTCACGTCGCGCAGCAGCTTGAACACTGAACCGTAATAGCCGAGCAGTAGTGTCAGGCCGATTACACCCCACTCGGACGTAACGAGAACGAACGTGTTGTGCGGGTCGCGCTTCTCGCCGAGCCGATCGACGAGTTCGGCTGCGTATTGGGGGCTCAACTCGGCAAATCCTTCACCACCGGCGCCGAACGGGTGATCCGCAATCAGCTGCAGCGACGCGGACCAGGCTTCCAGACGGCCTTGTGCCGATCCGTCGGTCGCGTAATCCGTCTGTTGTTGGCGCTGAATGAACTGTGGGTCGGCCAGCACATACAGGGCCAGTGCGGTCACCAGTCCTGCACCGACCATCCGGAATCGATGTCCAGAGCGGACCAGGAATACAGCGGCACCTCCTGCGGCAACCAGCCCCAGCAGTGCGCCCCGGCTGTTGCACAGGATGAAGGCGTTCAGGATCAGTGGTGCGCTGATCAACGACAGCGCCCGTATGCGCTTGTCCTTGTTTATCAGCAGGTAGACCATGACGAACGGGATCACCGTCAGGAAGTGCGCGGCCGCGCCGTTGTCACCTCGGGTATCCCCAGAACCAACGTTTGCCAGGCGGCCACCAGTCCGTTTTGGATCTCGATACGCTTCCCAGCCCCAGTAAGCCGCGCCGGCGATGTGAGTCGCCACTACCGCGTCGAAGGCGAGCTCCGAGCGGACCACGCCGACCACGAGACCGTGGAAGAGCGTGAGCTTCGACATTTCGACCGTCTTTTCCCAACTCAAACGCTTGTTCACGGCAATCGGCAGCACGAGCACGGTGAGCAGCAGCAACGCCACCAGAAACGCTCCGGGTGCCCGACGGGCCCTCCCGATATCGGGAAGTGACGACCGCCTCAGAAAAAAGGAGAGCGTGAGAATTGCGGCGATGGTGAAGTTCCACCGGAGATCCGGGAGCGGGGCTCCCCACCAATGCAGTCGCGGGCGCAAGTAATACTCAAACAAGTACCCAACCACGCCGAACACCGGGTTCAGAAACGACCCGACGACGCATGCGGTGTAAACGAGCACCCAGCCGATGGTGAAATTAGGCACGGTCACCTCGCGCAGGCTGCGCCGCTGTGACGAGCGCACTCTCGCTGACCCGTCCGGTGTGTTCGACACGACGGGCATCCAACAGACTGCCCTGCGACGAGTGCAGCCACGTGCCGAATTCGGCCAGCCTGAACAGCCGTCCGGCCGCGTCCACGCGACCGGCTGCATGCTGCTGCAGGTCCAGTCGCGCGCCCTCGACGTCGATCGCGCCGCTCTCCCGCAAGGTCCTCGAGCCCAACAGATCCATCATCGGCTCGTACCACTCTTTCCCCCACCATTCGCCGCTCGGGGTAGGGAACCCCATCTTGTCGCGGCGGGTGCGGACCGGCTCGGCAATCACGCCTTTCATGGCCTCGCGGACGATGTATTTGTTCCAGCCCCCGCGCAGCTTCCACTCGTTCGGCAGAGAGAACGCCAGCGAAACCAGGCGATAGTCGAGGAACGGCAGCCGCGCCTCGACCGAATGGGCCATCGAGTTGCGGTCCTCCACGCGCAGGTAGAGCGGGAGCGGACGACGCTCGACTGAGTTCAGGAGCACGCGATCGAGTGACTGTGCCCAGCCGTCGAGATCCGCAGCCAAGAGCGGCCTGCGCAAATCTGCCGAGAGCCATCCCGGTGCCCGATCGTCTGCGCGGCCAACACGGTCACGCACCGCGGCAAAACCGGGGATGTCACGCGCCATCCGCCGCAGCCAGTGCCCGAAAATACCGCGCATCAGCGGTCCGCTGGTCTGCCTCTGCGCTCGAGCGTACTCGCGAATCTCGTCGTATGCTGCCTTCCATCGCCCTTCGCGCATCAAGTCGGACCAGTGCGCGCGAAAGTAGGCGTGGTACCCAGCATTCACCTCGTCGGCGCCCTGTCCGTTCAGCACGACGGTCACGCCGCGGCGGCGCGCCAGACGCATCAGGAAGTACCCGATCAGCGCGGTCGGCGAGTGTACCGGGCCGTCGTAGTGCCACATCGCGTTCGGTAGAACGTCCCAGAGCTGCCGCGGGGTGACGGTGAGCTCGTTCAGCTCCGCATGCGTGCGGGCGATCGACTCGTTGATGTACTCGGCCTCGCTGAACTGCTCCGGGATGTACGAAAACGCCTGCAGCGGATCCGCCTCGGTGCCGCTGCGCAGCCGCGCCATCATCGAGATGATGGCGTTGGAGTCGATGCCACCTGACAGGCAGACACCGACCGGCACGTCGCTCCGCATCCGCAGCCGCACGGCATCTTCGAACAGCTCGCGAAACGCGGCCACCGGGTCGGCGGGCACAGCCTGCTGCAATCCGGCGATCGACCAGAACCGGTGCTCCTGGATCTGACCGTCGAGACGAATCTCGAGGATCGAGCCCGCCGGCAGCTGTTCGACGCCACCATAGAACGTGGCGGTGCTGTCGTCCAGGTATCCGCGCGTCAGGAACCGGCCGGCTGTTCCCCAGTCGACGCGCGGCGAATACAAGCCCGATGCGACGATCGCCTTGATCTCGGACGCGAGGATGATCTGCTTGCCGTCGCTCCAGCGGTAAAGCGGCTTGACGCCGAACCGGTCGCGCGACGCCACCACCCGGCCGCGGGCACGGTCGTAGATCACGAACGCCCACATGCCGTTGAAGCGGCTCACGCAGTCGAGGCCCCACTTGTCGTAGGCGCTGAGCAGCACTTCGGTGTCACTGGTCGAGCGGAAGCGATAGCCGAGCTGCGTGAGCTCCTGGCGCAGCTCCAGGTAGTTGTAGATCTCGCCGTTGAACACCACCGACAGCTGACCGTCCGCGCTCTCCATCGGCTGATGGCCGGCGGGAGACAGATCGAGGATCGCCAGCCGCCGGAAGCCGAACCCGACCGGGCCGTAGGTGGCGATGCCGGAGTCGTCGGGACCGCGATGCGCGATCGAATCCGACGCGCGCTCCAACAGCGAGGGATCAGCCGGAGCGGCGGTGAACGAGACGGTGGCTACGAGACCACACATGACTCGGTGCTCTCCAGACGGGTGGCGCGTGGCCACGGGATGGCGTTCAACACGTACTGCAGGCTCACAACGGCCAGAATCGAAATCACGGGGAGGACGGGCACGCGATAGCGCGCGCCGCCATACACCAGACCGTAGATCAGCGAAGTGTAGAGCACGACGCCGATGACGGGCGCGAACTCACGCCAGCGTCGCAGCGCCAGCAGGCCGCCAATCGCGGCCAGGCCGAGCACCGCCGCATCCCACGCCAGCAACGCCACCTTCGCGCCCAGACGCAGGTAGTCCCTGGCGGCCGAGTATTCGGAGAAATCCTTGTCCAGCAGCAGCGCGTCGCTCCAGCTCCGTGGTCCCCAGAACGCGACGAGGCGGCGCACCGTGTTCTTCACGTAGACGTCGGGCTCCGCTTTGAGGAACGCAACGAAGTCGCGCATCCGCGACGGATCCTGGTCGGGGCTCGCGCCGTCGAGGAACGTCATTTTGCGATGATGATCCCGCTCGAACGCGGCGCCGTACCGCCGCTGGAGCTCAGCATCGAGCACCCGTCCAGTTTTGCCTTCCGCCTCGAGCTGGGCGACGAGCAGCGCGTGCCCGCTGCCCGAGGCCAGACCAATGAACCGATCGAAGCGGGCATAGTTCCAGATCATGATGGGAAAGAGGAGCGCCGCAAAGCAGAGGAGCGCCAAGGCGGCTCGGCCGGCGGCTACGCGCCAGTGCACGACCGTGCACAGGAGCGCGGCAAAGAGAAAGACGATGAGGAATTGATAGTCGGGTCTGGCGAGCGTCGCCAGACCCAGCCACACGGCCGCCGCGACAGACCACCAGCGTGAGGCGTGCTCGTCGCGGCAGCGGTAGACGGCGTACACCGCGCCGACCACGAAGAGCGCCTCGTTGGCCTCGGTCAGCACCTCGGACGGGTATCCCACCGCTGCCGGCAGCGTCGCATAAATGGCCGCGGCCATCAGCGCGCCCCTCCGGCCGACGAGCGGCAACCCCAGCAGGTACACGATCAGGCAGGTGGCCACGGACAGCGCGATCTGCACCAGCCGGACGGCGTCGGTTTCGTGGCCGGCCACCTCGTAGACGACCGCCAGAAACGCGGGATAGCCCGGTGAGCGCGCGCCCATAGGCTCGTACGGCTCGCCAGGCGAGATCGAGAAGCCATGGCCGGCAATCACGTTCGTGGCCAGCTGGTCGTAGACCGAATCGTCCTTTGCGAGCGGCGCGAACGGATGGTTGATCGCGAACACGAGCAGGCGTGCAACGAGGGCGGTACACAGCACGGCCAGCACGGCGGTGTCGCGGCATGCGTCGCGCAGGCGGACGGCTGGCATCAGCGACCTACTGCCATCGGCGGAGTGACGGACACATCGGCCGGAACGACCACCGGACGCGTGTCGATGAACGTACGATGCCAGAGCTCGAGCATCATCAGGTTCCAGATCTGTTCGTTCCAGGCGCGCACGCCGCGCACGTGCTCGTCAACCAGGCGCCGTACGATCTCCGGCCGGAAGTAGCCACGACCGAGACTTCGCGAATCGAGCAGCAAATCCTCGGTCAATTCCCGCAGCTCGCCCCGGAACCATGGCCCCAGCGGGACGGAAAACCCCTTCTTCGGCCGGTCGAGGATCTCCGCCGGCACGAGCGGACGCATCGCCTTCTTGAAGATGTACTTGGAAACGCCGCCGTTGCGCTTCAGCCGGGCCGGCAGGCGCGCCGCAAACTCCATGAACTTGTGATCGAGCAGTGGCGAGCGCGCCTCGAGGCTGTGAGCCATCGACGCAATGTCCACCTTCACCAGCAGGGCGTCGGGCAGGTACCGCTCGACGTCCACCGAAAGCATCGCGTCCAGCCACTCCCGCGCGTCGGTCGCCGCGAACTCGTCGAGCAGGAGCGCCGCCGGGTCGGCAATGCCTGCCGTCGCCGCGAACTCCGGCGTGCACAACGCGGCGCCAACCGCCGGATCGAACTGCATCATGCTGAGGGCGTAGCGGCGCTCGCGTGTCCAGCTGCCGCGTTCCACCAGGGTCTTGAGGCGGGCCCAGGTGCCGGATCCGCCCGGCTCCGCCGGGATCTTGCGCAGTAGTGCCGCCAAGGCCTGGCGGAGCGGCGCCGGCAGTTTGACGTAATGTCCCAGCGTTCCGCCCTGCTCGTAGCGGTCGTAGCCCGCGAAATTCTCGTCGCCGGCGTCGCCGTTGAGGGCGACCGTCACGTGCTGACGCGTCAGCTGCGACAGGTAGTACGTCGGGATCGCCGACGAGTCGGCAAACGGTTCGTTGTAGTACCACGCCAGGTGCGAGAAGATCTCGGCCGCGCTGGGGCGGACGACGAACTCGTGGTGATCGGTCGCATAGCGCGTTGCCACCAGACGCGCGTACTCCAGCTCGTCGTGGCTCTTCTCGTCGAAACCGATCGAGAACGTCTTGACCGGGCCGCTCCCGACCTGCGCCATGGTCGCGACCACGGCGCTGGAATCGACCCCGCCACTGAGGAAGGCTCCGAGCGGGACATCGCTGATCATTCGGCGCGCGGTCGCGTCGCGCAGCTCGTGCCGCACCATCTCGGCTGCTTCGTCGTCGGTGACCTGCAGCTTCGGCTCGTACGACAGCTTCCAGTAGCGCTGCGTGCGCAGCCGGCCGCCATCGATCGTCAGTGAGTGGGCCGGCCGCAGTCGTTCCACGCCCGCGAACGCCGATTCCGGCGTCGGCACGTATTGATAGGTCAGGTACTGCGAGATGGCGTGCAGGTTCGGCCGGGGGATGAAGGAGGCTTCGGCGAGAAACGCCTTCGGCTCCGACGCAAACGCGATCCCGTCTTCGTCCAGCCGGTAGTAGAGCGGTTTCTTGCCCAGCCGGTCGCGGGCGATGAAGAGGGTTCGCGCGTTGACGTCCCAGATCGCCAGCGCGAACATGCCACGAAGGTGTTCGAGACAGGCCTCGCCGTAGCGGCGATAGGCCGCGAGGATGACTTCGGTATCGGAGTGTGATCGGAACCGGTAGCCCTCGCCTTCGAACCGTTCGCGCAGCTCTCGGAAGTTGTAGATCTCGCCGTTGAACGTGACCCACAGCCCGTGGCCATCGGTCATCGGCTGGTGACCAGCTTCGCTCAGGTCGATGATGGCCAGACGGCGGTGCCCCAGACCGATGGCGCCGTCGGTGTAGACGCCTTCGCCGTCGGGGCCGCGGTGGGCAAGCAGCGAACACATTTGCCGAATCGTGGCGGGCTCGACCGGGCGGCCCGAGCGGAAGTTCAGCCTGCCGGCTATCCCGCACATGGCTGCTCCGCCAGGCGCTCGTCGCCGCGATGCCGGCCCGTGACGAGGGCGGTATAGAAGTCGGTGTAGGCGGCCGTCATCGCATCGAGCGAGAACTCGCGCTCCGCCTTCAGGCGGCCGGCAGCGCCGAACTGCGCGCGCCGTTCCTGGTCGGCGGCCAGTGCGGCCAGCGCGGCGGCGAGTTCATCGGGATCGCTCGCGGGAACCAGAATACCGGTGCGACCCTCTTCGACTGATTCCTCCGCGCCACCGACCCGGGTGGCGACAACCGGAACACCGCTCGCCATCGCCTCGAGAATCGTATTCGACAGCCCTTCGGAGACCGAGCTGAGGACAAAGATATCGAGGGCTGCCAGCACGCGTTCGACATCGCTTCGTGCGCCCAGGAACGACAGACACTCGCTGACACCGCGTCCGGCCGCGAGCGCCTCGAGCTCTGCGCGCAACGCGCCGTCGCCGGCGATCAATGCGCGAAAACGCATGCCGCGCTGCTTGAGACGAGCCAGCGCTTCGATGAGGCCCGCCTGATCTTTCACCGGCACGAGCCGGCCCACGGTGCCGATCACGCACTCGCCCTCGGCGAGTCCGAGCGACGCCCTCGCGTCCGCTCGCAGATCGGGACGGAAGCGCGCGGTATCGATGCCGTTGCGAATCACGTGAATCCGCTGGCGCGCGAACCCGATCTGATCGGCCATGCGGTCGGCCAGGCGCGACGAGACCGATAGCACCGCGTCCACCCGCCGCCACGCCCAGCGCTGAATCACGACGTTGCGCCGGCGCGTGTCCATGGTGCCGTGCTCGCCGTGCACGATGTGGCGGATCCCCGCCAGCCGTGCGGCGATGAGGCCTTCGCACAGCGTGCCCCAGCTGTGCGTGTGGACGATATCGGGGCGCTCGCGGCGAAAGAGCGACATGAGCTTCGCGACGATCATCGGGTCGTTGCCATCGCGGCGATCGAACTCGAAGACCTGGACATCGCCGGCGAGGCGTTCTTTCAAACCATCGCCGCGCTTGCAGCCTACGATCGCGCTCACAACCCTCGTGCGATCGAGTCCATTCACCAGCTTCACGACGGCGGCTTCGGTGCCACCGAGGCGGAGCGAGAACAGCACGTGCATCACGCGGACCGCACGCGTCGAGCCGTTCTCCGCCACCGCCGTCATGGTCACGATCGACCCTCTGGTTCCATGGAGTGCGCCGACGCCACCCCGTCTCGCCGGAGACACACGCGCTCCAGCACGGCGGCCATTTCGGCTGCCCGAAGCCTGCCGTCGAAGAGATGCGCAGGCGCGGGAGCCCAGGTGCCAGCGGGGGCCGTCAACAAGCGTAGCAGCGCCTCTTCGATCGCCGCCTCATCTGTTGCCTGGACGGCCAACCCCAGACGGTTGTCGTTGATGGCGTCGGCCATTTCGCCGGGCTCGCAAAGCGCCAGAATCGGCCGCCCGGCCGCGAAGTATTCGTACAACTTGCCGGGAATGGCCATCGACGTGCCGGGCTGCAGCAGGAGGAGTACCGAGGCGGATTGAATCGCGGCCAGACTCTCGCCGCGCGCCACCCGGGCCGTGAACTCGACGAGGTTGCCGATGCCCATGTCCGCGCAGGCAGCCTGCAAATCGACGCCCGGCAGCCCGGACGAGCCGAGAAAGCGGACCGCGAGCCGATCGACCACCTCGGGCCGGCGGCGGCGCAGCGACGCGATGGCCCGCAGCAACGGCAGTGGATTTCGGCCACCGTAGAGTGTCCCGGCGTGGAGAAGCGTGACGCGCGCATCCGCAGCCGGCCTCGGGGCCGAGGTCGGGATGTCGCCAGGATCGCACCCATTGAAGACGGTCACGAACCGCGGGGCGAGACGGGCGCCGTAGTGCGCCGCGAACTCGTCGCGGGCCGTAGTCGTGGTGAAGAGCACGGCATCGGCGCGCTCCACCACACGGCGCTCCATCCAGGTGGCCATGCGCGACGCGGTTCGAGAGCGGTAGCGTGTCCACGGCGAGCGGACCCAGGGATCGCGAAAGTCAGCGACCCACGGACACGAGAACGATGACGCGATCAGCCAGGCGACCAGGTGCGTGGTCCACGGCGGCGCCGACGAGAACACCACGTCGGGCCGCCCGGCCCGCTGCCGCCACAACCCTCGCACGACCGCCGGCGCGAGCCAGCCGACTTCCTTGTCGGGCATCGCAGCGAGTTCTTCGGCAAGCTGCTTCGCGGTCACACGCGCCGGGGCCACCGGCGCCGACGCCGCTCCGGCGCTTGCCACGGCGCCCACAGTGGGGGCGCGGCGAGGGCGGAACCTGCTGATCACCTGCCACGAACGTGACAAACCGCGAAAGGCCATTGTCCGCTCGACTTCGACTCCGGGCGGCACGAGATCGAACAAACGCTCGTCGACCGGCGTCCCGGCGAGAAAGTCCTTCGGACGCACCGTCAACACACGCAGCTTCCAGCCGTGGCTGGCGAGGTGCGAGATCAGTCGCAGCGTCCGGTGCGTGCCGATGGCGGCGTGCGGCGGAAAGCAGTAGGCGACGACAAGGGCCGTCGGCCGCCGGCTCGATTCCGTCATGACGCCCGCCAGTTCGACACGATGCGGCTACCGACGCGTGATGAGTGTGTGCTCGAGATAGAGCGCATCGATGCCGGTGCCCAGAAACGTCTCGATCGCCTCGCGCGGAGTATTGACCATCGGCTGACCTTTGACGTTGAAGCTGGTGTTCAGCACCATCTCTCGCCCGGTTCGCTTCCCCACCGCCTTGAGCAGCGTGTGGAACTCCGGGTTGTCGCCGCACGACACGCTCTGCGCGCGCGCCGACCCGTTCACGTGGGTAATCGCTGGCAGCGACGCCCGGTGCTCCTCGCGCACGTCCACGATCATGATCATGTAGGGCAGCTCGGTCTGCTCCTTGACGTCGAACCAGCGGTGCACCTGCTCGAGGGAGACCGCCGGCGCGAACGGCCTGAAGGCCTCGCGCTTCTTCACCATGGCGTTGATGCGGTCGCGCATCTCGGGGTGGCCGGGGTCGGCGAGGATACTGCGGTTGCCGAGGGCGCGCGGGCCAAACTCCATGCGTCCCCGGTGCCACGCCAGCACTTTGCCGTCGGCGATGGCCGCGGCCGCGCTCTCGCAGGCGTCAGCGAAGGATTCGAACCGCGTCACCTGCACACGGTCGGCAAACGGCACGATCGCCGCCTCGACCTCTTCGCGCGTGGACGTCGGGCCAAAGAACGGCACCGGCATGCGCACGTTGTTCAGCGCGCCGCGCTGCGCGGAGCGGTAGAGCGCCGCGCCAAGTGCGCTGCCGTCGTCACCGGAAGCCGCCTGCACGTAGAGGTCGTCGAACACGCCCGCCTGCATGAGCTTCCCGTTGGCGGTGCAGTTGAGCGCGACGCCGCCAGCCATGGCCAGGCGCCGCAGACCCGTTTGCTTGCCGAATGTCGCAGCAATATGGAGCAGCGTCCGGTCGAGACACGCCTGCAGCGACGCCGCGACGTCGCAGTGGTCCTGCGTCGTCTCCGCATCGGGCCGGCGCTCGGGGATCAGGTGATCGGCAAGGTACTG
>Ga0070675_100000573_pt1 | contig 25266 bp, 20 predicted proteins | sample KBSM43metaG_FD_65343 | JGI IMG/M metagenome (GOLD analysis project Ga0070675, IMG submission 65343) | Miscanthus rhizosphere microbial communities from Kellogg Biological Station, Michigan, USA - KBS M4-3 metaG | ecosystem: Host-associated > Plants > Roots > Rhizosphere > Soil ... | reverse complement strand
CCGCAGTCGTGCGCGCCCACCAGCCGCTTCACCCAGACGCGGCCGGTCTTTCGATTCACTTCGACTTCCGCGATTTCGGCGACCACCGTCTGGTTGCGGAAGGTGTAGGCGACGCCGCGGCCGGTGAGAATGTCGCCGCTGCGGCGCGTGGGATTCGGTGCCGGACGCGGCTGCCAGCCGAACTTCTCGGCCGCGGCCTTGAGCACCGCGATCGAGCGGGCGCGCTTGAAGCCGTTGTCATCGGCGTTGCTGGCGGTGAGCATCCGCATGCGGAACTCGATCGGATCCGCCTTCGCGGCCGCCGCCATCTCGTCGATGAACGATTCGGCCGCAAACGTCGACTGCGGTCCGTTCGGATCGCGAAGGTTGCCCGTGCGAATCGGGGTTTCCCAGACGAGCGGCAGGCCGACGACCTCGAGCAGCGTACGCCGGTTCGGAATGGCGTACATGTCGTTCGGGAACGCGGAGCTGCCGGCCGCCGGCATTGCGCGCCGCTGTCCCATCAGCTGCGCGATGAGCACGGTGTCGGGCTCGTTGTATCCGAGGTGGTTGTAGTCGCATGAACGCGCGGCGTAATCGAGCGCCGTCATGTTGCCCTGCGCGTCGAGCGCGCCGCGAATCTTGAACGTGAACGCCGGCCCCTTCGTGTCCCACCCCTGCTCTTCGGCGCGCATCCACTGCATGCGGACCGGACGGCCGAGCTCCTTCGCGATGTATGCCGCCTCAAAGCCCGCATCGTCCGCGGCCGTACGCCCGTAGCCCTGCGGCCCTTCCATCCAGATGACGCGCACCTGCTCGCGCGGCATCCCGAGGAACGTGGCCACGCCGTTGCGCATGCCGTACGACTTCATGTCGTTGGAATAGATCGTCATCTGGCCGTTGGATGGATCCGCCAGCGCATGCGCGGGGCTGATGGACGTGTGTCCCTGAAACGGGATGTCGTATTCCGCTTCGACGACCTTCGCCGCACCGGAGAACGCCGCGTCGACGTTGCCGGTGTTGATCGGTGTCTGGCTCGACTTCGGTGTCGCACCGCGCATGTAGGTGAAGAGGTCCGCGGACGCCGGGAAGGGAGCGGTTGTCGGCTTCTGCCAGTTGCACTTCAACTGCCTCGCCGCCGCAATTGCCTGTTCCTCGCGCTCGCACACCACCGCGACGTAATTGCCCTTACTGACCACTTTCACAAAGCCAGGAAGGTTTCGCACGGACGACTCGTCGATGCTCATCAACGTCGCGCCCGCGAATGGCGGTTTCACGTTGCGCGCGTGCACCATACCGGGCAGCTTCACGTCCGACGCCCATTTCGCCGAACCGGTAACTTTGGGCGGAATGTCGTAGCGCTGCGGCGACTGGCCGACCATCTTCAGTTCCTGCACCGGCTTCACTTTCGCAATGCCGGTGGTGGCGTCGATGTTCGCGCCTGTCAGTGCAACGTTGAACCGCTTGCCGCCAATGAGCTCGCCGTAGGTGACGCGCTTGGACGGATCCGCTTTGACGGTAACCACCGCGTTGCTGACGGCGAGACCCGCGACGGGTACACCGAAACGCTGCGACGCCATGTCGAGCAGCACCCGGCGCGCCTCGGCGGCAACACGGCGCATCGGCCAACCGTCTACCTGGATCGCATCGGAGCCGCCCGACCCGCCCTGGTCGACAGTGATGTCGGTGGTCCCCATGACGCAGGTCGTGTCCTTGAACGCGATGTCGAGTTCGTCGGACATCATCTGCCGGAACGCCGTGCCGGTTCCCTGTCCGCAGTCGGTCTTGCCGACGAAGAAGGTTGCGGTGTTGTCCTGATGGATGACGATCCACGAATCCAGCTGATGGAAGTCCGGATCGGGATAGAGGCCACGCGCGGCCTGCGCGCTCGGCTGCGCAGCAAACGGCCCCGCGACAGCGGCGGCGCTGAAGCCGACGACGAGCATGCCGGAGGTCTTCAGGAACTCGCGGCGGCTCGGCGACGCACTGTTTTCGAGGAGGATCTTTTCGACGTTCATACATTCCCTCCCGCGACGCGCTTGATGGCGGCCTGAATGCGGTAGTACGTCATGCAGCGGCACAGCGTCCGCGACATGCCTTCGCGAATCTGCTCGTCGGTGGGATGCGGGTTCTTGTCGAGCAGCGCCTTGGCCGTCATGATCTGGCCGTTCTGGCAGAAGCCGCACTGCGGCACCTGCTCCTCGATCCACGCCTGCTGCAGCGGATGCAGCTTGCCGTCCTTCGCCAGGCCCTCGAGCGTTGTGACCTCGCCCTTCACGCTGGAGACCGGCGTGACGCACGACCGTACGGCAGCGCCGTTGATGATGACCGTGCACGCACCGCACTGGCCGAGACCGCAGCCGAACCGCGGCCCGTGCAGGTCGAGGTCGTTGCGCAGTATGTAGAGCAGCGGCGTCGAGGGTTCCACGTTCACGGTCTGTGCGCGCCCGTTCACCCTCAGGGTGATGTTGGCCATCGCTTCTCCTTCGGTAGAGGCGGACCTTACGGTCGGCCTACGATCTGTTCCGAAATTTCCGCCTGCATACGTATAATCCCGGCCACTCGTCACGTCAAACCCCGGCTCCAATCATTCGGAGGCATTGATGATCAGGATTTCGCGCCATATCGCGCTCATCGGCCTCGTCGGCCTCGTCCTGGTGCGACCGGTTTTCACAGCAGACACGCCGAAATTCCAGATCGATCCCTCGTGGCCGAAAACTCTACCCAACCAGTGGATCCTCGGCCAGATCGGCGGCATCTTCGTCGATGCGCAGGATCACATCTGGATCAACCAGCGTCCCGGAACGCTCGACGCGCGCGAGAAGCGCGCCTCGACGACGCCAAACGTCAAGTGCTGCAAGCCGGCGCCGTCGGTCATCGAATTCGATCAGGACGGCAACGTCGTCCAGGCGTGGGGCGGGCCCGGGGAAGGCTACAACTGGCCGGCGAACGAGCACGGCGTCTATGTCGACCACAACAACTTCGTCTGGGTCGCCGGCAACGGTATGACCGACGGGATGGTGCTCAAGTTCACACGCACCGGCAAGTTCGTCCTGCAGATCGGCAAGTCGGGGCCGATGACCGACAGCAAGGACACGACGCAGCTCGGACGCGCGGCAGATATGGTCGTGGATCCTGCGACCAACGAGCTCTTCGTGGCCGACGGCTATTTCAATCACCGCGTGATCGTCTTCGACGCGGCGACGGGCGCGTTCAAGCGGATGTGGGGCGCCTACGGGAAGCCACCGACTGACGACAAGCTCACCTACGATCCAAAGGCGCCACCGGCGCAGCAGTTCGCCAACCCGGTGCACGGCATCCGTTTGACGAAGGATGGCCTGGTCTTCGTCTCCGATCGGGGCAACAACCGCGCCCAGGTGTTCCGCAAGGACGGCACGTTCGTGCGCGAATACATCGTGTTGAAGGACGGCCAGCCTGGCTCTGTCGGTTCGACCATGCTGTGGCCGGACTCGATGCAGAGCTACTTCATCGTCTCGGACGATCCAAACGGCGAGTTCCATGTCGTGCGGCGCAGCGACGGCGCCATCACGGGCGACTTCGGGCGTGTTGGCCTGCAGGTCGGACAGTTCATGAATCTCCACAATCTTGGGATCGACAGCAAAGGAAACATCTACACCGCGGAGGTGCAGGGGAAACGCGTCCAGAGATTCCGCAACATGAGCGGACTCTAACTGTTCGGATCGTTCACAGAGATTTGAGGTATTCGACGAGCGCGCGTTTCTGGTCGGCAGGCAACGTCGTACCGTACGTATGGCCGGCGTTGCTGTTGCCGGGTCGTGAAACATCGAACGGCGTTCCCAGCCGTTTTGCTTCCGCGCTGAAGGAGTCGAACCCCACCCGCGTTCCATCGAACACGTCGTAGCCGCGCCAGAAAAGACGCGGCCGCTGCTCGACCGGCTCGAGGAGGTCGGCAAGGGTCGGCACCGATCCGTTGTGAAGGTACGGCGCGCGCATCCAGAGTCCATCGAGCGGAACCGACGTGTAGCCTTTCGTGCTGCGGAAATGTGAGAACTTCCAAGCGTAGCCGTCGCCGTATGCGTTGTAGGCGGCGGCGGATGGCGCCGTCCACATCGCGATGCGGTGCGGGTCCGTCCCGACCTCTGTCACGTCGATGAGCGTCCCCGTGCGGGTGCCGCCAGGCGCATGGCAAGATGCGCACGCCCCCTGAAACACCGCCGCACCTGCGGCCGCGAGCGTCGCGTCGATCGGCAGCGGATAGACCGGCGGCTTCACCGTGCCGATGTAGTTCTGGATGCGGCGCAGACTCGACATCGTGTGCGGGTCGCTGTCGCCCCAGTGGCTGAAGTCGCGATTCACCCACTTCATCGTCGCGCCGTCGCCGATGGCGGAGGACAGCACCACCTCCTGAAGGTTCGTGTTCAAACCATCCCAGTGGAACACGTAGCCGGCGTGTGCGTTGAGATTCCACACGGGCTGCATGTCGGAGTTGCCGATGGTGGCGTCAATCGGTTGCTTCAGCGTGGTGAACTTGACGGGATTAAACGGATCGATGCGCCCTTTGCCCCAGTCGGGCCGGCCGTCCATCCACGTATCCTCCTGCTTCAGGCGAAGGATGGCGCGTCGCGTGAACGGGATGATCATGCGGTACGCGAGCCGATCGCCTGCCGACAGCGAATAGTTCTTCGAGATCTCCGCCATGATGTTGTCGGCGGTGAACCGCGGATCTGACGCACACGCGATCAGGAATCGGACGTACATCTGCGGCGCCATCTGATGTGCCGGCGCGGTCGGGACGACCGTGGGCGGATCACCAGGACGCAGCCGATAGCTGCCCGTATGGCAGATGGCGCAGTTGATGCCGACGCGCTCGAAGCCGATCCGAACCTTGGAGAGGCCGATCGGCATCTCGTGCCCATCCTTTGACAGCATCCCGAGAGCCGCGTAGCCACCCGGAGCAGGCAGATATTCCGGAAAGAGCCGCGGCAGCACGAGCCAGATCCAGTAAGGAATGCCGTCGGTTTCCTCCGTGCCAATCGATCCGAACAGGAAGTGATCCTCGTCCGTGGCAAAGAACGGAGCCGGCTCCGTGCGGAAGAAATGGGTGTATGTGAACAGCCCGCCGATCAATAGGAGGACTGCTGCGATGCCCGCAATCGGGGCCAGCCGCCTAAATTTGTTCGAACCGGTCGTTTGCTGCAGCAGCTCGGTCATGGGCATCAAGTTGTCTGAAGGCCAGCGTCAGCAGCACCGCCTCCGGGATGAAGAACATCAAATCGAAGTACCCAAGCACGTGATATTCGGGGGGCTGGAATCCGACGAAGAAGATGACGCCCGCGAGGCGTGAGCTGACCGTGCACCACGCCGTGATCTGGTAGCGCGCGAAGTCGAGCGCCGCGGGGATGTAGAAGATGCTGAGCAGGATCAGCAGCAGCGCCGAAAACTGCGGCCACAGCAGCGGCGACGCCGGCGGCATTCCGGTCAGCATCATCGTCTGCTCAGGCGCGACGAGCGTCGGCAGTGCGAGCACCAGATTGCAGACGATGCCGAGCCAGACGACGCGTGAAAACCAATGTGCTGCCATCAAACCCTCAGAAGGTCTTCAGATATTCGACGATGGCGGCTTTGTCTGCCGCAGGCAGCGTCGTCCCGTATTCATGACCGTCATTGCCGTTGCCTGGTACGGACGTGTCGTACTGAAAGAACATGCGACCTTTCTCCTCCGGCACGTTTGACACGAAGCCGACGCGTGTGTGGTCATAGACGTCGTAGCCCCGATAGAACGTTTTCGGCCGTTCGCTCGGAGCGTTCATCAAATCGAGCAGCGTCGGGACAGAACCGTTGTGCAGATAGGGCGCGCGGGCCCAGATGCCGTCGAGCGGATGGTTAGCGTACCCCCGCGTCTTGCGGAAATGCGTGAACCGGTATTCCGATTCCGGATAGAGGGCGTACTGATTCGCGGCGAAGAGATCCGTGTACGAATCGAGACGATGACGATCCGTGCGGATGCGGTCGATGTCTTCGACGAGGCCCACACGCGTCGCTTCCGGTGCGCGGATCCCGTCGCGGAAGCGATGGTCGCCGTGGCAGGCGACGCAGGACTGGCCGTAGAGAGACGCGCCTCGTGCCGCCAGGGTTGAGTCGATGGCGTACGGATATTTCGGCGGCGGCAGCGTCCAGATCCAATCACGCACGCGCTTGATCGACTCGTGATCGACCGTCACCGGTGTCACCCCGGCGCCGAGCGCCGCGCTCAGGTTGCGTTCGTCCACCGAGTCGTTGTCGCCGTCCCAGTGCAGGTGAAGTCCCTCGCGCGGTTTCTGATTCCACAGCGAAGGGAAGTCCGAGGCACCGATTAACTCCTCGTGAGGCAGGCGGTCGATCGGCCAGTTGAACTGGATCGCCTTGTAGGGATTGAAAGTGTCCACGCGACCGCGGCCCCATCGCGGCACCGCGGTACCCAGGATCGGTGCGATGCGGTTGCGCAGGTTCAGCGTCACGAGCTTCAGCCGATCGACGAGGCCGAATCGCAGCAGGGTCCGCTCGAACAGCGAGATCGACACACCGTTCTGCGCCAACCGGCCACGCACGGCCTCTGCCGTGACTCGGTTATCGAGCGAGCATTCGAGCACGAATTCGACGAAGCGCTGAAGGTCGAGCTGATGGGCAGGCATGCCCAGCACGATCCGCGGCTCCGCATCCGGCGAGTCCCGAACGGTGCCCGTGTGGCACACCGCGCAATTGAGGCCAATCTGATCGATCCCGAGGCGCCGACGTCGTGAGACGCCGATCGGCAGGGCGTGATTCGGCTCGAACACGAACCCAAGTGATGCGTAGCCGCCGGGCAGCTTTTCGGGGCAGATTGACGGAAGCGCCGTGAACACCGACAGCGGCGGCAGCACCCCGCCAACCGGCCGAAGAAGCGACACGCCCGGTTCGCTGCCGATCGAGCCGTATTTGAAATGATCGGTGATGGACTCGTAGGTCGTTGGACGGTCCGTCCCAATCGAGACCGCCGCCCAGAGCACGAGGACGAAGAAGACCGCCACGATACCAATCGCGATCCGGCCGCGGCGGGACTCGATCGAGAAAGGAAGCCTCATCAAAATGGCGGCGGCGTGAAGACCGACATCACCTGCGCCATCATCTCGTCTCGGCTCGCGAAGCGGCTTTCTTCATAGCAGCCGAGCGGGTGCTCGACGACGTGGACCAGGCACTTGTTGCAGTAGGTGCAGGGCTTGTCCGCGCGATCCTTGCCGGCTTCGAACTGCTTGACGAGGTCGTTGTTTGCGACAAGCGGCCGCGCGATGGAGACGGCATCGCAGTCGCCCCGTGTGATGGCGTTTCGGATGACCGAAGCCGTCTGAAATCCGCCGGTGCAGAGCACTGGCACGGTCACCGCCTGCTTGACTTTTCGGGCATCCGGCAGATTCAGCCCCTCGATGCGGTCGGGCGGCACGCCCGCGGCGAGCCACTGATGCTTGAACATAGAGCCGGTGATGGCGCCGCGGAAGAACAGCAAATTCCGCAACGTGTGCGACCCGCTCGAGACGAGCTGCTCGTAGGTCTGCGACAGGACGTCGAGCGGCAGATCCGTGCCCGCGGGGTTCATCGGGTGCGGAAACGAACTGCCGGTCGACACGTGGATGGCATCGACACCCGCGTCTACAAGCCATCGGCATACCTGGATGGAGTCTTCGACGGTGTTGCCGGCGCCCTCGAATTTCAGAAATGCAAGCGAGTTGTTGTGCTCCTCGGCGCTGATCTTCATCTGCAGGTGGAAATCGTTGCCGACCTTCTTGCGAATCGCCTTGACGATGTCGAGGACGAACCGGGCGCGGTTCTGAAGCGAACCGCCGTAGTCGTCATGCCGGTCGTTGATCGCCGAGCTGAGGAACTGCGTAATCAGGTAACCGTTGGCGCCGTGCAGCTCGACCCCGTCAAGCCCCGCTTCCCGTGCGCGGCGCGCCCCCTCCGCAAAGGCATTCACGGTGTCGCGGATGTCGCCGAGCGTCATCGCGGTGCATTCGAAGCCGTGGAGGGGATCCGCGTTGCTGGTGGAGCTGAGGCCTGGCCCTGGATATTCGATCCCGGGCACGTCCCGCTGCCGCCCTCCGTGACTGAGCTGCATGATGAATTTGCAGTCGTCCTGGTGCACCGCCTCGCCGACCTTGCGCCAGAAGGGTATCCGTTCATCGCGATCGATCGTCGCGTAGTTGGGCATGATGCGGCCGCGGATCTGAACGGGGACAAACGACGACACGATCGCGCCGACGCCGCCGCGCGCGAATTTGGTTTCCCAGTTGATGCGTGCCTGGTTGCCCGATCCGTCGTAGTTGTCGAAGCGGCCCGAGATATTCGATCGAAAGATGCGGTTCTTGACGGTCAGGTTCTTGAACCTGAGTGGTTCGAAGAGGATGTCAGGCATGAACGCATGCTAGCGACTGCGGTGCGAGCTGACAACTCTTTCCACTCACGTTGCGAGAAATTATGTGCATTGGATGCATCGAACGCTTTCCTAATTCGCGAGGTTGCGTTACGGTTGTCCTCTCCCTTCCGAAGGAGCGTATCGAATGATTCGGGGCGCAGCTGTACTCTGCGCGGTGGTCATCGCCATCAACGTGCTCAGCTGCGGTCCGCGCGAACCGCGTCCCGGCAACGTCAAAGACGAAGCCATGCGCGCGGGCGTTGCGCCAGAGAAGCTGGTGCTGCCGACGCCCGACTATTTCCACGACATGGACTTCAACAATCCGCCCCCGAAGCTCTCGCAATCCGAGATCGAAGGGCGGAACATGTGGATGGTGTGGACCGGCGGCAACGATCACCTGTGGGACAGACTGACCGTTGACAGCCTGGGCACTTTCGATCTGCTCAAGACGATTTCATCGCATCCGCCGACCAGTGACTACAAGGCCGCATACGGCCGGCACAATCGCTGGGAATATCTCGGCCTGGTCAACGAACCGTGCTTCAAGGAAGCCACCGGGCCCGATCCGAACCGATTCGGTCTGTGGCTCGACGTCCGCGATCCCGCGTGTCCGCCCGATCCGTTCGCGGATCCGGTCAAATACCCTGGAGTTGCGATCGGCGCACGAGGAAAGACGGTCCCCGTCGGCTCCTATTACGGTGAGCCGACCGGCATCGTCGGCCTGCGGCTCTTGCCCAACCCGGATTTCGACGAGAAGGCGCGGCAGCGTTGGGATGCGGAACGCTTCTACAACGATCCGAACTATTACTTCGATCGCGATCTGGTCCGTCCGTATCGGATCGGGATGTCATGCGCCTTCTGCCATGTCGGCCCCAATCCCATTCGGCCGCCGGCCGACGCCGACAACCCGAAATGGGAAAACCTGAGCTCGAACGTCGGAGCGCAGTACTTCTGGTGGGACCGCGTCTTCAACTGGCGCGGTACTGACAACGAGGCGAGCGTCTTTTTTCAGGCGCTCCATGTCTCCCGTCCCGGCACCCTCGACACCTCGCTCGTCTCGACGGACAACATCAACAACCCGCGGACGATGAATGCCGTGTACTACCTCGCCCCGCGGATGGGGCTGGCGCGGAAATGGGGACGTGAATCGATCCTGGGCGGCGAGCGGCTGAACAAGCAGTTCAACGAGTTCGTCAGGCCAAATGATCCGCTTGCGCAATTCTTCGCCTGGCCGGGCACCGTCTGGACACCGAGGGTGCTCAAGGATGGATCTGATTCTGTCGGTGCGCTCGGCGCGCTGAATCGCGTTTATTTGAACATCGGCCTGTTCAGCGAAGAATGGCTGCTGCATTTCCGTGCGGTCATCGGCGGGAAGCCCATTACACCGATTCCGATCGAAACGGCGGTGAAGAATTCCGTGTACTGGCGCGCCACAGAGCTGCGGACACCCGACATGGCGCGGTTTTTCCTGGCCAGCACCGAGCCGCATCACCTGCGCGATGCGCCCGGTGGCGCGCAGTACCTGACAGAGGGCCAGGCCATTGTCACGCGCGGCAAGGAAGTGTTCGCGGATCGGTGTGCGCGCTGCCATTCGAGCAAGCTGCCGGCACTGCCGGCCGGCCTCGACCTCGAACGTGCCAACGGGCCCGACTACCTGACCGCGTGGAACCAGTACTGGAACTGGACGAAGACCGACTCGTTCAAGACAGAGATGCGGCGACAGGTCATGGATGAGCATTTCCTGGAGGAGAACTACCTCTCGAACGAGCTGCGCGTCCCCATCACACTGCTCGGCATCAACGCCTGCAGTCCGCTGGCGACCAACGCCATCGCGGGCAACATCTGGGACAACTTCTCGTCGCAATCGTACAAACAGCTCCCGTCGGCGGGGTCAATCAAGGTGCGTCATCCGTTCACGGGCGCGGAGTACGACTATCCGCTGCCGGCCGGCGGCCGTGGCTTCATCCGACCGGCGTCGCTCGTGAGCCTGTGGTCCACGGCGCCGTTTCTCCAGAACAACACGGTCGGCCGCTTCGAGCCGCAGCCGGATGTTGAATCGCGGATGCGGTCGTTCCAGGACTCTATCGAACAGATGCTCTGGCCCGAACGCCGGCCGAAGGACGCGCTCTTTGCGAACGAATCGGGGCCCGGGGTCGGCATCATCGACCGCATCACCGTCGACAGTTATCTGGATGTCGCCGAAGGTTACATACCCGATTACCTGATGCCGCTGGTCGGCGTCGCGCGGAAACTGTTTCCGTTCGTGGCGGGTACCGACTACTCGATCCATGTGGGCCCGTTCCCGAAGGGGATGCCGATTGGACTGATCACGAACATGGACGTGCTTGGAGCCGAACTGTCGCCCGCCGAACGCGAAGAGCATCGCAAGAAGATCCTCACGCTGATCAGCCGCACCCGCGAGGAGCTGAAATCGCACAGCGACCTGCCGACCATCCTCGGCAATCTTGCGGACGACATGCTCGCCGTCAGCAAATGCAAGGATCTCGTCGTCAACAAGGGGCACTATTTCGGCACGTCGTACTTCGCCGAGGAACCGGGGCTCAACGATGAAGACAAACGTGCATTGATTGGATTCCTGAAGACCTTCTGATGCGCCGCAGGATGCCCTCCGCGTGAAGCGTCGCGACCTGCTCAAGGCGGCGCTCGCGCTGCCGGCGCTGCGGATTCCGCGATCCGCGGACCTAAAGTCCGCGGACCTGATAAGGTCCGCGCCACGCAAAACACCGTCCGCGCCGCTCGTGCAAGTCAGCGGCGATCCGTCTCGCACCTCCGCCGATTTCGTGGTGGTCGGCTCTGGCGCGGGCGGAGGAACCGTCGCGGCGCGACTCGTCGAAGCCGGATATTCGGTGATCGTGCTCGAGGCGGGAGGCGATCCGCCATCGGTCCCCTACGATGTGCCGGCGTTCCATCCGTTTGCGACCGAACACGAGGCGATGCGATGGGATTTCTTCGTTCACCATTACGGTGATCCGGGAAAAGAGCGGAACGATCCGAAGTACCTGACGGACAAAGGCGGTGTGTGGTATCCCCGCGCGGGGACGCTCGGTGGCTGTACCTCGCACAACGCGTTGATCTTTGTTTACCCGTCGAATAACGACTGGAATCAGCTCGCCGATTTGACCGGCGATTCATCGTGGCGCGCCGAGAAGATGCGAGCGTATTTCGAACGTCTCGAGGACTGCCGGCATCGCCGGGTCGCGCGTTTCCGCCACAAGTTGGGAGTCAATCCGAGCCGCCATGGGTTCGACGGATGGTTGTCTGTTGAAAAGGCCGCCCCCGCCGAGGCCATCCGCGACGGCAAGATCCGTCGGCTGTTTGCCGCTTCGATTCGCAACGCGATGAAAGAAGTGGGAATGCCGTCGCTTGCGCGTCTGGAAAGCCTCGGCGACCCGAACGACTGGCGAGTCATCTCGGAAAACGAGTTCGGCGCCTGCTACACGCCGATGACGACTCGACATTACAAGCGGGTCGGAGCGCGCGAACGTCTGCTCGATGTGCGCCGGCGATATCCCGATCGCCTGACGGTCGAGCTCAACGCCCTGGCAACGCGCGTCATCTTCGACGATCAGAAGCGCGCGGTCGGCGTCGAGTACCTCAAAGGCGAGCGCCTCTATCAGGCGCACGCGACGCCGAGCGAGCTGCCCGGCGAGCCGCGGCAGGTTCGCGCGAGCCGAGAAGTGATTCTGGCCGGCGGTGTCTTCAACACGCCGCAATTGCTGATGCTGTCCGGCATTGGCCCGGAAACCGAGCTGCGGCGCCACATGATTCCGCCGGTCGTCGTGCTCGATCGCGTCGGCAGGAATCTGCAGGACCGCTACGAAGTCGCGGTCGTCAACCGGCTGGAGCAACCGTGGGACATGCTGCGCGGCGCGACGTTCAGCGAGAGCGACAGGCAGTACGAGGAGTGGAAGTCGAATCGCCGCGGCATCTATACGACCAACGGCGTTCCGCTATGCGTGATTGCCCGCTCGACCGCCGGCCAGCCGTCGCCGGATCTTTTCTGTTACGCGCTGCTGGCGGATTTCCGCGGCTACAAACCGGGCTACTCAACGGTCGTGCGGGAGCGCCCCAACTACCTGACGTGGGTCGTCCTGAAAGGCCACACGAACAACACGGGCGGCACGGTCACGCTGTCGTCACGCGATCCGCGCGTGCGTCCCGTCATCAACTTCAATTACTTCGAGGACGGCACCGACGCCGCTGGCGAAGACCTGACCGCCGTCGTCAAGGGCGTATCGCTCGTCCGGCGCATGACCGCAGGCCTGCAACAGACGCTCGGCCTGGTCGAGGAAATGCCTGGCGCCGATTATCCGACCGAAGAGTCGCTCCGCGATTTCGTCCGCGCCCATGCCTGGGGGCATCACGCATCCTGCAGCTGCCCGATCGGCCCGCGCGACCGGGGCGGCGTCCTGAGCGGAGATTTCAAGGTGTACGGCGTCGAGGGATTGCGCGTTGTTGATGCATCGGTGTTCCCGCGTGTGCCCGGTCTGTTCATCGCGAGCGCGGTCTACATGATCGGTGAGAAAGCGGCCGATGTGATTGCTGCCGCTCATCAGGCAGCAGGGGCAGGGGGCCGGCGGCAGGAAGCAGGTCGCAGTAGTGGACGGTACTAAAGGAGCACATATGAATACGAGAACGGCGTTCGCGCTTCTGGCGGCCGCGGCGATGACGGGGTGCTCGTTTGCGACGACGATTCGTCAGAACACCGCGGCCATCAATGGCAGCTCCGACACCATCCGCACGAACACCGCCGCGATTGGCGAGTCCACGCGCGGCACGACGGCGCTCGTGCCGGCGCTGCAGGGGGTCAACAACCTGCGCGCCCCGCTCGAGTCCGTCGCTGCCCTGAGCCCCACGTTGCAGGGCGTCGCGTCCCTTCGCGATCCGATGACGCGCGTGGCCGCGCTCGACATGCCGATGCAGTCGGTTGCCGCGCTCAATGCACCAATGCTGCGTGTGGCCGCCCTCGAGACGCCGATGAACTCGGTGGCGCAGCTCGATGGACCGATGCGCAGCGTCGCGGCGATGAAGCCAAGTCTCGACGCCGTGGCGTCATTGCGCCCCGCGCTCGACCGCGTCTCGTCACTCGACACGCGCCTGGCAGCCGTGGCGGACCTCGGTCCGCAGCTTCAGAACGTTGGCGGCCTGCGCGAGCCGCTCGACCGCGTCGCCGCGCTCGAGGCGCCGATGTCCCGTCTTGCCGCGCTCGGCTCGGTGCTCGATCGTCCGCTCTTGCTGATCGGCGTCGGTCTACTGGCGCTCGCGGCGTGGGGTCTCGTGACGTTCTTTGCGGTGAGGCTCGCGATCATCAGCGCCGGCCGGGCGCAGCCTCGGCTGGAGGCTCCGCTGCGCACGTAGGAGGGAGCACCCATGGCACTCTACGCATTCGACGGCACATGGAACAACGCGAAGGACAACGACGAGACCTACTCGAACACAAACGTCGACCGGTTCTACGACGCGTACACGGCGACCAGCGGGACCCACGACGTTTACGAAAAGGGAATCGGCACAAGATTCGAGCGTGTCCCGATCATCGACAGGATCACGCGCGCCATCGGCGGCGCGTTCGGCGCCGGCGAGCTGAATCGCCTTCTGAATGCCTATCGCCGGCTCTGCGTCAACGTCATCGAACACAACGACACGGCCATCGATCTGATTGGCTTCAGCCGTGGCGCGGCCACGTGCCTCGATTTCTGCAACATGGTCGAAGACTGGCAGATCAAGGATCCACGGAAGCTTGGCGCCGAGTGGCGCCTTGACTCATATCTCACCGCGCCCAAAGTCGCCGACGCGCCTCCGCTCCGCTTCGTCGGTCTCTTCGATGTGGTGGGCGCGTTCGGGGTTGGTGCCATCGCCGGCGACCTGCCGGAGTTCAACCTCGGTCACAAGCTCCGGCTGCCCGCATCACGTGTGCGCTACTGTTTTCACGCGATGGCGCTCGACGAAGTCCGTCCGTCATTCAATGTGATCCGCGTGGAGGGTGCGCACGAGGTCTGGTTCCGTGGCGTCCACAGCGATGTCGGTGGCGGCGACCAGAACCGAGGCCTCAACGACATTTCGCTTCGGTGGATGTTGCGGAAGGCTATCGCTGCGGGGTTGCCGATCGCATCGAGCGTTGTCGATGGTCTTCACCCGAACGCCGATACGGCGCCGACTCTCCACAAGCTGCCGCCGATATGGCGACCCATGGCACACACCGATGTCCGACACTACACGGTGAAGGTGGCTGGCAACTGCCGGCCGCTCTTCGACGACTGTCCGATTGAAGACGAGGCCGATGAAGCGGTCGCGCAGCCGGTTTCAGCGGAGGGCCTTGTTGCCGACGCTGGCGTGCCGGCCGGCGCTTAGCTGATTGAGATCCGCGTCGACCGTTTGGCTACCGCATGACGACGACGACGCGCGAGGCTGTCGCCCGGCGGCCGCCGGTGCCGATCACGGTTGCGGTCACGTCGTAGTTGCCTTGTGGGATATCGCGAAATTCGGTCTCCAACACCCGCGGCGCATTGATGCCTTCGAGCTGGATCTGATGGCCGGTCGCGTACCCGGCCGATTCGGCTGCGATGGCGAGCGTCCGGTTTCGGTCGTCGGGTTCGATGGTGGCGGTAATTCTGATGGATGCCGGTTGACGGACCATTACCGGCGACACGCGGATAGTGACCGCCTGGCCGCCGGTGACCGGCGTTCCAGCCGCCGAAACGCACGCGCAGAGTACGGCCACGACGAGCGCGGGTCTTCGCATCATCATCCGCTCCTTGAGGGATGTGCTGCTTATCGTCAGCCGTGTCCGAGGGCTTTAGGCGCGCGCGGTTAACTGACGCCGCGCTTCCGCGAGATCGCGGCGTCGCTGTGCGTCCGGCTGCGGCAGCGACAAATCCAGCCCGGCGAGCGCGTCGACGACGATGTCAGCGACGAGCGCCTGCGCGAACCATTTGTGATCGGCAGGGATGACGTACCACGGCGCGTGATCGTGACTGGTTGCCGCCAGCGCATCGGCATACGCATCCCGATACGCGTTCCATTGCGCTCGCTCGACGAGATCGGCCGTCGAGAACTTCCAATTCTTCTCGGGATTGTCGAGCCGTTCGAGCAGCCGTCGTTGCTGCTCACGCTTGGAGACGTGCAGGTAGAACTTTCGAACGATCGTACCGTTGCGCCATAGGTGGCGTTCAAGAGCGTTGATGTCCTCGAACCGTTCCTTCCAGATCCGAGGGGTGATCCGCGGACGCGGCAGCTTCTGTGCCTCGAGCAGCTGTGGGTGGATGCGGACGACGAGCACTTCCTCGTAGTACGACCGGTTGAAGATGCCGATACGACCGCGGCCCGGAAGGACCTTTACCGCGCGCCACAGGTAATCGTGGTCGAGTTCCTCCGCCGACGGCTGCTTGAACGCATGCACGTCGGTGCCCTGCGGGCTTACACCCGACATGACGTGGCGGATCGCGGAGTCCTTTCCCGCCCCATCCATGCCCTGGAAGATCAGGAGCAGCGCGTATTCGCCTTGCGCATACAACCGCTCCTGCAGCGTGTCGAGCCGCGCCACGCCTTTCTGCAGGTGCGCCAGCGCCTCGTCTTTCCCACCGAAGGGGCCGGTGTCTGCCGGATCGTGGCGCTTCAGAGCGGCTCGATCGCCCGCCCGAACGCGGAATCGGTCGATGTGCATGTGCATCCCAGGCATTGTCGCTCAGCGCGCATCTCGTGCGTGTCAGCACGCTCGGAGACGTTGACGTTCACACGCCCCACGTGGCGCGTGAGTTCGCGCCACCACCTGTCTCACCGGTGATGACGCGGCGAGCTCGAATCGATTGCTGGCTGCTGGCTTGCTGATGCAGCGCCGCGGCTCTCGATGCTGGCCGCGACGCGGCCAGATGATTCGCAGGACGCGGATTTATCACGGCATTTTGTGAACGTAGTCTCAGGAGGCTGACATGTCAGATCAAATCATCGTGGCGACCTTCACCAATACCAACGCTGCCTATGACGCGGCGAGTGCGCTGAAGGCGCTCAAGGACAAAGGGGTCACCGATTTCAAGCCGAAGGCCGGCGTGATCGTCAAGAAAGACGACAAGGGAAACCTCTCGTTGCTCGAATCCAAAGAGCGACCGCTGTGGGGAACGGGGATCGGCACCGCATCGGGCGCGTTGATTGGACTGATCGGTGGAGCACCAGGTGCGGCGATTGGCGCGGCGATAGGTGCGATGAGCGGACTTACGTCCGACGCGGTCACCGATGCGCTGGATTCAGATTTTGTCACGTCGGTCACCCAGGAAATGCGTCCCGGAACGACCGCCATCATCGTTGAAGCCGACGAGAGGAGTACGCGGCCGGTCGATGACGTCGTGAAACTCAGCGGGGGGCACGTCTACCGCCAAGCCGCATAGTTTGATCGAGTCGGAGGACGGTCATCACACCGTACTCCGACTCGAACTAAGGCGGCGGCACGCGCTGGAGGTGATCGAATAGCTCTGGCCGCAGCACGCGATGACCGACGTGCAGGCCCAACCGTCGATAACTCTCCCACTGCGACTCGTCGAAGAACTGGTCGCTCGTCGTTTCCTGCGGAAACTCGGGATGCGCGCGGTGATAGTGGCACACATCTTCGGGTTCGCTGCCCATCAACGTCGCCTTCACGTACACGAGCCACGACTTCTGACCGTTGCGATATGTGACCACGGCGAGCGCCGCGTGCGCGCGTGAAACGCGTGACCGATCCACTTCCAGGCTGTAACGAATCGCCGGCGTTCCACCCGGTGACGGCACCTTCTCCTCCACCCAGCGTCCCCGCCGCAGCGAGTCGAGAGCACCGAAGTACGGCACCACCGATTCGGGCAGCGTCGCCGGAGATGCAGCGGCGATCTCCGACGCGCTCATGAACTTGACTTCCGCATTGAAATCGAGACGCGCCTTGCGCACCAGATCAGACAGACCCTGGAACGTGTAGTCGGGATCCGCCTCCGCATCGACGATGACGATGACAGGGAGCTGCCGGCGGATCAGTTCATAGCCACCCATGTTCTCGAAATGGCCGCCGTCGGACAGATTCCAGAGCTCGCCCGCCGTGCCCCTGGTTCGCGCGAGCAGTTCGGCAGCCAGCGCGGCCTGCACCGGCAACGCCGCTTCCAACGCGATCCATGGCGACCACTGCTTCGCCCAGAACTTCCACGGCCGTTCGATCGACGGCGTCCCGGAGTCCCACCAGTAGCCAAGGCGGATGTTGAACATCCCGCCCAGAATCGCAATCGGCACGGAGGTGTTTGCGCCGGCGGCGGGCGAAAACGCGGCACCTGACACGCTGACCCACCGGCCGAGCGACAGCGGATCGGGAGTGCGGCCGCCTTCATCGGCGGTCCTGAACACTCGGTACGCATGCGTTCCGTTCGGGTACGAGACGATCTCGCCCTTGTCGCCGTACGTCAGGTGGTGGCGGATACCGAGACTGAGGCCGCACGGGCCAAGTGCGAGCCCGGTGCCCTTGCGATCCTGATTCTGCACCTTCATCCGCGTGTCCATCGTCTCGTTGACGGTGACGTTGAGGATGTGCAGTGGGCCACCTCGCAGCCACGGCTTGTCGACGTGTCCGTTCTCCGGCAGCCGTTCACGCACCTCCGGCCACCTCCAATACTGTTCTCCGCCGCAGTCGTCGTCCTGAACGGTGTCCTTGACGGCGGTATTTCTGGCGAGCCGGTTCGGATTCGATGCGCCAAGGAACGTACGCGTCAGACGCGACGAATAAAACGCGTGGAGTGATGACAGGTTGGCGAACGTCCTGGTGCGCCCGAAAAGGAAGGTGAAGATCGCAAGGATCGCAAACACGGAAATGGCGAAGGGGGTCGCCGTGCGGGTGACGTCCGGTATCGGACAGGGTGGCGTCGGCATGTCAGCGGGCACCACGACGAATCCGCTCTCCGACGGCGTGACCTCAATGCGATCGGCGCCAAAAATTTTCAGTGGCGAGCGGGTGGCCAGGCCCGCCGGCGCGTCCTGCACGGGTCCGAATTCCCACGCGATCGCATGGGATGCCACGTCGGTGGCGACCAGCCATATGGACACCACCACGACGGCCGCGATCCACGACACGATCGAGACCGGGACGGAAGGAGATTTCTGGCCGCGTGTCGGCGCGAGCAGCACGAGTGCTGGTCTTGCGAAGGCGCCCAACCCCGCGAAGACGGCGGCGAGCGACGCACCCCACCGCACGAGCTGACCGGTGTTGGCGAGCGTGTATATGGTACCGCCCACGGTATCGATCAACGTCCAGGCGATGACCGCGGCGCACGCAAGAAGACCGGTCTTCAGGATGCCCGTCAGCCTGCTTCGGAGAAAATTTCCTATCTCGATGGCCGAGATCGCATCTCCGCTGCGAATACGACTCTCGGCCAGCGTTCGATACATCAGCGTCAACAACGCGTTGAGCGTCACCAGCGCGCAGAGCCAGAAGCGCGTCGGATGGCCGGGAACCGGACTCAGTACCGCCGCGCCGATATCCGGCAGCGACGCGTCGAACCACCCGGGCGCTGCGGGTTGATAACGCAGCATGCCCGCGGCGCCGATGGCGACGGCCAGAACCGTGCCGATCACGGGCGAGGCGCCGATCGTGCCGTCGGATTCCTTGCGGACGATCAGCCAGTATGCCCAGCCTGCAGGGACCGTCAGGAAGAACAGTGGTGCGAACGCGACGATCCATGGACTCCACAGCAGGAATGCGTTCGCCCCTGGAAGGGTGCACGTGACGAGCGCACTCACCAGATGTTTTGTGCCGGTGGCCGCCAGCACGCTGTCGAGCGGAGCGCGGAGGAGCTGCAGACCCAAAAAGACGGTCAACACTGTCGTGATCATCACCGTCTGCACCGCCACCCAATTCCGCAGCAGGATGGCGCCCAAGACGATCAGATCTCCCGATCCGCGCGGAGCGAGGTAGCGGCCGTTGTCGCGCAGCCATCGAAATGCGCGTGCGGCCCAGCCGTGGCGCTCTGGAGCGATCTTCTCCGGGTCGCGCGCACGAATCACGTCCTGGACATCGTCGAGGCCGGTGATCCAGTTGCGCGTGAACAGGCGCCCAAGAAATGAGCCGAAGTAGCCGCCGCCCGAGACGGTCGAGACGAAGTCGATCTTGCCGAGGAGCCGCGCTTCAGCGATCGCCTGAAAGACGCCCAGACAGAATGTCGCGCTGCGGACACCGCCGCCCGACAGCCCGAACCCGATGGCATCCGGTGGCAGCGAACCATCAGATCCCTTCTTGAATTGATGGCTCGAGACCTTCTGTCTTCGCTCTGAGAGGAGCGCCGCCTCAGCGGTCTCCAGCGCCGCCGGATACGCAGTGCGATCGCGTTCAGACATGTTCCCTTACTGTGTCGGAATGAGCAGGAGTGGACCTTAGTAGGGCCGACCAGTTGGTGGCCCTACCAGGTGAGATGGCGTGAACCGGAGTAGGACTAACTCCTACGCCGGTCGGGCGGACCTTCGATAGCTATTGCGTTTTCGTCGTGCCCAGCTCCTGGTAGATCGCTTGAACGGCCAGCTTCAGCCCCTCGGACGTGTAGCCCTTGTACTTGTCTGTCAGATTGATCGACGCGGCCGCGGCGTCCGCGTTCTTGCCGGCGCGACGGGCGGTCTGTACTTCGTTCAGCAGATCCGTGATGTATCGCTGATACTCCTGCAGGTCGCTCCACTTCATGAGCGGGGCGTGCCCCGGGACGACGACATCGACGTTCTTGACCGTGGCGACGGCTTTCGACAGCGTCTGCGGGTAGGCGACGCCGCTGCCGCCGTTGGCGGGATCGATACGCGGCGCGTCTTTCCTTGCAAAGAGATCCCCGGTCTGCAGCACGCGCAGCGCGGGGAAGTACACCATCGCGTCGCCGTTGGTGTGGCCGGCGCCAAAGTAGAAGAGATCGATACGTTCGTTCCCGCTGCCAACCGTCAGCTTGTCTTTGAACGTCCGCTTTGGCAGAAACACGGCCTTGTCACCCTTGAAGGCATCCATCTTGGCCATGTTCGTCTTCGTGTTCTCCTGCGCGATGATCTCGACGCTGGTTCCGAACTTGTCGTCGTTGCCGGTGTGATCGCCGTGTGTATGCGTGTTGATGATCGTGGTCACCGGCTTGGTCGAAATCGACTTAACACGTTCGAGGAACGTCTGTCCCCATCCCGCGAGCTTCGTATCCACCAGCACGATGCCGTTGTTGGTGATGAACACGCCGACATTGCCGCCACTGAACGTCGCGTCGTTGCCCGGCGTTGAGCTGGTCAGCACGTAGTAGTTGTCGGCGACCTTCTGCACGTCGATGACTTGCTTTGTCTGCGCCTGCTGCGCAGCGACCGCCATCGACAGCCCGCCGAGGACAAGCAATGCACCGAGCACGATCATTCGTTTCATCGTTAAACCCTCCGACTCGGACGAAAATCATACTCTCAGCTCGCCGCGAAACACCGTTACTGCGTGGCCGGCGAGCAGCACGCGATCACCGGCGAGCGTGACGCGCAGCACGCCACCGCGCGGCGACGCCTGGTACGCCGTAAAGCGCTGTTTTCCCAATCTCGGAGCCCAATACGGCGCCAGCGCGCAATGCGCCGAGCCGGTCACGGGGTCTTCGTCGACGCCGGAGCCCGGCGCGAAGAACCGTGACACGAAATCGAAACCCGCCGTGTTTCCGCGGCTCGTCACGATGACGCCGCGTACGGGGAGGCGGCGCAGCATCGCGAAATCGGGCATCAGCGAGCGCACGTCGTCTTCGGTTGCCAGCTCGACCAGGTAATCGAACTTGCTGCGCGAAACACGCATGGGATGCATGCCGAGCGCTTCAATCAATCCGTCCGGTGGTGCCGATGGTTCGGGGACGGTCGCCGGAAAATCGAGCTCGATCAAATCGCCTGTCTGCGTCGCGCTGAGAAGACCGCTTTGGGTATGGAAGCGGGCGGTGCCGCCGGCAGCCAGGATTCCTTCCTCGAGCATGGCATGTGCGGTCGCCAGGGTGGCGTGTCCGCACAACGCGATTTCGATCGTCGGCGTGAACCACCGCAAGGACCAGTCGTGGTCGCGACGGTCGACGAAGGCCGTTTCCGACAGGTTCATCTCCGTCGCAACGCGCTGCATCCACGTGTCATCCACGTTCGCGCCGTCGAGGAGGCAGACCGCCGCAGGGTTGCCGCTGAAGGGCGCGTCGGTGAAGGCATCAATCTGAAAAAGCCGCATCACGTTATAATCCCGCAGTTTACGAAAGGGTGTCGTGAGAAACCTACTGATTGCATTCGCATTGGCATTCCTCGTCGCGGCAACATCCGCGGCGCAGCTGCAGAGTGATCCGAAGGGCGGCGACCTTACGCGGGGCGTGCCATCGCCCAACGGCAGGACTGCCGAGGGTGGCGTCGAGTTCATCAATCCCGGCACTCCGGTGCTGAAGGACTCGGAGATTAACAGCCAGCCCGTTCCGCGGCTGCCTGACGGTCATCTCGATCTGACCGGTCCGTGGGTTGGCGGCGGGACGGTTGCCGACATCGAACGCGATGGCGGACTCAAGCCCGGTGAGCTGCCGCTTCTGCCGTGGGCAAAAGAGCTCAGAGACAAGCGCAGGTCGCAGGACGATCCCTACACCGCGTGCCTTCCGATGAGCGTGCTGCGGACCAACCCGTACCCGTGGAAGTTCGTGATGGGGTACACGTCAAAGGGGCTCAGCCACATCTACATCCTGCACGAACTGATGGATGACGGCGCCCATCGGGTCGTCTATATGGATGGACGGAAGCACCCTGCCGGGTTCATTCCATCGTGGCTCGGGCACTCGATCGGGCGGTGGGACGGCGACGCGCTCGTCATCGACACGGTCGGCTTCAACGACAAGTTCTGGTTCGATCGGCGTGGAACGCCGCACAGCGAGCAGCTCCACATCGTCGAGCGTTACACGCGGCCGAACTACGGGACGCTCATCAACGATGTCACGCTCGAAGACCCCGGCGCGCTCGCGCGTCCGGTGAAGCTGCAGTTCAAAGCGCGGCTGATGCGCCCCGATCGCCAGACGGGGACCGGCGATCTGATGGAATTCATCTGCAACGAGGACAATCAGTACGGATCGGCGGGTGGGTTCAAGCCGGGGACGGGAGCAGGGAACAATAGATAGCTGGCATTGAAGGGGCGCGCGGCTCAGTCACACCCCATCGGTCGATTCGGTCCGCCGGGTATGCGCGCTGGCGCGGGGTAGGCGTTCGAGTAAATCGATTCGTACCGCACCCTGACGCCGTCCTTGTCGAGAAAGCCCATCGACTGATTGAACAGTGCCGGCGGGGGCGCGTTGCCAGGTACCGTCGCCTCCGTGATATAGACACGGTTCTCGTGCATGTAGATCGAAGCGAATGTCTTTGACTTGTCCGGATTGGTGAGCTGCACGCGCCGCCCTTCGATGCGGTCGGTGTTGGCGTAGCCGTAATAGGTGATCTTGGCGTCTCGCTTCAGGAAGTTCCACACGGCGTAGTCGAGCGCCCCACGTAGCTCATTCGGCCCTTGATTGGTGCACTGGTCTGGATAGAGCGTGCAACCTTTGACTTGATCGCCGTGGATCTTCACGACGTTGCTGTAATCGACGACGGTCACCGAGTACCGGCTCTGTCCTTCGTCGTAGCTGTGCACGTGAGCGGGAAGGTCGAGGTCGTACTCGGTGTGATAGGTGATCGTTCTCACCTGTGGCTGCTTTGGAAAGTTCACCAGGAACCGATCGTCACGGCTGTAGTACTCGACCCATTCCTGGGCGAAAGATGGCGCCGCAACGAATAAGATCACCGCTGCCAGAATGAGCCGAATCACACGCATGACGCTCCTCCGTTTCCGTGTCCCCCGGACCGTCGGCAGGTCACAGATATTACGCCTATCCGCCCCGTCCGTGCCGCGATAGGATGCCCGCCATGCCCGTCGACCGGAAAGCACGTATTCACGCCGTCGCCCGCGTCTCCAGCGGGAACTTTCTGGAGATGTACGACTTCATGGTGTTCGGGTACTACGCGGCAGCGATTGGACGGGCCTTCTTTCCGAGCGGGAATGCCTACACGTCGCTGATGCTGTCGCTGATGACCTTTGGCGCGGGCTTCCTGATGCGTCCGCTTGGGGCTCTGGTACTCGGCGCCTACACGGACAAGCACGGACGCCGCGCCGGCCTGATGTTGACGCTGACCCTCATGTCGATCGGCATCGTGACGATTGCGTGCACGCCGGGCTATACAACCATCGGTCTGCTTGCGCCACTCCTCGTGCTGGCGGGACGGCTGCTTCAGGGATTCTCGGCCGGCATGGAGCTGGGCGGTGTCTCGGTTTATCTGTCGGAGATCGCGACACCGGGGAACAAAGGCTTCTATGTCAGCTGGCAGTCCGCGAGCCAGCAGGGCGCGGTCATGTTCGCGGCACTGGTTGGCGTGATGCTCACCTCCACGCTGACGCCGGTGGCAATGGCGAGCTGGGGTTGGCGTGTGCCGTTGCTCATCGGCTGCGGCATCATTCCGGTACTCTTCCGCCTGCGCCGGTCGCTCGAGGAAACAGGCGAGTTCCTCGCTCGAGCCAGACGACCTCCCGCATCGGAAGTCCTGCGCTCGCTCGTGACCAATTGGCCGCTGATCGTCATCGGCACGCTGATGGTCACGATGACGACCGTTTCGTTCTACATGATTACCGCGTACACGCCGACCTTCGGCAGCGCCGTGTTGCACCTGACAAGCAGCGATAGCCTCATCGTCACGCTCTGCGTCGGCGCGTCGAACCTGGTGTGGCTTCCGGTCATGGGCGCCCTTTCGGATCGAATCGGCCGCCGACCGTTGCTCGTGGGCTGCACGCTGCTGATGATTGCGACGGCGTACCCAGCCATGCTGTGGCTGGTCGACTCGCCAACCTTCTGGAAGCTGCTTGCCGTGCAGCTTTGGTTCTCATTCCTCTACGGCAGTTACAACGGCGCGATGGTGGTGTTTCTCACCGAGATCATGCCTGTGGATGTACGCACCACGGGCTTTTCGTTTGCGTACAGCCTCGCGGCGGCGTTGTTCGGTGGCTTCACGCCGGCCATCAGCACGTACCTGATTCAGACCACGGGGAATCGCGCGGTGCCGGGCCTGTGGTTGTCGTTTGCGGCTGTATGCGGGTTGCTTGCGGCCGTAGTGGCTCGAGCGCAGACGGAACCGGCGGAATCGCGCCAGCCGATTCCAACACTCGCTACGTGATCGTTCGGGTCGTTTGGACCGGGCGCGATCGAGTTCAGTCTTTTTTTGAGTCTCTGATCAAGTCGTACCGTTCGGCTGCGGCGTCGATCAACCTGCCAATCAGGTAGACGACGATGATGACGCCGAAGTTGAAGAGGACGACGCTCCAACCTAGAGACATTTACCGGTACATCTTTCTCGAATTGGAACTGGCCGTTCCGTTGTCGCGGCCAGCAGGAACTCCGTTGACGGGCTGTCGTGAGTAGCGAGACATCAATTCCCTCGCGCCACTAAAAAGAATTCCCGAGGAAGGGCAGCATGCGGCCGCAGTACATGACGGCCACGAAAGTGACGAGAGCCACGGCGCCGATCGCGCGCTCGCGAACATGCGTGACGGTTCCAATTTCCGTTTTCCACGCCGCAGGCCAGACGGTCAGATACAGCAGATCCGCGGCGGCGAGCAGCAGGAAGATTAGCTTCCAGTAGAACACCACGTTGGTCGTGTAACCCTTCGGCGTGGCGAGGTAGAACATCATTCCGCTGATCTCGTTGACGCCGAAGCCGAGCAACGCCCACGGCAGCATGCGATGCAGCGCCGGATACGGTATGCCGGTGAACCATCCCATCAGCCGCAGGTTCGCGAGCAGCAGGACACCGAACCAGAGCGTCATCCCGACAAAGTGCGCGCT
>Ga0070675_100000568_pt1 | contig 25370 bp, 25 predicted proteins | sample KBSM43metaG_FD_65343 | JGI IMG/M metagenome (GOLD analysis project Ga0070675, IMG submission 65343) | Miscanthus rhizosphere microbial communities from Kellogg Biological Station, Michigan, USA - KBS M4-3 metaG | ecosystem: Host-associated > Plants > Roots > Rhizosphere > Soil ... | reverse complement strand
AAACTTGCGTGGGCCAATCGCCACCTCGTGTTCGAGAACGACACGATCGACGCTGCGGCCGAGGAGTTCAATCGCCGCAATCGCATCCAGCTCATCGTCGATCCCGCGCTGAGCGCGAAGCAGGTGCGCGGCGTGTTCCATGCAGACGATCCGGCGTCGTTTGCCGACACGATTGTCAAAGCCCGCAAAGGCATCGCAGTGCGCGAATCCCGCGACACCATCCGTCTGCTACCGCAGCCCGCACCGCCCCAGAATCCTCGCTAGAATGCCGGGCCGGCAATCGAGCCCGGCTTCGCTCGCGAGGTACGACCTTGGTCTCAAACGCGCCCCCAGGGGTCCGCATCATCGACTCGCACACCTGCGGGGAGCCGACCCGGCTGGTGCTGGAAGGCGGACCGGATCTGGGCAACGGGCCTCTCAGCGAGCGCCTCGCGCGCTTTCGTGAGCAGTTCGACCACTACCGCTCCGCCATCGTCAACGAGCCGCGCGGCTCGGACGTCGTCGTCGGGGCGCTGCTGTGTCCGCCCCACCGCAGCGATTGCCGGTTCGGCGTCATCTTCTTCAACAACGTCGGCTTTCTCGGCATGTGCGGCCACGGCACGATCGGTCTGGTCGCTTCGCTCGCCTACGCGGGGCAGCTGCAGCCCGGGCTCGTAAAGATCGATACGCCGGTCGGTCCGGTAGAGGCAGTGCTGCACCCCGATGGGCAGATCACGATCTCCAACGTCACGAGCTTCCGCAAGCACAAGCAGGTCGCCGTGCAGGTGCCCGGCGTCGGCGAGGTCCGCGGCGACGTTGCCTGGGGCGGCAACTGGTTCTTCCTGGTCGACCGTCACGAGCTGCGCATAGATCTGCAGAACGTCGATGCGCTGACGGATTTCACCTGGCGCGTGCGCCAGGCAGTGAACGCCGTGGGTCACCCTGAGGTCGATCACGTCGAAATGTTCGTGCCGTCGGCCGCGAGCGGGGCGAACAGCCGGAATTTCGTGTTGTGCCCGGGCAAGGCCTACGACCGGTCGCCGTGCGGTACCGGCACGAGCGCCAAGCTCGCGTGCCTCGCCGCCGATGGGAAACTGGCCGAGGACGAGGTGTGGGTGCAGGAGAGCGTGATTGGCAGCGCGTTCTCGGCACGCTATCGCTGGGTTGACCGACGCACCGGCGAGATCGCGCCGTTCATCACCGGCAGCGCGCACGTCACGGCAGAAGCGACTTTGCGTCTGGACGCAAACGATCCATTTCGTTGGGGAATCCGCCCGCTGCACTCCGGCAGCGGTGCATGAAGCATGTCCTGATCTGCGGCGCCGGCGCGATCGGGCTATGCAGCGCTCTTTATCTGCGTGAGCGCGGTTTTGAAGTTACGGTGATCGAACGCGCTAGCGCGGGCGCCGACGGCTGCTCATTCGGCAATGCCGGCATGGTGGTGCCGAGCCATTTCACGCCGCTGGCCGCACCCGGCGCGATCGGACTCGGCCTGCGCTGGCTGCTCGATCCAGGCAGTCCCTTCTACATTCGTCCGCGCTTCGACCCGGCACTCGCTGCCTGGATCGTGCAATTCATGCGCGCCGCGAATCGCGAGCACGTCAACCGCGCCGGACCGATCTTGCGCGATCTGCTGATCGCCAGTCGCGAGTTGTACGAGCAGCTCGCGGATCGTTGCGACAACGCGTTCGGGCTGACGAAGCGCGGCATGATGATGCTGTGTCGTACGCGAGCCGGGCTCGAAGAAGAAACTCGTGCGGCGCGGCGCGCGCGCGACCTCGACCTGCCGGTGGAAATCATTTCCGCGACGCGCGCGGCCGAGATCGACCCCGGCATCACGATGGACATCATCGGTGCAGTGTTCTACCCGCTGGACGCTCATCTGGATCCGCGCTTGCTCATGCGCAAGCTTACGGAGCTGGTGACTGCTGCGGGCGTCACGATTCATTGGTCGACGCAACTGGACGCGTGGAGAACGAGCGGCGGACGCATCACTGCCGTCGCGACTTCACAAGGCGAAATCGTTGCGGACGAGTTCGTGCTCGCTGCGGGCGCGTGGTCTGCGGAGCTCGTGCGTTCGCTGGGGCGCAGACTGCTGCTCCAGGGCGGCAAGGGCTACAGCTTCACGCTGCCCAATCCAGCGCAGATGCCACGGCTCTGCTCGGTCCTGAGCGAGGCCCACGTGGCCGTGACCCCGATGGGCAGCTCACTGCGCATTGGCGGCACTATGGAGTTCGCCGGCCTGGACCGCGCGGTGAGCGTGCGCCGGACGCAGACGATTGCAGCGGCAGCGGCACAGTACTTTCCTGCGCTTCGAGCCCAGGACATCGCGCAGGTGCGGCCTTGGGCCGGGCTGCGTCCGTGCTCGCCCGACGGCTTACCTTACATCGGTCGATTTGCGCCATACTCGAACTTGTGCGTGGCCGCCGGGCACGCAATGCTCGGGATCAGCCTCGCGCCGATCACCGGGCGGCTGGTGAGCCAGGTTCTGTCCGGCGAGCAGCCGCGGGTCGCGCTCGAACCCTTGAGCCCGCAGCGCTATTCATGAGAACGAAGATACGGGGTACCGCTCAATGAATTGGAAGGGTGTCATTCCTGCGATCACGACCAATCTCGACGCGGGTGGTGCCGTCGATCATCCCGCGCTCGGCCGTCACTGCGAGTGGCTGATTCGCAGCGGCTGCACCGGAATCGTCTGCTGCGGCTCGCTCGGCGAAGCGGCCACGCTGAGCTTCGATGAGAAGCTGGCAGTCACCGCGACCTGCGTGCAGGCGGTCGGCCGGCAAGTGCCGGTCGTCCTTGGGATCGCATCGCTGAGCACCCCTGACGCAGTCAGGCTGGCACGCGGCGCCGAGGAAGCGGGATGCGCCGGGTTGATGGTGTTGCCGCCGTATGTCTACAGCACCGATTGGCGAGAGATGAAGGCGCACGTGAGCGCGATCATCAACGCGACCAAACTGTCGTGCATGCTCTACAACAATCCGCCGGCGTACAAAACCGACTTTCTGCCGGAGCAGGTCGTCGAGCTGGCTGCCGAACATCCCAACCTGCACGCCGTGAAAGAATCGAGCGGCGACGCGCGGCGCGTTACCGCGATCCGCGCGCTGTTGCACGAGCGGCTGACGATCCTGGTCGGCATGGACGATGCAGTCGTCGAAGGCATTGCAGCGGGCGCGGAGGGTTGGATCGCCGGTCTGGTGAATGCATTTCCCGAAGAGTCCGTCGCGCTGTTCGAGGCTGCGATACGCGGCGACAAGGCGCGTGCGCGTGACATCTACAACTGGTTCCTGCCGCTGTTGCGCCTCGATACGGTTCCGAAGTTCGTTCAGTACATCAAGTGGGTGCAGGCCGAGGTTGGTCGCGGCACTTACGTCGTGCGCGGGCCGCGTCTGCCGCTCGACGCTCGCGAGCTGGAAACGGTGAAGGGAATTCTGGCACACGCGCTGAAAGCGCGGCCTGCGGTCCGACGTTAGGCGCGGCGTGACCACAGCACACATTCTGCTCGCCGTTCTCGCCGCGCTGGGCGCCTACGTCATATGGCAGTGGGTTCGCATCGAGCGCGCTCGATCCGCCGGTGCGTCGGCGAAGCCCGGTGTGCTGCACCTGGCGATCGGCTTCGTCACCAATTTTTTCGACACGCTTGGCATCGGCTCGTTTGCGCCGACGACTGCCGCGTTCAAATTTCGGCGCGTCGTTGCCGACGAAATGATTCCGGGCACGCTGAACGTGGGCCACATGGTGCCCACGGTTGCGCAGGGCCTGATCTTCATCGGCGTGGTGCGCGTTGGACCCGCCACGCTGGTCTCGATGATGGCGGCTTCCGCAATCGGCGCATGGCTGGGTGCGGGCGTTGTAGCCAGGTTGCCGCGTCGGGCGATTCAGGTCTCGATGGGCGTCGCGCTGTCGGTTGCCGCGATTCTGTTTGCGCTCATGAATCTCGATCAGTTGCCGAGCGGTGGTGCTGCGCTGGAGCTCGACGGCGTAAAGCTGGTCGTCGCTGTTGCGATTAACTTCGTGCTCGGCGCGCTGATGACGCTTGGCATCGGCTTGTACGCGCCGTGTCTGATCCTCGTCAGCCTGCTGGGCATGAATCCGATCGCGGCGTTTCCGATCATGATGGGCTCGTGCGCGATGCTGATGCCGGTTGCAACGCTGCGCTTCATCCGTGATCGCAAATACGATCTGCGCGCCGCGCTCGGTCTGGCGATCGGCGGAATTCCAGCGGTGCTGCTCGCAGCGTACGTCGTGCATTCTTTGCCGCTGACGTGGCTGCGTTGGTTGGTTGTCATCATCGTCTTGTACGCTGCTGCGCTGATGCTGCTCTCGGCGCGTGCGAAGTCGCCGGCCGCTGACATAAGCCCAGCAGTTCCTGAACGCGCTGCCGATTCTTCGCATCGATAGAACCCGCGCGCATTCGCGCGCGACTCAACAAAAAGCGCTGGCGAAAATACGGCGGGAATCCCTCGTACGTATTCATCGCAGCGTTCGAAAAGCATTCGGGGGCTTATCACGCGACCTGAGGCGGTCTACATTTAAGGCGGTTCAGATTTCTTGACATTCTTGCTCAGCGGACCCCGAGTGCCTCGGGGCGACGGATCGAAGAGCGATGTCGCGGATTCAGCTGTCGAAGAAAACAAGAGCTGCTGGCGTGCAGTAATGGGGAGGGTGCGTCGATGTCCGATGCGCGAGGTGACTTGGGAGAGCGTGCGCAGGATCCTCGTGACGGTCGGTTGATTTCATGGTTCCAGCGCTGGCGTCGGCCGATCCGCTATTGGTTGTCGAGCCGCTCGTCGGTGCCATCCGCCGAGATCGATGATCTCGCGCAGGAAGTCTTCCTGCGACTGCTCCGCTATAGCGACGACATCGCTATCGACAATCCGCAGAGCTATCTGTTTCGCATCGCCTCGAACGTCGCCAACGAATGGCGCGAGCGTGCTCAGCATCGGCAGCCGCACGACAACAGCTGGCTGGAAGATTTGCAGAGCGCGCCCGGCGCTGAGCCGGAAAACGCCGTGGCGTACGGCCGCGCGCGCGAGCACGTTCAAGCAGCCGTGCAACGACTACCGCCGCGGCAGCGTGAGGTGCTGCTGCTGCACGTGAACGAAGGGCTCACCTACAAGCAGATCACGGACCGATTGGGATTGAGCCCGCGCGTCGTGCTGCGCGATCTGACAAGAGCGTATAGCCAGTTGCGGTCGCAGCTGAATCTTGAGGACCTGGAGGACATGGATCAACGCTGAGGTAGGCTGTCATGACGGACCGCATTGACGACAACCCGACAATGATGTCGATCCCGGAGCAAGCGGCGGAATGGCTGCTGCGCTGGCACTGCGGCGATCTGAGCATCGCCGAACGATTCGAATATCTGCAGTGGCTCAAGACTTCGCCTGTGCACATCGCCGAGACGCTGCGCATGTGCCGCATGTACTCGTGGCTGCAGAACACGAAGCTGAAGCTGTACGTCACGAACGAGGACACGTTCTCGAACGTCGTGCCGCTGGGACCGCGCGAGAATGAGAAAACGAACGCACGCAGCGCGAGTCGCATGAAGCTTTGGAAGACGAGGCTCGCGGCGTGTGCAGCGGCGCTCGCTCTCAGCGCGGTGCTGGGATTGGTCGCGAAGATCGCGTGGTTCGATCACACACTGCAGACGCAGGCGAGCGAGTGGCGCAGCGTGCCGCTGAGCGATGGCAGCTCGATCACCGCTGCGCCGTTCACCCGGCTGCATCACGACATCGGCGACGATCAACGATTGATCTCACTCGAGGCGGGCAGGGCATTTTTCCGGGTTGCTAAGGATCCGTCGCGTCCGTTCTTCGTCGAGGCCGGCGGCGTGATCATCAGAGCCACGGGCACGCAGTTCGGTGTGGAAAGTACCGATGAGGGTGTTACCGTGACCATGCTCGAAGGCTCGGTAATCGTTACTCCTGCTGCGGACAGCGAGGTGAAGTTCGAAACCGTGCCGCTGGTGCAGGATCAGCAACTGATCGTGTCAGGATCCGGTCAACCGCAAATCGCACACGTCGACTCGGAACGGGCGATCGATTGGGGTCATGTCTACCTGTCGGAGGGAAACACGATCGGGGACGCAGTCGCGCAGTTCAACGACTACAACGACATCAAGATCGTCGTCGACGAGGAGACGAGTGCGCGGCAGATGCGCGGCAGGTTCGATGCTATCGATCCGCTTTCGTTTGCCGATACCGTCGGCAAGGCAGCGCAAGCGTCCGTGGTGCGGGAGTCGCCTGAACTGATCCATATCAAACAGCCCGAGCGCCATCGCTGACGCAGCCGGGGCTGCGCCGTAATGAATCGCCACGCCAAGGACTCTGCGGCACGAGCATTTCTCGTCAGCGTGCTCGCCTGCGTTGCGCTTTGCCATGGCGCGTTCGCCGGTACCGACGAACCCTCGCGCCAGTACAACATCGACATCGACAAGATGCCGCTGTCGCAAGCCCTGCAGAAGTTCTCGGACCAGACCCAGCTGCAATACGGCTATCTGCCGACGGACGAGGCCGAAGAGCAAGTGATGGTGGGGCCGGTCAAGGGTTACCTCACTGCCAAGGAGACTCTGGACAAGCTCCTTCCTGATGGCTTCACGTTCGAGTGGGTGAATCCGCGGACGATCTCGATTCTTTCGCCACCTGTGAATTCACCGCCTGGAGGCGTGAATGCGGTGGTTGCGGATAAGGATCAGCAGCACTCGGAGATGGAGAAAGGACAGCAGCTGAGCATGGCGAATGGGGGAGAGAAGAGCGGGTCGGCAATGGGGCCGTATGCGTTTGATTGGAGGGTGACGGTTGAGGGGCAGAGGATTTTCGACAGTGTGTTCGATAGCTTGGATCTCGATGTTCCGGTGCAGGTGTTCGATCGAGCGGACATAGATGCGTCGGGAGCTTCGACGGTGACGGATCTCTTCCGGTACGTCACCCAGCAGCCGAGTTTACAGCCCGGGTCTTTCTTGGGAGACGGAACGCAGTTTGCTGATCTGCGCGGCCTGGGGTTCGATACTACGCTCGTGCTCATTAACGGAAGACGGACGATTGCTACCGCAAGCGCGCTCACTGTCAACGCTTTCGATCTCAATATCATTCCTCTTGGGGCTGTTGAGGGCGTCGAGATAGTGTCCGATTCTACGTCTGCGATTTATGGCGCTGACGCGATCGGCGGCGTGGTCAATATACGGCTCAAGGAGAACATCCTAGAACCCAGGCTCGACATCGACTATGGCGCTGCAGACGGTGGCGCAGTCGAGCGTCATGCCGGCTTCGGCGCCGGCGGCAGCTACGGTCGTGCCCGGGGTTCGTTCGTGCTCGACTACTTCGACCGAAGCCCGCTACTCGGCCGGGAACGCGATCGCTGGAACAATCAGGACTTCACGCGCTTCGGCAGCATGGACTGGCGTTCCCCAACTGCTTCGCCGGGCAATGTTAGTTCCATCACGGGTGAAAATTTACCCGGCATGCCGTCAAGCTTCGCGGCGATACCGACGATATCCTCCGGCGCTACGCTCACGGCGGCGGATTTCCTGAACACCGCGGGGCAAAGAAATCTCGAAAGTCTCTTGCGTTATCAGTCGATCATCATCGCCGGCACCCGCAAGTCCGCAATTGCGAATGGCGAATATGAGCTAACGAACCAGCTCATCGCGTACGCCGAGTTCCTGTATGTCAACAACGAGACCTTGGCGCAGTTCGAGCCACCTGCTCTTAGTAGTGCGCTGGTCAGCGGCGCCAATCCGCACAACCCATTCGGCAAGGACGTGCTGGTGGATGCTCTTCTAACGGATTTGGGTCCGCGAACTTTTGCAAATGCAACTGAGATGGTTCGGGCCGCAGGTGGGCTACGCGGCCGAATAGGGGATTTCGATTGGGAAGCGTGGTTGCAGAAGAGTGAGAACGACGCGGTAACGACGCGCGCCAGAGAACTCGACCCTATTCTCGTTAACCAGGCGTTGGCCGCGTCAGATCCTGATGATGCATTGAATCCTTTCGGTGGGAGCGGAGCTAACTCTCCTGCCCTGCTTGCATCCATGCTGGCGCCGCCGTCCCGAAGTCGGTATCGCACGGCGGCAACCCAATCGGTCGCGTCCGCTCGAGGCCCATTGGTTGCGTTGCCGGCTGGCGCTGTCGAGCTCGTAGCCGGCGCTGAATGGCGCGAAGAGGGAATACGTTACGAGCAAGGACTGCCGCTAAACATCTGCGGCTCGAACCAACGCTCCATTGTTGCCGCGTTTGGCGAATTGCGGTTACCACTGGTGAGTGAAGCAGCGCAGATTCCTGCCGTCCACGACCTGGTCTTAGTGCTCTCCGGTCGCTTGGACGACTATTCGGACGTGGGTCGAATTTTCAACCCGGAGTATGCGCTGATCTGGCGGCCGACGACGGCCCTGACGCTGCGTACGTCCGTTGCCCAAAGCTTCCGCCCGCCGACACTCTTCGACCTCTACATGCCGAACTCCGACGTTCGGATACCGATCGTAGATCCGGCTCGGAACAGCGAATTTGCATTGCCAATCTGGCGTACGGGCGGTAACCCGGACTTGAAGCCATCCAGCGCAGATTCGCTTAACGTTGGCCTGCGATTCGAGCCGAAGAAGTGGCTGCCAGTTCGCCTGGGAGCGAACTACTGGCGAATCGACATCGATGACACCATCGCAATTCCGGCTGCAGCACAGTTGCTTGCCGCCGAGAGTCTCGTTCCTGACAGAGTTCTTCGTGCACCGCCGTCTGACTCGGACATCGTGGCAGGCATACCTGGATCGGTGGAGCTGATCGATATCACACGCATGAACTTTGGAAGCCTTCGCACGAGTGGTGTGGACCTTAGTGCCTCCGTGACGCTGGATACGCGTGCCGGTCGGTTTACGCCTGAATTGTCCGGCACGTGGGTTCACGATTTTACGACTTCGAACCTTATCGAGGGTCTAGACGTTAGCCGCGTCGGCGTGGCGAACTTCCAGGGGACGATTCCGAGGTGGCGCGCGGTTGCAAGCTTCAGCTGGAGCCGGCAAGGATTCGGTATCGCGACCTCAATGCGGTACGTTCCTTCATACGATGACGCTACATTCCTCGGCGGCCGTAACGGTCGGGCAGTCTCTGCGCAGGCAGTCGTGGATGCACAGGTCTCCGTGGAGCTCGGAAAGATTGCAGGCGAGCAGTCGCCGTGGAGTGGCTTTGAGCTCAGAGCCGGCGCCGTCAATCTGTTCAATGCGGCGCCGCCGTTTTCGGAATCAGCTTTGTCCTCAGGTTACGACATCACCCAGGCAGACCTGAGACAGCGCTTCGTTTACGTGAAAATCGCAAAAAAGTTCTAAGGGTTTCCAGCGTCGGGACTTGTGCGAGGGCTTGGTGCTCGCGGATGCACGGTCCTTCTAATTGGAATTCCGGGCTCACTGCCGGGATCCGGCGGAAATCTGCGCGGTAGAACATAAGGATTGCGCTAGTCGAAGGGGATAGCCAGGAGCCACGATGGCTTCGCGGCCGGAGCAAGGCGCCCACTCGCCAGCTGAACCCGCCGCAGCGCCCAACTTCCGTCATCTCACGTTGTCTTGGGAACTCACTTCAAGGGGTCGATCATGGAGCAACTCGAAATCATCGATCTGGGTGATGCAATGATGGAGACACGGTGCACGTCGGTGCCGGCTGTGAGCGTCGACAGCCTGTACGGTCCGGGACACGCGCGCTGTTAACCCAACGGAGGGGGTGTGCAGGCAACTGCACACCCTGCGGTCTCACGGGACTGGCCACGAGGGCCGACTTAGAAAAATCTGTGCCCGACATCGGCACGCATACGAACAAAGAATTCTGGATGCCGCGTCACACTCGGATTTGTGTGACTGCAACCGGCGCGGTCCTGCTCGATCTGAAACGTAACCGCTACTTCGGCCTGGGTTACCGCGAGGCGCGATCGCTATCGGCGCTGGCGACCAACTGGTCCGACGCGTCGACATCTGCTGGAAATTCGTTGGAGCCCATGCAGCCCGAGGATGCGGCTCGCTTGGCCGACGCCCTGGTCAAAGCAGGCTTTCTGACTCCGGACGCACCGACTGAGTCCGGACCAAGCTTCACCGCGATCGACACCGGCGCGACGTTGACCAGCGTCGGCTACGAACTCTCCGCCGCGCCGCGCCTGCATCTGCTTCACTTCATCGCCTTCTTGCGCGCGTGCATCTGGGCGAAGCGAGCGGTCGACTCGCGTCTCCTGTATTCCATCGCGTGCGAAGTTGCAGAAAGCAAAGCCGGTATAACCCATGACATCGACCTGCAACACACGGTCGAGCTAGTGTCCGTCTTCCGTCGCCTGCGACCCTATGCGTTCGCGGCGAAGGACCAATGTCTGTTTCATGCTCTCGCGTTACTGAAGTTCCTGGCTCACTACAACATCCATCCGACGTGGGTCATCGCGGTGCGACCCACGCCATGGGCGGCGCATAGCTGGCTGCAACTCGGCACGTTGGTGCTCGACTGCACTCCCGAAGAGATCAGTGGATACACGCCCATCCTGGCCATCTGAGCCGCTGCGGAGACGATCATGTTTCGCTACGTCGCGCTGATCTGGGCTGCGCAGGATGCCCAGCAGGTCGATGCCGCCCAGGCGGCCACACGGCGTCTCAAGGCTTCGTCCTCGCAATGGCAGGAGGTGCTGGATCGACCGGGATTGCGCGTCCTCTGCACCGATATGCGGCCTGGCTCGCTCGAGCCGTATGTTCTACCGGGAAAGGCCGGCGTCGTACTCGGTGCTCTCTTCGCAAACCGGTCCGATCTCGACGACGACACGCCATCGCAAACGTGTGTGCTCGATGAAGCGCGGACTGCCGCGATCGTGCACAGCCGCGGCGAATGGCTCCTGCGTAACGCCTGGGGTAATTACGTCGCGTTCACTGCCGACCCGGTCACCGGCCGCACTCTGGTATTGAAAGACCCGTGCGGCAGCCTGCCGTGCTTCAGCGCGAATTGTCGCGGCATCACCGTCGTCTATTCGTCGATTGCCGATTGCATAGAGCTTGGCTCGTTGCGGTTCACCGTCAATCGTCGCTTCGTCGAGCGCAGGCTGTACGGCGGCGAGATGACGCAGCAGTTCGACGCGCTCAACGAAGTCACTCAGATCCGTCGCGGCGAGTGCGTCGAGTTCGCGCCGCTGCAGCAGCCAGCGATGGTTGGTCGGCGCTTTCTCTGGAATCCATTCGTCGTCGCTCGCAGCCAAGCGCCGTTGGACGATCCATCGCGGGCGGCTTTCGCACTCCGCAACACTCTGCGCTCCTGTACGGCCACGCTCGCTTCTTGCCACGAAAGCGTGTTGCTGCGGCTCTCGGGCGGCCTTGATTCGTCGATCGTCTTTTCCTGTCTGCAGGCGACACCGCGTCGTCCTCGGGTGCTCGCCTACACGCAATACACTCCAAACGGACCCATGGACCCGCGACCCTGGGCGCGCATTGCATTGGGCGATTCCGGCTGCGAGCACAGCGAGGTCGAAACGACGCCCGCCGCTATCGAACTGAGCGCAATCTTGGAAATGGCGCCAGCAGCTGAGCCGTTCAGCACCCTCATGTGCCTGGCCACTGCCGCTCAGGAACAAAGTCTGATCGCGCGACAGGCAGCGACGGCGACATTCAGCGGCGACGGTGGCGATTGCGCATTTGGCAGCTTCTGTATCGGCGAAGCCGCGGCCGCCTACTTGCGGCGACATGGGCCGAGTCCGGCCGTTGTGCGCTTGGCAGCCGAATCTGCATCCATTCTGGGCCAGACGACCTGGCACGCACTGAAGCGCGCTTTGCGGATCTGGATCACCCGACGGTCACTCACAAGCCTCGCCGCACTGAACGGCGACGCACGCAGGCTTGTTACCCAAGAGGTCATTCGCGAATGCGAAGCCGCGCCGGCAGTTCACCCATGGCTCGCTGGGCTGCCTCACGCGCCGTGGGAGCCGACCAGCAAGCTGGGCATGCTGCTCGGCACACCCGACCTCTACGCCGGTCAGGCGACGCCGAGCGCAGCCGGGCCGGAGATCGTCGCGCCGATCTACGCGCAGCCGTTTATGGAGCTGGCGCTGAGAATTCCTGCCGACGTGCTCTTCGCCGGCGGGCAGGATCGCGGACTCGCGCGCCGGGCATTCCGCGGCGAGGTTGCGCAGCCGATCCTCAATCGCCTGTGGAAGGACCGGGCCGGCGATTTCCACGACGAGATCATTCGGCGCAACCTCGATTGGCTGCGCGAAATCTTCCTCGACGGCGTGCTCGTCAGCGAAGGCTTCCTGGACAAGGCCGCGGTCGAGCGCGCACTCGCGCCAGGCCCGGTCAAGAGCCACGTCTTTCCTGGCGAGCTGCTGCGACATCTGGACACCGAAATCTGGGCGCGACATTGGGCCGAACGCCGCAGCGGCATCCTCAGGGCTGCCTGACAGCTAGCGCATCCAGTATCGCGCCCAGATCTCGACGTCGAGGTGACGCAAGATCTCGATCGGCAGTACTTCGGTTTTCGATGGTCCGGCAGCCAGCGCGGCTTCCACTGCCGCGCGATCGAGCAGACCTTCCTTCACCAGGACTCCGTCCAGGAACAGCTCGCGTACCAGATCGAGATTGCGCAGCAGGAGCTCGCTGTGAAAGCCGGGAGCGCGATCCTTCCAGTGACGCTGCAGGATCGGCTCCGGGACTTCTCGCACGAAGGCACGGCGCGCCAAGCCACGATCCCGCCCGCCCTCTGCGTGGACGTGAATCGGAATGCGCAGGAACAACTCCATCGCCGGCTGCGCATAGAGCGGCGAGATGAGCTCGGGCTCAGGCTGTGCAGCGTCGATGACGTTGTAGAACTCCGGTGTGCCCACCAGCAGCCCGAGACGAAGGATGACGTCCCAAGGCACATATCGAAGCCGACTGAACCACGGATGCGGGTAACTTTCCGGCAGCGTGAAGCTATCGCGCAGCTGCACACTCACGAGCTGCGAGCCCATGAGCAGGGCAGGGCGGATATCGCTCAGCTTTCCGCCGAACAGCCAACGCCGGATCGATCTCAGCAGCACGGCGCCTGTCGATCGCTCAGTGCGCAGCGCGACTTCAGATGCGAGTCGCAGCGCTGCAAACCGCGGCCCGTGGCGTCGCAAGTAGTCGGTCACCGCATACGAGAAGGAGTCGCTGCAGAATCCAGAGTCGCCGCCGTCGCCCGTGAACACTGCGCTGACTTTGCGTTCAACCGCCAATCGATGATCGAGCGTACTGCGCATCATGTACGACAGCAGCGACTGCGGCTCAGTTGCTGGGCGCTCGCGCACCAGATCGGCAAAGTTGATCTCGGCAGGAAGGACCGGGCACTCAAGATGCTCGAAACCGCTGTGTTCAGCCGCGAGCCGCGCCCATGGACGCTCGTCCGAACGACCTTGCGGGTTGAAGAACGTGTAGCACGCGATTCGCGGTTGCGTGGAAGCGCGAGCGAGACAGCCAGCGATGATCGAAGAATCCAGTCCGCCAGACAGTCGGTGCAGCAAGCTCGCGTGGCCGGCCGACAGCGTTTGCGTGCACGAGCGGACGGTGGCGCGCACGGCGGTGGCCGCATGCACTGGATCTTCGATCACGCTTCGCCGCTGCAAAAACGCGAAGGGATCCCAGTAGAAGCACCGTGATCGCAGCGTCGGACGCCTCGCGGGATCGATCTCGACACACTCGCCGTGACGGATCTGCCGTACTTTCTCGAGCGCATCGGTCGCGACGTCGTTGAAGCCGAGTACGCGCTCGCGCAGATACGCGCGGTCGACGCCGAATCCTCGCACCCCGAGCTCGATGCAAGCGCCGACGTGCGAGAACAGAATCGTGACATCTTCGAAGCGGGTTTCGAAGCAGGGCAGCGTGCCCGTTGGATCTTTCAACACGCGAACGATGCTTGCAGCGGCGGCGCGAAGTAGTGCGACGTAATTCCCCCAGCAGTTCTCGATCAGCCATCGCCCTTTGCTGGCGAGGATCGCCTCGCAACTGCGCGCGCTGAGAACTGCGCGTCGCGCCGGGGAATCGTCGGCGACGTCGCGGTTACGCTCAAACAGAGTCCCGAGAATCACGCCGGCGTTGCTTGCGAGCGGCAGTGCTCGCAGCGTGCCGCCTTCGTCCGCACAGAACACCCGCAGTCCAGGGCTGGCGAATGCACGCGTCCAATGCCTAGCGCGCAGCCGCTCGTCCAGCGAGTCCGCCGTGCGGGATTGCTGCTCGTCGATGACGTTCCAGACGAGCGCAATGTAGCGAAACATGCGCGCCCCTTAGCGGGCCCATTCTTGTTGTTGCCCGCGCGGATCTTGTTGTCGTCAAACCGTCAGGATCGGCGTGTACTCGCAAACCTGCTCGGGATTCGCGTCGAGCAGCAGCTTGCCCTGTTGCACCCAGGCGTGCGCTCCCCAGGGCTGCGCACGCACACCGATCACCCAAGTCGGAAACACGTCATGGCGCGCCATGAATCGCACCAGCGCCAGCGAATGGAACAGGCAGCGGTCCCGCGCTGCGAACGTATGCGGCCGCAGCCGCCGGAAGAGCCCGACCAGTTCGACGGCTCTCTGCTCGTCGAAAGCGCCGCTCGCGGCGGCCTTCTGATCGCGGACTTCGCTCGCGATTGCGTACAGAGTGCGCGAGCGCAGAGCATGACGCGTCCAGGCGAGCGCGCCGAGAAAACTTGCGATGTGGGCCAGGCGCAGCGACGTGCTGCGGCTCAACTCGTGTCCTGCGCTGCTGAGAACCCCGCCCAGATCCAGCGGTGGAGCACCGAAACTCGTGCGCTCGGCAGGAGGATCGCGACTCAGCAACCCGGCATCGAGCAGCGCGTCGGCCATGGCGATGGCTGCGTCGGGTGCGAGCTGTTCGACGGCGGCCGCGCTACCGTTTGCGTCATTCCAGTTCAGTGCGAGCGTCGCGAGCGCACGCGCTTCGGTCGAGCCGATGCCGAAGTATCGATTGCGCTTCAAATCCAGCAGGATCGTGCTGGCGAGCAGCGGACAAACTCGAACGTGCGCAGGAATCCAGTATTCGTGCATAGAGAAGGCGGGTGCGTGCCCGGCACGCACCCGCAACGATCGCTCAGAACGGCAGCAGACCGAAGGCAGTCAGGTTGTCGATGAACAGCGGCAGCACGGCGATTTGCCGCGTCTCGACCATTGCATCTCCGAGATCCACGAGCTGAAGTTTGATCGTCATGACGGTTCCCCTTGTTGAAGTAACTTGGCTTGCGAAACGAATCTCCCTGCGCGCGCAAACCTGCGCCTATGTACGATGATGTCAATAAGCAGCGATATCATTCGCGCGCGTTTGCGTGCACATATCTATGGATGTGCGTAGTTAGGACTATTCGGCAAAGCACGAGCGAAGCCGCGGTCGCGGTGACAGTCTTGGCTTATTGGAAAATAGCTTTCGCTCGTTGGCGCCAATTGCTTCGATCGATGGCGAAGGATGCAAGCCAACAACACTTGATCTGACACAGACACTGCGTTGCGCGTACGTGTGCACGCGGCGGCGAAATTACTGCAGCAATCGCAAAGCTTTGCAGGCCGCAGTGAGTCGTGCGGGCGAGCTCGCGCGGTACACCCTTAAGCCCGCGCGCGCAGGGTTGTGGCAGGTTGCTGGCGAAGGACAACGCCGATGCAGGCAGCGGATCCCGAGACATTCCAACTGCACGTCGAGTTCGTGAATGCCCATGGCCTGGCGCAAGGTCAGTTCACCACGTTCTCGACGTGCAACCCCATCGAACATGTCGCATCAGACTCAAGCACCGCATCCGGCCCGACGCGGACAGCCCTGCAAGCCCGGCGCGAGGCTCTGTAGCTATGCGGGGTTGTGGTTGACGGCGGTTCGTAACGACGACTGCTATCGTCGCGTGCCGTGGTGGCGTCCGGAACCGTGCTCGCTGCGCTCACGGCGAACACGTCCGGACTTGTCGTAGACGTCGTTGAAATCAACGCCCCCGCTTCGCTGCCCGCGTCCTGCAGGCAGCGAAGCGAGCGAGGTCAGCGGCGGGCGCCGGCGCCGACTCGCGCCGCCGTCGCAGGTGCGTGGCTGGCGTTCGAGTACAGCTCTCCTTCCGACTCTTCCTCTTCCTCGAGTTCGACCTCGACCTCGTCCTCCCACTGCGGCTCCGATACTTTTAGTTGGATGCGTGCGAGCGGTACGACGTCGTGCAACGCCGTCAGCTTGAACAGCTCCGGTCGGCACAGACGATAGCGACTGACGGCAACGGAGAGCGTCGAAGGATCGCGACGCAGATAGCGCGCGACTTCGCTCAACGTTGCCACGCGCCGCTCGGTCGCATACCAGGCGATGAGTGCGCGTGCGAGTGTGACCTCACGCTGACGTGAGTTCGAGAGCACGTGCTCGCGATCGACGCCGAGCCGGCACGTCACGGTCTGGATGATCTGGTCCAGAGTGAGCTTGCTGCGATAGACACGCAGGTGGCGCGGCAGGTTCTCGAGGAACTCCGGACTCGCGACGATGCGTGCATCGTGCCTGCTGCCGTGTTCGAACAGGGTGCACTCCTCATGCACCGGCGCGACCGCCATGAACTCGGCGTATTCGCTGTTCTGATCGCACCCGCTCAGCAGCTTCATTGCCGTGCGCGTGGTCAACCAGGGGATCTCGACCTTGCCGAGATATGCGCCATGGCTCGTAAACGGATACGCAGTGGGATCGCCGCCCAGTCCCTCGCTGACCGGCAGGTGATGGATGTAGCGGACCAGCTTCAGCAGGTACGCATCGGGATCGATCAGGATCGCCTTGTAGCGCTGCCGGAAGAAGTGGCCGTACTCCGCTGCGCGCTCATGAATGCTGCGCGCGTAGCGACTGGTGATGCCCTGCATGAAACGTCCGACCGACACGCTGTCGATCTGCAACGCGATGTGAATTGCGTCTGGTGTCCAGCAGTACGCATGCAGACGCGCGCCGGTCCGGCGCAGCGCTGTTGCGAGCAGACGTTCGAAGAGCTGGTAGTCCGTGTGCTGGGAGAAGATGGGGCGAGTCGTACTGCCCCGCTGGACTACGTAGTACGTTCCTCCCGGAACGTGCAGTCGTTGACGACGCGACATTCTGCCACCTCCGTATGTAAGCAGTGTTTGCAGGCAGGGCCATCGTGGCCCTCAGTTCCGATTCCGTCGATCACTGTACGGGCGAGACCAAACGTATCCACCCATATTTTTTTACGTGAGCTTTCGACTGCGCGTGTCACCGTTTCGCAATCATGCGTGGCGGCAGCGCGCGCAATCGTGCTGAGTACTCTAGATGCTCGGGCGCGCTCTCACCTACGAAATTCCGGTAAAAAGGATCCCACGGCAACACCATTGCGGTTTGTTCTTCGTGGACCATCTTCGGCAGGATCGTGACGACGTTTCGCTGCGACTCCGCGGTGAGTAATCCCTGCAACGAACCGTGCTGCTGCAGGTTCGCATCGAGCTCCATCAAGTTGTACAGCGTCGGATGTGAAACGGGCATATCACCTGTTAGTGCCGCCGCGACGATTGCCGCGGGACTCAGCCACGCGTGGTCGACTGTTTCCGTGCTGTCGCTGACAGCGGCTTGATCCGAAGGCACCGGCGCTAAGTAGAAGCGCGTATCGAAGCGTCGCGGCACGACTGACGGCGTGATCCAATGTGCCCAGTAGACGAGGCGTTCGACGCGCAAGAACAGATCCTCGGCGCGCAGCATCTCCGCGAACAATTCTGGTTGCGAAGCAATCGCGCGTCGCTGCTCCTGCAGGCGCGCAGCGACATCGTGGTCGCAAGGCTGGCCGGCGGCGTCGCTCGCCAGCAGTACGCCGGTCTCTTCGAACGTTTCGCGACAAGCTGCTACTGCGAGCGCGAGGCATTCGCGTGCATCGATTGGGTCGCCGTGCAACGTGCCCAGCCGCGCGCAACTCGTCTGGGACGCCGGAGGAATTCTCGCGAAGGCTGCAGCAGCGGCATCCGCTGCGCACACCGAGCCGCCGGGGAAGACCCACATCCCGCCCATGAACGCCAGCTTCTCGTGCCGACGAATCACGAGCACTTCGACGCTCGCAGGTCCCTCGCGCAACAGCAGCACCGTCGCCGCGGGACGCGGCACGACGGGCTGGCTGTGCTGCTCGGCCACGGTCAGAGAACGACGACCGAGCGGATCGACTCGCCGCGCTTCATCATCTCGAAGCCCTCGCCGATCTGCTCGAGCTTGAGGCGATGCGTGACCAGCGAATCGAGATCGATCTTCTTGTCGACGTACCAGTCGACGATCTCGGGCAAGCGGCCGAGACGCGCGCCGCCCATGTAGCAGCCCGTCCAGTGACGACCCATCATCAAGCTGCCCGGCGGCGCGGTGACTTCGGCGCCATGCGCCGCGACGCCGATGACGTAGCTCGTGCCCCATGCAGGGTTGGTGCTTTCGAACGCCTGGCGCATGACCTGCGGATTGCCGATGCACTCGAACGTGTAATCGGCGCCGCCGCCGGTCAGCTTCATCAGGTGGCTGGTAATTTTCTCGACCTTGCGCGGATCGACGAACTCCGTCGCACCGAACTTGCGCGCAATCGCTTCCTTGCCGGGATTGGTGTCCACGCCGATGATCGTTTTCGCACCGGCGAGACGCGCGCCCTGCACGACGTTGAGTCCGATGCCGCCGAGGCCGAACACGACGACCGAGCTGCCGCGCTCGACCTTCGCTGCAAACAGCGCCGCTCCGAGGCCGGTCGTCGCGCCGCAGCCGATGTAGCAGATCGGATCGAACGGCGCGTCGTCGCGCACCTTCGCGATCGTGTCCACGGGCAACACGGTGTACTCAGCGAACGTGCCTAGTCCCCACAGCTGCGTGACTGGTTTGCCGCCGAGCGAGAAGCGGCTTTCGCGCGGGCGCAAGCGCGCGAACGCTTCGACGCACAGGTTCGTCTTCGGCGAATTGCAGTACGCGCACTTTCCGCATTGTGGAATGAGAAAGGGAATGACGTGATCGCCGACTTTGAACTGCGTCACGCCGGGTCCGCATTCGATGACGACGCCCGCTGCCTCGTGGCCGAGAATCGCCGGAAATTGCCACGGGACTTTGCCTTCGTAGGCGTGCAGATCGGAGTGGCACAGGCCGGTCGTCTTCACCTGCACGAGCACTTCGCCGGCGCGCGGGCCTTCCAGCTGTACTTCTTCGATGACGAAAGGCTGATTCGGGCCGTGCACGACGGCCGCGCGGACATTCAACGGCACGCGGAATTTCCTTTTGCGATGGTGTGAGCGGAGGGACTTTACACCATCGCCCCGGGCGCGGGCGCTGCGGGTCAGCGTCAGCCCGACATGATCATTCTTTGCATTCCGCCTGGTGCATCAACGCCGCCATCGCGTCGCAGAGATTGACGCTTGCGGTCTCGCCTTGCGACGTTTCCACTTTGCGGCTCGAGCGCGCGAGCAGATCGCGTGCGGCGTCCGCTCGGAGATTGCGATCGCGCGCGAGCAGCAGGGCAACACCGCCCGACACGCTTGCCGCAGCGAGCGAGCTGCCGGACAGGAAGTCATAGCGACCATCCGGCACCAGCGTCAGGACTTCGCTGCCCGGCGCAAACAGCACTGAATCCGCGGATGCCCGGGTACCTGCAGCATCGACGCCGATGACACCGGGGATTGCGGTCGGAAAGCCATTGTCTTCGGTGTTACGCGGCGTGGCGCCCACGAACACAATGCCGCGGCGAAGGCCCACCTCGACCAGCCGCGTCAGCAACGGATCGGCGGGACCGGCGAGACTGAGATTGACGATGTCCATGTGTGCTTCGACGGCAGCGGCGAGCGCTTTGGCAAGCGTCAACGTACTGCAAACGGCGCGAGCATCGTCGCCCGCAGCCGGCCAGCAAGCGCGCATCGAGTAGAGCCGCGCGGCCGGGGCGATGCCGACGATACCCAGGCTGTTGTTCTCGACTGCCGCGATCACGCCGGCGACAGCAGTGCCATGACGATCGCGACCGCCTTTGCTGCCGTCGACGAAGTTTTCCTGCTTGACGACGCGACCGGCGAGATCGGGATGAGTCGTGTCGATGCCGGTGTCGATGATCGCCACGCGAACGCCTTCGCCGCGCGACCACAGATGCGCACAGGTGACGTCCATGATGTCGAGGTTTTTCTGCAGCGGCCGATACGGATCGCCCGTCGCCGTACCCGTGTCGTTCGTCAGCGTCGAGAACGACTGATAGGGCTGCGCCGACTCCACGCGCTTGTCCCGACGCAATCGTTCGAGCGCGGCCTCGCGGTTGGCACCGGCGGGGAGTTCGTACACGATGCAGTGAATGCCGAGCAAGCCGATCGGCCAAGCGGTGACTTCACGCAGACCGTACGTGGTCGCGACCGCTTGGGCGCTCGCGCGTGTCGCTGGAGCGAGCGAATACGACGGCGGCGGCTCGTAACCACGCACGGTGGAGCCGGCGCGCGGCATCGATGGAGCCGTGTCGTTGCGCAGAGTGACGACGACGAAGCGAGCGGGATCGGATTGCACCGCCGGCTCGACCGGCGTGCTCGGCGACGTGGCGCAGCCGGCCAGCAACGCGACGCAGCCGAAGATCAGCCACAGACGTTTCATTGTGCCTCGGATGCCACCGCTGGCTCTGCGAACATGACGCGGCCGTCCGCACGCAGCTGCGCGATTGCCTTCTCGACACCAGATTTGTCTGCGGCGCCGGCCGCGAGACCCAGTGTGTAGACGCCGGCCTCGCTCGGCCCCGCGATGATCTGCGCATCGATCGCGCGCAGCACTCGGTTCATGTCGTCGACGGCGACATCGCCGGCAAACACGACGCGAATCACCGGTCCGTGCATCACGGTTGCGGTCGGCGTCGTCAGCACGTTGTAGCGGCCGGCGGTGAGGTCGTCGTGAGTTTGCGCTTGCGTCCACAGTGCGGCCAGCAAGCCCGCGATCGCGATGCCTTGTATGGCGGCAGCGATCGGCAGCCAGCGCGACCAACGGGTCGGCTCGCGGCGTGCGGCAGCGATCGGCGCGACAGTCGCAGGCGCTTCGATCTCCAGCTCCTCGTCGTCCAGGTCGGGAACGGCATCGATGCGCTGCATGAGTTTCTGCAACGAGGTTTGCGGCGCCAGCACGATCGCTTCTTCGGAGCGAATCGCGTTACGCAGCTGACGCTGGAATTCCAACTCGTCCTGGCATTCGCGGCAGTCGCGCAGATGCCCTTCGACGCGTGCAACGTCTTTGGCCGCCGCGCTCTCGTTGGCAATCCAGGGCAGCAGATTCCAGCACTCGCCGTGAGCGCCGAGAGGTCCAGTGTGGTCGCTGTGTGTCATTGCGCTGATTACTTTTTACCGCCGGTCTGATTACCGCCGGCGAGCCGAGGCAGCGAACGGCGCAGCTTCTCGCGTGCGTGGAACATCCTCGTCTTCACCGTGTTGACCGGGCATTGCATGATCGTCGCGATCTCCTCGCAGGAGTGGCCCATCAGGTACGAGAACTCCATCACCATGCGCTGCTCGAGCGGCAACTCTGCGAGTGCCTGCCCAAGCCACTGACGGTTCTCGTCCTCCAGCTGCGCGTCCGGCGCAACTGCCACGTCCTCGACCACGAGCATCGGTCGGGGCGTACCGTGCCGACGCAGCGCTTTCAACGCCCGCCGGTACGTGATGCCGACGATCCAGGTCGAGACCAGCGAATCGCCGCGAAAGTCTCCGGCCTTCAACCACACGGTCCACAAGGTGTCATTGATCACTTCCTCGATCAGGTCGTGACGCGAGGTCATTCTCATGAGGAAACGAGCGAGCCGGCGGTGATAGATCAGGTACAGCTCTTTGAAAGCCGTTCTATCGCCCACCGCGACCTGGCGCAGCAGCTCGAGCTCGCGAGCGTTCGAGGAACTGCCGCCGGACGTACTGAGTGAATGACCGCTGGAAGGCACCGAGTTCATTTGCAGCCGTGGCCGTTGTGATTGAGTACCCGGGGAGGGGGGTCCGGTTCTAGAAGCGCCAGGTCAGAGCCGCCGTCCAGCGGGGGCTGCTGTCGAACAGACGCTTCGCCGTGTCGTCGGTATCGATGTGCAGCAGGTCGACCTGCATGCTCTGGTACGTGAAGGCGACTCCGGCGCTCCAATACCAGTAACCGGTGTCAACCAGGTCGCGCAGATCGTAGTAGCCGGCGCCGGCGTAGACCGACCAGTTCGGATGCAACGGCTGCAGCAGCGAAAACTCGTACGCAAGCGCCTGCTTGTCCGCGACGAGGCCCCAGTAGGTGTGCTTGGACGTATTCGGCGACCAGGAGACGCTGGCGGTCGCGCGCTGCTGATAGCTGACCGAGGCGCTGACCTCGTCATAGTCGTAGCCGGAGTCGTTGTCGTTCAAGTACGCGTAATGGACGTACGAGAGCTGGCTCGACCAGTCGGGGCTCAGTTGCCAGGTGTAGCCGGCTTGCAGATCGAGCTCGAAGGCGCTGTTGGCGCCGTTCTGGAAGTCGACGCTCGAGCCCCACATGCCGGCATTCCAGCCGTTGGACGAGTGGAATTGCACGCCCGCCTGCGCCGCAGGCTGGTCATCCGTCTGCGAGATGCCGCGATAGAGGTAGTCGGTGGTGAACGCGACCGACCCGGTCACGTCCGCGGCTGCAGTCGGCAGTGCGGGCAATAGGCAGCCGAGCAGCGCCACCGCTACGGTGCTCGTTACAGTGCTCCTAGGCGCTAACATCGCCGCATCCGCGCAAGTCTCCCTGCGCGAGTATACGGCGATGTCCGGGACGACGGGGTGACCCTTCGTTCTAGTGTCTTCCGTGCCTTTCGTCAGTCTCGATCACGCCGCGGGCCTCGCCGCCCAGGAATTTCGCGGAGTGAACGTTGGCGTAGGTATTGCCGCTCACGATCGCTTCCACCAGCTCGTCGAACTCGTTGACCCCATTCTGCGACGGCGCGATGCCCTGGCCGTTCGGGCCCACGATGTTCGCCGCCGTGAGTTCGCCCCTCACCGTTGCCGGGGAGGGCGGACACGCGGGCGGTTGCGGGAACGCGGCCGGCGGTACGTTCGTCCCGTTGCCGCACAGGAACACACTCACGCCGCCCAGGGTGTGGCGTTGACCGAAATGGATATGCGCCTGCGTGGGCGCATCCTCCAGGCCCTCATAGGTCAGCTCGTAAGAAATTGTCTGGTTTTCCCGATCGATCGTCGCCTTGAAAGTGCCGTGCGCGCCGGACGAGATCGACGGAACTTCGTTCTCCGGGACCAGCTGGGCGAACGCGCGGATCGTGCGATGACGGTCGCCCGCGGTGACACCGAGGGCGAGCATGGCGAGAGATATCCCCAAAGCGGGCAGCAGGGCTCTGCGAAGCATGACAGACCTCCAAGTCGGTATTGTTCGAAGTTGTGAAGTGCGCAAGGCGTGAGTGCTCGGCTGGAAATCGCCGGTTCTCGCTGCGCACGGCGACCGAAAGAGGTTTCATCGTCCTGTCATGCACGAACTACAGTGCAGGTCCTGCGCTGCAGTTACAATGCGCGCCGGGCTGCACAAGGGCACCGATGACCACCGACCATCCTTCCCTCGACACCCTGCTGGAGCGCAATCGCTCGTGGGCCGAGCTCATGACGAGCTCCGATCCCGATTTCTTCGCCAGGCTGGCGCGGCAGCAGGCCCCGCGTTACCTGTGGATCGGCTGTTCCGACAGCCGCGTGCCGGCCAATCAGATCCTCGGGCTGCTGCCCGGGGAAATCTTCGTCCATCGCAACGTCGCGAACGTGGTCGTGCACAGCGACCTGAACTGCTTGTCGGTCATTCAATTCGCGGTCGACGTACTGAAGATCCGGCACATCATCGTGTGCGGTCACTATGGCTGCGGCGGTGTCGCGGCCGCGATGCGCGACGACAAGCTCGGGTTGATCGACAACTGGCTGCGCCACGTGCAGGACGTGCGCAATCGCAATCGCGACGACTTGGGAAAGTTGCCGGACGGGCCCGCCCGACTGATGCGGTTGTGCGAGCTCAACGTTCTGTCGCAGGCCATCAACGTCGCGGAGACGACGCTGCTGCAGGACGCGTGGTCACGCGGGCAGCCAGTGGCGATTCACAGCCTCATCTACGGACTCGAGAACGGCATCCTGCACCAGCTCGGTCCCTCGCTCGAGGAGCCGAGCGCAGTCGAGCAGCGCAAGCGCGCGCTCGGTTGGTGACTGTCAGCGATACGTGATGAGTTGCCGCCGACCTTCCTGGTCGAGATGCGGCAGGCCGTTGAACATCGACAGCGACATCTTGTCGGCGTTGTAGATCAAGCGCGTGAGCGACGCGTTGTGCACGGCCCAGTTCAGCTCGATGCCGAGGTGATTCGCGAGGCCGAGCACGTGCGCGACGATCGTGCCGATCACGCCGCCCGAGGTACTCACCACCAGCGTCTTGCCGCGGCCCTCGGTGCGCATGATGTTTTCGATCGCCGCGATGATGCGTCCGTGAAAGCTGCGCCACGGCAGCATGCCATCGGCCACGATCTGGGCATCGACCCAGGCGCGCGCAGCGCGCTCGAGGAAAAACTGAAACCGTCGCCGGTCGTGGTGCAAGCCCGGCCAACCCGCTTGCGCGAGCTGCGCCGGCGTCAGCGAGGCGGCGAATGCGCGCAGGATCGATTCGCTTTCATACTCGTCGAAGGCGGGCTCGACGATCAGCGGCGGGGGAGTCGGTGCGAGCGCGGCCGCAACGAGCTGCGCGGTTTCGCGCTGCCGTTCGAGCGTGCCGGTGTAGATGCGGTGGATCGGTTCGCCAAGCGCAGCAAAGTAGCTGCCGAGGATTGCACTCTGCTCGCGGCCGACCGCGGAGAGTTGATCGTAGTTATCGGTGCCGAAAGAAGCCTGGCCGTGCCGGATGAGGTAGATGACGCTCATCCGGCCATGATGCCAGAAGCGACGAAACCGTTAGCGGTTGGCCGCCGTCCGCGCAGTGTCTTTCGTATCAGCCGCGCCGAGGTCTTTCACCTCGACCGTCCAGGACTTCTCCTGAACCTGCGTCACTTCCACGGTGCCGTGCCTGCCCGGCTGCTCGGGCGGCGGCGAAAGCAGCCACAACGCCAGGCCAGCCACAGCGAAAGCTCCTGCTGCACCCACTATCGTCCTTGCGTCAATTGCCATAACCCCTCCCGCTTTGACGCGCGCACTGTGTCCGCCCCCGGTTTGCCGCGCGCTGAATCTTCGAACCTGAGATGCACGATAGACCTTGCGCGATTTGGGACCGTGTTACAGGTCACACTGATCGCGGGGCGAAGTCGTGTATGGGATGTATCGCGACGCAGGTCTCAGCCCACAAAGCGGCTAGTCCAGTGCCCTACGGCGATGAGTTGCAGATTACGACGTTCTGTCACATCGCCCCATGCGCCGCGTCGCAGTTTTCAGAAGATCTCGATCTCGCCGGTCGACGTCGCACGCAGCGTCTGCGTCGACTGCTGGATGTGCTCGCGCGCTTCTTCGGCGCTCGCGCC
>Ga0070675_100000567_pt1 | contig 25438 bp, 23 predicted proteins | sample KBSM43metaG_FD_65343 | JGI IMG/M metagenome (GOLD analysis project Ga0070675, IMG submission 65343) | Miscanthus rhizosphere microbial communities from Kellogg Biological Station, Michigan, USA - KBS M4-3 metaG | ecosystem: Host-associated > Plants > Roots > Rhizosphere > Soil ... | reverse complement strand
CCGATCGCCAGCATCTGCTGCTCGCCGCCGCTGAGCGTTCCACCGGCCTGCTTTCGGCGCTCTTTCAATCGGGGAAACAACGTGAAGACACGGTCGAGAGACAAGGCGTTCTGAGCCCTGTCCTTCCGCAAATAGGCACCCATCTCGAGATTCTCAAGCACGGTCAGGTTCGCAAATATTGCGCGGCCTTCGGGAACCATGGAAATGCCGAGAGCGGTAATCTCGTGAGTGGGTGTTCCATTCAATGTTCTGCCTTCGAAAATCACTGCTCCGGCCGACGGAGTCACGAGCCCCGTAATGCTTCTCAATGTTGTGGACTTCCCTGCACCATTCGCTCCGATGAGGGTAACGATCTCGCCTTTGTCGATTCGCAGATCTATCGACTTCAACGCTTCAATCGCGCCGTACCCACTCGAAAGTCCCTTCAGCTCCAGCATCATTATCGTCAGGCTCCGCCGAGGTAGGCTTCGATCACCCTGGGGTCATCCTGAATCTCCCGGGGTGTGCCGATCGCAATCGTCTCTCCGTAGTCGATCACCTGGATCTTCTCGCAGATTCCCATGACGACCTTCATGTTGTGCTCAACCAGCAGAACAGTCAGCCCGAATCGGTCCCGCAGAGAGCGAATGAGATGCATCAATTCGACCGACTCGTTCGGGTTCATTCCGGCAGCAGGTTCATCCAGAAGCAATACCTTCGGGTGAGTTGCCAATGCTCTCGCAATCTCCAGACGACGCTGTGCTCCGTACGGGAGATTGGATGCGAGTTCGCCGGCCCTGCCGTCAAGATTGAAGATCTTCAACAGACTCATCGCATCCTGTTCGATCTCGCGTTCTTCCTGGGCCAACGCATGGGTTCGCAGGACTGCGGCCAGCAGGCCCTGTCTTCTTCGCATGTGGCGTGCGAGCTTCACGTTCTGCAGAACCGTCATGCTCTTGAACAGGCGAATGTTCTGAAACGTCCGTGACATTCCGAGCGTTGCGATGCTGTTGGGTTTTTTCCTGTGAATGCTTTTTCCGTCGAGCTCGATGGACCCTTCATCAGGTGTATACACGCCGGTGATCAAATTGAAAACCGTTGTCTTCCCGGCGCCGTTCGGACCGATCAGCCCATAAAGGCTGCCTGGCGCGAGCGACATGTTGAGATCGCGGACGGCGACCAAACCTCCAAATCGCTTCGTACAGCTCTTGATGTCGAGAATTCCCATCACGACTTCGCGGCTACCGTTCTCCGCTTCAGGCGAAGCAGCTCCCAGACACCCATCAGCCCCTGTGGACGATAGAGCATCACCAGCACGAGCAGGATAGAGAAGCCCACCAGTCGAAACTCGCTCAGACTGCGGAAGAGTTCAAGGACGAGAGTAATCAGGATCGCCCCCAGAATGGACCCCTCAATGCTGCCAAGTCCACCGACGACAATCATGATGATCAGATAGAAGGACGTAATAAAGGTGAAGGAATTGGGATTCAGGTATGCCGTGTAGTGACCGAACAGGCTTCCTGCGATTCCCGCAAACATCGAACTGATCACGAACGAAAGAACCTTGAAACGGGTCGTATCCACACCCATCGCTTCCGCGGCAATTTCGTCATCGCGAATCGAAATGAAAGCCCGGCCATAGCTGGAATTGACCACGTTGCGGATCACCGATACCGTGATCAGAACAAAGAGAAACACCCAGAAGAAAAAGAAATCGCTCAGCGCAGGAATGCTCGAGAAGCCTCGGGCACCCCCGACAGCATCCACGTTGAGAATGACCACACGAATGATTTCGCCGAATCCCAGCGTCACAATCGCCAGATAGTCACCCCGCAGGCGAAGGGAAGGAATTCCTACCGCCAGCCCCGCAATACCGGCAGCGATCGCCGCAGCAAGTATTCCCAGAAGAAGGAGGACAGCGTCCTGCCCGATTCGAGGTAGAAACTCAACCATGCCGCGAATCGACGATTCCCCATAAGTCACAAGCGAAGCAGATGTATATGCGCCCACCGCATAGAAGCCGGCGTGGCCGATTGAGAACTGGCCGGTAATACCGTTGATAAGATTCAAGCTGACGGCGAGGATGATGTAAATGCCGGCGAGAATCACGATCTTGTAGTAATAAGGCCCGATCCAATTCCCCAGCTGCATCTGAAGGCCGACCAGCAGGAGTACCGCAACCAACCAGAAGACGGCTCTCTTCATACCTTCTCCACCGTCCCTTTGCCCATGATGCCCCCGGGCTTGAACAACAGGATAAGGACCAGCACGATGAAAGCAATCGCATCACGATACGTCGATGATCCGTAGCCCACAGCCATGACTTCGGCAAACCCGAGAATCAGCCCACCCACCATGGCACCCGTGATATTGCCGATACCCCCGAGGACTGCAGCGACAAAGGCCTTCAGCCCCGGCATGACTCCCATCAGGGGATCGATCTTCGGATACAACAGGGAAACGAGAATCCCTCCAGCTGCCGCGAGCGCCGAACCCACACCGAATGTAAACGCGATGATCCTGTCTGTGTTGATGCCCATCAGCTTTGCCGCATCGATGTTGTAGGAAACCGCGCGCATCGCCTTCCCCGTCTTCGTGTAATTGACGAGAAGATTGAGCAGCACCATGAGAATGATGGAAACGAGCAGAACGATCAGCTTCTGCGTATCGAGGTTCAATGCCCCGACGTTGAGTGATGCGGAAGGAATGATCTCCGGAAAGAACTTGGGATCGGCTCCGAAGGCCAGTTGGCCGCCATTCTCGAGAAAAAGCGACACGCCAATCGCAATAATCAGGAGAGCCAGTCGCGAATCCTGACGAACGGGGTGGATCCCCGCAAGTTCCACGATCACTCCCACTGCGATGCCGATCAGAGCGCCAACGAGAATTCCGACCGCAGAGTGCGTGAATAAGTCTCCAAAGACCGCCCCGAGGATGCCCAGCCAGAACGCTAACGTGAATCGAGTCTGCGTGCGGCCGGGTCGATAAGCGAACCGCTCGATGAGAATACCGAGTCCGGCTGAAAGAGCCATCGCCGCCATCATCACAAGGATCGCCGCAAAGACGGAAGTTCCCAATCGCTCCTGCACTACCCGGTTATTGGCGATGTAGTACCCCATGAACGCGCCAAACATGTACACGTCGCTGTGCGCGAAGTTAATGAGGCCAAGGACGCCATAGACCATCGTGTAACCGAGAGCGATCAGGGCATACGCGCTCCCCTGAGAGATTCCGTTGATCAATTGCTGGAGAAATGTGATCACCCTTGCACTACCGCCTCAGTCCTTGGCCACCCAACACGGGATTTCCGCCGGACCGTCTGTAGTCTGCCACAGGCGACGTCGGAAACATTCGCCCCTCTTGAAGTTTTCCGCATCGTCCGCGGACGCGCTTCATCCCCCGAGAGTTCCCTATTGCAAGGTTGCCTGATGTCGGAAAATGAAAATGCCCCTGCCTTCTCGATTGTGAAGGCAAGGGCACCCCCTGAGAACGCTTCATCTGCAAACCCGCTTAGCGCGGCGCCAGATCACGATTCCGGGCTGATGGTCTCCCGGAGGACAAACTTGCCGCCCTTTATTTCGAGCACAACGGCGGGCTTGTTCGCATTGCGCTCCGCATCCAGGGTGATCTTTCCGGTGACTCCGGCATGGTCTTTGGTCCGGGCTATTTCGTCGCGAATCTTTTTGCCGTCGGTTGAACCGGCTCGTTTGATTGCTTCGAAGAGGACCATTGCCGAGTCGTAGCCCAGGCCTCCGAGCGCATCCGGGACGGTGTTGTTGAACCGGGCCTTGTACGCCGTAAGGAACTTCTGAGCTTCCGGACTCGGATCGTCCACGGAATAGTGGTTCGTAAAGAACGCCCCATCGAGAGCCGCTCCACCGATCTCGGCCAGCTTCGGCGAATCCCAGCCGTCACCACCAAGCAATGGCGCGGTGATTCCCTGCTTTTTGGCCTGCCGCGCGATAAGCCCGACCGCTGTGTAATAGCCGGGAACGAATATCGCCTGCGGTCCTTTCGCTTTTATCGATGTCAGCTGTGCATTGAAGTCCGTGTCCCCGGCGCTGTAGCTCTCGTCACCCACAATCGTGCCTCCCATCTTCTTGAAGTTCTCGATGAAGGCATTGGCAAGACCGACGGAATAGTCGCTCTTGATGTCTCGAAGTATCGCGATCTTAGTCAGCTTCAGCGTATTGGTTGCGAACTTCGCCATCACGTAACCCTGGAAGGGGTCCAGGAAGCAGACGCGAAAAACATAGTCCCCTTTCCGGGTGACTTCGACATTCGTGGAAGACGGGCTGATCATCGGAACGCTGTACTGTTGTGCGACCGGAGCTGCCGCGAGACTTCTGGACGACGCCACTTCACCAAGGACAGCGACCACTTTATCCTTCGTGATCAGTTTCGTGACGACGATCTGTGCTTCCTCGGCCTTCCCCTGATCGTCTTCGACGATCACGCGAACCTTCTTTCCCAGCAGGCCGCCGGCGGCGTTGATTTCGTCAATCGCGATATCAATACCTTTCTTCGTCGAATCGCCGAATGTCGCATCCTCTCCCGTCAACGAACCATACTCACCAATCAGAATCTCCTCGGCCGCTGACGCATCGCCATTACTCGTACTGCCGCCGGCGCCGTTGCAGGAGGCGAGGAGCAGCACACACATACTCAGGAAAACCAATCGGATTATCTCTTTCATGAGCCGAGACTGTAACAGCGAGGCCCCGTCAGTTCAAGCAGGCAGCAGTATGATGGAGGCCCCGGATGGAACTCCCCTGATGATCGTTCCTGCCGGAAGAGTCAAAGGCGTGCGCAGCAGGAACGCGTGTTTGTATTCATTCTTGTATTCATACAGCCAGACCAGGGGCTCAATGCTGCCATCGGGCAGTTTCGCCAGAATTTTCATCGAAGCACCCGCCGGAACCTTCTCGGGGATCAAACCGGCAAGCTTGAAGGAAGTGCGCAGCGTGTGCTCGCCACTAACGACGATCTGGTTCCTCTTCGCTGGAGTACTCGCGGGTTTGGTCAACTTTGGTTTTTGGGGTAAATCCTTTGGATCATTCCCTTCGGGGACTCCGCCTTCGACCCAGGCTGTAATCAGCTCGATCTGCTCCTGCGTCAGCCCCTGATCGTTGCGAAACTCGCCAAACCCCTTCACAGCGCCCCAGGGAGGCATTTTCCTGGTGAGGACCTCGTCTTTGATTGCCACCGCCCATGGCCTTACTTCCGCGTAGGTCACCATCGAAAATGCCGTTCCCTTCTCGTTATGACAGGATGCACAGCGATCGAGGACGATTCGAGAGATCTCCCGATTCCAGGTGATCGACGTTGTTACAACGTCGTGGGGAGAGGCAGGAGCAATAACCCCGGCCAGAAGGACCCCAGCTAGAGCAATTTGGCGCATTTGTGTATGAGTATAGGCGATTCCCAGGTTTGACACCCTGCGAATAGAGAGCTATAAGGAACCTCATGCGCAGATATGCCTTCCTCGCTCTCTTGCTTGCCACCGCTGTTCTTGCGCAGACGCCAGCGCCTACCGCTCCCGATCCGTCGGCCCAGCTCGTCTGGGTTTGCCCAATGGACAAGGACATCCGCTCTCTGGGCCCGGGAAACTGCCCGCGTTGCGGGATGAAACTGTCGACGGACGTACCGGATCCCGCGGAATATCACATGAACCTGACGGTGACCCCGAGAGCTCCCGAGGTGAAAAAGCCGGTCCGTCTCGTATTCGACATTCACGACCCCTGGAAGAACAACAAGGTCACGAAATTTACAGTTATCCACGAGAAACTGTTTCACGCCTTCATTATTAGTGAGGACCTGGAGTTCTTCGTTCACGACCACCCGGTGTGGAAAGACAACTCTTTCCAGTACGAGACGAGCTTTCCCAAACCAGGGATGTATCGCATTCTTGGAGACTTCTTTCCTGAAGCAGCGACGCCGCAGCTGATCGCCAAGACCGTGATCGTACCGGGTGAACCTCCCGCTCCCGTGGTCCTGAAAAAGGACTATTCGGCCAAGGACGGAGAGAATCTAAAGGTCGAACTCACAACGGTGCCCCCAGATCCGATCGCCGGGCAGAACGCCCAGTTGCGATTCCAGCTATCCACCAGTGAAGGACTCGAGAAGTACCTCGGCGCGTGGGGCCACATGCTGGCTGCAAGCGACGATCTGATCGACATGGCGCACACGCATCCGTTCATCGCCGACGGAAGCACGCAGATCCAGTTCAACCTCACGTTTCCACGGCCGCGGCCCTACCGCGTGTGGGTACAGTTTCAACGCAATGGCGTCGTCAACACCGTTCACTTTGACGTTCCCGTCAAGGAACTGGGACTCTAGCGGCAGCTGGGCCCACAATGCTGAGAAACCGCCGGCCTGGGGACAATCTATGGACAGCGGTTCTCCTTGCGGTTGCACTGTTTCCTGCAGGCCTTCTGGCCCACGATATCCCGAATGACGTCACAGTCCACGCTTTCCTCAAGCCCCAGGACGACCGGCTCCATCTCATAGTCCGCGTACCGCTAAAAGCTCTGCGCGACATCGAGTTTCCGAAAAAGGGCACAACCTTCCTCGACATACCCAATGCGGACGGAGCTCTCAGGGAAGCGGCGATGTTGTGGGTGCCAAGCAGTATGGAACTGTACGAGGATGATCGTCGTCTCGAGAATCCTGTCCTTACTGCCGCCCGGATTTCGCTCCCCTCAGACCGTTCTTTCCAGTCTTACGACGCTGCTGCGGCTCGCCTGCGCGATCCGCCGCTTCCCGCCGAGACCGAACTTCCGTGGGACCAGGGCCTGCTTGATGCCTCTTTTGAATATCCGATCCGGTCGGCCGCAGCAGAATTCTCAATCCGGCCTCTGTTCGGACGCCTCGGGCTGCGCGTGCTGACGAATCTGCGCTTCCTGACCGCCAACGGGGTCGTGCGGCCCTACGAGTTGATTGGCGATCCCGGGCTGATCAGGCTGGATCCCCGATGGCATCACGCTGCGCTGCGCTTCTCTCAGCTGGGCGTACTCCATGTCCTCGATGGTGCCGATCACCTGCTCTTCCTGCTGTGCCTGGTGATCCCATTCCGCAAGTTCAGACCGCTTGTGCTGGTCGTTACGTCGTTTACCGTCGCCCATTCGGTGGCGCTTGTGGCTTCGGCCTACGGCTTCACGCCAGGCAGTCTATGGTTTCCGCCGCTAGTGGAAGCATTGATTGCGATCTCGATCGTCTATATGGCGATCGAAAATATCATGGGGGCTAACCTGCAGCGGCGCTGGCTTGTGGCATTTGGATTTGGACTGGTCCACGGCTTCGGGTTCTCCTTCGTGCTCCACGAAACTTTCCAGTTCGCAGGATCGCATCTGCTCACTTCATTGCTTTGCTTCAATCTTGGAGCGGAAGTGGGACAGATTCTCGTGATTGCCCTTCTGGTTCCCGCGCTGACGCTCTTGTTTCAATTTACCCCTGAAAGAATGGGCACCATCATCATCTCCGCCTTCGTCGCACACACCGGCTGGCACTGGACGTTGGACCGCATCAACCTCCTGAGGCAGTTCCGCTTTGAGATGCCGGCATTGGATGCAGCGTTTCTCGCAAGCGTGGTGCGCTGGCTGATCGTCATTGTCGCCTTCGGGGCTATTGGCTGGCTGGCGGCGATAATCCAGAAGCGCCTGCAACAGTCGCACCGAAACCTGAAGTCTTGACTCCTGCGGAGCCGATTGGCGCAGAAGATATTCGGCAAGTTCAATTCGACGCCAATACATTCAACTAGACGTGCGGAGTATGAATGATGAGGGAGAGCTGTTAAGTAGTGCTAAGACTCAGGCCGGACGCGGTTTTCACGAGATTTTCATGTTTTGGGGTGTGTTTCGTCATCGACCCCTCTCCCACCGGGAGAGGGTGTCGCGAAGCGACGGGTGAGAGATCTTCAGGCCTGCAAATCCCTCATCCGGCCCCCCCTTCTCTTGATGTCCCACCTTCTCCTGGTGGGAGAAGGTCCGTGACCAGCGTTCCAGCACAACTTGGACAGGTGTGCAATTTAGGAGGGGCTGTTAGCCGCGCAACTACTTCCTGACGTACTTCTTCAGCGAGCGCGATCCCACTTCAGCACCGTAGATACTGCCTGCGGCATCGACAGCAACACCTTCCGCGGCGCTGGTGCTGGGCGCGTTCTCAACTGGATCGGGGATGAACGCCGTGACAACACCGTCACTGATTCGTCCGATGCGGATTCCCCGCTTCCAGGTCGTTCGAGTTCGAGCTACGGACCCGGATTCGGAATCCGCCGAGTAGATGTTTTCCTGCTTGTCGATGAAGAGGCCGCTCGGCCTGCTGAACTGTAACCACTCTTCAAGGACGGTTCCTTCCTGGTCCATGATCACAATCCGGTTGTTACTGCGGTCACCGACAAAGAGACGGCCGCGAGAATCCATCACCAGCGCGTGAGGTTGATCAAACTCGCCACGCCCCGCGCCCTTCTTGCCGATTTCCTTGATGAATTTTCCGCTCTTGTCGAACTTGATCAGGCGGGAATTGGCACCGCCATGCCCTTCGGCGACGAAGATATCTCCGTTTGGCGCCACCAGGACGTCGTTGGGCTGATAGAAGGAGGAAGGATCCGCCTCTGCTCCCGGCTGGTTGCCACCGGGCTTGCCCAAAGTCATCAGGAGCTTTCCGTCCGGGCTGAACTTGAAGACCTGATGCCCGATGACTTTTGCCGGGGCGGCGGCAGGCGTTGTCGCTGCGGCTGCACCACGCGCGGCGCTCGGGAGGTTGTCTCGCCCGTCAGTGACCCAGATGTTCCCTTCCCTGTCCACGTGAATCCCATGGGGAAATATCATGAGTCCTGCGCCGAAACTTTTTATCAGCTTGCCGGACTCATCGAACTTCAACACGACATCGACGTTGGGTGAATTGACGCAGGTATTGGCGCCGCAGCGTTCCGCGACCCAGATAGACTTACCGTCAAGATCCGGATCGACTGCGCTGGTTGAGCCCCACGTGCGGCCCTCCGGAAGCTTCGCCCAGTTTTCGACCAACTGATATGGGTTGGGTCCGGAATTTACCGGCGTGACTGCGGTTTGAGTTAAGGCAAGAGTTGGAACGCAAATGACGAAAGCAAGAATCAGCGATGAGCGTTTCAGTTGCACGGCGACGCCTCTCTATTTCGACGCGGGCCAGGTTGTTCCCAGGTCCCCTCTTGTTACGTTTGCCAAACCCTTATAAACGAACTTCTGAATGCGTTTTCCTTCGTAAGTTTCGGTCGTGTAGAGATTGCCTTTGGAATCCGACGCAATGCTGTGAACTGCGAAGAATTGCCCGGGCTGCCGGCCACCATCGCCGAAGCTATAAAGAATCTCCAGGGTCTCGCGCAGGATGACGTAAATCTTTTCATTCTTTCCGTCAGCGAGGAATAGATACTTCTGCTCGGGATCCTTCGAAAAAACAATGTCCCACACCGAACCGTCACCCAGGGTGCGCTTGGCAACGATCTGCTCTTTTACGAACTTACCTTCCGGAGTGAATACCTGAATTCGATCATTGGGCCGGTCACAAACATAGAGGAACCGGTCATTGGAGAGTTCTGCGCAGTGAACAGGACTGCGGAATTGCTGGGCCGGTGGCGCGTCAGGATTGTAGGCACCGAGACTGGTGTCGTCCGGTTTATTGCCGTAGGCGCCCCAGTGTCTTTTGTAAGCTCCAGTATCCGCGTCGAAAACAATCACTCGCTTGTTCCCATAACCGTCAGCGACATAAACCTCATTGGAAACCTTGTCGATGAATAGCTTTGCCGCGCCTTTGAGGTTAGCCGTGTCATTGCTCCCCTGGCTCATGCGCGACTTCCCAATCTGCATGAGGAACTTGCCCTGCTTTGTGAACTTGAGGATTTGATTGTCGACGGTCGTGCCATTCCCGCCGATCCACACGTTTTCCTTGTAGTCCACCGTGATGCCATGGTTGGACTGCGGCCATTCGTATCCCTGGCCAGGGCCACCCCAGCTGTTAACGAGGTTGCCAGCCGGATCGAACTCCAGTACGGGTGGTGCGGGCTTGCAGCAGGAAGCCGTCGGAGAATCGCCTGCCGCTGCGGTTTCATTGGCCAGAAGCGTATCGGGACGATGAATCATCCAGACGTGATCCTGCGCATCGACAGACACGCCAATGGAAGAACCGATCGCCCAGTTGTTAGGCAACGCCTTTGGCCATAACGGATCCACCTCGAATCGTGGCGCCTGCACTGTCGCTCTCGACTGCGCCTCAGCCACGCGCTCGAGATAGGACTGGCTGAGAACCAGCGCCAACAGAACAACAATAAAAGTCGCAGCAATGTACAGATTGCGCTTCATCCCATCACCTCGTGACATTACTCAATCCCTTATTCGTAAGCTTCTGGACGCGCTTTCCCTCATAAGTCTCACCGGTGTACACATTGCCTTTGGAGTCGACGGCAACGTTGCCCACACCAAAGAACTGACCGGGCTGGCGCCCGCCGCTCCCGAACTTTGTTACCACTTCCAGGGAGTCCCGATTCACGATGAGTATGGTCTTGTCGTGGCCGTCGGCAACGTACATGAAGCGTTGTTGTGCGTCTTTTGAGAAGGCAATGTCCCATACGGCTCCGTCGCCGCGCGTTGCTTTGGAAATCACCGCTTCCTTCACGAACTTGCCATCTTTTTGGAAGACCTGGATACGGTTGCTTTCACGATCACAGACGTAAACGGATCCATCCCGGGCAATCCTCACACAGCTCACACCCCTGAACTGCTTTGCGGCAGGTGCAGCCGGATCATAGGGAGTGGGATCCGCGCTTTCAGGTTTGCTTCCATATGCACCCCAGTGACGCTTGTACGCGCCGCTCTCGGCATCGAACACAACGACGCGATGGTTGCCGCGATCCGCGACATACAATTCGTTGGCTGCCGCATCCAATTCGATCCCCGCCGGCAGATTAAGCGTCGTGCGGCTTTCCGGTCCTTCAACCTTTCCGGGCATACCGATTTGCAGCAGGAATTTCCCGTCGCCGGAAAATTTCAGAACCTGTGCATCGCGTTGCCCCTGCGCTGCAGCGCCTCGACCCCGCGCTATTGCCGCTGCAGCCGCGCCCCGCGCTCCAGTCGCACGCGGCGCCTGATCTCCTTCCGGAGCCGGACCCGCAGGACCTTCCACGGTGCCAGCAGCCGTTCCACCGATCCAAACATTGTTCCTGGCATCGATGGTGATGCCTTGCGGAAGCCGAGGCCACGAATAACCCGAGCCTGCGCCACCAAACGACGCGAGCAGGTTCCCGGCGGCGTCGAATTTCAATACGGGAGGCGCCGGCACACAGCATGCTTCCGCTGTCGGAGGAGTCGTCGCCGCGCCCATTTCCGTCCGGGAGTTCAAAGTCGGCGCGCCCTGGTGCACGATCCATACGTTGTCCTGTGCATCGACAGCGACACCCGTTACGGATCCGAGAAGCCAGTGGTTGGGCAACGGCTTTGGCCAGAAGGGATCGACTTCAAAGTTGGGGGCCTGGACTGCTCCACGTGATTGCGCCGTAACGGTGACGATGGCGCCTCGCGCCACGAAAAAGCCAAGCACTAGAAGTATCCATGCTGATAAGTGAGCTGCTCTTCGATTCATAAGTTGATCCTGGAAAAATCCACGGGGGCTATCGCGTTCCCGGCGGCAAGGCGTAAGCAATGTATTGTCCGCCGGCGCCTCCCGTGCCCTGTACCGCGACAATGATGTACTGCCGGCCGTCGGCCATGTATGTCATCGGGGAGCCGACCTGCTGAGACGGCATCAGGACAGCGCCGACTTCCTTACCAGTCTGTTTGTCATAGGCACGGAGCATCGCGCCGCGAGGACGATCCGGTGGAGCGGTCACCTGAGGGTCTCCCACAACAACTACCGTTTTCGTGACCATGAGCCCGACACTGCCCGGTTGTCCGGTCTTCTCTGGATAGTCCACATTCAGCCGCTGCAAAGCCGTGCGTACCGAATCGGGCGTGTCGCCGTGAGGAACCTTGAATTTCGTGTTGCCCGTGTTGAGGTCGATTGCCGTAAGGACTCCATACGGCGGCTTGGCAATCGGCAGACCTTCGAGACCCGTGGTCAGTGAGCCGCGCCCGCCTGCCGCTGCCGCGAGAGCCGCCGCCACAGCTGCAGTGGTGGCAGCACCGCGCTCTCCAGTCCCGCGAGCAGCCGTGCCTTCGGCGGTTGCAGTCCCCCGCGCCGTCGTGTCGGCGGTAGCCGCGGGCGCCGTGGCGGCAGTGGTCGCTCCCCGCCCTCGGGTTGCGCCGCGTCCGGGGCTGACAGCCTCAGTATCCCAGATCGGGCCTCTGCCTTCTCTCTGTGTCTCGGGTTTCACCGTCTGCGCGTAGGCTTCGCTGATGCTGGAAACCGTCACCGCAGAGTTATGCGCCTGCCCGTAGAAGATTCCGGTCTCAGGGTCGAACGACGCCCCAGGCCAGTTGATGCCGCCGACCAGGTTGCCGACATTAATGGCGCCGAGAATCTGACCATTGGGAAGTTGGGGGGCGATGTAGGGCGTGGACTGCCAGAGATAGCGTTTCAGATTCTCGAGCGCCTGCGTCCGTAACGCAGGAGTGAAATCAATCACGTCTTCCGGTGCCAGAAATGCTCGGGCATATGGAGCCGGCTTCGTCGGAATCGGCTGCGTGGGCGAAGTCTTCTCACCAGGCACGTTCGTCTGCGGCACCTGACGCTCGGGAATCGGCCAGATCGGCTCTCCTGTGATGCGATCAAACACATACAGGTAGCTCTGCTTGGTGGGCTGTGCCACGAGTTTGCGCGGCCGTCCGTCAATCGTCGCATCGATCAGCAAGGGAGCCGATGAAATGTCGTGGTCCCAAACGGGATGATGCACGAGCTGGAAATGCCACTTGCGAACGCCGGTCTTCAGATCGACTGCAACCAGGCTCTCCGCGAAAAGATTGTTGCCGAGCCTGTTTCCGCCATACTCATCGAGTGTTGGAGTTTCGACAGGGAGATATACCAATCCTGCTTCGGGATCGGCCGTGATCTGCGTCCACACTCCCATGTTGCCGGACCATTCCCACGAGCCGTTTTCCCAGGTATCGTTGCCAAACTCGCCGGGGTAGGGCATGGTGTTGAACCGCCAGATCTGCTTGCCGGTGCGGACATCGAAAGCGCGAACGAGACCCTTCGTGTTCATGCTGGTGCGATAGTTGAACGCGAGGCCTTCCTCCATTGACGACCCGACGATGACGGTGTCGTTAACGATCGTCGGAGTCGAATGCAGCCCGATCTCACCGCGCTCCAGATCGATCTGTTTGTCTTTGCCGACAACGACGCCTTCCTTCAGGTCGACTATTCCCTCTTTTCCAAAAGAAGGAATCGGCTTACCTGTCTTGGCGTCAAGCGCAACGAGGCGATACCCGATCGTCACATAGAGGATGCGCTCATCGCCACGCCCGTCGGTCCAGTACGACACTCCGCGGCCCGACAACTTTCGTGGGGATGCGGCAGCGCGAGCGCCTTCGTCCATGCTATAGACCCACTTCTGCTCACCCGTTTTGGCGTCCAGCGCAACGACTGCACGACGTGTGCCCCCCGTGGCGTAAAGTATGCCCTTGATCATGATCGGAGTGCCTTCGAGCTTCGCCTCCGGAGTTGGACTCAGACCGTCCGTCTTGAAAGTCCATGCCACCTGCAGCTTGCTGAAGTTCGAGGCATTGATCTGATCGAGAGGCGAATACTTGCTCCCACGCAAGTCGGCCGTATACATCGGCCATTCGCCGTTGCGCGTGCTCGGGAAGGCACTTGCCTGGCCCCGCATTTTTTCGACGGGGACGATCCAGAAGAACCCTGCTACTAACGCAACAACCAGAATAGTTCGAGCGACCTTTCCAATCATGGGCGTCTCCTTAGCACTCCTGTACAAAAGAGGAAGGCCGGCATTGCTGGCAGGGGGGAGTCACAACTACCCGGTAATTACCGCCCTTCCTGTCAAAGAGCATCAGCATATTCAGCTTGGCGGTGAGAGAAGAAATTTGAAACTGGAAGATCCGACAACTCAAAACCGAGATTGCAAAATCTCAAATTGGACCGGGCAACCCCAAGATCAGCCCGTCCAATCTAAGTTTTTGGAATCTCGGTTTTGAGTTGTCGGATCTTCCAGTTTCAAATTCTCTCCTCCCGCTTCAGATATGTTCGTGCCCTACCAAAGATCGAAAACCACTGCTGCTAATCCTTGCTGTTGGGAGCAACGGTTACCTTCACATGAACGTTGGTCCAACAGCACTGAAAGCCTCCGCCACCCTCTCCGGTTGAGTCGTTGGATTGACCGCGCAGGACATACTCGCCCGGCGCTGAGAACTTTGCCGTTGTTGACGCCTTCCCGTCAGCGCCCGCGGTTGCTCTTGCGCTATCAAACGTGACTTCCCCCGGACCTCTGAACTTCGTCCAGGACACTGCGCCACCGCTGCCACGAGCACCGCGAGCTGGCCGGTCGTCGCTGACCCATACGGATAACTCAAGGGGTTCCTGAACTCCGGTTGTCAGGGTGCGCGCAAATCCGTGAGGCGGACCGGTGAAGGAAGGTCCATTCGGGTCGAACCTGATGACAGGTGGTGTGTTTCCGTTTGCCGCGTCCTTAAGGGGATCAACGACCCACAGCGGATTCAGACTCAGCGGAATGGATGTGGTTTGCCCGTTTGCGACGAGGGTCCATGTGAGCTTCTTGTTTCCGAAGTCCTTGGGAACAACCACGCGAAACACACCCCATTGCCGGCGGGCGAGAAAGTATGTGGGTTGGCCTTGATCGGGACCACCGGGCTCAATGCGATTGTTCGGACCAATCGGGATATCGAGGACCTCCTTCGAATTGCGATTGAAGTAGCCCATCAGCAGGCTATAGGTGCCGTCAGGGTTTGGATACCAGCCTTCAAACGCTCCCGTCACGCTTTGTCCGGACTCTCGTACAGGCTCGACACTGACACTGATTGGCGCCTGTGCGGCGATAGCGACGAACCAGCCCGCAGTTACCGCGATTGCAATCGAACTTAGCGTCACCCATCGATAAGTCCGCATTGCTTACCTGCTGAGGTTCGCCGCAGTCTGCTTCCTCTTGGCGACCTCGGTGGCGAACTCCTCGTCTGTCATGTAAGTGACGTTGATCCACGCGTGCCCCATTTCATCCACGGTCCGGTCGCCATAGCCAACCCATTGGTTGGGGTCGGGATTGTTTTTGTTATCCCTGGTGTTGTCATACCAGGCGGTGACCCGAAGAATCGTCCCCTTTGGAAGGAGAGGAGCTGCATCGTCTGCGTAAATGTAGTTGGTCATCCAGCTGAACTCGAAGCGATCGACCTTGCTGAGCAGCGTTGTCGTCCCATCAGGCAGGACTGCCTCCAGCGCCATCGCCTTGCCCCTCAGATGCATATGTGGCTGAAAGTTTTCGACCCGGCCCGCCCGCGTCATGGTCGTTGTGCTCTGTGTAACAAATTTTGCGTTAGGCGGAATGTCGATATTGCGACTCCCTCCGGCAACTGCATTGAACAGTCCGAGCCTTTGACGGAACTTGGGTTCCTGACCCTTGGGATAGAAATAGATACCCAGCTCAACCTGGTCGGTAATCGCCTCACCGACTGAGTGGTAATGCACTTCGAAAACGAATCTCGCGCCAGGGAGCATGAGCTTGCCGGAATTCGGCCGCATGATCTCGCCCTGCTTTCCTACAGCCCATTCCATGAAAAGGCCGTCTGTTGTTGCCACGCCGGCAGCCGCGCCGCCGCCATCGTCGGCCGGATTTGCAGGAGTACCAGACTCCTGCTGCAAAAGCCGCGCGAGAGCGTGATGGGTCACCTTGCGACCCTTTACTGTCGAAGGACGTATTTCGATTGCGCGCACCCAGCGAGATTCGGCGAGACCGGTCTCGACGGAGGGTTTGTACCAGGAATCCACCGCCACGGCAGGAACGGTATACAGCGGCGTTTTCACAATCAGGTCCGGTGGTCCGCCGAACAGCTGCGCGAAATTCCAGACAGAATCATCAGGCCACACTTTGGGCTTCGGCATATCGCGCGCATCGCCCTGCGGCGCGCCTCCATCGACCCAGCGCACGATCGTGTCGATCTCCTTATCGCTAAGAGAACGATCATTAGCGAAATGCTGGATGCCGACTGTCTTGTCGATGTGCCAGGGTGGCATGTTGCGGCTGATCACCCGCTCCCTTATGGATCGGGCCCAGGGTCTCGACTGCTCGAAGGTCACGAGCGACATCGGGGCGATCGAATCGGGACGGTGGCACGCCTGGCATTTTTCCTGAAAGACTGGAGCCACATCCTTAGAGAATGTCGGCGTAGCCGGTGCCTGTGAGGTCGTGACTCCTGCGAACAGCGCGGTTACAGCGATTGCGAACGCAGCGAATCCCAGACAATTTGCGAACCGAAGATTGATTCTTGCCATTTGGTGCTCCTTAGTAATGACCGCCATTCCAACAGGCGCACTTTCAGTCCGGTCGTATGGGTAAAACGATGGTGTTAAGGCGGACAATACTCATTCGACGGTCAAAATGCCAATATTTTTGACTAGAATGTTTCATATATCGTCAGGGTCCCCTGTTTTGCGAATTGCCTGCCGCAGCACGCGCAGAAAGGTTCCCAAAACGGGCGGCTGCGAGTCGCGACGGTAGGCCACAGCCTGCTCGACTCTAACGGAGCTCTGCAGGGGGCGAAACGCGACGTCCGGCCAGAGTCTTCGCACGCTGGGCGTGCAGAAAGCGATACCGAGATCCGCGCTGACCAGCGTAAGACTGGCGACGACACTGTCTGTCTCGTGTGCCGCATTGAGGTTCACACCTGCGTTGCGGCACATGCCCGTTATGGCGTCATGCAAGCCAGGCGCGACACGACGCGGAAAGAGAATCACCTTCTGAGTTTCCAGCAGCTTTAACGGTACAGTCCCGCTACGCGTTAACGGATGCCCCTTGGGCATCGCGATCCAAAGGGGTTCGCTCTTCACGAGTTCGATCGCGAGGGACGGTTCCTGCACCGGAAGGTTCAGGAACCCAACCTGGATATGGCCCTCCCGCAAGGCTTCGATCTGCATCCCGGTAGTCATGTATTGCAACTCGATACGAACACCGGGGTATCGTTTGGCGACCGCCTTCAGAGTCTGGACCAGAATCTCGTTCACGCCGCCAGGAAGACCAACGGAGAGATGACCGATTTCGCCTTCACCGGCCTGGGACGCGACGCGGGAAAAGTGATCGATCTGACTGAGGACCTGATGGGCTTCGCTGACGATCCGCGTTCCGGCTTCCGTCAGACGCACTTCCCGCTTGGTTCTGTTGAAGAGCTTGACGCCGAGTTCCTCTTCCAGTTGGCGTATTTGCTGGCTCAGGGGAGGCTGGCTGATGTTAAGACGGATAGCGGCCCGGCCGAAATGCAGCTCTTCGGCCACGGCTACAAGATAACGCAGGTGGCGAAGCTCCATCGGCTGATTCAAATCCCTTCTGTGGGGCCAAAATAGACCGCATGTCGCGCAGACACCAATACATTCCAGTAAGACGTTTGAGATATCAGAGGATGGATACGCAGGATCCAGTCTGTTATCTTGCAGTGGATAGCATCGTTGGCGCGCTAACTCTGGTAAGCGCAGGCCTCAGTGTGGCCTTTTGCACCCCCGGCGTTCGCAAGCTGTGGCCGTCCATTTCATTTCGGCCGTTGCGACATGCAACCAGAATGGAACAGGGCGTGGCTTACACGCGGGACTTGGAATCTCCGGTCATCCGCTCGTTCCTCGAAATCGTGCGCGAGATGGCGGAGAAATCCTGAGTCGTCGTCAGTCTTTGGCAGCTGCCGGGGCGGCAGGCGCCGGCTGCGGCTGCTCCGTGAATGTCTTCCCATCGGGCAGTGTGACCGAAACGAAGAGGCCACCGGGGTCCCCGTTCTTCAACGGTCGTGCAACCGCTTTCACTTTGTCGCCGGCCTTGAGCGTCGTGGATTTCCAGCCGGCACGTACCAGGAAAGTCGGTGACGTCATTTCGAGGCTCCAAACATCGACGCCCCCTTTGCTGTTTTGAACCTCGAGGTCGATGTAGGCGTGGGGATTCGCCCAATTGAAACGTTTGACTGTGCCTTCCACAGTCACGGTTTTGGAGCGGTCAACACCCGCCGCTGAGTGGTGCCCGAAGACTGCGAACGCGGACAGAAGCCCAATCAGGAGAAGCATTGCGGTCAATAAGCGTTTCATAAATCCGGCCTCCGGTCAGAGCTATTAACGGACGTTATCCTTTGATTGCGTGCTGGGCATGTGTTGGTTGAGATCCGGCAGACAGGACACCTCGGCGATATCCCGGTCGTCGACGCGCCTCCAGCGCTTCGTCATTTTCCAAACCCCTTCCCAGCTCTTGGGGTCTTCCAGCGTATATTCGATCTCGAGCGTTTGTCCCTGATTCGTGAGCTTCATACGCTCTATGATGTGGAGATCTTCGCTGCCCGGAATTCCGTTATCGATCCAGTGATGGTCGGGCACGAAATACTTCGTATCGACGACCAGAGTGTCGCCCTCCCAACGCCCGATCGACTCACCGTTGAAACTTCGAACCACAATGTCGGGGTCGGTGTGCGCCCTGCCGTCCAGGTAAACAACCCGGAAGCTGTTCATGAACTCACTGACCATATAGATCGCAGTCGGCAACTGGATCATGGCGATGGGCCAAACGCGCGTCATGATGACCGGTAGTCCCGCGGGCCAGCATTGACCAATGTCGTCTCGATAAACCTTTCCGTCGGCCCGAGCTTTCTGGGCGGCGTCGTAATGCTTTTGAGCCTCGGGAGTCAGCTTGAAGCCGGCAGGAGGCGAAAACTGGAAAGGGTTATCCGCTCTTCGCTGGACGTCGCCGTGAAGCCATGTGCCAGTCAGGTCAAAGGGAGCCTTTGGCCGTGGCTTCGCGAGATTAGCCGGAGCGAGAGCGCCCAGCGCCCCTGCAGGCTGAAACTGCGCCGAAAGATCCGGCACAGCCAGGAGGCTCATCACCGCGGCGGCGGCGACAACTTTTGCAACCATGCGCATCTTCACGTGTTCCTCCTCTACTTCCCTTGTGTTCTCATGCGAACGATACCGTTCGCATCGACGTATTCACGATTGTTGTCGCAAACGAACTCTACCATTTCGTAATCCTGCAAACGGGAGTACGCCAGCGTATAGGTGATAGGTTTTTCCAGAACCACCGGGTCCTCGATCGTGATCTGGTCGTGAAGAATATTGGGCGCCGCCAGACGAATCCTTTCGGTGATTCTCATCTGATCGCTGTGAGGCATTGTCTGATACTGCACCGATTCCTTGATTCCAACGGTGTCGACAACCAGCGTATCGCCTTCCCAACGGCCCACGGAACGCCCGTAGTATCCGGGCGGCACTTCGTCGATCTTTGACGGTGGCTTGTCGAGATACACCCGGCGAACTTCGCTGAATGCTTCGGAGATTATCGTAATCTGCTTCGGTGTCTGGATGAACTCCACGGGATAAACAGCGACAGACATCATGGTCGGAACGCCATAAGGCACACAGAGCATCCCATTCGTGGGTCCCGGTTCACCGCGTTGCGTCGCGGCAGTTGCCGCGGCCCGCCGTTCTGCATATGGCTTCGCATACGGATCTTTAAGGACGGGCGTGCCTGCGGCAGTCGGTCCCAGTCTGGAATCCGCCCCTCGTGCGGCGCGGTATGGCCCCCAGACTCCACTCAAGTCCGGTCGCTGAGATTGAGCGGCAGAAGCGCTCGTCAGAAGGATCGAGCAAATTGCGGCGGCAGAAACAACGGTTCGGATCATATTAGCGTCCCGCAGGCGCCGTCGCGGGCGCTGGAGCAGCGGGACCTCTTCCCGGGCCGTTGCCCAGCACACGACCGTCGGGCAGCGTCACCTGGATCAGCAGCCCACCGGGATCTCCATTGCGAAGTGGATTGAGTTGGACTGTGACTTTGTCTCCGGCCTTCACGTCCTTGTACTTCCATCCACCCTGCATGAGGATACTCGGGCTTCCCATTTCGACACTCCAGTGCTTCACCCCTCCGCCCTCCTGAGGCACATCGACCTCGATGTATGCATGAGGATTGGTCCACTCAAACGCGGTGACTGAGCCCACCAGTGTGACTCTCTTGCCCGTGTCAAACATGGAAAAGGAGTGGTGTGCCGATAACATGCCGAGTCCTGCCCAGAGAACGATCAGCAGGACAACAGCCCAACTCTTTGCGCCTGACATTCGCACGGTAGATCCCCTTTCCGCCCTGGATTCATGGAATCATAGGTGTGTCGTTTACTGGGGGTCAAGTCTTTAAAAGGAATCAAACCGCGGCGTGCACGCCTCCGCGACCTCGCTTCATCTTATAGAGCGCGTTGTCGGCTGCGTGAAAGAGTTCCTCGGTGGTTCGACCATCGTCGGGCCAGATCGCAACACCGAAACTGACGGAAACCGCCGGTTTTTCGCCCTCTGCAATGAGGAGAGCCGCCATCCGAGCCGCCACCTGCGTGCCGCCACTGTGGTCTGTTTCGGGAAGAATGATGGCAAATTCATCCCCGCCATAGCGCGCCACTGTGTCGATCGACCGGGAATGAAGGCGCAGAGTATTCGCGCACCGGCAGATCGCGCGCGTCCCGACAAGATGTCCGTGAATGTCGTTGATCTGTTTCAGCTCATCCAGATCGAAAAGGACGAAGGCGAACGGCCGCCCGGTGCGCTCGGCGCGTTTGATCTCCCACTCCAGGGAATCCACAAGTCTTCTGTAGTTTCCCAACCCCGTCACGGGGTCACTGACAGCGAGCGAGCGCGCCTCTCTCTCCGCACGTCGACGCTGCCGAACTTCTGCGGCGAGCGCCAGTGTCATGACACCGCACACACTGAGAAAGGACTGCAACAGGAACAGGGATTCATAGGGCCGTTCGCTGGCAAACGGCCCCCAGCCATTCCAAGTGCCCCAGATAGCCACGGCGGCCAGCGCCACCGTGGACGCAACGGCGCCACGACGACCGAACCGAAATGCCGCCCAGACCAGAAATGGAATACAGAAGAATTCCAGCGGATTAGGCTTGCCGTTAAGGTGGACTCCCCCGAAAACCACCGCAGCCATCGCGACCACACCCACCACAAGAACAGACACTTCAACGAATCGACGCCAGTTCAATCGAGGACTGGAACGCCAGAGAAGAATCAGCGGCGCGACCAACACATCTCCGGTGGCATTCCCCAGCCACCAGGCCATCCACAACCCTCCCCAGGTGTCCCAATCGATGGGGCCTTTCCAGGCCAGGCTCGCTACACCGACCGTCGCCGAAACAGTGGTACTCAGCAACGCGGCGAAGCACACGAACTTCAAAACGTCGCGTGTCCGATCCATGGCGTCGGCGCCGCGGGCGAAGCGTCGCACCAGCCACGCTCCGACGAGGGCTTCCGCGGAGTTCCCGGCCCCGATGGCAACTGAAGTCAGAACGGACCCTGTAGCCATGTAGTTCGCCGCGAAGGCACCCAACAGGATGCCGGGCCAGATTGTGTTGCCACGCAGCAGCAGCGCCGCCAGCGCGATTCCCGAACACAGGCCCACCGGCGTTGCGTCCGAATCTGTAAAGACAAGACTGAATGACAGTTTCGCGGCGACAAAATAAACAACAGCGAGAACTATGATGGCAAAACTGGAACTTTTGGTGAGTTTCTCCACTGCCGGCAGATTTTCAAATCGCGTTAATTTCACGAGACTCCCTGCAGTGAAAGGTGACATCGAAATGATAGGGCAATGACACCACAGTTAAGCCATAGTTTTCTTAAACGATTCAGAGAAGTTTGCGCGCAGCGAGTCAAATCGGCGCGGTGTGGATTATTTTTAGTCACTCTCCCCAGTTCCAATGCTTTGGAGTGATTTCGGAAGCGCAAAAATACCGTGGAGGAAATCCACCGGTTGTTTCAAACCTCAGCGCACACAATTCCTGATTGTCGCGGCTCAAGATTTCGACAGGGGATTCGTTGGAAGGACCACGGTTTTTTGCGCCGGTCTCTACCGTTAAAGTCCGGCATTTCTGTTTGTGCACCTGCGGTAAGATCCCTTCGTCATGGAAGTTCTCAAGAGGCTCTTTGAGCAGCATTTCAAATCGCCCGTACAGCGCGTGGAGGACCTGCAGGGCAAGCTAGGAGGGTCCGGGCGCCACATCGTCAGGATTTTCGGCAAAGACGCCCGCGCGATAGGGATCCTGCACAATGTCCATGAGGAAAATGTAGCGTTCGTCGAATTTTCGCGGCACTTTCGCCGTCACGGACTGCCTGTCCCTGAGATCTATTCGGAGGATTTGGAACGCGGAGCCTACATCGAAGAGGACCTGGGGGCCACCACGCTGTTTGAGTTCCTGTCAAATAACCGGTCCAGCGAGAAGATTTCTCCTCAGGTAATTGAAGCGTACCGCGCGGCGATCGAACTCCTCCCTCGCTTTCAGGTCGAGGCGGGCCGCGACCTGAATTACAACGTCTGCTATCCGCGTTCGAGTTTCGACGAGCAATCGATTGCGTGGGATCTGAACTACTTCAAGTACTACTTCCTGAAGCTTGCCGGTGTGCCGTTCAACGAGCAGGCTCTGGAGAACGACTTCACCCTGCTCACGAAATTCCTGCTAAGCGCAGAGCACGATTTTTTCCTCTATCGGGATTTTCAGTCGCGCAACATCATGCTGCACGAGGGCCGGCCCTTCTTCCTGGACTATCAAGGCGGGAGAAAGGGTGCGCTGCAATATGACGTCGCCTCTCTTCTCTATGATGCCAAGGCCGATCTTCCTCCAGGACTGCGTCAGGAGTTACTCGATCACTATATAGGTGCGCTGGGGCGCTTTACCGCAACGCCGCCGGAAGCGTTCATGAAGCACTACTATGCCTATGTCTACGTCCGGATCATGCAGGCAATGGGGGCTTATGGCTTCCGCGGCTTCTTTGAACGCAAGACTCACTTCCTGCAGAGCGTCCCCTACGCGTTACGGAATTTGCGATGGCTGCTGGATAACGTCGAGTTGCCGGTAAAGCTGCCGGCCCTGATGGATGCGTTCAGGAAGATCGTTGCTTCAGAAAAACTGCAACAGATCTCCCCGGAAGCGCAGAGTCTCGGCGTGAGGATCTTCAGTTTCTCCTTTCATCGTGGCATGCCCGTTGATGAAACCGGGCACGGCGGCGGATTCATCTTCGATTGCAGAGGTCTTCCCAATCCGGGCCGCGAAGAACGATTCAAGAGTCTCACCGGCAGAGACACGGCCGTCATCGAATATTTGAACCAGGAGGAGAGCGTCCATCAGTTCCTTGCCAACGCCATGGCGCTCGTAGACACCAGCGTAAACACGTACCAGGGCCGCGGGTTCAAGCACCTCATGGTGTCCTTTGGCTGCACTGGAGGGCAACATCGCTCTGTGTTCATGGCAGAACAGATGGCCCGGCACTTGCGAAGCAAGGGAGGCGTGGATGTGGTGGTTCGCCATCTCGCCCTGGAACAACGTACACCATGAAGGCCATGGTCCTGGCCGCCGGCCTGGGTACTCGACTGCGGCCCCTCACTGACGATCGACCGAAAGCATTAGTCAACGTAGCGGATCGTACTCTGCTCGAGATTACTCTCACGCGCCTGAAACAGTTCGGGGTTCGCGAAGTCATTGTGAACGTTCATCATTTCGCGGACATGATCGTCGCGTATCTTCGAGCAAACAATAACTTCGGCCTGCATGTCGAAATCTCCCGAGAAAACATCCTGCTCGATACCGGCGGCGGTCTGAAAAAGGCCGGCTGGTTTTTTGATCGCGATTCGGAGCCCTTCCTCTTACACAACGTCGATGTCATCAGCACGATCGACTTTCAGGAGATGCTCCGCTTCCATAACGATCGCCAAGGCCTGGCGACGCTGGCCGTGAAAGACCGGCCAACATCGCGATTCCTGATCTTCGATGAGCAACAGGAACTCTGCGGCAGGCGGCTGGTGCGCGAGGAAAAGCTGGAGATCGTCCGCCCGTCATCGCAACGCGCCGAACTGGCGTTTGCGGGCATTCACATTATTTCTCCCCGCCTCATTTCCCTGCTGACGGGCGAAGGCGCTTTTTCGATCATTGACTCCTACCTTGGCCTTGCAGGACGCGGAGAGAAGATTTTTGGATTCCGCGCCGACACCTATAATTGGCGAGACCTTGGCACGGTTGAAAGCTTGAAGAAAGCGACTGCCGAGCTCGAAGCTCAGCGATAGCGCAAACAGCTCATTTACAGGACGCGGGATCCGGCTCCACGTAGTACCGCTTGTAGTTTGATGCGGCAGGATTCATGCACCCTTTCAGATTCAGCAGTTCCACCTTTCGGAAATCCACAGGATGACTTTCACCTTGCAGCGCAATGAAGCCTTCGGTGAGCAGCTTCCCGTCCTGCTTGACCGCAGGATTGTGGCCCGAAACCGAGCCTCCGCCAACCTGTGGCCCGCTGTATTCGATAACAGTCTTACCGTTGATCAGGTGCGTGATTTTCTTGTCGCCCAGAACAATCGCTTCAGCAACGACCCACTGATCTCCATTGAACGTATCGGATGTCGAGTTGATGCAGTGCTGCGTGGTTAGCTTTCCGTCGTACACAATATTCGTGCCGGGTGAGCACATGTTTCCAGTCGTGCGCGCCATCCCATTGCTGAGACCGCCAAGGAACTGAAATTCGATCGAGATCGGGAAATCCTGTCCAGCCGGCATCGTCCTGGGATCCTGAGAGTGAAGCATCGCGCCGCTGTTGCGAGTGGCCCATGTTGGCGCCCCGGGCGCCTGCTCTCCGACAAATCGATATTCCACGCGCAGGCGATAATGCGAGAACGGCTGCTTGTAGAACAGATGCCCAAACTGATCGTCGAAGGCCGTGTACTTGTCGTACCGGACCTGGATCATTCCGTTGTTCACGCGGAAAGTGTCGCCGAAGTTTTCGCCGACTTCATGACGCCGGATCTTGATGATCCAATCGTTGAGATCCTTCCCGTTGAAAAGCGGGATCCACTCTTCGCGGTCGGCATTGTTCTGGGCAACTAACGGGGCAGACCACAAAGAAAGAAAGACAAGACACGCCAGCAGCAGAAGAGCCGGAAAGATTACGCGCTTTGATGTCATGCGGCGGATGTTATCTACAGGCAGCACGTTGGTGCAAGAAAGTATGCTAGCCGCATTTCTCACCGGTTGTCGTCGCGAAACGGTGAAGACGCCGCGGAGACAAGGCGCACGACCAAGCGCGACGCGGTCTCCGCGAGCGTGCCCACGTTGCAGTAGACAACTGGGTAGAAATGCGGGTCAGTATCTTGAGTTGGAAGTTCCTTTGCACATTTGTGGGGAGCGTATCGGCCCCTCCTGGCCGGGCCTGTTGCTCAACGGGAATCTCCTCGCACGCTTTCAGCGTGCGTTTGTGTTGAGGATCGCGGTGACCCCGGGTATCGCTTCGCTCAACCCGGGGCTAATGTCCGTGCAGCCCT
>Ga0070675_100000565_pt1 | contig 25513 bp, 22 predicted proteins | sample KBSM43metaG_FD_65343 | JGI IMG/M metagenome (GOLD analysis project Ga0070675, IMG submission 65343) | Miscanthus rhizosphere microbial communities from Kellogg Biological Station, Michigan, USA - KBS M4-3 metaG | ecosystem: Host-associated > Plants > Roots > Rhizosphere > Soil ... | reverse complement strand
GGCCGGGATCCCGCGCGAATCCTCGCAGCGGCAGCCGAGGCTGGTATCACGCGCATCGATTACCTGCTGGTCACCCACTTTCACAACGATCATGTTGGCGGTGTTCCCGAGCTCGCATCACGCATACCCATCGGGACGTACATCGATTACGGCGTTCCGCTCGGGACCGACCGCATGACCGTCGGCGCGTATCGTGCGTACGAGCCTGTGCGCGGAGACCATCCTCATATCGAGCCACGACCCGGAGACAGGTTGCCGCTCGACGGCATCCAGGCAACGGTCGTCAGCGCCGGTGGCGCGCTTCTGTCCGCGCCGCTCGACGGCGCCGGCCATATCAACGACGCGTGCGCGGGCGCTGAGGATTATGTCGAGGACGGAACCGAGAACTTCCGCTCGATCGGCGTGATGTTCCAGTTCGGCTCGTTCCGCTTCCTCGCCCTCGGCGACTTGAGCGGCAATACGCTCACGAGGCTCGTGTGCCCAAAAGACCTCCTGGGTGAGGTGTCTGTCTATCTGGTTGCGCACCATGGGGACTACGACACCAACGTGCCCGCGCTGTACGCCGCACAGCGGCCTCGGGCCGCGATCATGAACAACGGCGTCAGGAAGGGCGGTTCACCCGACGCGTTCAAGACCCTGAACGCGCGGCCGGACCTCGAGGACCTCTGGCAGCTTCACGCCTCACGGAACCCAAGTGCCGTCAACGCTCCTGACGCGTTGATTGCGAACGTCGATGATGATGGAACAACCGGCTACCCGATCCGACTGACGGCGTTCGCGGACGGCAGCTTTCGCATCGTCAACGGCCGCACGGGCTCCGGCAAGATGTATCCGCCCCGAAGAGCCCTTCGTTGACGCCGACTCTGGGGTATTATTCGCCGGGTCGCGCCAGCAATGGCGAAGGTGGAACGCGGCGGCGACACCTCCTCTTCGTACACCACTCAAACATCGCGTGAGACGTGGCGGAACGCTTCGTCACGTGCTTCGCACGTGGGTGTGAGAGTCTGCGTTCTCGGAATCGTACGCGGGCTTCGACTCGATTGATGCCACGCCGAGTTTCACGACTGTGATGACTTCCGGACCCGACCGAGCCGTCGACAATATGGCACCGCGCGTCGATGGCAAGTTCCTCGCCGTGGGCACACGGCGCTTTCTCGTGAAGGGTGTGGCATACGGCACCTTCGCGCCCGATGCCGACGGCAGCCAATTCCCTTCGTCAGCGCGGATTGCCCAGGACTTCACGCTGATGGCCGCTGCCGGCATCAACACGGTCCGCACTTATACGGTGCCGCCCGTCAGCGTGCTCGACGCTGCCACGCAGCACGGACTCCGTGTGATGGTAGGGCTGCCCTGGCCCCAGCACATTCCGTTTCTCGACGACGCCGGTCTCGCGCGACGGATCCGCCAGGACGCAGCGGCCACCGTGCGCCGGCTGGCGCCGCACCCGGCGACGCTCTTGTTCGCGGTCGCCAACGAGATTCCCCCAGGGATCGTGCGCTGGCACGGCCGGCGGCGCATCGATCGGTTTCTGCGCGAGTTGTACCTGGATGTGAAAGCCGCGACCCCCGAAAGCCTCGTCACGTACGTGAATTTCCCGTCCACCGAATATCTCGACCTCGACTGCTTCGATGTCTGCGCCTTCAACGTTTATCTGCATCGAGAACCGGATTTGCGAGGCTACCTCGCGCGGCTGCAGCATATCGCCGGTTCGAAACCGCTCCTGCTGTCCGAGGCCGGCTGCGACAGCGTGCGCGAGGGCCTCGAGGGCCAGGCGCGAATCACCGCGATGCACCTGCGCGCGGCGTTTGCCGAGGGAGCGTGTGGTGCGGTGGCCTACTCCTGGACCGACGAGTGGTGGCGTGGCGGTCGCACAGTCGACGATTGGGCCTTCGGTCTCGTCGACGATGCGCGGCATCCGAAGCCGGCGCTGGCGGCCGTCCAGGAAGTATTCGCCGAGACGCCGTTTCCCGACAGGGAGCGCGCGCAGTGGCCCAAGGTCTCGGTCGTGGTGTGTGCGCACGACGCCGCCGACACGATCGACGACTGCCTGGCCTCGCTGGCCGCCCTCAGCTATCCGAGGTTCGAAGTCATCATCGTCAACGATGGATCTGGTGACGCCACCGGGTCGATCGCGCGGCGGCATGCCGGCCTCCGCCCGGACGTGCACGTTATCGACGTGCCGAAGGGAGGGCTCAGCGCGGCGCGCAACGCCGGCCTCACCGCTGCAACCGGCGAGATCGTTGCCTACACCGATGCGGATGTCCGGGTGGACGCCGACTGGCTTTCCTACTTGATTCAGCCGATGCTCACATCCGACGTTGCTGGCGCCGGTGGACCGAACGTCGTGCCACACGACGACCCGTGGGTGGCGCAGTGTGTGGCGCGCGCCCCTGGGGGGCCCACTCACGTCATGCTCGACGACCGGATCGCCGAGCACGTGCCGGGCTGCAACATGGCGTTCCGGCGCGACGCGCTGCTCTCGATCGATGGCTTTAACCCGGTGTACCTGCGCGCGGGCGACGACGTGGATATCTGCTGGCGGTTGCAAGCCAAAGGTCAGCGGATCGCATTCGCGCCATCGGCGCTCGTGTGGCACCATCGCCGCGCGAGCGTGAAGGCGTACTGGCGCCAGCAGGTCGGCTACGGCGAGGCGGAGACCTGGCTCGACGCGCATCATCCTGAGAAATTCCTGGCCGGTCGGATGCTGTGGCATGGGCGCATCTACAGTCCGCTGCCGTTCCTGCGTTCCGCGGCGGGACGACGCGTCAACACCGGCGTGTGGGGCACGGCGGCGTTTCCGTCGATTTACGGCACACAGACTCACCGGTGGCATTTCCTTCCACATTCGCCGCTGTGGATGGCCGCGTCGCTGGTACTGCTGGCCGCCGGTGTCATCGGTTTCCTGACGGACGTGGATGCACCATGGCTGCTCGTCGCCGCCGGCATGCTGGGTTGGACGATCACCGTCGGGCGGTGCCTGATGTTCGCGTGGCGGTCCGATCTTAGCGGCTTGCCGACGATCGGCCGGTGGTCGCACGCGCAGAGCCGCCTTCTGTACCGCGCGCTCATCACCTGGCTGCACCTGGCTCAGCCCGTGGCGCGCTTCAGCGGAAATCTGCGCGGCCTGTCGCTGTCACAGGGCGTCGCGCCACAGCATGTCACACGGCACCCGTGGAAGATTCCGGTGCCGACCCTTCGCGACGCGCGTGCCGCCGCGCACCTGCTCGCACGGGGCGGCGCCGAATGGTCGTTCTGGAGCGAATCGCAGATGTCGCCTGCCACGCTGCTGAGCGAGCTGGTCGGCGTGCTCCGTGCCTCCCGTCCGGCGCCCCTCGTCCATATCGATGACGGGTGGCATCCAGATCGGGATCTCAGCATGGCGATCGGGAGCTGGGGACGGCTGCACGTGGCGACCCTCGTCGAAGAACATCAGCGCGGATGCTGTCTCTTCCGCGCACGCGCGCACCTTCGTCCTAGTCTGGCGGGTACGGTGCAGGCGCTGACGCTCGCGGTGCTGGTGGCCGGCGGAACGGGTGCATCGATGGCGCTCCACCGATCGTCGGTGAGCCTTGTCGTGGCGGCGATGGCGATTGCCGCGATCGTTGCGCGGGCCGCGTGGCAGGCGACGCGCGTGGTCGCCGTCCTGGATCGTGCGGTGGCGCGCGTCACGACCGCCGCAGGCATGCTGCCGCTGCCGCTGCCGCCCGCGCTTGCGCCTCGCGTGAGCCACTCCGTCGAAACGCTGTCGGGAGGGTAACGTGGCGGTGATCGGCTGGACCCTTTCGTTCCTCCGACCCTATCGCACGCGCGTTCTGGCCATCTCGATCCTGTCTGTGGCAGAGATCGGACTCACGGCGCTCGCGCCGTGGCCGCTCAAAATCGTCGTGGACAGCGTGCTCGGTGACCACCCATTACCCGAACGGTTCGCAGGTGTCATGGCGTCGACCGGTGCCAACCGCGTCGCACTGCTCGTCGTCGTCGTTGTCGCGGGACTGCTGCTGCAGACGGCGAACGAAGTGCTGCGCATGTTCCAGACCCAGCTGCAGGTGGACACGGGCCAGCGCATCGTCTACGGCCTTCGGGCGAGGCTGCTCGCACATCTGCAGGACCTCCCGCTGCGGCACCACATCCTCACCAGGACGGCCGACTCGGTCTACCGGCTCGATGCCGACGCGCACTGTGTGGACGACCTCGTCATCGGAGGCGTCTTCCCGCTGGCGGCGGCCGTGCTCAACCTCGGAGTCATGTTCGTCATCCTCGTCTACCTCGATCCGGCGCTGGGGCTGCTCTCGCTCGCGGTCGTGCCGTTTCTCTACCTCTGTCTTCGGTACTACTCACGGACGATGACAGATCGGGCCGAGCGGGTGAAGGCCTTGGAGTCCACGTTGATCGATCGAGCGTTCGAGATTCTGTCCTCGGTCGCGGCGGTCAAGAGTTTCGCCCGTGAGCGGCACGAGCTCACGCGGTACTCGCAGTCCGGCGACGAGGCGATGCGAGCGCGGCTCAGCCTCACGTGGCAAGAGTCGTTGTTCTCCGTGGCCATTACCGCCGTGACACTGGCGGGGACGACGGTCGTCTTGATTGTGGGCGGGCTGCACGTCCTAGACGGCAGGCTGACAGTGGGCGCCTTGCTCGTGGTCGTCGCGTATCTGGCCGCGGTGTACAACCCGATCTCCGCGATTGCCCATACGACCGGCTCGCTGCAGCAGGCAATCGTGAGCGCACGCCGGGTCGGCGACATCTTCGCGCTCACGCCCGAGACGCTCGATGCCCCCGATGCGCTTGACGCGTCGGCCGTGACAGGCCACGTGCGTTTCGAATCGGTCAGCTTCTCCTACGGTGACGATCGCCGCGTGCTGGACGAGGTGAGCTTCGAGGCGCGGCCGGGCGAGATGATTGCGCTCGTGGGTGTCACCGGCGCGGGAAAGACAACCATCGCGAGCCTGATTCCGCGCTTTTTCGAGCCAACGCACGGACGTGTTCTCGTCGACGAGGTCGACGCGGCGCGCTACTCGCTGCGATCGCTCCGCGAGCGGATCGCGCTCGTTCCGCAGCAGCCGATCCTGTTCAGCGGCACCATTGCCGACAACATCCGATACGGACGCCTCCAGGCATCGGATGAGGAGGTGGAGGCCGCGGCGCGCGCCGCCCACATTCACGACTTCATCACGACCCTCCCGAACGGCTACCAGACGCCGGTGGCGGAAGCCGGGGCGACGCTGTCGGGCGGCGAGCGCCAGCGGCTGGGGATCGCGCGCGCGCTCGTGAAGAACGCTCCGATGCTCATCCTGGACGAGCCCACCTCGTCGCTCGACGCCCTCTCCGAAGCAGGCGTGTTCGACGCGCTGCGGCGGCTGCGCAGAGGCCGCACGACGATCGTCATCGCACACCGGCTGTCCACGATCCGCAACGCTACACGCATCCTCGTGCTGCAGGAAGGACAGCTGATGGCTCAAGGTACGCATGATGAGTTGCTGGCATCGAACGTCCTCTACCGCCGCATGTGCGCGCGCCTGTCGGTCGGCCGATCGCTCGAGGAGCCCGAGTCGGTAGACGAGCTCGTGCGGGTCGTCCCATGAAGGTTGTATTTGCCGGCATCATCGCGCGCTATCCGTTCGGCGGCGTCACGTGGTGCTCGCTCATGTACCTCCTCGGCCTGCGCGCGCTCGGTCACGACGTGCTGTACGTCGAGGACACCGGCGAGTGCATCTACGATCCCGAGCGCAACGCACTCTCGCCCGATCCATCGTACGGCACACGGTACATTCACGACGCGCTCGAGCCGTTCGGTCTGGGCAGCCACTGGTGCTTCGTCAATTACGACGGCACGTACCACGGGTGTCGCCGCGAATCGGTGCGCGAGTATTGCTCCGACGCCGACCTGTTCGTGAACCTGTCCGGCGGCTCCTGGTTCTGGCGTGACGAATATGCACGCATCCCCAGGCGCGTGTTCGTCGACTCGGATCCCGTGTTCACGCAGCTGGCGATTGCGAAGGGCGAGAGGTGGTACGTCGACTTTTTCCGCGGGTTCCACCGGCTGTTCACCTTTGGCGCGAACATCGGTACGCCGGAGTCGGATGTGCCCACCGGCGAGTTCACCTGGCATAGGACGTGGCAACCGGTGGTCTGCAGCCTGTGGCACACCGACGATCCGCCGAAACGGGACCGGTTCACCACTGTGATGACCTGGAAGACCAGCAGCTTCACCGATGTGGATGGCAACAAGGATCGCGAGTTCATGCGGTTCATCGATCTTCCCGAGCACACCGCTCAACGTTTTGAATTGGCCGTGAACGGGCCGCGCCGCATGCTCAGCGCGCACGGGTGGTCGCCGATCGACGCGATGAGCATCTCGCGCTCGCTCTGGGACTATCGCGATTTCATCCAGGGCTCCAAGGCCGAATTCGGCGTGGCCAAGCACGCGTATGTCGCGGGCAGATCGGGATGGTTCAGCGATCGCAGCGAGTGCTACCTGGCCGCGGGTCGGCCGGTGGTCGTGCAGGACACCGGCTGGAGCGCGCATCTGCCGTCGGGCATGGGTCTGGCCGGGTTTTCGACCCGCGAGGAAGCGATCGAGGGGCTGGAGCGCGTCGCTCGTGACTATGCGCTGCACGCCCGCCGAGCGGCCGAGATTGCCCGCGAGCATTTCGATGCGTCGCGCGTGCTGCCGTCCTTCCTGGAACAGGCATGCGCGTGACGCACGCGGATCGTGGCCGCCTTGCACGGCCACTGCGCATCGCACACGTGGCCCCGGTCGCCCAATCGATCCCCCCGGCTCGGTCCGGATCGATTGAGGCCATGACGGCGGTCCTCGTCACGGGTCTGGCGGCGCGCGGTCATGACGTCATGCTGTTCGCGACGGGTTCGTCACGGACGCCCGCCAGACTGCACGCGGTCTATGACCACGGCTACAACGAGGACCCCTCGCTCTGGCCGTGGGAGTTATGCGAGCTGTTCAACCTGGCTGCCGCGTGCGAGCGCGCCGACTCCTTCGACGTGATTCATTACCAGGCCACGTACGCTCCGATATCGCTGGCGTTCACGCGCATGTCGCCGACGCCCATTCTCCAGACGCTGCATCACTCGCCGACGGTTAGCGAAGTGGCGCTCTGGTCCGCGTATCCTGACGCACCCTTTGTGGCCGTCTCGAAGGCACAGGCGCGCCTGCTTGCGGGTCTCAACGTGGTTGCGATCGTTCATCATGCGGTGGATACAGCCGCCTTCCCGTTTTGCGTCCATCCGGGCGACTACCTCGTATTCCTCGGCCGTTTCACCGAGGGAAAAGGCGTCCTGCAGGCGATCGAGGTGGCACACCGAACGGGGATGCGCCTCATCCTTGCCGCCGCGGAAAACGAGTACTACCGCGACGTCGTTGCGCCGCACGTGGACCAGTGTCACATCGTGTACGCAGGCGAGGTCGATCACGCCGCAAAGGTGACGCTGCTTGGTGGCGCGCGCGCATTGCTCTATCCCGTGCAGACAGGTGAGCCCTTTGGCCTCGTGCTGGTCGAAGCCATGGTGTGTGGCACGCCCGTGGCGGCGCTCGATCGCGGCGCGTGTCGCGAGCTCGTGGATGAGGGAACCACCGGCATGGTATTCGACTCGGTCGATGCGCTCGTCGCGGGGCTGCCTGCGGTATTGGCGCTCGACCGCAAGCAGGTCAGGACGCGGGCGCTCGAACGCTTCGGGGCAGACCGCATGGTCGATGCGTACATCGACGTGTACTCACAGCTCGCTGCCGCGCGCTACGCCGCGGAGCGAACGGGCTGAGATGCCCGCATCACCTGACGACCTGCGGGGATGCTCCCTGCTCGCCGTGTTTGCCCATCCAGACGACGAGTCTCTGGCGTGCGGAGGGCTGATCGCACGGTGCGCCGATCTCGGCGCTCAGGTGTCGCTGCTCTGCGTGACGCACGGCGAACATGGTCAGGGGACGCGACTCGGCCAAGCGCGTGCGCAGGAACTGCGGGAGGCGTCGCGCGTGCTCGGCATAGCCAATCTCGAGCTGCTCCATTACCAGGACGGCATGCTGCCGTGGGTGGACGGCGGACACCTCGAGGCCGACATTCACGAGGCAATCGGTCGGTTCAATCCGCACGTCGTCATCACGTTCGATGAGGACGGGCTGTACTGGCATCCCGATCACATCGCCGTGCACGAGAGGACAACGGCGGCCGTGGCTGCAATGGGTGCGAACGGTCCGGCGCTGTACTACGTCACCATGCCGCCCGGCTGCGTGCGAGCCGTCGTGCAGCACGCCCGGGAAACTCTCGCCAATCGAGGGCTGGATCGACACTCGACACTGCGTGTCCTTGGCATCGCCGATCCCGACGCGTTCGGCGCGCTTGCTGCCGCGCCGACTCTTGTCGTGGAGACAGCGGACTTCGCGAGCCGCAAGCTGGCCGCGCTCCGATGCCACCACTCGCAGTTGACCGACGACGCGCTGACGTTCGTCTCCGAGAGCGACGCGGCGCGGCTGCTCCGCGTGGAGCACTATCGGCGCGCCCAGGTCGGCTCGCCTCGGGCAACCTTTATCGACCGATTTGCGATGTCAGACCGAGTTCAGACCAGGGTCTGACACTGCCATGCAGGACGCCTTCCTCGATCTGCTGCGCTGCCCGTTCTGCGGGACCCGCGTGTCCCTCGTCGAGAACGAGGCGCTCGTACGCGCCGGCAGCTGCATCGAATCGGGCGTGCTCGGTTGCGAGTGCTGCACGTTCCCGATCGTCGCAGGCATTCCCGTGCTGATCGCCGACGACATCACCCGGAACGCCATCGATGCGCTGGAGGCGGACCGTCGCGACGAAGCGCTCCTCATGCTTCTTGCGCTCGAGGGCAAGGGCACACGCGCCGACGCCTTTCGAGCGTTGCTCGCGCGCGGCGCACGACCGACGTATCGGGACGCGCTTGCGATTCTCAGTCTGGACGCGGAAGCCACGTATTTCGCGCATCGGTTCTCGGATCCCACATACGTGACGGCCGAGGCACTCCTGCAGGCAATCGGGCAGCAGCAATGGAGTATCGGGCCCCGTGCCCTGGATCTCTGCGGCGGCTCGGGACATGTGACGCGGGTGCTGATGGGTCTTCAGTCGGTGATGGGCATGCCGACCCCGAGTACGGTGCTCGCGGACCTGTCCTTCTGGAAGCTGTGGCTCGCGCGGCGCTTCACGTCGCCGGGATGCGCAGCTGTCTGCTGCGACGCGAATCATCCGCTGCCGTTCGTCCCTAACACCTTTTCGCTCGTCATGCTCTCGGACGCGTTTCCCTATATCTGGCACAAGCGTCTGCTGGCGGACGAGATGATGCGGCTCGCCGGACCCGATGGTGTCGTGGTTCTCCCCCATCTGCATAGCGCGCTTGGCGAGAACTTCTCGGCTGGGAATCCACTCACCCCGGTCGCGTACCGCGATCTGTTTGCGTCGCAGCAGCCACGGCTGTTCAGCGACGAGCGTCTGCTGACCGAGCTCCTCGTCGATCGCCGAGTGGACCTGGGGCACGACGTCACACCGGCCGAACTCGGGAGTGAGCCGTCGTTCACACTGATCGCCAGCCGACGCGTCGACCTGTTCCGCCGATACAACGTACCGGTCGATCAGGGTGTGACTGGAGAGTTACGGGTCAACCCGTTGTACCGGATCGAGCAGCGCGGCCGCTCGTCGATCCTGACACTGACGTTCCCGACGCCCGAATACGAGGAGGAGTTTGGCGAATGCCGCCGGTATCTACCGGAGACTTTGACGATAGACGCCGACCTCAGCGGCCCCATCGTCCCGGCAACACTCGGATCCGCGTACGAGGACCTGCGGCGCCGGCGCGTCCTCATCGACGCCCCGCCGCAGTACTAACCTCCTCGTCTCCGAACGCGTCGAGGAGCAATGGGAGCAGCGTGTCCATCCGCGCGACGGCCGAGCGACCAGGGGTAAGCCCGTCGCGGAAGCCGTGGTTCCGCAGGCGATCGAGGATGCCACGGCGGCTGGTGATGACGTGGACCGGCACATCCCACGATGCGCCGGCGCCACTGACGAGTCCAGGTGGCTGATGATCGCCAATGAGAATCATGACGAAGTCGCGATCGGCCCGCAGGCGGAGGTAGCCGCCAACGGTCATGTACGCGTAGGCGAGTGCATGGACGTAGCTCGGCCCGAGGTTGAGCCAGTCGGGCTGATCCGACCAGGCGCGATCGAGATCGGCCGCGTCGTACGCGTGTGACGTGAGGACACGCGACCAGTCGGGCTGATAGGGCGGTGCGGGTGTGAAGGGCGCGTGCGTCGTAATCGTCGGAAAGAAAATGAAGGCGGGCCGCCGCGGAAGCGGCGCAATCTCGAGTGCATCCGCGCGCGCGAGCGCAAACTGATCGTTGATGTCCCACCATCCGAACGGCGGTCCCCGGTAGTCGAGCCGTGCCAGGTCGTAGATAGCCTCGAATCCGTAAAACGAACCTGCCGGCCAGCCCCGCAACAGCCCCGGCATGATCGCGACCGTGCGGTACCCCTGGCGGCCGAATACCTTCACGAGGGTATCGCGCTGCTGCGCCATCAGCCGCACGTTGGTGCGCTGATCGCGCACCTCGGTACCCGAAAGCAGGCTGACGTGCGCGAGCCACGATTCGCCGCCGAAGGTCGTCGACTCGACCAACGCGGAGCTCACGGAGCGCCCAGTCTCACGGATGTCGGCCTCGAGGTGTGCCCGGCTTGCCGTAAGCGCCTCCGCGAATTCCGGCCGATCCCAGCTCACGGCGCCGTACGATTCGAGAAACATCAGGAACACGTCCGCGCCGCTGACGCGCGAGAGGTTGAAGTGCATCGGCGGCGGCGTCGGGAGCGCCCGCACGCCCGCGCCGGTCATCTCGTACGCGAACTCGCGCACCACCCGCGCGTAAGCCGGCGTGACGGGCTGGGCAAACTGGACGGTGGGCAGGATTCGCGCATCCGTACCCTGGGCAAGCCACAGCAGAAGTGCGCCAGCCGCCGCCGGACCCAGCACAACACGTGCGGCGGGATCGTCGGTTGCAGCGCCGACGCGCCGCAGCGCCCAACGCACGGGTAGATAAATGAGAACGGGGATCAGCACCACTCCGAGGACGACAGCTGCGGCGAGCCACGGCTTTGCCACGAATGCGAACATAGCGCTCACATCCGGAACGAACTGCAGGTCCCAGTACAGATCGACGTCCCTGCCGTACAGCGAGCGGACGGTCACATCGACATAACGACCGAGGATCAAGACGACCCAAAGAACGGCGAGACAGCGCTCGGTCGCGGGAGACGCCACACCGGGCCAGCGCGGCTTGAGCCAGCGGTGTGCCAGGATCAGTGCGAGGACGCACACCGCGAACTCGATGGAGACGTCAGCGTTCAGGCGAATGGCCAGCGTCGGCCAGAGGTTGCTGAACGTCAACGACGCGTTCAGCGCCGCAAGAGCGACCGCGAGAAAGCCCCAACGCAGGACCGTGGCCATGGACCGCTATGCGCCTCGTTGCGTGAATTTTGTTCTCGTTGTGACCCGCATAACGGTCCTAGCCGCGCGAAGCGCGGCAGAAGATACTGTCAACCAGCCGAGGGACTCCGCGGAGATATCAGGGGGCGGAGTCCCTTGGCTGGTTATTCCATTCGCCACAAACGACCGACGTCAACCGCAAACGACCGTGACAGCGCGACCAGTGCAGCGGCAACCACTATCGCGCTGAGCGGGGTTCGGATGATGGGCGCCAGGGCGACGCTCAACGCTACCATGTGACAAACGCTGATCGTCTTGGCGCGACGGGTCGGCTGCAGGGGACGCGCCAGCCATGGCAGCCACGATCCTGCCATCACGAAGGCGTACCTCATCATTCCACCGAGGAAAACCCACGCACCGGCTTTGCCGTGCTGCCACACGAGGATAGACATCGCCATCACGAAGACCGCATCCGTTTCGACGTCGAACCGCGCACCAAAGGCACTGGTCATCCGGCTGCGACGCGCCAGCCAGCCGTCGACGCCGTCGAGCACGATCATGACGATGGCGACGGCCGTCCCCGTCGCAGCCACGCGCGCAACCACAGGCTCGGCAACGAGGCTCGCAACAAGTGCCGCGAGCATGGCCCGGACCATCGTGACGTGATTGGCGGGACCAAACCGGAGATACGGATGGTGGTCGCCAACGAATCCAAAGGCAATCGCCATCATTGTCGCGAACACCGCCGCGACTTTCGCCGGATACGACGGACCGAGCTGCAGCCACGGGCGAGCAGCCAATGCGAGACCGATCACAACGCCGAACCCGAGCGCACTCGCGCGGATGACGCTCGCACGAAGAGGCGTATCGGGCGCGTGCCAGTGAAGGGCGTTCATGTGCGATCCTCGCCGCCCGCATTGTAAGGGCGCCCCGTTCCGAACAGAATGTCGACTGCATGCGCCCAATCGTGATCGTCGTCCCCGGACGGATCGATACGTCCACCGGCGGTTACGTCTACAACCGGCGCATGGCGCAAGGGCTTTCCCAATGCGGCTGGTCGGTCGAAGTCCGCGAGCTGGATGACAGTTTTCCGTATCCGACCCCTGCGGCACTGGAGCAGGCCGCCCGGGTCCTCGCCGATCTTCGGGACGGCACTCGCGTGCTCGTCGATGGACTTGCGCTCGGCGCCATGCCCGGGGTGATCGAACATGAAGCGGCGCGTCTTCGAATCATTGCGCTCGTCCATCTTCCTCTTGGTGCCGACGTCAGCATCGACCGGAACGTGGCTGCACGGCTCGAGGCTTCCGAGCGTCACGCGCTCGCCGCTGCGGCGCTGATCATCGTCACGGGCACGGCTACGATCGCGCTGCTGGCCAGGTACGGGATCGCGCGCGACAAGATCGTCGTGGTGGAGCCGGGGACAGCCGGTGCACCGCTGGCGAGAGGCTCTGGTGGGCGCCCTCTGCACCTCCTCTCGGTAGCGACCCTCAACCCGAACAAAGGGCATGAGATTCTGATTGAGGCGCTTGCGATGGTTCCCCGGCGGGACTGGCAACTGACTTGCGTCGGCAGCATCACGCGGCATCCGGCGACAACCGCGCGCGTAGCCGCCGCGATACGCAGACTCGGTCTCGAGGACCGAGTGATCCTGGTCGGCGAGCTCGACGCCGCGACGCTGGACGCGTACTACGATCGCGCCGATGTCTTCGTCCTGGCCACGCTGCAGGAAACTTACGGCATGGCAGTGGCGGAAGCGTTAGCCCGGGGACTCCCGGTCGTGAGCACGACGACGGGCGCGATTCACGACCTCGTTGGCGCCGATGCCGGTCTCCTGGTACCACCGGGAAACATCGAGGCGCTGGCCAGAGCGCTCGCACGGATCATTGGAGACGCCGCCCTGCGCGCGCAGCTCGCAGAGGGTGCGCGGTGTGTGCGCGATCGGCTACCGGACTGGGGACGGGCTTACGCGAAGATGACGACCGCACTCGAGCACCTCGATGAATGATGCCCTGTCACGCTGGCTTCAACTGCGTGAGCCGGCCGATGCCGTCGCCCGATCCGAGCGCCTGACGCGCATGATCGCGGACGGGCTCGCGGGAACGGAGCCGGTCCGCGTTCTCGATCTGGCCACAGGCACGGGTGCAAACCTGCGGTATCTTGCACCGCATCTGCCGCGTCTTCAGCACTGGTTGGTGGTCGACCGCGATCCGGCGGTGCTCGCACGGCTGCCGGCTCTGACATCTTCGTGGGGCGTGGCGCGCCAATACGACGTCCGGACGCACATGAACGGCTGCAGCATACGCGGCGAGCGGCTGGAGTGTGACGTCGAGACGAGGCAACTGGATCTGGGATCCCTGACCGATGAGGAGATTTTCGCAGGACGTCACCTGGTGACCGCCTCAGCGCTGCTCGACCTGGTCTCGCCGCACTGGCTGAGCGAGCTTGCCGCCCGTTGTCGCGCGGCGGATGCCGCGGCGCTCTTCACCATCACCTACAACGGTTCGTCGTGCTGCTCGCCGTCGGAGCCGGAGGACGACGTGATTCGCGATCTCCTGAACCGGCATCAACACACGGACAAAGGCCTGGGCGGCGCCGCGGCGGGGCCCGAGGCTGTGGATTGCGTGGTCCGCTGCTTCTCGGACGCCGGTTATCGCGTCCAAACCGATCCGAGCGACTGGTCGCTCGGAACCGCCGAGCACGACCTCCAGCGAAGCCTGATCGAGGGCTGGGCGGAAGCGGCGGCTGAAATGCGTGCGGACCTCTCGATGATAGCGAGCTGGCGCGATCGGCGAATTGCGCACGTCGACGCCGGCCGTTCGCGCATCGTCGTCGGCCACCAAGATGTCGCGGCGTTGGTACCCGGCAGATGAGCGCGAACCGTATCATTGGACTGGCGCGCTCACTCGCGATCTACCACGCGATTCCGCTGCGCCAACGGCGTATGCGGCATTTGTACGCCCAGTTCGTGTCGCACGGCGACCTGGTCTTCGACCTCGGCGCGCATGCAGGCAACCGCACGCGTGCCTTCGCAGCAATGGGGTGTCGCATCGTGGCCGTTGAGCCGCAGCCGGACTTCGCGCGCCTGCTGCGCCTGCTCTTTGCCCGATCGCCAGTCGTCGAAGTGATCGAAGCGGCTGTCGCGAGCGGGCCAGGACAGACGCCGCTGTTCATCAGCGAGCGGACGCCGACGGTGACCACGATAGCCACAACGTGGCATGAGGCTCGTGCCCGGGAGCCTGATTTCTCCGGCGTTCGGTGGGACCGGCGCATCGACGTCCGGACCACGACGTTGGATCTGCTGATCGAACGATTCGGGATGCCGGCGTTCGTCAAAATCGACGTCGAAGGATCGGAGCCCGGCGTGCTGGCTGGGCTCAGCCATCCCGTGCGCTCGCTGTCGTTCGAATATCTGCCGCGTGCACTGGACTGCGCGCGCGCCTGCGTCGCACGGCTGAATGCACTCGCGCCCTATGAATTCAACTGGTCAGCCGGTGAGTCGTACCGATTGGCGGCGCGGTGGATGACCGATGCCGAGTTGTTTGCGGTGCTCGAAACGGCGGATGCGCAGCATCGCCCGGGCGACGTGTATGCACGGCTCGAGGCATCGTAACGCATGGATTCCATCCCGCAGTGGCAGGCCATGACCACCGCCGACGTCCGTCGCGCGGCCGAGCGCGATCCGGTCGTGATCCTGCCGCTGGCCGCCATCGAACAACATGGCCCGCATCTGCCGCTGTCGACGGACCTCGACATCGGCATGGGGCTTCTCGCCAGCGCCTTCCGTCACCTGCCGGACGACTTTCCAGCCTGGGTGATTCCTGCGCAGGCCGTCGGGTCGAGCAGGGAGCACGTACGCTTCGCGGGTACCTTGAGTCTGGACCCAGAGCTCTTGAGCGGTGTGATCTACCAATATGGAGCCGCCCTCTCCCGTTGTGGCATCAAGCGGCTGTTAATCAGCAACAGCCACGGCGGGAATCGCGCGGCGCTGGACGTCTCCGGGTTGAAGCTTCGCGAGGAGCGAGGACTGCTGGTGGTGAAAGTCAACTACTTCGACCTTCCGCGTCCCGCGAGTCTGGATCTGCCAGACTCGGAATGGCGCCACGGGCTGCACGGTGGAGCGGTGGAAACCGCGATGATGCTGTACTTGCGCCCCGATCTGGTCCGCATGGGAGAAGTTCGGGACGCGCAGGCGCTCGGAGAAGAGCTCGAAGGGACGATGCGGCGCCTGAGCCCCGAAGGAGCGGCCTCGTTCTCGTGGCTCGCCGATGATCTCAACCGCTCGGGTGTTGTCGGGAATGCCGGGCGAGCCGATGCCGCGAAAGGCGAACGCCTGGTGGCCCACTACGGTGAAGCGCTGGCAGATGTGATCCGCGACGTTCGGGCGTTCCCGCTCGACCGGTTGGTCTGAACTGGAGCCTACTTGCCGCGGTGTGCCCCTGACAGCATTTCATCAAGCCAATGTCCCGCACGCTGGACCTTGGCCATCACGTACGGGCGGTTGTGGCGATTGAGCGTACCGAAGAGCGGCTGGCGATCCCGTACCTCGATTCCACCATCCCGCAGCGCCCGGACTTTCTCAGGGTTGTTGGTCAGGAGCTGGATGCGCTGGATCCCAAGGTGCCGGAGTATCTCGATTCCGGCGTCGTAGCGACGTTCATCGGCACCGAACCCCAGCGTGCCATCGGCGTCGACGGTGTCGAGGCCTTCCTGCTGCAACAGATACGCTCGAAGCTTGTTGCTCAGACCGATACCACGACCCTCCTGTGCCAGATACAGGAGGACGCCGCCGCCTCTGGCAGCGAAGATGCGCAAGCTGGCGTGCAACTGTTCGCCGCAATCGCATCGGAGGCTCCCGAAGAGATCGCCGGTAAGACAGGCAGAATGGAGCCGCACGGGCACCGGGTCCGGCCAGCTCTCGCGCTTGCCGATCACAATAGCCACATGCTCCAGGAAGCCGTTGGTCTCGCGGAAGCACAGGATGCGCGCATCTTCGGCCTCCTCCAGCGGAACCGGTCCCTCGCTGACGTAGGTCAGCTCGACCCGCACGTCAGCCGCCATGGCTTCGATTTGGGTCGTGGTCGCGGCGAGAACGGCGCGACTCTCGAGCAGGTTCCGCAACTCCGGAGCATCGGTAGGATCAACGATGTTGCTCACGACTGCTGGCAGCAGGCCGCCGAGTCTTGCCAGCGTCAGCCCGGCCATCTCCGGCGCGGAAGCTTCGCGCAGTTCGCCAGTCTTGCGGCAGCTGCCAATCGCACTCGAGAGGCGCAGAATCTGGCCGGGATCCTCGCCGTTCAGGCTGAGGCTCATGCCTCGAGGCCGATCGACCGTCAGACCCATGGCTCGGGCACGGTGGTGGGTCACCGCCAAACGGACAGGCCCTCGCCCGAGTCGTCGGACCCCGTCCAGAGTGTCATCACTCAAGCCCTCGACGGTCGCGAGAAGCGCCGCCCGATCGGGCGCGGCCCCGTCGGGGGCTGTCACATACAGGAATCGCCCTCGCCGCAAATCGAACAGACCGCGTTCTGCCTCGTACATGTGAATGTCCACCCTTGCGGGAAGGAGATGCTGTGAGTACCCCGCTCCACGAACACACGGCCTGGAATCTGATACGCGCAGTACCACCAGGGCTCGGCGGCAGGGAATTCGTGCGTGTGCATCATCTACAACCTGATGTGTGGTTGCAAGTGCACGCCTCCGGCCGGTGGGAAACCTCTGTCGAGGTCGACGCCGTGGCGCATGACGTGTTGGAGATGTATCTGCCGCTGCAGCTTGAGGCCGACCTGGTCGTCGCGCAGATCGGACAGAGCCTCGACGGCCGCATCGCCACCGAAAGCGGTCATTCTCACTACGTGACGGGACGGGCCGACATCCGACGGCTCCATCGCCTCCGAGCCCTGGTCGATGCGGTGGTCGTCGGAGCCCGTACCGTTGCCTTTGATGACCCCCGTCTGACCGTGCGTGAGGTCGAGGGCGACAACCCGGTCCGCGTTGTTCTCGATCCCGACGGCCGCCTCGATACGGGGAGGCACGTCTTCTCCGATGGTGCTGCCCGAACGCTTGTTGTTCGCCGTGCGCCCGAGAAGGACGCCCGTCCGTCCGCTGCAGACGACGTCCTGATGATCCCGTTCAGCAGCGCTGACGGCTTCGATCCGAGGATCGTTCTCCGGATGCTGCGGGAGGCCGGGTACCGACGCGTGCTGATCGAAGGCGGAGGCATCACGGTGTCGCGGTTCGTACAGGCCGGTGTCGTGGATCGCCTGCACGTCACGGTTGCGCCGCTGCTCATCGGCTCCGGCCGCCCGGCGCTGACGCTCACCACGATCCAGTCGCTCGACCAAGCGCTGCGGCCGCGATGCCGGCATTTCCGTCTCGGCGAGGATATCCTGTTCGATTTGGATCTTCGTACGCGTGCGTCCTAGTGGTGTGTATCAACTGAAGCACTACCACCTGCAACAGCCCTTCAGGCGGGCGCGGTCAGCGGTGGGGTCACACCTGGCTTTCGTAGCTGCCCCACGCGACGTGAGATTCCCTCAACGTCACGCACAGCGAGGTCACGCCACGGGCCGCATCGCCCAGTTTGCCGGAGTGAACGGCTCGAACAAGACGGTCGAAGATTTCCCGCGCGAGCACCTCGGTCGTGGTGTTCTTCCCGGCGAATGCCGGTTCCTCGTCCAGATTGCGGTAGTTGAGGTCCGAGAGCACGGCCCTGAGCTGCTCGCCGGCGCGCCCGATGTCCACCACGACGCCGTCGGCATCGAGCTCCGGACGTCGAAAGGTGACGTCCACCACGTAGGTGGCCCCATGGAGGTTCTGCGCGGGACCAAAGATATCGCCCTGAAAGCTATGGGCAATCATAAAGTGGTCTCGTACATTCACGCTGTACACATCAGGACCTCATCATCTGATTTGGTGATTCGTGAGTTGTGACTAACGAACCAGGCCATCGAATCACGAATCACGATGGTGCGTATACCGAATCCGGTGGCAAAGGGCGCCGGCGGGATCGTGGCTCAGTCTTGCCAGTACGTCCGGGAGATCCTCGAATGCACTTTCGGCGGTAATCAACGTGTCGAGCTGCGGATCGCGAAGCAGGTCGAGCGCCAGCGCCATTCGCCGCTGTGGATTCCACCGCGACGCGCGGTCAGGAGGGAGTCGACCAACCTGGCTGCTCCTGAGCGTCAGCCGGCGGGAGTGGAAGTCCTCGCCCAGGGGAAGCACGACGGGTCGGATCCCATACCAGCTCGCCTCGACAATGGTTGCTTCGATGCCTGCGGTGGCCAATGCGCTCGCCAACCCCTCCGGCTGACCGCTCGCGTGTATGACGAGATCGGCATTGGCGTGCGGCGGCGCCTTAGTACGAAACGAGAGGCCAAGCTGCTCTGCAATCACTTCGCGCGCGGGATTGATGTCGACAACGGTCACAGCGGCGCCCGGGATCTTCCCGCACAGCCACGCGACGAGCAGTCCGACGACACCCGCGCCGATGACAACGATGCGGTCCCCGGGCAGCGGTCGCGCGTCCCACAGCACGTTCACGGCGGTCTCCATGTTGGCCGCGAGTACGGCGCGGCCAGCTGGCACGTCGTCGGGAACGGGAGTCACTCGAGAGGCGGGAACGCAGTACAGGTCCTGGTGCGGAAAGAGACAGAACACGAGCCGACCCGCAAGATCGTTCTGCACGCGCGTCGGCGCCTCCTCTACCTTACCGACACTCGCGTAGCCGTACTTGACCGGGCCGGGGAATTGGCCTTCCTGGAAGGGCGCACGCATCGCCTCGTATTGCGACGAGGGAACTTCACCCTTGAAGACGAGCGCTTCTGTGCCACGGCTGATCGCGGAGTATAGGGTGCGGACCAGCACCTCGTCCTCCTGCCGTGGCGCCAGCTCGGCGCGCACGATCTCCGCGTGTCCGGGTGCCCGAATCCAGAACTGCCGAGCGGTGTGGATGTGCGACACGTTCTGCTCAATTGACCGACGCTATGCTCACGGCTTTGGCTTCTCCAGATCGAGCTTCAGCGCTTCCTGCACGCGCGTATGCATGTTGTAAGCACCGATCAGGACGGAAAGCTCCACGATCTGCCGCTCGTCGAAATGCCGCCGCACATCCGCGAACACATCGTCCGGCACTCTGATGTCGCGCGTCATCGCATCGGTGAAGGCCAGCGCGGCACGTTCGCGTTCGCTGAACAGGGACGTGGCGCGCCAATCCGCCAGCGCGTCGCATTCGGCCAGCGTCATGCCGTCGACCATCGCCAGCGCGGGGATGTGCTGCGCCAGGCAATATTGCGCGTGGTTCACGTAGGCGATGCGGATGATGACGATCTCGCGCAGCCGGCCATCGAGCGTGGTCTTCCAGCGCACGGCGTTGAGAAGATCGAACCAGGCGGAGGCCAGCGGTGGACTGTGCAAAAGCAATCGGTAAATATTCAACAGATTGCCGCGGCGGCCCCTGCGGACCTTTTCGATAAACTCGGCCGCGTCGGCAGCTTCGTCTTCTTCCAATAGCCTCACGCGAGCCATGAATTGTCCCGAAGAGTTGCGTCCGTCGCAGGCAGGACGGATTTTGTGACGCGCATTGTAGTGGAGGAAGATCATTTCCTGAAGACGGTGCCGGTCATCCTCGATCCCGCTACGCCGGCGGAACATCAAGCCGCGGTGGCGGACTTCTTCGCGCACGATTTGGATTTCATCCAATGGCGCGACGCGTTGCGCCACCGTCTTTCGGGGTTGTTCCCAGCGACGGTGACCTTCGCTGAAGATCAGGCCGATTTCGAGACGCAGCTCTGCGATGCCGACGGCGCCATCGTCGAAAGTTTCGTCGTCACGTCGGAAGCTTTGGAGAACGCGCCCAGGCTACACGTCGTCCACAAATTCGGGCACCTCACCGCGAACATCGATGAACGCGCGTGCGCAGCGCGCAACATTGCCGTGCACCGCGTGCGCCGTCGGGTGAACGTCGCGGTGGCGGAGCAAGCCTTCGCGCTGATGATCGCATTGGGCAAGCGCGTCAACGATCTTTCCGGCGTCGTCACAGCGGACGCGCTGGCCAGGGCAGGTTATCCGCTGCGGCCCTACGACCGGCGCTTCATCGGTAATGCCAACTTCGCACGCATACCGAATTTGCGCACACTGCAAGGCGCAACGCTCGGCATCGTCGGCCTGGGCGAAGTCGGCCGCGAGATCGCCGCGCGCGCCAGCGCCTTCGAGATGAATATCCTCTATCACCAACGACACCCGCTTCTGGCGGCGGACGAAGCGGCGTTGGCCGCGCGTTACGTTCCGCTGCCGACGCTGTTGGCGCAGTCCGATTACGTCGTGCTGCAAGTGCCACTGAACGATTCGACGCGCGGCATGATCGGCCGCGAGGAAATCGCGCACATCAAACCCGGCGCTATTCTGGTCAACGTCGCGCGCGCCGAAATCGTGCAGCGCGACGCGCTGATCGAAGCGCTTGATTCCGGCCGCGTCGCCGGTCTTGGTCTCGATGTCGGTTATACCGAACCGGCAAAGCCGGACGATTCGCTGCTGAAGTACACGGATGGCAATGTCATCCTGATGCCGCACACAGCGGTGGCGAACCGGCATCTGGCCGCAGCCGATCTGGAAGAAGTGTGCCTCAATCTCGCGCGCGGCCTGAATCGGTAGACCGTACCGCTAGGCCTTATACGCCTTCGCCGCGGCGATGATTGGCGCCTTGTCGAACGCGTTGATCTCATCGGTCAGTTCCTGCGTGAACAGCGGGCGCACGTCGGGAATACTGAGTCCGGCTAGCTTCGCTTCTTCGCGCCATTCGGATTCGAAAATCTGCCCCGTCTTGCCGCCGGCGTACGGCGGCCGATACAGCGTGATCCGCTTCCTCACCGATTTCACCGTCTGTGCAATCGCATCCTGGGCCGATACGCCGCGCGGCGCCGCTTCCGGATACTTTTTCAGATAGGCGGCAGCGGCGGCATTCGGGTTGGCGAGAATGAATTCGGTCGCCATCGCCATGCTGCGCCCATAGGCGACAACCAGCGGCCGGTTCTTCGCCAGGAAGTCGCGCTTCGCCGTCATGAAGAGCCCGCCCACCATCGGCACCTGGGCTGGCCTCGGCAGGAAACGCATGGGTATTCCCGCGTTCTCGATCATGCCGAAACCGACATCGTAATAGGCGAGCGCGTCGATGGCGCCGCGGTCGAGCGCGATGCCGGCGGCGACGCCTTCGCCTACCGCCTGCCAGCTCACCGATTTCGGATCGACGCCGTTCAGCCTCAACACCAATTGCGTGACTGGATAATCGGTGGTGCCGAGCGTCGATACGCCAACACGCGTGCCTTTCAGGTCGGCATACGTTTTCAGCGGTGAATTCGGCTTCACCGCGATGTCCCACTTATAGGGATAGGTGTATTCGTAGAAGGCCACCGTCTGCGGCAATGCTCCGCGCGCATACAGCGGCAGGCTGAAGGACGGCGTGGACACGCCGATATCCACCGCATTGCGGTCGAGCGCGATCTGCACGCTGCTCTGCGCGCCGAGATGCATCGGCTGCAGCCCGAACCCGGCGGCGGCGGCGTAGCCGAGCGGACCCGGCAGCAGCGTGTTCAGCCCCTGCCCATTCACCGTCTTCGACGCAAACCCCACGCGAAGGGCACGCAACTGAGCCGCCGAAACGCCAAGCGGCGCAAGGCTGGCGGCCAGTGCACCTGCAAATCCGATGAGAACGTCACGCCGGCCGATGTGCATGCGCTGTGAGTCCGCCGCTGTTTGTCCAGCGTCGCTATCATGCTATCGGTGCCATTGTTGGAGAAGGGGGAATTTCTGATTGCCGCCAGCAGCGTCGGGAAGACCTATTCCACAACATCCGGTGAAAAGGTCCTCGCCCTTGAAGACCTGAACGTTTCCATTGCCGACGGCGAATTCGTGTCGCTGGTCGGCCCGTCCGGCTGCGGCAAGACCACGTTCCTGCGCATCCTCGCGGGGCTGGAGCCGGCCAGCGGCGGCAGGCTGTCGATCGCCGGTCATGTCGTCTCCGGCCCATCGCCTGATGTCGGCGTCGTCTTCCAAAGCGCGACACTGCTGCCCTGGCTGACTGTGGCGCAGAACACAACCCTGCCCCTTCGCGTCGGTCCGGCGCGCGATCGCGCGCCAACCGGCGTACAAGCATTGCTCGAGATGGCGGGGCTCACGGGATTCGAAAACAAGTATCCCTACGAACTTTCGGGCGGCATGCAGCAGCGCGCCGCCATCTGCCGGGCGCTGGCGCGCGCTCCCAGGATTCTCTTGATGGACGAACCGTTCGGCGCGCTGGATGCGCTGACGCGCGAACGGCTGAACGTCGAATTGCAGCGAATCTGGCAGGTGAGCCGAAAGACCGTGCTGCTGATCACCCACAGCATCGCCGAGTCCGTCTTTCTGAGTGATCGCGTGCTGGTGATGTCACCCCGGCCGGGGCGCATCCTGGCCGACTTCGCGGTGACACTGCCGCGCCCTCGCGATTTCGCGTCAACGCCGGAACACCCGGATTATCTGCGGTTGACCAAGGAAATCCGCTCCGTGCTGGACCGCGCGTGATGAGCACGCTGGATTCGCAGGAGTTGACCGTCGAAGACGCGAAGCGGCAACGCGTGCGCGCACGTGGATTGTTATTGAAGCTCGCTGGCATCGCAGTTCTTCTGGCGATGTGGCAGGCCGGCGTGACATTTCTCGACGTGCCCACCTACATCCTTCCAGCGCCGATGCAGGTATGGGCCGCTCTGAAATCGGGATTGTTCGTGCCGCTGGACAGCCCGACCGGTTTCTATATCCCTATCGCCGGCACCCTGGCGAATGCCGCTATGGGTTTCGTCATCGGATCGATCTTCGGGCTTCTCATCGGGTCGCTGATGGCGGAATTTCGCAGCGTCGAAACGGTGCTGATGCCCTACGCCTTTGCGCTGCAGACGCTGCCAAAAGTCGCCATCGCGCCGCTCATCGTCATCTGGTTCGGCTTCGGCAACGGTTCGAAGATCGCCATGGCGGCGCTGCTCGCCTTCTTTCCGTTGATGGTCAACAGTTTCACCGGCATCCGTAATACAGAACCAGAACGCATCGATTTGATGCGCTCGCTCTCCGCATCGCGGCTGGAAATTTATGCGCGGGTCAAGCTGCCTTCGGCCGCGCCTTTCATCTTCGCCGGGCTCGATATGGCCGCAGTCTATGCGCTGCTCGGCACCATCGTCGCCGAATTTCTCGGCGCGCAACGCGGCATCGGCGTCACCATTGTGCAGGCGCAGGCGGTGACCGATGTCGCGGGGGTCTTCGCCGCATTGATTATTCTCGGCGCACTAGGCATGGGACTCCATCTGATCATTCGCTCGATCAAGCGGAGAATCGTGCATTGGGACGAACGGCGACGCTGACGATATCTCTCCGCACTCGACCACGGATCGTCAGCGCGCGATTCGATGGACGACATGTCCGGTGCGATCCTGGCACGTGAAAGCGGATCGCAGATTGCCACGGCTCGTGCGTGGACAAAATTACTGCCGTCGCCCTGACGTACCAACCCGCCGTCGACCTGCCGTCGGACTTTAGCCAGCTCCCTGACTACAGCCCCACTGCCGACGTGGCGGTGTTAGTTCCCGGCACGCCGCAGGCTTCGGAGGCTTTGGCGGCGGCTTCGGCGGCCGACGTTGATGGGGTGCAGCGATGAAGATTCGAATATTTGCCGTCGTCGCATGCGTGCTGCTTGCAGCCGCCGTCTATGCACAGAAGGTGACCACGGATTCGAACAAGTCCGCGCCATTTGGCAGTTACGGGAGGTACGCGTGGACGGTCGGAACGCCGGCACCGAACCCGCTCGTTGAGCAGCGTATCCACGCGAGGGTCAACGCGGAGCTTGCGTGGAGGGGACTGACCGAGTCGAACACCCCGGACCTCTATGTCGCGACACATGCCGTGACGCCGCAGCATCCACAGCTCATCGTCAACGGATTCGGATGGGGCCCAGGCGCCGCTGCCTCCGTGGAAACGTACGCGATGGGCACGCTGGTAGTCGATCTGTACGACGTCCACACGCGGCAGCTGGTGTGGAGGGGCGTGGCGACCGACTCGGTGAGCGACAAGCCCGAGAAAGACACGCAGCGGATCAATAAGGCGCTGCAGAAGATGTTCACGAAGTATCCGCCGGGAGTGTGAGATGAAGGTCCGACCCGGGGCTGATGCGTGCGACGCACACAGCGCGAAACTGCAGAAGGCGATCAAGACGAACTGACATGTGCGCATATTCGCCGCCTTACTCCGACGATCATTCGCCGGACGATTCCGGCGCGGTCATCCGAGGAAAGTTATCCGAGGAAAGCGTTTGCCCACGCCATGCGTGCGGACTGGCGCGCGCGAGCGATTAAGGGGTGATCGGCCGCGCGAAGCTCTTGGTGGCCAACTCCGTACGAGCGACTGCTAGCAAAAACGAGGGCTGAAGAGTTACCGAAGCCCTGAGAACTTACATCAAAAGGTTGGCGCGCCCTGCAGGACTCGAACCTGCGACCTCCTGGTTCGTAGCCGCGATGCCCATTCGACATAATCGTGGTTTCACCGACGAATTCGAATCGTGCCACGCGCGACTGCCACGCGATGGCGGTGTGGCGGGGCGGTCTGTCGATGCGGTCTGACTCGCAGGTTTGGCTGGAAATGGCATTGATTTCGCTGTCGAGGTGTGGCGAGCTGTTCCGCCCAAGAGGAGGAGCGTTGTCTACATATCAGAGGTGGTCCCGCGGACTGGTATGGCTATGTGCGATCGTCGTGATTTCGTGCGGCGGCAACAATCCCATTGCACCGTCGAACCAGCCTGAAGTCGCCAACAACCGCGACAACTTCCAGTTTCAGGCATCCAACTTGATGCGAACGACTCAGACGCTGTCGTACACATGGGAGAACACGGGTGCAAGCGCGAATATCAATCAGTCCGGGCAAATTTCCAGCGGGACCGCAACGCTAACGATTCGCACACCAACCGGTGCGGACGTGTACACCCGTGACCTGTCGACGACAGGTACGTTCACGACGAGTCCCGGAGCCGCGGGTAATTGGCGTATAGAAGTCCGTCTGGAGAACGTCA
>Ga0070675_100000558_pt1 | contig 25638 bp, 35 predicted proteins | sample KBSM43metaG_FD_65343 | JGI IMG/M metagenome (GOLD analysis project Ga0070675, IMG submission 65343) | Miscanthus rhizosphere microbial communities from Kellogg Biological Station, Michigan, USA - KBS M4-3 metaG | ecosystem: Host-associated > Plants > Roots > Rhizosphere > Soil ... | reverse complement strand
CGGGTAAGGTCGAAAGGGTGCGGCAAGAGCGCACCGCGGGGGCGGCAACGTCACCGGCACGGAAAACCCCACCGGGTGCAAGACCGAATAGGGGCGGCATATGGGCCTGTTCCGGCTCGTCGCCCGGGTTGGTTGCTTGAGGGACGGGGCGACCCGTCTCCTAGAGGAATGGCCGCCCAGTCCGCCGTAGCCTCGTGCGAAGGCGGATGGACAGAACCCGGCTTACAGGCCCTCTGGCAATTGTCTGTCCGACTGGCGAACATCTCCGCTCGCCACTAGGTGGAGCGGAAATGGCGAAGCAGAAAAGATCGGACGACTGGGGATTCCCGCGCTGGCGAGCCTATGGCGGGGCCGGCCGCGGCGCATCCAAAGTGCGCCTTTGCGATCGTGAGGGTTGCAGCGAGGTGGGCGATCGGCCCGCGCCCAAGGCCCCTCACAGCAAGGATCGCTGGTATTTCTGCGAGACCCACGCGGCCGAATACAACAAGAACTGGAATTACTTCGCTGGCCTCGGCCCGGAAGAGGCGGCGCGCCGCGCGCAGGAGGAAGAGCAGGGCGCCTCGGCATACCGCAAGTCAGCGCACTGGCAGTGGGGAGGGCCTGATGACGGCACTCGCAGCCGCGACGAGATGCGTGCCCTGGACGCTTTGGAGCTCGACAGCGATGCCGACTTTAAGGCCGTGAAGGCGGCCCACCGCCGACTGGTGAAAGAGAACCATCCGGATACGAACCAGGGCGACAAGGCAGCGGCCGACAAGTTCCAGAAAGTTCAGGCCGCCTATGAAGTTCTTCGGAAGGCCGAAGAACGGAAGAACGCGACCGGCAACTAACCCTTCAGGACGAAGGTCGCCGCATTGTGGGCAATCGGATGATACGGATCGCCGCCGTGGGCGACACCGCGGACGAATGCGACATGGCGCGTCATTTTCACGCATTCGCAGCGGGCGATCACCGTTTCGCATTTGAGTGCCGGCCGCAAATAATCGAGCCTGAGGTCGAGTGTGACGATCGGCACGAACTTCCCCAGCTTCATCCAGATCGACGCGCCGCTCGCCGTATCGATCAGGCTGACGATTGCACCCGAAGCCAGAACACCCGTTTCAGGAACTCCGACCAGCTCCTCGCGCCAGGGAAGCGACAACTCCATCCAATTGGCGCCTGAATCCCGATATTCTATTCCCAGCGCCTTGCCGTGGCCGACGCGCCGCGCGAGCTCCACGAACCTGTGCGGATCGAAGATCGGTGGGGCAGGATCATTCATGCAGCAAGGCGCTCCGCCGTTTCGCGAACGAGCGCGATCATGTTGGGAACGCCTTGAGTCCGATTGGCGCTGAGGTGCTTCTTCAGCTCGAATGGAGCGAGGGCCTCCGCAACGTCCATTCGCGCAACCAGTTCAGCCGGCTTGTCCTGCACTGCCGAGAGGATGAGTGCCACGATCCCCTTGGTGATCGCGGCATTGCTGTCCGCGAGGAAATGCAGCCGGCTATCGTCCATGACGGTCGGGTAAACCCAAACGGAAGCGGAGCAGCCACGGACCTTCGTCGCGTCGGTCTTTAGCGCGTCGGGCATAGGTTCCAGCTTGCGGCCGATATCGATCAGCAGCCGGTAGCGATCCTCACCTTCGAGCAGCTCATACTCTTCTAAGATTTCGGAAAGGGCGGGAAGGCCGGTCACTCGGTCCGACTAGCAGCCGGACGTACAGCCTACTAGCGGTTGCGGAGGTCCTCGATCTCGCGAGCAAGGCTATTCTCTTTCTCCACCGTAATCCGCTCGAGCACCTTGATGCGTTCTTTGAGCTCTGCGACTTCCTCGCGAAGCTGCTGGTTCTCCGCACGGCTGGCTGGATCCACTTCCCCGAGGTCGCGATTGCGATGATTGTATCGCGCCTTGAACACGCCGGCGAACATCACGATCGCCACGATTATGACGACCATTTCAAACGGATTCATTGAACCTTGTCTCCACTCTCAACCCGCGCCTTATCGCGAAGCGCTTCAATTTGCGCGGCTGTTTGTGCGCCGCCATCCGTCACGATCTGCTCGACCACGCGCAAGCGCGCCTCGATGCGCTCTACGTGCGAGGCATATTGCGCCGCTTTCTCAGCGGTCTGCGATGCGATGAGCTGACCCATCTTCTCTTTGTGCTGGAGCCAGCGCTGGAACGCGGCGATGCCGAACGCGCCAAGCATCGGAATTCCGACGACAATGACGAAAAACAACAGGAGTGAGGGTTCCACAGCAGCCTCCTATCTCTCTAGCCGAGCCGTTCTTTCTCGCCCGGCGCGGGAATCCTTTCCTGGTCCCGCAGCGCTTCGATCTGCGCTGCAGTTTGTGCGCCTCGATCGGTGACGATTTGTTCCAATATGCGAACACGAGCCTCGATACGCTCGACGTGAGCAGCATATTGCGCTGACTTCTCAGCGGCGAGGCTGCTCTGCGCCTCGATCTGCTTTTCCTTGATCTTCAGCCACATCTTGAACGGGGCGATCCCGATCGCCGCCAGGGGGATGAGAACCCAGATCCAGCTTGCCGGATTGTCCATCGGAAAAGCGCCCCTGCTATTCGGTACGGAGGTGGGTTGAGGCCGGCATGCCGTCAAGCGGCAGCGTCGTCAGAATTGCTTGCAACTCTGGATATGCGCGGCCTCCGCAAAGCTTCGATCTGTGCCGCAGTCTCTGCGCCGCGGTCAGTCACAATCTGCTCAAGCACACGCAGGCGCGCCTCGAGCTCAGAGTTGTTGGCTGCATATTGAGCCGCTTTCTCGGCTGCGATGGACATTTCCACGTCCAGTTTCTTCTCCTTGTAGGAGAAATAGCGGCGCGCGAGGTAGAGCAGGAACGCCGTCGGCAACAGGATGGTGATCAACAAAGCCATTACGTCGCCGGGTTCCATTACGCATTGCCTCCCTTGTCGATTGCCAGGGCGTCAATCTCGCGAGCGAGCTTGGACGGCTTGTCCGTGACGATTCTTTCGACGTTCTCCAGCCGGTCCTTGATAGAGCCGATCTCCGCTCGAAGCTGCGCATTCTCGCTGGTCAGCAGCTTGATCCTCTCGGTAGCTTCGCGGTCGGTTTTCGGATGGATCGCCATTCCCCAGCTATTCTCGAGCGGATAGCCGTGCTTGATCCGAAGCCATGTGGTGAGCACCCAGCCGGCGACGCAGATACTGACGATGATCGCCACAAACGGGAAGAGTTCGATCAAAGGGCGGAACGTTTCGAGGTTCATCGTCCTTCCTTTCTAGCGAAGCTGCTCAATCTCGCGCGCAAGCGAGCGATTTTCCGTAGTCACGTAGCTTTCAACGTCGGCGAGCCGGCGGTCGATATCCTTGAGCCGGAGGCGGATGTCCCGCGCAGTGCGAGTCGGCGACCGGCGTACCTGACGCCAGAACTCGCGCTCCTCGATGTCCGAACTTTCCAATTCGCGCGGTTTGTCCGGTGTGAGCATGCCGGCGATGAAATAGACGGGCAGGATTGAGCCGCTGCTGAGGAAGATGGCCGCGATCAAGGCGATTCGGACCATGCTGACGTCGAAGCCCGCATAATCCGCGATGCCGGCGCAGATGCCCATCACTTTGCCGTTGCGCTTGTCCCGATAAAAGCGGGTCCTGCTTGGTGGCTGATAAGACATTCGCTTATTCTCCGGTTCGCACGCGGGTGCGACCACGCACCTGACTGAGCTCATCTGAGATGCGGTCCGTGGTGTCCGGCAGGCACTGCTGGCGCCAGTTAGGGTTCTCGGCGCTCATGATCCGCTCGATCGTGCACAGCCGGTCGTCCAAGCGCCGGGACAGATCGTACAGGTCGTCTAACAGCTTTTCGTCTGCGCCCGTGATCGTCGCCGTCTGCTTCCACTTGGTGATGTAGTGAAAGATCAGCCACGGCAGGCCTATGAACAAGGTTACGAGCGCAATCCCGCCAACGATGAATCCGCCAACATCTTCCATTCGTCATTCCCCTTTGCGCTTAAGCGCGGCTTTCATGGCTTCCAGCTCGGCGTCGACCTTTTCGGACGCCTGCAATTCGGCAATCTCTTCCTCAAGGCTCTTCGGCCCGGTCATACCCAAGGCTTCGGCGCGGCCTTCGGCAAAGTCGGCGCGGCGCTCAAGGAGGTCGAACTTCGAGAACGCGTCTTCGGTCCGGCCGCCATTGAGGATTTCGCGGGCCTTCGCACGGGTAACGGCGCTCTCCAGCCGGTTTGCGATGGCATTCTGTCGAGCACGGGCCTCACGGAGCTTGCCCATCAGCTTGGCGATGTCTGCCTCATAACCCTTCAGCGTCTCCTCGATCTGGTCGATCTCCGCCTGCAAGCCTTCTGCCATGTCGGCCGCTTTCTGGCGTTCGATCAGGGCGGCCTTGGCAAGATCCTCACGGTCCTTGGACAAAGCGAGCTCCGCTTTCTCGGTCCAGCTCAACTGAAGCTCGTCGAGCCTTTTCAAGGCACGGCGCATCTCCTTGCCGTCCGCGATCGAGCGCGCAGCGCTGGCTCGGAGCTCAACTAACGTCTCCTCCATTTCGAGGATGATCATGCGGATCATCTTCGCCGGGTCTTCGGACCGGTCGAGAAGCTCCGTCATGTTTGCCGCGAATATGTCTCGCGTGCGGGAGAAAATTCCCATTTAGCACTCCGCAATCGTATCAGGCCTGTACGTGAAGGTACCATACAAGAGTTGTGCCACTTTCTAGGAAATCCCAGAAAGATGAGAAAAGATGGATTTTCCGCCGATTTTTCAAGCGAAACATCTTGCCAATTGGTGGTGTTGAACACCAATTATCGGGCCAATGGAGCGGGCCAATCAGTTCGTCGGGCAAAGCCTGGCCTTTCTCGACGCAGTTGAGCGAGCCAGCCGTGCTGCCCCGCTCAACCGTCCCGTTCTTGTGATCGGTGAGCGTGGTACAGGCAAGGAGCTGATTGCCGAGCGCCTTCACCATTTGTCGTCGCGCTGGGCGGGGCCGCTCGTGATCATGAACTGCGCGGCACTTCCTGAAAGCCTCATCGAAGCTGAGCTGTTCGGGCATGAGGCAGGAAGCTTTACGGGCGCTTCCAAGACTCGCCATGGTCGCTTCGAGGAGGCGGATGGCGGCACTCTATTCCTGGACGAGCTCGGAACCTTGTCGATGCCGGCGCAGGACCGGCTTCTCCGAGCGGTCGAATATGGCGAGGTGACGCGCATTGGCGCATCGAAGCCGATTTCGGTCGACGTTCGGATCGTGGCCGCGACCAACGAAAGCCTCCCAGCAATGGTCGATAGGGGAAGATTTCGGGCGGACCTTTTGGACCGACTGTCTTTCGAGGTTGTCACGCTGCCTCCGTTGCGAGCGCGATCAGGAGACGTTCCCCTTCTCGTCGATCATTTCGGACGGCGCATGGCCGTCGAGCTCGACTGGCCTAACTGGCCTGGCTTCTCGCCTCGGTCAGTTGCTGATCTTGAGGCCTATCACTGGCCCGGAAATGTTCGTGAACTCAGGAATGTAGTCGAACGAGCTGTGTATCGATGGGAAGATCCGGAACGCGCCATAGATGCGCTCCAGTTCGACCCGTTTCATTCGCCGTGGGCGCCGGCGGCGTCGCAAGCGCTCCAGGCTCACGCTGCAGTCGTATCCAACGAAGAGCCCGCAGCTGCTCCTGTAGAGTTTTCGGCTCCGGCTGCTTCGCCACCTTCGAGTACGAACGACTTCAGAGCCGCTGTGGCCGATTATGAGCGCGCTCTCCTGCAGAGTGCTCTCGCGGCCAACCGTTTCAACCAGCGCGCCACGGCGTCAGCTCTGAACCTCAGCTACGACCAGCTGCGCCATGCGTTGAAGCGTCACAAGCTTCTTGAGACGGACGCCGCCTGACGGTCCGTCCGCCGGTCGAAAACGACGTGAATCGATGAGCTGAATGGCGTATAGTCCTCATGCAAAGTGAGGAGGCTTTCATGAGAGCACTTGTCCTTGCTGCCGGCGCCGTGGTTTTCTTGACGGCGATCCCAGCATCCGCATCCGTTCAGACCATTGGCGGCAGCTATGCCCAATCTTGCTATTTTTCGGCAGAGAATGGTTCCACAACATCGACAGATCTCGATTACTGTAACCGGGCGTTTGCTGAGGGTCTTTCGCCGGAAGACCTGTTGGCCACATATGTGAACCGCGGCATCGTTCGGATGCTAAGGAACGATTTCGCTGCGGCCGGGGCAGATTTCCAGGCCGCAATCGGACTCAATCCTCAGCACTCTGAGCCTTGGCTCAATATGGCTGTCCTGCATTTCAAGCAGGGCGACAGCGCTGGCGCAGTCGTCATGTTCGATAAAGCGATTACCCTAGGCACAACTCGACCGGAAATCGCTTACTTCGGTCGCGGGCTTGCCCACGAAGACACGGGAAACGTGAGGGCCGCCTATTTCGACCTACAGAAGGCTGCCGCCTTGAAGCCGAAATGGTCCGAGCCCGCCAAGGAGCTGGCCCGCTATCAGGTGCGCCGCCCGTAGACGGCGCACCCAAACCCTAGTGCATGTTGGTCATCGCCAGCAGCATTGGGACCGACAGAAGCACATTGGTCCGCGAAGCGACCAGGGCGCGCTTTGCTGCGCTTGCCTTCGTCGCATCGTCGGCTTCCACGAGACCCAGCACCTTCTGCTGGGCCGGCCAGATGATGAACCAGACGTTGAAGGCCATGATGAGGGCCAGCCACATCCCGATGCCGATCAAGCGGTTTGCCGGATCGTTGAGCAGCAGAGCTTTCTCCTCACCATAGAGGTAAGCGAGAATGAGCCCGGTTAGTACGGTGAAGGCGGCGCCCCAGCGGAAGTAGAACAATGCCTTCGGAGCGATGAACTTCGTGACGCCCGGCTTCAACTCTGCCGGAACTGTCGGCATCGTCGGAATCTGCACAAAGTTGAAATAATAGAGCAGGCCGATCCACGTGATTCCAAAGAAGACGTGCATCCATTGGAACACGCCCAGCCACAGATCGCCTGCGCCAACCGAGTTCGCGTAACCGCTATCCGGAAAGACTGCGATCAGGATCGCCAGGACAAGCCCGGTTACCAGCACTGCGCCCAGATTCTCGAAGAATTTCGCCATTCGATTTCCCCCCATGTTGCCGCTCAGCGGTCCGGGAACTTCTTACGGCTGCGAAACAGTGAATCGCAAGCGTCTGCGGCGAACGGCGGAGCGACATAGCTCCTATATCGTTATGCAGGTGAACCCCCGAAGGAGACTGACCGCCATGGCCTTCCAGCTGCCAGAATTGCCCTATGCGAAGGATTCTCTTGCACCGTATATGTCTGCCGAAACGCTCGAATTTCACTGGGGCAAGCATCACCGAGCCTATGTGACGAAGACGAATGGCTTCATTGAGGAGAAGGCGGATCTCAAGGGCGCTTCGCTCGTCGACGTGATCCGCGCCGCCAAACAAGGCGGGGACAATAAGCTATTCAACAACAGCGCACAGCTGTGGAACCACAGCTTCTTCTGGCAGTGCCTCACCCCGGACAAGCAAAAGCCGTCAGGCAAGCTCGCGCAGCTGATCGACGATGGGTTCGGTGGAACGGACGCACTTCTCGAGAAGCTCGGCGACGAAGCGGTGAACCATTTTTCGAACGGCTGGGCATGGCTTGTCCTCGATCGCGACCAGCTGAAGATCACGTCGCTCCACGATGCCGACACGCCGCTGGTGCATGATGGGATGGTTCCGCTCTTCACGCTCGATGTATGGGAGCACGCTTATTACATCGATTACCGCAACGAGCGGCCGAAGTTCGTGACCTCGGTACTTTCGAACATCGTCAACTGGGACTTCGTCGCCCAGAACCTCGATGGGCGCGGCGCAGACCGTGCAAACCAGGAAGGGGCTTCCGTTCGTGAGCCTGAAACTATGACTTGAGGCGGTAGCCCGTTCGGAAGATCCACCAGATCGCCGTCAGGCAAACGAGCAGGAAGGCGAACGTCGCCGTCAGGCTGAGGCCGACCGGGACGTCGGCCCGGCCGAAGAAGGTCCAGCGGAAGCCGTTGATCAGGTAGACCACCGGGTTGAATAGCGTGATGCTCCGCCACGGCTCCCGGAGCATGTCGATCGAATAGAATGCGCCGCCGAGGAAGGTGAGGGGCGTCACGATCAGCAGCGGAATGATCTGAAGCTGCTCGAAGCCCTTCGCCCAGATGCCGACGATGAAGCCGAACAGGCAGAAGGACCAGGCGACGAGGAGCAGATAGAGGACCATCCACAGCGGGTGTTCGATGTGCACGCGCACGAACAAATTGGCCGTGAGCAGGATGACAAGCGAGACTGTGGTCGCCTTGGTTGCGGCCGCCCCCACGTATCCGATCACGGTTTCGATCGCAGACAATGGGGCCGACAGGATCTCATAGATCGTGCCTGTAAAGCGCGGCATGTGTATGCCGAAGCTCGCGTTGAAGATGCTCTCCGTGAACAACGATAGCATCATCAATCCCGGCACGATGAAGCTGCCGTAGTCCACGCCGCCGATCTCGCTGATCCGCGATCCGATCGCCGATCCGAAGACGATGAAATAGAGCGAGGTCGTGATCACCGGTACGGCGAGGCCGGTCCAAAGCGTGCGCGCGAAGCGGTGCATCTCGAACTTGTAAATTGCCCAGATGCCTCGAAGATTCATGCCGCGGCTTTCTGGTGATGGATCAAGCCGACGAAGATGTCCTCCAGGCTCGACTGGTGGGTATCGAGATCCTTGAACCCTACGCCCGCATCGCGCATCGCGGCGAGTAGTGATGGAACGCCTGTCCGGTCGGCCTTCGCGTCGAATTCATAGGTGAGCATCCCGCCATCCTCGCTGAGTTCGAGCTTCCAGTCCGCTAGCGCCGCCGGGATTTCCGATAGCGGTTCAGCCAGCTGGAGATGCAAAACCTTCCGGCCGAGCTTCTTCATGAGCTCATTCTTCTCCTCGACCAGGATAAGCTCGCCCTTATTGATGACCCCGACGCGGTCGGCCATCTCTTCGGCTTCCTCGATATAGTGGGTCGTGAGGATGATCGTCGTGCCGTTCTCTCGCAGGCGGCGGACCATGTTCCACATATCGCGGCGAAGCTCGACGTCGACCCCCGCGGTGGGCTCATCGAGGAATAGGATGTCGGGATCGTGGGCGAGCGCCTTGGCGATCATGACGCGCCGCTTCATTCCTCCTGATAGCTCCTTGAGGATCGTCTTGCGTTTGTCCCACAGCGACAGCTCGCGAAGGATTTCTTCGACTCGCGCTTTATTCGGCGCTCGGCCGAAGAGTTCGCGACTGAAGCTGACGGTACTGATCAGCGGCTCGAATACGTCCATCGTCAGTTCCTGGGGAACCAGGCCAATCCGCGTCCGCGCTTCGCGATAGTGTCGCTGCCAGTTCTTGCCATCGATCAGCACTTCGCCGCCGCTCGGCCGTACGATGCCGCAGATGATGCTGATCATCGTCGTCTTCCCGGCGCCATTGGGTCCGAGGAGAGCGAAGATTTCGCCGCGCTTGATGTCGAGGTCGATCGGCTTGAGCGCCTCCGTCCCACTCGAATAGACCTTGGTCAGCCCACGTATCGAGAGGATCGGCTCGCTCATTCGACGGGCGCATCCTTGATGACGTCGGCCTTGTCCTCGGGGTCTAGTCCATGGCGTAGAAGCATCGGCATGTTGGCCACCGCAAATGCCAGTGAGAGCGCCGTGACCCCCCAGACCTTTAGCGTCAGCCAGGTATCGAAGCTGAGATAGGCGCGCATCACTTCGTTCACGATGGCCAAAGCCGCGAAGAAGAGCGCCCAGTTGCGGCTAAGCTTCATCCAGCCTTCGTGCGTCAGTCCGGGGAAGACCGGTCCGAAAAGCCATTTCAGCAACGGACGGCCGCGCAAAAGGCCCGCACCGAGAAGGACTGCGAACCCGACGTAAATCACGGTCGGCTTCATCTGGATGAACTTGGGGTCATGCAGGTAGAGCGTGATGGCTCCGAAACCGAGGATGAGGATCGTCGACACCCAGACCATCGGGGAAACGCGCTTCATGATCGCGAGGCCAAGGACGATCGAAACGATCACAGCCACCATAAAGGCGAGGGTCGCAACCATGGACCCTTGAAGACCAGAGCCTGCCATCTTGTAAGCGACGAAGAAGACAAGCAGCGGCCCGTAATCGAGCAGCAGCGTCCAGGACGATCCCTTCTGTGCAGGCTCGCTCATTCAGGCGGAAGTCCGGCAATCGCTCGGGCGACGGCGCGCGGATCGAATGGCCGCAGGTCATCCGCCTTCTCTCCAACGCCGATGGCGTGAATCGGAAGCCCGAACTTTTCTGCCGCAGCAACGAGGACGCCGCCGCGCGCCGTACCGTCGAGCTTGGTCATGATGAGGCCGGTCACTCCTGCCGTTTCACGGAACACCTCGACCTGCGCAAGGGCGTTTTGCCCGGTCGTTGCATCGAGCACGAGCAATATATCGTGCGGCGCTTCGGGATTGAGGCGGCCGAGGACGCGTCGGATCTTCGACAGTTCCTCCATCAGGTGCGACTTGTTCTGGAGACGCCCGGCCGTGTCGACGATAAGGGCATCGATGCCCGTCGCGGTGGCCTGTTTCACGCCGTCGAAGACGATCCCGGCGGCGTCACCGCCCTCCTTGCCGGAGATGACGGGCGCTCCGATGCGGTCGCCCCAGATACTGAGCTGCTCGATGGCGGCGGCGCGGAATGTGTCGCCAGCCGCAAGGAGGACGCCGTAGTCCTGCTCCTTAAGCCAATGGGCGAGCTTGCCGATCGTCGTGGTCTTGCCGGAGCCGTTGACGCCGATGACGAGGATCACGTGCGGGCGAGGAAAGCCCCACACTTCGAGCGGCTTGGCGACGGGCGCGAGGATCTTCTCGATCTCTTCGGCCAGGATCGTGCGCAGGCCGCGCTCGTCCAGCCGTTCGAACTTTTGACGGGCGATGGCCTCGCGGATCCGGTGCGAAGCCTCCGGCCCGAGATCCGATGCGATCAACGCTTCCTCAATGTCGTCCAGCGTAGCCGTGTCGAGCGCGGCGCGGCCAGCCAGTCCGGTGAGATTATCGGCGATCTTGTCCGCAGTCTTTTGAAACCCGCCGCGCAGGCGGTCGAGCCAACTCATGCCCACTCCGCGATAAGCTCGCCGTCGTCGCGGCCGGTCACTCGAGCTGGTCCGGCTTGCCCACGTAACCCGCCTGCGACGCGCGTGGGCGCGAAACTGTCGGAATGACCCTTGCTGTTGTTTTCGATGAGCACCTGCATGGTCGATCCAACGAGACTGTCGAGCCAGCGCGAGCGGCGTTCGGCTGCGGCCGCTCGGAGGCGAGCCGCACGGGCCTTAACGACTTCGCGCTGAAGCTGCGGCATGCGCTCGGCAGGTGTGTTCGGTCGCGGTGAAAACGGGAAAATGTGCGCTGAAACGACGTCGCAATCGTCAAGTAACTTCAAGCTGTTCAGTGCCATTTCCTCAGTTTCTGTGGGAAATCCTGCAATCAGGTCGGCCCCGATGGTCGCGTCCGGCCGGACCGCCTTGAGTCGTTCGACGGCGCGGACCGCGTCGGTCCGCCTGTGCCGTCGCTTCATCCGCTTCAGGATCATGTCGTCGCCGGCCTGAAGTGAGAGATGGAAATGTGGCATCAAGCGTGGCTCACCGGCGATCAATTCGTGAAGGGCATCGTCGATCTCGATGCTGTCCAGCGACGACAGGCGCAGGCGCCTCAGGCGCGGTTCGGTAGCGAGAAGCCTCTGGCAAAGCTTGCCAAGCCCGTTCTCATAATCGGTGATGTCCACGCCGGTGAGGACGATCTCTTTCGCGCCACGGTCGATCTCGTGGGATACCGCATCGCGAATTGCCTCGAATGGCAATGAACGGCTCGGTCCACGAGCCTGCCAGATGGAGCAGAAAGTGCAGCGATGGTCGCACCCGTTCTGAACGGCCACGAAACTGCGGACATGCCCCAGAAAGCCGGCTGGAGCGACTTGCGACGTCTTGATGGCAGTAGATGCCAAAGTACCGATCTTATTGTCGTTTCCAACGACACGATCCACTTCGGACATCGCTTGAAAAGCCATTGGATCGAGCTCTGCCGCACAGCCCGTAACGAGGATGCGTGCATTAGGCCGTTGTCGGCGTGAATGGCGAATGGCCTGCCGTGTCTGACGAACTGCTTCATTCGTGACGGCGCAGCTATTGACGACTACCCAGTCCTCGTCCGTTGAAGCCAGTCTCCGGATCGTCTCGCTCTCCGCGAAGTTCAGGCGACAGCCGAGCGTGATCGTCTCGACGGTCATGCCAGTGCCTCGAGGTCAATCTCCCCCTTAAAGACGTAAGTCGCGTTACCCCTCATCCGGATAGGCCCGCCTTGCTCCCACGCGATCGCCAGGGAGCCGCCGCGCATCGTGACCTTCACGGGCGATTGAACGCGCTTAGTCAGAATGGCCGCGACTGCAGTTGCGCTGGCCCCGGTACCGCAGGCCCGTGTGTTTCCCGCGCCGCGTTCCCAGGTCCTCAGGCGAATCCCGTCGGGGTGTACCTCCGCAACGTTCACGTTGATGCGGTCAGGAAACACCGGGTCATGCTCGATACGTGGTCCCAGCTCGTCAAGATCGACCCGGTCAGCATTCTCGACGAAGAAAACGATATGAGGATTGCCAACGTTGAGCGCGACCGGGTGCGAAAGCTCACCCCACGCCATGGGCAACGGATTTGTGGGCATCGCGTAAGTGACCGGCACCTTGTCCCACTCGAAATGGGGCTCGCCGAGCGTCACTTCGATGTCGCTGTTGTTCTCGGTGCCCGTGACGAGCCCGCCGCCGGTCTCAATCGTCTTGGCGTGCGTCAGTGCAACGACGCAGCGCGAAGCATTGCCGCAACTTTCGACCTCTATCCCGTCATGATTCCAGATGCGCATCTTCAGATCGGCCGTGTCCGACTTCTCGAGGACGATGAGCTGGTCGCACCCGATGCCCTCGCGCCGGTCGGAAATTGCGCGCGCCAAAGGCTCGTCCATCGACAGCGGCTCCTCGCGCGCGTCGAAGATGGCGAAGTCGTTGCCGAGCCCGTGCATCTTGTGAAAGGTGCGTGTCATAGCTTGCGGCGGGACTTAGGGACGGGCACAGGGCAAGTCCACCAGCGCTGAAGAGAAGGTCAATGCAGAGAGCCGCCAACGAAGTGATGCAGTCGATCATCTTCTCGGCTGTGCTCGACGCCGTCGCCGCGCTGAAAGCGGCTTCGGGCGGATTACCGAACCAGCTCCTGCGGGACGTGCAGGCGATTCATCCGAACGTGACCTTCGCGGATCTGCCCAAGCAGCTGCAGGACGCCATTGCGGAGAGCACCCGCACGGCGTTCACTCAGCTTCTAAAGGACGGCTATGCGGTGGGCCCCCGTCAGCAGATGCAGACGACACGGCCGTTGGACCGCGTTCCTGATCGCCAGCGTCAGGGAGATCGCCGTGGCCCTCCGGGCGACCGCCGGCCGCGTGGGCCGGGTGGGCCTCGCCGGGATCCGAGCGGCAGCGGACCGGGTAATGGCAATGGGCCGGGTAGGGGACCGCGCGGACCTGGTGGGCCGTCGCGGCCGCGCAAACCTCCCAAGGGTAAGCCGCGCCTAAGTTGATTAGGCATCTGTTGATTTAGGCAGGCGCATCCGCTAGGGCGCGCCCGTCTTTCTAAGACAAAACATCGATGTGCGGGTCTGAGGATCCACGCCGGCCGACGAGGTTTCGTCCGCCGGCGTATTTTGCGTTTTGCTTCCCTACATGGGGCCGGACATCGATTTGGGAGACGTGAATGTTCGACAGTCTGAGTGATCGGCTCGGCAATGTTTTCGATCGGCTTCGCGGGCGCGGCGCGCTCACGGAAGCCGATGTGCGTGCTGCGATGCGCGAGGTGCGCGTTGCGCTGCTCGAAGCGGACGTTGCGTTGCCGGTGGCCCGGGACTTCGTTGACAAGGTCACTGAGAAGGCGGTCGGTCAGGAGGTCATACGCTCGGTTACTCCGGGCCAGATGGTCGTCAAGATCGTCAATGATGCGCTGATCGAGACGCTCGGTTCCGAGACGGCCGAGCTGAACATCGACGTCAATCCGCCGGCCGTCATCATGATGGTTGGTCTCCAAGGCTCCGGTAAGACGACCACAACCGCCAAGCTGGCAAAGCGGCTTACGGAACGCGAGCGCAAGCGGGTGCTGATGGCTTCGCTCGACGTCGCCCGTCCGGCAGCGCAGGAGCAGCTCGCGGTGCTCGGGCGTCAGACCAGCGTCGACACTCTGCCGGTCGTCGCGGGTCAGCAGCCGGTGGATATCGCCAGGCGGGCGATCCAGGCTGCCAAGCTTCAAGCGTATGACGTGGTCTTACTCGACACCGCGGGCCGCCTCCACGTTGACGACCAGCTGATGGCCGAGATGAAGGCCGTCGCTCAGGCGTCGACACCCACCGAGACTTTGCTCGTCGTCGACAGCCTGACTGGTCAGGACGCCGTCAACGTCGCAAAGGGCTTCGCGGGTGAGGTCGATCTCACCGGCGTCATCCTGACGCGCATGGACGGCGATGCCCGCGGCGGCGCTGCGCTGTCGATGCGAGCAGTTACCGGCAAGCCGATCAAGTTCGCCGGCGTCGGTGAAGCGCTCGATAAACTCGAAGCCTTCCACCCGGATCGTGTCGCCGGCCGCATCCTTGGCATGGGCGACGTCGTCAGCCTGGTCGAGCGCGCTGCCGAAACCATCGAGATAGAGGATGCCGAGAAGCTCGCGGCCAAGATGGCCAAGGGCAAGTTCGATCTCGACGACCTTTGGTCCCAGCTGAAGCAGATGCAGCGCATGGGCGGGCTCGGCGCGCTCGCGGGGATGATGCCCGGAATGAAGGGCATGAAGGGCGCCATGGACAAGGCGCAGGATTCTAAGGCGCTAGTCCACATGGAAGCGATGCTCTCGTCGATGACGGCGAAGGAGCGGTCCAAGCCCGACGTGATCAACGCCAAGCGCAAGATCCGTATCGCCAAGGGCAGCGGAACGACCGTTCAGGAAGTGAACAAGCTTCTGAAGATGCACCAGGAAATGTCCACGGTGATGAAGAAGCTTAAGAAGATGGGCGGGTTGGGCAAGCTCGCGGCCATGTTCGGCAAGGGTGGCCTCGATGGCGCGCTCGGCGGGCTGGCTCCCGGCGCTATGCCGCCGGGCGGCCTTGGTGGCGGAGCGGCGCTCCCCGGCCTCGGCGGTCCGGGCTTCAACCTGCCCCCCGGTTTCGACAAGTTTTCAAAGAAGTAAGTGAATTTACTGAAAGGACAGTAGAAAATGGCAGTTTCAATTCGTCTCGCGCGCGGTGGCGCGAAAAAGCGCCCTTATTATCGCATCGTCGTTGCGGACAGCCGCAACGCTCGCGACGGCCGCTTCATCGAAAAGGTCGGCACCTACAATCCGCTGCTGGCCAAGGATTCGCCGGAGCGCGTCAAGCTCGACGCCGACCGTATCTCGCATTGGCTCTCGGTCGGTGCGCAGCCGTCGGACCGCGTGCTTCGCTTCCTCGATGCTGCGGGCATCAAGGAGCGTGCGGCTCGCAGCAATCCGAAGAAGGCTGAGCCAGGCGAGAAGGCCAAGGAGCGCGTCGAGGAGCGTGCGAAGCGCGCTGCGGACGCTGAGGCCGCTGTTGCTGAGGCTGCTGCGGCTCCGGCTGAAGAGCCGGTCGCCGAGGAAGCCGCTGAGGCTCCGGCCGAGGAAGTCGTGGCCGAGGAAGCTGCCGCTGAAGCTCCAGTCGCGGAAGAGTCTGAAACTCCCGCGGAGGAAGCTCCGGCCGAGGCTGCTGCCGAAGAAGCTCCTGCAGCGGAATCTTCGTCTGAGCCGGCCGAGGGTTCGGTTGAGGACGCTCCGGCCGAGGGCGCCGAGACTCCGGAGCAGCCGGTCGCCGAAGCTGAAGGCGTTTCCGCCGAAGCTCCGGCCGAGGGCGCCGCTGAGGAGGCTCCGGCCGCCGAGGATGCCGAGAAGGCCGAGTAATTGGTTGAAAAGCGCGTCGCGCTGGCAGCAGTCGCCGGCGCGCATGGCGTGAAGGGCGAGGTTCGGCTGAAGCTGTTTTCGGATAGTGCAGCGAGCCTCGCCTCTCACAAGAAGGTCTATGTTGGCGGCGTCGAGCATGGGCTGCTTGGCGTCCGCGACGGCGGGAAGACCGCTGTTGCTCGCTTTGACGGTATGGCCGACCGTTCGGCCGCCGAGGCCCTGCGCGGCCAGCTGGTCGAGGTTGACCGCTCCGCGCTACCCCCTCTCGAAGAGGGCGAATATTATCATTCCGACTTGATCGGCCTAGCCTGCGTTGACCGCGACGGGCAGCCAGTCGGCACCGTGGTCGCAGTTGAGAATTTCGGCGCCGGCGACTTGCTCGAGGTAGAGGTTCCGAACGGCCGTAAATCACTGATCCCGTTTCGCGACGGGATCGCGGACATCGTGGACGGCCGCATCAGGCTCGATCCGGAATTCCTAGCGTAGGATCGGCTGATCCTTGGCCAGGTCGTTGCGGATCGTCGTAGCCGCCACGCCGCCTTCGCCCATTGCATGACTGATCTGATCCAGACCGATCACCACGTCTCCCGCGGCGTAGAGCCCGGGTACGCTCGTTCGCTGGCGGGTATCCACCCCGATGCAGCCTTGCTCGTTGAGGCGCGCGTCCAATTGCGTCGCAAGCTGGTTGTGCGTGTCAGAGCCCAGCGCCGGATAGACACTATCAAAGGTGTAATGCCCCTTTGCCGTGTCGACGACGATGCACTTGTCGGAGATGGCGACAGCTTGCGCCGGGCCATCGACACATTCGATGCCTGCGCTTTTCAGCCGATCCTTGTCTTCCTCGGTCAGTTTGAGCATCGCGTCGGGCGCGATGAGCGTCACGTCCGGCGTGTAGCTGCGCAGAAATATAGCTTCCGCCACGCCGCGGCTGTCGCTGCCGATGACGCCGACCCTTTTGTCAGTGACCTCGAAGCCGTCGCAGATCGGACAATAGCGGATCAGGCCCCGCTGAAGTGCGTCGTCGTGGAGGTCTTCGTCCATCGGTGGGCGGCGGTTCTTCACGCCGGTTGCGAGAAGTACGGTCTTTGCCTCGACGGATCCCGACCCCCAGGATGCGCAGAAGCCGGCATCGGTTTTGTCCAGGCGCGCCACATAGTCGCGCTCGATCCGCGCGCCGTAACGCTGAGCCTGCTCCCGCATCAGCCTGACGAGCTCCTTGCCGCTGATCCCGTCCGGGTAGCCCGCGTGGTTGTGCGTACAGGGAATACTCTCCGCGCGGCCCTTGCCGTCGTCGACGACGAGGATGTCGAGATGGAAGCGCGCGAGATAGATCGCGGCAGTCAGCCCAGCGGGTCCTCCGCCGACGATCAGGCAATCGAGTGGTTCAGCCATTCGTGGCCCAATGGATTGTAGCGAAGGCGGTTCCCGATTAGCCCGCCGCAATGCCTTTCGCCGCAACTGTCCTCACGCTCTATCCCGAGATGTTTCCAGGCCCGCTTGGCGTCAGCCTGGCCGGCAAGGCGCTCAGCGAGGGTACCTGGGCGCTCGACGCGGTCCAGATGCGCGATTTCGCTTCCGACAAACATCGCAGCGTGGACGACACGCCTGCAGGTGGCGGGGCGGGGATGGTGCTGAAGCCGGACGTGTTGGCCGCGGCCGTGGACAGCGTCGCCGACGGCCGCCCGATCCTTGCAATGACGCCTCGCGGCAAGCCTCTGACGCAGGAGCGCATTCGCGAATTGGCGTCCGGCGAGGGGGTCATTCTCCTGTGCGGTCGCTTCGAGGGGTTCGACGAGCGAATCTTCCAAGCGCGGGCGATCGAACCCGTCTCGGTTGGCGACTACGTGCTCTCCGGCGGAGAGCTTGGAGCGATGATCATCCTGGACGCTTGCGTGAGGCTGCTTCCCGGGGTAATGGGCGCGGCCTCCAGCGGAGAGGAGGAGAGCTTTGAGCAAGGGCTTCTCGAATATCCGCACTACACCCGACCTGTAGAATGGGAAGGGCGCACGATCCCCGAAGTGCTGCGGTCGGGGGATCATGCGAAGATCGCTGCGTGGAGACGCGAACGGGCGATCGAAGATACACGGCTAAGGCGGCCGGACCTGATCGAGCGCCACGGGGGCGCATCGCAGGCACCGCCCTCTGGCGCGCGGCGTGACAAAGTAGAGAAGACGAAGAAATGAACCTGATCGAGACTCTTGAGCGCGAAGCCATTGAAGCGCTGACCGCCGACAAGAAGGTCCCCGAATTCCGCCCCGGTGACACGCTGCGCGTCGGCGTGAAGGTCATCGAAGGCGACCGCACCCGCGTCCAGGCGTTCGAAGGCGTTTGCATCGCCCGTTCGAACAAGGGCGTCGGCTCCAGCTTCACCGTCCGCAAGATAAGCTTCGGCGAGGGCGTCGAGCGCGTCTTCCCGCTTTATTCGCCGGCCATCGATTCGATCGAAGTGGTTCGCCGCGGTGCAGTGCGCCGTGCGAAGCTTTACTACCTTCGCGGCCGCCGCGGTAAGTCGGCCCGTATCGCCGAGCGCCGCGACACGCGCCGGGACGAGGCGAAGAAGGCTGAAAGCACCGAGGCCTAAGGTTCAGTCGCGGCGCGGTCTTATCGCGCTGCGATCGACCAGCTTCGTGTAGAGGTGCCAGGTCGCGTAGCCGAGCCACGGCAGAACGACGGCCAACCCTATGAACAATGGGATGGAACCCAGCACCAGCAGGGCTGCCACGACCACGCCCCAGCGGAACAGCACGCCCGGGTTCTCCCGGGCGGCTCGCCATGACGTCGAGACCGCTTCGGATGCGCTGATGTCGCAGTCGACCAGCATCGGTAGCGAGACCACGCTGATTCCGACCACGAGTGCAGCGAAGGCCAGTCCGACCAGATTGCCGAGCACGATCAGCGCCCAGCCCTCCTTCGTCGTGAAGAGGCGGGTCAGGAAGTCGCCTGTCGAGTGTGAATCGTACCATACGAGGTTCGACAGCCAGGGCGGGTTCCACCAGCCCCAGAGCAGGACGTAGAGCGAAACTGCGGCCGCCAGCCAAAGCGCGAATATGACCAGCAGGAGACCCCCAACTGCAACGATCTCGTCAGCCGCCGGACGCTTCCGCACGTCCAGGAAATGCTGCCAGTTCGAATGCAATCCCTGCTCGCGGCGCCTAGCCATCTCGTAGAAGCCGATTGCCGCGACCGGCCCAAGCAGGCCGATGCCTGCAACGATCGGGAAGAGCAGGGGAAGCAATGGTCCGCCGAGAACCGCGGTCGCCACGACGACCCCGATGATTGGATAGAGTAGCCCGACGAAGATCAGGTCGCCGCGCATTTCCATGAAATCGGCCCATCCTTCCCGCAGTGCCGCATTGGCATCTGCATGGGTGAGCTTGCGCACAGGAATTGCGGGCGAACGCGATGAGGACGCAGATACTGTAGTTGCGGGCACAAGGACCTCCCTTCACGCAAAAGGGCGCGTCTCGCGACCAGCGCGCGGCGCGTCGCTGAACGAAGCTACGATATCAAAATTTGGACCGACATTCGACAGGCCAGAGAGGCACTGGCCTTGGTAAAAGGACCCTGGTGCACTAGGTGCTTCGGCGAAACGGAGGAATTTGAGATGGGTTATCGTGTCGCGGTCGTCGGTGCGACGGGGAATGTCGGTCGCGAGATGCTGAACATCCTCGCTGAGCGGCAATTCCCGCTGGACGAGGTGGCCGCGGTCGCTTCCGCGCGATCGACCGGCAACATCATCGACTTCGGCGACAGCGGCGAGGAGCTCAAGGTCAAGAATCTCGAGCATTTCGACTTTGCCGGCTACGACATCGCCTTGTTTGCGGCAGGTTCGGGCCCGACCAAGGTCCATGCTCCGCGCGCAGCGGAAGCCGGCTGCACGGTCATCGACAACAGTTCGCTTTACCGGATGGACCCCGACGTTCCTTTGATCGTGCCGGAAGTGAATCCGGAAGCGATTTCGGGCTACCGGAAGAAGAATATCATCGCGAACCCGAACTGCTCCACTGCGCAGCTCGTCGTCGCGCTCAAGCCGCTTCACGATGCTGCCAGGATCAAGCGGGTCGTGGTCTCAACCTACCAATCCGTGTCTGGCACCGGAAAAGCGGGAATGGACGAGCTGTTTGAGCAGAGCCGTAATATCTTCGTCGGTGATTCCAATGAGCCCAGGGTCTACCCCAAGCAGATCGCCTTCAACGTCATTCCGCATGCCGGCGACTTCCTCGACGACGGATCCACGACCGAAGAGTGGAAGATGGTCGTGGAGACGAAGAAGATCCTTGATCCGTCGATCAAGCTGACCGCAACTTGCGTCCGTGTGCCGGTGTTCGTCGGCCACAGCGAGGCTGTGAACATCGAGTTCGAGAATGAAATCTCGGCGGACGAGGCTCGCGATATCCTTCGTGAGTCCCCGGGTCTGATGGTCGTCGATAAGCGCGAGCCCGGCGGTTACGTGACGCCGGTCGAGGCGGTCGGCGAATATGCGACCTATGTCTCGCGCATCCGCGAGGACTCGACGGTCGAGAACGGGCTCTCGCTCTGGGTCGTCAGCGACAACCTGCGCAAGGGCGCGGCCTTAAATGCTGTGCAGATCGCCGAGCTTCTCGGCCGCAAGCACTTGCAGAAAGCGGCTTGAGCGGGGGCTAGGCCTTCTCACCCCAGTACCGGAGCAACTGGGCCTGCACCAGCTGGAGGCGCATGAAATTTTCCTGCTTCATGTTGAGGCCTTCCAATGCAGCGACCTCATTCAGGTTGAACAGCAGGTTGCGCCTGAAAGGATCCCGGATCCGACTCTGGATGAAAGTGATCGCCACCAGCCGCTCGCCACGCGTTACCGGCCTGACCTCATGCAGCGTGTCGGACGGATAGACGATCGTCTGACCAGGCTTCAGTTTGAAGAAGAGCTCGGCATCCCCGAGCTGAATGTGGAGTTCGCCTCCATCATATTCGCTCGGCTCGTTGAGGAAGATCGTGCAGCTGAGATCGCTGCGGAGCGGCCCCCCTTGAAGCTGGATGAAGGCCGCGTCCGAATGCGCGCCGTAGCGCATTCCGGGATGGTAGCGGGTCATCAATGGCGGAGCGATCTGCACCGGAAAGGCGAAGTCCAGGAACTCCTCGCTTCGCGTGAAGGCCTGTAGCAATAAGCTCGAGCTGCGCTGGTTGGCCTGCGGCTCGTGCAGCTGCTCATTGATCTTCGTCTTGTTGTGCGGGTTGGTGATGCGCCCGTCCACGAACGTCGCGGAGGCGGCAATCTTGCGCAGTTCGGCCACTTCCTGGGCCGAGAGCAGATCGAGGATCTGATACATAGTCAGTTCCCCGAGTGCGACAGTTCGAGCGCTCGCGCAAGAAGGGGTGAAGTCGCGGCCACCTGCTGAAGCATTCCGACGGCGTCCTCGATGGCTCGGCGGTGATTGCGATCGGCCTGTTCAAGAAGCTGCCGACGAAGGTTGGGGCTGTAATCGTACTCCAGCGCCTTGGAGTAGCGCCGCATCAACGGACCCGTAGCAACATCGGCGATCCGGTCTGCAGATGCCTCGAACCCGAACACGGCTGCCGCTTTCCCGAGCTCGCCCGGCATGTCCTCGAGCATTTGATCGAAGTCCGCCCATTCGATCTTCGCCCAGGAGATCGCGCGCTCGGCGGAGGCCAGGGATGTCATCTCGCAGGCCCACGCGGCCGCGGCGAGGTGCGCCTCGCTCTTATGGGCGTCCGGAAATTCGCCGACGCGATCTCTCATCCGCTGCGCTCGCATGTCGGCCAGCATGGCCAGCTCCTTGCGAGAGTTCTCGCCTGCGAGGATCGACTGGATGTAGGCACGCGGCGTTGCGTACATGAAAAGGGCTGCGCTGCCGTTGGGAATGAGCTCGACCGCGATCTCGCTGGTGAAGCTTGTCGCTTTGACGAGCGCGACCTGGTCTCGCGCGAATGACCGCGAGAAAAGCTTTCTCAAGCCCGCGACGTAGGTCGCTCGCTCGTCCTGGGGCAGGATGGCAACATCCCTCAGCACTCGCGGCTCGCGCACGGACAGGGCGCCCTCCAATTCCCCGAGCAGGCGAGCGACCAAAGTCGAGCCGACGTGTCCGATGTGGAAGATCCACCGCACGTCCTCGCGCGCATCGGCAGGAACGCTTCCTGCGACGTCGGCCCAGGGCAGTATGTGCGCGTTCAACGGCTGCTGGAGCATTCGGTCATCGAGAAAGCTTGCATCTCGATACGCGTCGGGACTCATCTCGGTGAGCCGCACACGAGCGCTGCTCGCTTCCAATGCCTGGACGAGCCAGGTCGCGTCGCGTGCGATTGCGGCTGCGGTAGGTGCGCTGGACATGCTGCCCCTTAGCCGCGCAAATGGCCGCGCTCCAAGGGAGAGGATGAATGGCTGATCAAATGAGCGGAGGCTGCGCCTGCGGCCGAGTACGCTACTCGGCTACGGTCTACGACGATGAGGCTTACCTTTGTCATTGCCGCATGTGCCAGCGCGCAACCGGATCAATCTCGATCGCCTTCAAAAACGTGAAGCAGGCCGAAGTGAAGTGGGACGGTGAGCCGGACTGGTACGACAGCTCGCCCATCGCCAATCGGCCTTACTGCCGCGAATGCGGAACCTCGCTCGGCTTTGCCTTCAAGGAAGGCAGCGAGGACATGGACCTTACGGTCGCGAGCTTCGACGACCCATCACGCTTCAAGCCGAAGCATCACTTCGGCGCCGAGAGTATCCATCGGGCCTGGCTCAACACGGCGGGCCTGAAGGAAATGAGGACGGAAGACTATCAGAAGCTTGTCGACAAATGGATCGAGGCGACGGGCGAATTCCCCGGATGAGCGAGTGTCCGCCTTCGACCCAAAGCAGACATTAAGACCGGCGCTGCGCGGCGGTTTTGGGGAGGGGCTCGGTCAGAACAGCCTAAAGGACAGCTAGGCCTCAGCTTTCCACCCACTGCGGAAATTAGCTGATGCAAGTCTAGGAGGCTGAGGCGCGCTATCTACTGTCCATGCTGGCGCACTTTGCGCATAACTGGCTCTGGGGAGGCTTGTTTCTCCGGCTCGCGAAGGCGCCTGTCGGATACTCCCGGCAATCTTGGTGCCAATGCCAAAATTCGTTTTTACGGGAACTGGGAAGCCCGCGACGATACTCAACCACGTCGCCCTCCTGCGGTTCGGGCGCAAACCATAACTTGAATAAGTGTTGCAGACTACGGGGTGTTTAGGAGGTCGAGCGCGCCGATTCCTGACCTTCAGCAGCCGCCGGCGAGGATGAACCCGCTCCATGCAAACCTGACGGTATTTGCATGAGCGTTTGTAAGTGCTTTCATCGGTTACTAATCCGCGCCCGGAGATGCAGAGCGGAGCGCGGGACCAGAGCAGTTGCGTTTTACCCCCCATCCCCAGCTACGCGGCGGCTCGGTCCCTGAACTCGCGAAGCTCTGACCTGTCCAACGAGCGACCGCTTCGTGAGAAGGAACGACCCGCACCGGTTCTCGGAAGCCGGTGCGGGTCGACTCCACGGACGCCAAGGGGAAGACGGTCAACGCAGGGCGGACAAATATTCACCCTCTTAAACATGGAACAGGAAGCGGCTCCTTCCATTGGAGTAGCCGTTAGGTTCGGGGATGCATTATGTCTGAAGACACGAAGCCCAATCCCGACGCCATTGTTTTCAGCTTGGCGGACGGCGTCGTCTGGGCGAGCTGGCCGGAAAAGACCGGCTGGGTGGAGCTTGGTCCCTACAACGATGTTACTGAAATGATGCGAAACTTCCTTGCCCAATGTGAGCTTGGTGAACGCATGGCTGCGAGAGGCGTCAGCCTCCTGGAGGACGACTCCCTTGGCTCTGGGTCAGCTGCAATTAACTAGTATCCCGAAAGGCTGGCGCACTTCGCGCACAACTCGCTCTCGGTAACTGCGCTAATGGCCTGGTGGGGCTAGCGAGACACGCACCTGCTCTATGACATGCTGCAACTCGGCAATTGCGTCAGTCAGTCCCTCGGACTCGGCTTGACGAAGCGAACTTAGCGAAGTCTCCAGGTTGGTGAGGAGCACGTGTGTCGCTTCCCCGGCGATGGCTACAGCGCCGCTACGCGGAAGTTGCAGGTTGAAGCTTGCGCCATGCGGGTCGCCCTGCGCCGCCCAGAGGCGACCCCCGTGTTCCTCAACTATGGTGCGGCACAACGCCAAGCCTAATCCCGTACCAGTGGCCTTAGTGGTGAAAAACACATCGAAAATATGCTCCATGTCCTCGGATTCGATACCCGCACCGGTATCGCTGACCTGGAGCAGCACGTCTTTGCCACCGATCAGTGTCGATCGTACCGAAACGCGCCGGGGCCCATCAGATATCGCGCGCAGCGATTCAATTGCATTCGTGAACAGATTGACCAGTACGCGCTGCATCTGGACTCGGTCGGCCCGGATCGGCGGCAGCGCCTCATCCAGCGAGAGATCCAAGGCAATCTTGCTTGCGGCGAGCTCCCTGTCCAGCAGGGATGCCGTGGCGAGCACAAGGTCATTGAGGCTGAACTCCGACGCTCGACCCGGCTCCTTGGCAAATGCCGCGCGGATACTTCTGATAATGGCGAAGGTGCGCTCTCCGCCATCGCTGACGGCTTGCAGCGCCGCGACTGCCTTCTCAACATCTGGCTTCGGACCGGTGAGCCAGCTTAGAGCGGCAGATGTATTGAGGCCGACTGCGGTGAGGGGCTGGCCGACCTCGTGGGCAATCGCGGCCGTCACAGCGTCCATCGACATGAGCCTCGCGTCCCGTTCCCGCTTCCGCGCCGCTGTCGATAGGGCCAGCCGCGCGTACAGCCAGCTGGTGTCGGTGATCAAAGCGAGCATGACGATGAAGCTCGAAGCGAGCGTCAGACCGTTCAAGGCGTACCAGCCAACGGTAAATCGACTATGGAGCGTTAAATTAAGTAGCGACTGTAAGATCCAGCCTGAGAGGGCGACCAGCAGCCACAGATCGAGCAGCGATTTGTTCTGCCGGACTAACAAGGCCATTGCGGCAATCGTGAGCAGGATCGTGACTAAGTTCACAATGACCAGATTGGTGTGCATTGTGTCTCGATGGTTGAGAAAAATCGGCGGTAGTAATTCGTGGCCGCCGATTGCTAGCAGCGCTGCGAATGCTGCTAGCGCGATTGCTCCTACCAACCCAGCAACGACGCGCGCGTCCCGCCTTTTTGGGTCAATCTGCGGTACGCACTCCGCTGATTTGAGCAATACGTAACAAATGACCGCAGTTGGGAACGTCACCCGCCGAAAGATTGCGATCCACGCTGCTGTGTTGACCCCCGCGCCAAGCAAGCCGTTTGGGCTAAACGCCCCGGGAAACGTCAGTGCGTGAGGAACGAGAATCAAGGCGGCAAAGACGTAGCCAGAGGCCAAAACTGTCAAGCCTCTGGATCGAAAGACGGTGGCCTGAGCGTAGAGCAAGGTGGCGACGATCAGCTCGCTTAAGAGCATGGAAGCGTCGACCAAAGGGATGAATGCCTTGATCTCGGCTAACTGAGTGTCGCGCAGCGGGAAGGCGAGGCAGAGGGCGGCAAAGAGCAGGCCGACGGTCGCGAGACTTAGCCCGATTTCGCGCCCGTCTGGTGGTGTATCGAATAGCCCCAAGCGCTCGTGCGCCACAATTCCCCCGTCCCAGCTAACCCATCCACCCAGGCTAGCGTGACATTCTTTGGAAACCTAGCCGACTTCCAAAC
>Ga0070675_100000557_pt1 | contig 25655 bp, 18 predicted proteins | sample KBSM43metaG_FD_65343 | JGI IMG/M metagenome (GOLD analysis project Ga0070675, IMG submission 65343) | Miscanthus rhizosphere microbial communities from Kellogg Biological Station, Michigan, USA - KBS M4-3 metaG | ecosystem: Host-associated > Plants > Roots > Rhizosphere > Soil ... | reverse complement strand
TTTCGACACCATCGACCGCATGGGCGGGATGGTTCCCGCCATCGAGAACGGATATCCTCAGCGGGAAATCGCGGAAAGCGCTTACAAGTTCCAGCAGGCGGTCGAGCAGCGCGACAAGATCATCGTCGGCGTCAATGAGTTCGCCAGCGTCGAGAACGGGCCGATTGGCATCCTGTACATCGACGAGACCACCGCCGACCGGCAGCTGGCCAAGCTCAATCGGCTGCGGCAGACGCGCCACGATGGCCGCGTGCGTGCCGCCCTCGACGCGCTCTCGGAGGGCGCTCGCGGGGCCGCCAACACCATGCCGCTGCTGGTGGAGGCCGTCCGGGCGTACGCGACCATAGGCGAAATGTGCGACGCGTTGCGGCACGTCTGGGGTGAATACGAGGAAACGCCGATAATTTAGAGGTCTCAGGTTTCAGGTATCAGGTTTCAGGCATGTTTCGGGTATTAGGTTTCAGCAGGTTGCAGGTATCAGGTTCCAGGTCTACGTGCAGAAAATCCGCGTAATTATTGCTAAACCGGGACTTGACGGCCATGACCGTGGCGCCAAGGTCATCGCGCGGGCCTTGCGCGATGCCGGCATGGAAGTGATCTATACGGGGCTTCGGCAGACCCCCGAGCAGATTGTCTCCGCAGCGCTCCAGGAGGACGCCGACGCCATCGGGCTGTCGATTCTGTCCGGGGCGCATATGCACATCTGCCCGCGTGTGATGGAGCTGCTGCGCGAAAAGGGTCTCAGCGATGTGCTGGTCGTCGTCGGCGGCATTATTCCTGACGTGGATATCCCAAAGCTGAATGCGATCGGGATCAAAGGCATCTTCCTGCCCGGCACGCCGATGCAGGAGATTGTCGATTTCATCAGGGGGAACACGCGTTCCCGGGTTGGCATCTAGTCCATGAAGAAGCTGCTCCTCGCCGACGACAGCGTCACGATTCAGCGCGTCATCGAGCTCACCTTCTCGGGCGAAGACGTAGACGTGCTCACCGCCAGCGACGGCGAGGAGGCAGTTGCGCGGATCGCCGCCGACAAGCCGGATATCGTCCTCGCCGACATCGGCATGCCGAAGCGAAGCGGCTACGACGTGTCGGCGTTTGTCAAAGGCAGGCCCGAGTTCTCGCATATCCCCGTGCTACTGCTCGCCGGGGCATTCGAGCCGGTCGACGAGGCGAAGGCGAAGGAAGTGTCTTGCGACGGCGTACTTGTCAAACCGTTCGAGCCGCAGCAGGTGATCGCGCGGGTGCGTGAGCTGATCGGCGGCGCGAAAGGAAGCCCGACGCAGCCGGCGGTCTCTGATATTCCTCGCCCTGCGGCGGTCTTCACCGCGCCGCGGCCAGTGGAGTTACCGAAGCGTGAGGAAAAGCTGGCGGCGCCGGAAGACCTGATGGACTTTGGAGCCGCGGACTTGCTGGCTCCGGCTCTGACGCGGTCCACGGATCAACTGCTGCCGGCCGATGACTTCCTGCCGCCGGTCGGATCTTTTGACAGCGAGGTGCCACCGCTCGCCCTGGACGATTCGTTGGACGACTATTTCGACAAACTCGACGAAGCGTTTGCGACGATCACCACGTCGGCGCCGCTCGAAGCCGTACCTGCGGAGATCGCGCCTGTGCGTCGCGAAGGCCCCGTGCTCGAACGCGAGCTGGTTTCATTCGACGAGTTGCCGCCGATTGAATCGTTGCCGGACGCGCGCCCCACCAGTAAAGCCGATCCGTTCGGAGATCTCAGCGCTCTCGACGTCATTCAGCCTGACGAGGCAGCGGTTCCGACGCTCGACGACCTTCTTGCCGGAATGGCGCCCGGACCGCAGGCCAAAGACAGTTCCTTCGACCTTGCAGCTCCGACGGCCGTCGTACCGCCCATCGTCGTTCCGCCGCCGCCGGTCGAGCCGCCGAACATGACGCTGGCGCCGATGGCGACCTCGGCGCTATCCGACACAGCCCCAGTCGCCGGCCGCAGCATCGTTGCCGACGCCTTCAGCGCGTTGTTTGCGATGGAGCAGGGGGAGCCCGGTGTCGTGCCGATTCGTCTTGGCGGCAATGGATCTGCGCCGGCGATCACCGAGCCCATGATTGATGACGTTGCGCGTCGCGTGATTCAGAAGCTGGCGCTCGGTTCGTCCGACCAGATGCAGACGCTCGTCAGAGATATCGTTTCCACGGTCGCCGAGAGGCTCGTCCGCGAGGAAATCGATAGAATCCGTAGGGATGCCCCACGGAACTGACGCGACTCACCCAATAAACCTGCCGGATAAACCGGCGCTCGAAGGTCTGGAAGAGAAGTGGAAGGCTCGCTGGCGGGACGCCGGCACCTATCGCTTCGATCGCAGCCGGTCGCGGTCTGACGTCTTCGCGATCGACACCCCGCCGCCGACCGTCAGCGGCTCGCTCCACGTGGGCCACGTGTTTTCGTTCACGCACACGGATCTCATCGCGCGATTTCAGCGGATGCGAGGCAAGGCCGTGTTCTACCCAATGGGCTGGGATGACAACGGTTTGCCGACCGAGCGGCGCGTGCAGAACTACTACGGCGTGCGGTGCGATCCATCGGTGGCCTACGACCCGACGTTTCAGCCTCCGGATACGCCGCCGAAGCCTCCGATCTCCGTGTCACGCCCCAATTTCATCGAGTTGTGCAATCGACTCTGCGCCGAGGACGAGAAGGCGTTCGAGCACCTGTGGCGCCATCTCGGGTTGTCGGTGGACTGGTCGATGACCTACGCGACCATTGATCGCAAGTCGCAGCGAGTGTCACAGGCCTCGTTTCTTCGTCTGCTGAAGCGAGGGATCGCGTATCAGCTCGAAGCACCGACGTTGTGGGATATCGACTTCCGGACGGCCGTCGCGCAAGCTGAGCTCGAAGATCGCGAACAGCCGGGCGCGTACCACAGGATTCGATTTCAAGTGGCGGGTCGGACGGCGGGTCCGTCGGCGCCGGAATCAGCCGCCGACGGAACAGGCCCCACGTACGTCGAGATCGAAACAACAAGGCCTGAATTGATCCCGGCCTGCGTGGCGCTTGTCGCGCATCCCGATGACGATCGGTACAAGGCGCTGTTCGGGAGAGGTGTCATTACGCCGCTCTTCGGCGTCGAAGTGCCCGTGAAGCCGCATCCGCTGGCCGATCCTGAAAAGGGAAGCGGCATCGCGATGATCTGCACGTTTGGCGACATCACCGACGTGACGTGGTGGCGCGAGCTGTCGTTGCCGGTGCGCGCGGTGATCCTGCCGAACGGCGCGTTCCGCCAGGTGCGGTTCGGGGAACCGGGGTGGGAGTCGCGCGATCCTGCGCGCGCACAGCAATCCTACGACCGGCTCGCCAGTCTTCAGCCGGCGAAGGCACGCGCCGTCATCGTCGATGAGCTGCGCCAGTCGGGCGATCTCATCGGTGAGCCGCGGCCGATCACACATCCCGTGAAGTTCTACGAGAAGGGCGATCGGCCGCTCGAGATCATCACGAGCCGGCAGTGGTTCATCAAGACGGTCGAATACCGTGACGGGTTGCTCGCGCGCGGCCGCGAGCTTCAATGGCATCCGGAGTACATGCGCCACCGCTATGAGAACTGGGTCAATGGACTGGCGGGTGACTGGTGCATCAGCCGGCAGCGGTTTGCAGGTGTGTCGTTTCCGGTGTGGTATCCGATCCGCGCCGACGGAAGTTTCGATTACGACCACCCGATTGTGCCGGACGAATCACAGCTGCCGATCGATCCACTCGAAGCCGTGCCAGACGGCTATCGCGCGGATCAGCGCGACAAGCCAAACGGGTTCGCCGGCGACCGCGACGTGATGGACACCTGGGCAACCTCGTCGTTGACGCCGCAGATCGCGGGCGGCTGGCTCGAGGATCCCGATCTGTTCTCGCGCGTGTTCCCGATGGACCTGCGTCCGCAGGCGCACGACATTATCCGCACGTGGCTCTTTACCACCGTGCTGCGATCCCACCTCGAGCACGACTCGCTGCCATGGACCAATGCCGCGTTGTCCGGGTGGATCCTCGACCCGGACCGCAAGAAGATGTCGAAGTCGAAGGGCAACGTGGTCACGCCAATGGCGCTGCTCGAGGAACATGGCTCCGACGGCGTGCGCTACTGGGCGGCAAGCGCGCGTCCGGGCACCGACGCGGCGTTCGACACCGCGCAGATGAAGGTCGGGCGCCGGCTCGCGATCAAGATCCTGAACGCCGCCCGTTTCGCGCTCATGCAGGCGGAGCCTCGCGGCCCTATCACCGAACCGCTCGATCGCGGCATGCTGACCGCGCTCGCCTCGCTCGTGGACGAATCGACGGATCAGTTCGAGGCGTACGACTACGCACGCGTGTTGGAGCGGACCGAAGCGTTCTTCTGGGCCTTCTGCGACGACTATCTCGAACTGGTGAAGGCGCGACGGTATGGCGATTTCGGCAGCGAGGGCGCCGCGTCCGCCAACAGTGCCATGCTGGTGGCGCTCTCCACGCTGCTCCGGCTCTTCGCGCCGTTTCTTCCGTTCGTGACCGAAGAGGTGTGGTCGTGGTGGCGGCCTGGATCGGTACACACGGCCGAATGGCCAGCGCGAGACGAAGTCGTCGCCGCGATCGGCGGACGCGACGAACAGGCGCTCGCGGTGCGCGAGGCGACGCAAGGGGCTCTTGCGGAAGTGCGGCGCATCAAGTCGCTGCTGAAGAAGCCGACCAAGGCGGTGATCGCGCGCGCCGTGCTGCCGGCCGCCTTCGCGGGTCTCCAGCCGGCCGCTCGCGACTTTCAGGCCGCAACGCACATCCGCGACCTCCAGTTCGGCGACGTCGCGGAGGCGCTACTCGAGTTCGCCGAGGAACCCGCCGCGTGAAGGCGGTTCCGTTTGAACCGCTCGATCCCGGGCTCTATCGTGAACTGGTGCGGCGCGCTCTGGCGGAAGACTTCGGCTGGGGCGACGTCACGACAGAGACGATCATCGATCGCAAACAGAAAGCACGGGGCCTCATCACCGCCAAGTCACGGTGTGTGCTTGCAGGACTCGACGTTGCGGCCGAGGCCTTTCGACAGCTGGATCCGGCGGCGCAGATCACCGTCAACCGCCCGGATGGCACTCATTGCGAGCCCGGAACGGAGGTGGCCGAGGTGCGTGGGCTCGCCGCGGCGCTTTTGACCGCTGAACGCACGGCGTTGAATTTCCTGCAGCGACTCTCCGGCATCGCGACGCTCACACGGCAGTTCGTCGATGCCGCCGGTGGACGCATCACAGTGCTCGACACGCGGAAGACGACGCCCATCCTGCGGGCCCTTGAAAAATATGCCGTTCGCGCGGGCGGCGGCGTGAACCATCGCAGCGGCCTCGATGACGGCATTCTGATCAAGGACAATCACATCCGCCTTGCCGGCGGCGTCGGGAACGCGGTGAGCCGGATGCGAACGGCCAATCGTGAGATGCCGACGGAAGTCGAGGCCGAGAGCCTCGCGCAGGTGGATGAAGCGCTCCAGGCCGGCGCGGAGATCGTCCTGCTCGATAACCTTTCAACTGCAGACATCATCGAAGCCGTGAAACGCTGCAGCGGGCGCGCGCGAACCGAAATTTCCGGCGGCGTGACGCTCCAGCGTATGGCCGAGCTCGCGGCGACCGGCGCCGACTACGTGTCGGTCGGCGCCCTCACGCATTCGGCACCTTCCGCAGACATCAGTTTCGAAATCGAGCCCGTTTGACCGCTTCTTTTGGAAAAGAATCTCTCCGTGCCCTCGGTGCCTCCGTGGTTCGCTACGGAGAACGTTCCATCTGACATAACCGATGCGCTCGCGCGAGCGGGGTCGAGACTCGGTCCATTCGGCAATCATCTGTCGTGGCACGAGGAGGTCGGCTCGACCAACGATCTCGCAGCCGCTGCTGCTGAAGCGGGCGCATCCGAAGGGCTCGTCGTCGTGGCAAACACGCAATCGTTAGGGCGCGGACGCATGGGCCGAAGCTGGTCGTCGCCGCCAGGAGCCGGGCTGTATGTCTCGGTCGTCCTACGACCCGGTGGATCGGCGCTTCGACTCCTCACGATCGCTGCAGGCGTCGCGATCGCGGAAGGCGTTCATGCGGCATCGGGACTCCAGACGTGCCTCAAATGGCCGAATGACGTATACCTCGGTTCGCGCAAGCTGGCGGGGATTCTCGCGGAAGCGGGCTCGTCAGCAGGCGCGGTGGACCATGTCGTGCTCGGTTTCGGGATCAACATACGCCGCGCCGCGTATCCGCCGGACGTGGTCGCGCGAGCGACGTCACTCGAAAGCGAGCTTGGCCGCGATGTGGACCGCGGACTCGTGCTGGCCGAATGCCTGGCGGCGCTCTCGAATCGATACGGCATGCTGCAGACCGGCGCAACTGATGACGTGATCGCCGCATGGAGGAAGCGTGGTGCGCCGTTCATGGGCCGGGCCGTGGAATGGGACGACGACGGCGGATCTCGTCGGGGCCGAGCAGAGGACATTGACGAGACGGGCTCGCTGCTCGTACGCGTCGATGATCGAATCGTTCGTGTAATCTCTGGTGAAGTCCGCTGGCTGGCCTGATGGAAAATCCCAAATCCCAAATCCCACGTCCCAAATCCCACGAAGACGGACCAGCTCCAGACGACTACTGTCGGCACCTCGAATCGTATCTGTGTCGCAAAAACGATGGCCATCTCATTCGAATCGTCGGTCCTGCATTCGAACAGGTGTGCGGTTGGGCGGCGCACGGCATTCCACTGAAGCTGGCGATGCGCGGCATCGATCGCTACTTCGATCGGTACTACGCCAAAGGCGCTCGCCGGCGGCCGGTGCGTATCGAGTTCTGCGAGGCCGACGTGCTCGACGTGTTTGACGAGTGGAGGAGGTCGGTCGGAGTGTCAATTGGGGAGGGTGAGGCGGGCAAGGCGGGTGGGGGCGGTCAGGAGAGCGGCGCGGACATTCCAGGTCCGCGGTCCAGTCTTCCTGCCCATCTCGAACGCGTGATCGCACGGCTGACGACGCTTCGAGGAGGAAACGATCGAACGCTTGACCCGATTCTGGACATCATCATCCGCGAGCTCGACGCGGCGCGAGCTCGAGCGAAGAGCATTCGCGGCGACGCGCGCGAGGCGTTGATCGAGCGGCTCCGACAGCTTGATATGTCACTCATCGATGCGCTGACACGCCAGTGCGACGACGGCGCGCTTCGGCAGCTCGCCGCCGAAGCCGATGAAGAACTCAAGCCGTTTCGCGTCCGAATGCCCGCGGAGGCGTACCAGCAGGCGCATCGAGCCTGCATCGACCGACTGCTCCGTGACCGAGCGAATCTTCCGACCATCTCGTACGACTAGCGCCGCGGAAACCGTCGTCGAGCTTCACGTCGAGAAGCCGACCGCCGGCGGCCGCATGCTGGCGCGCCACAACGGCCAGGTCGTGCTCGTGTGGGGCGCAATCCCTGGTGAGCGGGTCCGGGCACGCATCGAGCGGTTCGGCAAAGGCGTGTTGTTCGCCGAGACCGTCGAAGTCCTCGCCGCCTCGCCCGATCGGCGCGCCGGCCTTGCCGACTGGCGGTGCGGCGGCAACGTGCTCGCGCACGTCCGCTACGAGCGGCAGCTTCAGATCAAGTCAGAGATCATCCGCGACGCGTTCGCGCGCATCGGCCGCCTGCCACTGGACACATCTCCCGACGTCATCGCGTCACCCGAGGATGGGTATCGCATGCGCGCGCGACTTCACGTGCGCGACGGCCGCATCGGGTTCGTGCGGGAGGGCAGTCACGACATCTGCGTCGTCGGGCCGACGCGTCAGCTGCTGCCTGAAACCGTCCGATGGATTGAAGAGGCCGAGGCACGGCTCCATGGCGATCGGCTGCGAGGTCTCTCGTCTATCGAGATCGCCGAAAACATCCCTGCGACCGAACGTGCCTGTCACCTGGAGCTGGAGCCCGGAACTGAGATGAGCCCGTTTGCCGCACTCGCGACGAATGCGATAACCGGCCTCTCTGCGCAGGTCCTGGATCGTCGAGGCGTTGAGACGCTCGCCGGCGTGCCGGGCGTGTCCGACTCAATCGGGTCTCTTGTGTTGAAACGTGACGTTCGCGCCTTCTTCCAGAGCAATCGCTTTCTGCTTGAGGGTCTCGTCCGGCATGTCGGCGATCTGGTCCCCGCGAGCGGACCCGTCGTCGACCTTTATGCAGGGGTGGGGCTCTTCGGGTTGTCGCTCGCCGCCGCAGGTCGAGCAGACATCACGCTCGTCGAAGGCGATCCTCTCAGCGCGCAGGACCTCGAGGAGAACGCACGTCTATTCCCGGAGCGAACGCGCGTGGAACGGTCGAGCGTCGAGGACCTTCTACGCCACAGCGAGACTGCGCATGCCGCGACGTTCATCGTCGATCCTCCACGGACGGGGATGTCACGCGAAGCGACGCAAGGCATCCAGAGAGCGAAGCCCGCGCGATTGGTCTATGTCTCGTGCGATGTCGCGACGCTGGCACGCGACGTCCGCGCGCTGGTTGACCATGGCTACGCATTGGAGCAGATCTGTGCGTTCGACCTGTTTCCGAACACCGCACATGTTGAGACTGTGTGTCTGCTTCGTCGCGAGGTCGAGGAGCGGTGAGGCGTCTTATTTACCGCACGCCTGGACGAAGGCTTCAAACAGCGCGCGGAATTCTCCGGTCCGGTAGAAGTTCTCCGGATGCCATTGCACGCCGAGCACGAAGCGGCGCTGTGGGTCCTCGAGCGCTTCGATCACGCCGTCGGGAGCCGTCGCGGAGACGACGAGCCCTTCACCGACGTCCTTCGGCGCCTGGTGATGACGGCTGTTGACCGCGCAGGCATCCGCATCCTCGAGGCGTTCGCGCAGCGTTCGTTCGAGCAGGCTGTCGGCTGTCAGCCACACGTCATGCGCGATCGCAAACCGCGGTTCCTTGACGCGATGCTCGACGGTCGTGCCGACTTCATCGGGAATGTCCTGAATGAGCGTGCCGCCCCTCGCTACGTTTAGCACCTGAATCCCGCGGCAGATCGCAAAGAGTGGCAGGTTCGCGTCAAGGGCGCGGCGCACGAGCTCCATCTCGTACTCGTCCCGGCCGGACTCGGCCGGATCGAACGTCGGATGCGGAGTGGCGCCGTACAGTGACGGCTGCACATCGCCGCCGCCGGTCAACAGCACACCGTCCACACCGGCGATGACTTCGGACGGCCGATCGCTGGCGCGGTCGAGCACCCGCACCTCGCCGCCAGCCCGCCGCACGGACTCTTCGTAGTCCGGCAGCTTGGCGCACTGTGCAATGGCGATTATCGGCATCCGTTACATCCTCGGAGGTACTTCGACGCCCATCAGGTCCAGCGCGGTCCGGAGTTGATTGCGCACGTAAATGACCCCCGCCGCGCGCCACCGCTGAGTGCTTTCGCTGCTCTCATTGAGAATCGACGAGCGGCTGGGCGGAAGATTGTAAAACGCGCTGAACGACTGCGCGAGCGAGAACGCGTACTTCGCCAATACCGAGAACTCCAGCGTCCGAATCACCTGGTCGACGACTTCATCGAGCCGCGACGCCTCCAGAACAAGCGACCAGAGCTCATGACCATTGGCGCCGTCGAGTTCGTCGGGTGGCGTGTCGCACAATGCCTTGACTATCGCCGACTCGTCGATGCCGTCACGCTGATGCAGGTTCTGAAAGATCTTGTTCGCGCGCACGACGGCGTACTGAATGTATGGACCGCTCTCGCCTTCGAAGCTGAGCGCCTCCTCGAGGTCGAACGCAATCACCTTGCCTCGCGAGAACTTGATCATGAAATACCGAACCGCGGCAATCGCGATCATCCGCGCGATGCGCTCGCGTTCGTGCACGTCGAGTTCGGGGTTGCGCGTGCCGACCTCACGGCCCGCGGACGTGATCAGCGTGTCGAGCAGATCGTCTGCTTTCACGCCGAGCCCTTTTCGTCCTGATACCTCCACGAACGGACGTTTCGCATCTTCCGAATCGAGCGGCGGTGCATAGCCGAGCTCACGTGCGGTCGCATGCGACAGCGCCACCATTTCGTACGAGAAATGATGCGAACGTTCGGCGCCCTCGGAATGGCCGACGGCGATCAGCGCCTGCTTCAGCAGCTTCTGCAGGTACGACTGCCTGACGTCGATGACGTTGTACACATATGCGGCGCCGCCAAACAGCGGATGGTTGTTCTGCCCGCCGCTCGTACACGTTGCCCACAGCGGCCGCTGCGGCCGATTCTCGAATATGCGGTACTGGAAGTCCTTTCCAAGGAGCCCTAGCTTCCAGAACTGATAGGCGATGTCTTTGCCGACGTACGTTACGACGCCGTTCGAGCGGACGATCACCTTCTCGCGCTCTTCGTCATCTTCGGTGGAATCAAACCGGGATTCGGGAGTCTGGATTCCGGATTCGACGGGCTCTTTGGATTTGGGATTTGGGATTTGGGTTTTGGGATTGGCGTCCAGATCCTCCTGGATCCGCATCACCCAGCACCCCTTCAAGCGTCCTTCAGTCTGCAGGTAAACTGCGCCCTTCGCCTTCAGCACGTCGAATGCGTGCGCCCAGAACTTCAGGCGCAGGATGTCGCCTTCCCACGTGAGCAGGTCGTAATCGACATTCATCCGCGTCATCGTTCGGAGATGACAGCGGACGATGCGATCGGCGATGAAGGCGGCAATGTCGGCGTTTTCATTGCCACCGTGTTCGATGTCGTGAAGGGTCTCGGCGCGGATCGCAAGGCGTTCCTTGTTTTCTTCGTACCATTCAGTCACGCGCGCGTACAGATCCCAGCAGTAGTAATCGAACCGGGTCGCGTCCGCCGTCTCCCGAATCTGATCCAGCCTCTTGCCTTCGAGCGCGCGGAAACCGACCACCACGTCGGCGACCTGAACGCCGGTGTCGTCGATGTAGTTCTGCACTTCGACCGGAACGCCGCGAAACCGTAGTACGCGTACGAGCGTGTCGCCGAGCGCCGCGTTGCGAAGGTGGCCGATGTGTGCAGCCTTATTGGGATTGATGGCCGTGTGTTCGACGATCGCCTTTGCCGCAGTCCCGCGCGGCCGGGCGAGCCGCCCCGGCATGAGGCGATCAATCAGGAAATCAGCCCGTTCCAGAAAAAAGTTGAGGTAGCCATTTGGCGCCGCCGCCACACGCCGAATGCCGCCGAGCGAACCGAATGCCTCCGCGATTTCCTGCGCGATGGTCCGCGGCGCCTTCCGAAGCCGTCGGGCCAGCTCGAACGCCACCGGCGTGCCCACATCGCCGAGCTCGCGAGTCGGTGGGTACTCGAGCGTGATTGTCGGCCGCGACGACTCGTCGAGCGAATAGAGTGCCGTCAGCAGACGTGCGAGATGCGCGCGCAGTTCCTCTTGGACGGGCAGAATCATTCGCGGTTCGTGATGGCTGATTAGTGATGGTCGATTTGCGATTGGAGTTGCGCTGCGGTACGCTTCAAAGGCCCAGCTGGTAGGAGTACGTTATCAGAATTCCGCCGCATGATTGAAGCCGGCATCGGACGCCTGCTCGTCGCGAGCCTCCACCAGGGCATCGCGGATCTGCTCCCCACCCGTCTTGAATTCTACGAAGCGTGGCTGAACCCGTCGGGACTGCGGGACGGCCGGATCGGCCTGGCTCCGCTTGCGGCAGTTCTGAGTTTCTTGCGCCAGGAAGGGGAGCCCTACAGACTGATTGCGGGGCGCGCGGGCGAGTACACGGCCGAGTGGACGGTGGCCGAACTGTCCGGCTTCAAGCGCGCGATCATCCGAGCGGCGCCGGCATGGCTGCGCGTCCATCTGGTGATGAGGGTCGCCCGCAAGATGATTCGGACCACGTACCGCGGCAGCCGCGCGATCGTCAGATGGCGCAAGGGGCGCGGCGCCGTGGATATCCGCGGATCCATCTTCTGTGAAGTTCGCGACCGCAGCGAGCAGCCGCTGTGCGAGTTCTACGCCTCGGCAATACGGCGGCTCATGTATCTGTTCAATCTCGACGTCGAGGTCGGCACCGAGCAGTGCCGGGCGACGGGAGCGGGACAGTGCCTGATGTCGGTGCTTGTCAGGCCAGCACGCGCGGCGGGATGATCTGAATTCGGCAATTCAAATGCAAAATTCAAAAGGCAAACGCGGAGTACTTCGTCCGTTCATCGTGTTTGCCCTTTGCATTTTGCATTTTGAATTTTGCATTACAGCGAGCGCCGACGCGCAGGCGCTCGTATCCGCCGGCGCGCGTCAGCTGGTCATGCCGTTCGAGAACGAGACGCACGAGCTGCGCTACGACTGGCTCGGCGAAGGCGCCGCGTCTCTTCTGACTGAAGATCTCACCGCACTCGGGGCGCAGGCGCTATCGCGAGAGGATCGGCTGCGGGCGTTTGAGCATCTTCGCGTGCCGGCGACGAACAAACTCAGTGAGGCGACGATCATCCGCGTGGCCCAGATCGTCGGGGCCGAGCAGGTCATCACGGGGTCGTTCGCCGTCAACGGCACCTCGCTGACGATCCACGCGCGGCCGATACGCCTCGATACAGGACGCCGCTTTCCAGAGATCAGCGAAACAGGTGCGCTGACGGAGCTGTTTGAGACGTTCGCGCGCGCCGCGCGGCGGCTGCTGCCCGGTTCCGTGGTCCCGACAAGCGAGATGGAACGTGCGCATCCACCGCTGGCCGCCTTCGAGGAGTACATCAAAGGCGCTGTCGCGGAAAACCCTTCGACACAGATCGTGTTTTTCAAGGAAGCGCTGCGCTACGCGCCCGATTTTCATCAGGCACGGCTCGCGCTCTGGAGCGTTTACAACGAGCAGGGCGAGCATCGGCAGGCTCTGGCCATCGTTCAGCAGGTTCCATCCACCCATCCGCTCTCGCGTCAGGCTCGATTTCGCGCGGCCCTGTCGACGATGAGCCTCGGCAGGCACGCGGAAGCAATCGATCTCTTCACCGCGCTCAATCAGGAACAGCGCGATTCAGCGCTGCTGAACGACGCCGGCGTTGCGGCCCTGCGCCGTACAGCGCGATCGCCGGATGGATCGGCGGCCGACCTGTTCCGGCAGGCGTTGATGATCAATTCCGATGACGCCGACCTGACGTTCAATCTGGGCTACGCATCATGGCTGGCGCACGACACGTTGACCGCGGTTCGCTGGCTGCGCGAGGCCGTCAGGCGCAACCCCGCCGACGATGCCGCCCACTGGGTGCTCGGGGTCGCGCTTCAGGCATCGGCAAACACCGCGGAGGGGCAGCGGGAGCGCGATCTCGCCAAGCGTCTGGCGTCGAAGTACGTGGAATGGGAGAAGCAGCGGGGCGTGAATGCGCTTCCACCCAACCTGGAACGTGTCAAATCAGCGCTCGATGCGGCAAGCGCGCCGCGAATCGACGCGGCGATCGCCGCCGCCGAACAGCGAGACCAGCGCGACGTCGCGGCCTTTCATCTCGAAAATGGGCGACGCCTGTATCAGGGCGAGCGCGATGCGGAAGCGATCGCGGAGCTGCGGCGCGCAATCTATCTGTCGCCGTATGAACGCGAGGCGCATCTGCTGCTTGGACGCCTGTACCTGCGGGCCGGCCAGGTCGCGGACGCGATCGACGAATTGAAGATCTCGATCTGGAGCGACGACCAGACCGATGCACGAGTGACACTCGCCCAGGCGTACCTTCAGGCCAAGAACGTCGACGGTGCGCGCAGCGAGCTTCAGACGGTCCTGACCCGGGAGCCCTCGAATGGCGACGCGCGACGCCTGCTCTCCACCCTGCCGGGGCAGTGAATTTTCTGTTCGCCGGGCCTGAAAACCGAAAAAACACAATCCATAGCGTGCTAAAATCTCCCCACCTCAACTAATGGCAGCGGACGAAGGCCTGCACGAAATCCAGTTAAACGGCAAACAGCTCGTCTTCCTCTTCATGGCCTCGACGGTCGTCGCGGTCGTCATTTTCCTGTGTGGCGTCATGGTTGGCCGTGGAGTCCGCGCGCAGCGTCCTGCGCTCGAGGCCGCCGTCGAAGCGGCGACGGACCCGACATCAGGCACGACACCCGGAGTGCCGCTGGCGCCCGCCGCGGCGGTCACAAGCAATGCGCCGGTCGCCTCGCAGGAGACGCTCACGTACCCAAGCCGCCTCGAGGGGCAGGAACCTGTTGAAGAGAGGCTGAAGCCGGGATCGGCGACTCGGGATTCGGGATTCGCGAAGAGTGCGCCAGTGGTTGTTGGGAAACCGGCGGTCACCAAAAAAGAACCGGCGAAACGGATCGCGCCAGCGGCTGATGCGAATGCCGCACCTGCCTCGGCACCCGCCTCGGGCGAACCCGCGGGCAATGGATTCGTCGTCCAGGTGGCGGCAGTCAACGATCGGCGTGAAGCCGAAACGATCGCCACACGGCTGGCCGGCAAAGGTTATCCCTCGTTCGTCACGACGCCACCGAGGGGTGCCGCGCGCATGTTCCGGGTGCGCATCGGTAAGTACTCCAGTCGTCGCGAAGCCGAAGCGATCGCGGCGCGCCTGCAGAAAGAAGATCAGTTCAAGCCCTGGATAACGCGGTAGCTTCGCTACCGCGCCGCTGTTCACCCTTCCGAATTCTCGGTTCTTGGGTTCGTGTTCAGGTTCGCGCGGCGGTGCGGCGGCGCGCGAACCATCTGCGGACTACCCGGACGATGACGACCGCGAACGTTGCGATGAGTGCCAACACAACGAGGGCGATCACCAGCGCGACAATGGGATGCGCGAGGGCGAGGTAACCGAGTCCCACCGCGAATACGTCTTCTCCCAGGCTGAGAATCCAGTTGGAAGAGGGCTCGGGACTCGTGTTGGCGGCGGCGCGCGTGCTCGTCTTCGTCAGATGACTGCTGGCCGCAACCGTGCCGCCGAGGAGCGCGGCCATCGCTTTCATGCCTCGCGATGCCTCCCCGAAGCCTGCGGCGAACGAGAACCTCGCCTATCAACCGCGGATGCTGCAGCTCGGGTTCCGCACGACGTTCTGACGCAGGCATGAGAGGGCGCTCCCCTCGTCGGGGAGCGCCTCTCAGCGGCCGAGCGTTTCAATCCCGTCCATCGTCGTTCCGATCTGCAGGCTCCGGGCTGAATATTGCCCGAAAATCGGGGCTAAGACCGCCTGAATTACACGATAAGTAACCGCCGCACCCCAAGTAACCCTCACGCACATCAAGAAAAAATCAGGTATCGACCTCGTTGACACTGCTCAGGTGTAGGAGTAGAGTCCGCCCACTTCGTGTCGTTATTCCTTTTCGATCGACGGTGAAGATGTCGTAGCGGGCAACCTTTCGGCGGGAAACACGGGCAAGTAGGCGCGCTCCATTACGGCAGCGTGCTTTTTCGGCGATCCGCAACCTCTGGGTGCGTTGAGACAGGAGGACATGCGATGAGCGGCCGGCAGATCCCAGGTTTCGTCACCACCTTTGTCACTCTCTTCCTCACGTGCGCGTCTGCGAGCGCACAAATCAACGGCAGCATTACGGGTGTCGTGAAAGATGCTTCAGGCGCGGTACTGCCTGGGGTCACCATCGAAGTCGCCAGTCCCGCGTTGATCGAGCGAGTCCGTACTGCGGTCAGCGATGGCCAGGGACTGTACCGGATCGTCGACTTGCGTCCGGGCACTTACACCGTGACCTTCACCTTGCCGGGTTTCAGCACGATGAAGCGCGAAGGTCTCGAGCTGACCGCCGGCTTTACGGCAACGGTCAACGGGGACATGAAAGTCGGCGAGCTTGCCGAAACCATCACTGTCTCTGGCGAAACTCCCGTCGTCGACCTGCAGAATGTGCGGCAGCAGACCACGCTGTCGCGGACGACGCTGGAGGCCCTTCCGACTTCAGGACGGATTAGCCAGCTCGTGAACTTCATTCCAGGCGCTGTCGTTGGGAACGCTGTCTGGCAGAGTGTCGGCGGTCTCGATGAGCGTGCGAATGCGTTTTCCGCACATGGCGGGCGTTTTGACGACAACGCGCCGATCATCGACGGGATGGTGCAACGCCTCCAGGGCGGTGCGGTGTTCGTCTTCAATCAACTGACGTTTCAGGAAGTCACCGTCGAAACCGGCGGGATCTCCGCCGAGCGCAACACGGGCGGCGTGCAGATGAATATCGTCCCGAGGGACGGCGGGAACACGTTTTCCGGCGCCTTCAACACATCGCACACGACCCCGTCACTGCAGGCCGACAACCTCAATGACGAGCTACGCGCGCGGGGCTTGAGCTTTTCAAGTTCCCTCAAAAAGCACTACGACACAGGCGGCGCGCTGGGTGGCCCCATCATTCGAGACAAACTCTGGTTCTTCGCCGGGACCCGATTTGGCGCGAACCAGCAGTATCAGCAGGGGAACTACTTCAACAAGCTGCAGAACCAGCGTGTCGGCACCGACCCGGTGTGGCGCGTCACGTTCTACGAGCCTGACCTGAGTAAGCCTGCCTTCACAGACGACTACTACCACGACATCAGCCTGCGCCTGACATGGCAGGCAGCCAAGCAGCACAAGATCGTCGCCTCGTACGAAGTGCAGCCGAACTGCAGTTGCTTCTGGCCAATTCTGGAGCTCGGTCCGCAGAACAACGTGCAGGGGACGCCGGAGGCGGTCGGGGCTCACAACTACAAGGTGAATTACCTGCCGCTCGTGAGCTGGACGTGGACGGTCAGCCCGAAGCTGCTCGTGGAAGCGGGCGGATCGGCGAACGTGTTCGACAACAACACGCAGCGCACCGATCCCAGCGTCGGTCTGGACACGATTGCGATCACCGAGCTGTCGACGAACTTCCGCTACGGGTCGCGGGCGCTGAGCCTGACCCACGCAGGTGGCTACAGGATTCAGCACAACCGGCAGTATCGCCAGCGCGCATCGGTGTCGTATGTCACCGGGTCTCATTCCCTGAAGACCGGCGTCGACCTGAGTGAATATTCGGAGGGCGCTCCGGGCCTGGCCAACGACTGGAACCAGATCAATGGTGCCCGGTCGTACACGTTCAGGAATCGCATCCCCGAGCAGGTCACCATCTGGGCAGTACCGTTCGAGGCGCTGTGGCGTTCGCGCGATATCGGTGCCTACGCTCAGGATCAGTGGACGATCCGGCAGCTGACGCTGAACCTTGGAGTCCGCTTCAACAACTTCAACGGGCACGCGCCTGAAACGACCATGCCCGCTGGGCCGTGGGTGCCCCAGCGGGTGTTCCCCTCGACGAAGAACGCACCGAACTGGACGAACGTGAGTCCGAGAATCGGCGCAGCCTACGACCTGTTCGGCAACGGCAAGACAGCGCTCAAGGCATCGCTCGGGCGCTACACGCCGTACTCGATTGCTGCCGTTGATATCCCCGCAAACAACCAGGCAAACAGCACGGCACGCACTTGGAGCGATGCCAATGGCAACTACGTTCCCGACTGCGACCTGCGGAATTCGTTGCCGAATGGCGAATGCGGCGGATGGTCGGATCTGTCGTTCGGGCAAATTCGCGCGGGCAGCACGCGTCGTGTGGCGGATGCGTTGGGCGGTTACAACCTCCAGGACTACAACTGGCAGGCTGCCGTGCAGGTACAGCACGAACTGCGGCGCAATGTCGCGCTCAACGCGGGCTACTTCCGAACGTGGTACGGCAATTTCCTGGTCACGGACAATCAGGCGGTAACCGCGGCAGATTACGACCCGTACTGCATCACCGTTCCAAGTGACCAACGGCTGCCAGGTGGCGGCGGGAATCAGATCTGTGGGCTCTACGACATCAAACCGGCCGCATTCGGTCGCATCGACAACGTCGTGACTCAGCATACGCACTACGGCAAGGAGCGTGAGGTCTACAACGGAGTCGACGTCGGAATCGAGGCACGGTTGGACCGAGGCGCGCGGTTCGAAGCCGGCGTGAGCTTCGGACGCACGGTGACCGACACGTGCGACTTCAACAACCTGCCCCAGGTGCTGCCGAACTTCATCGCAGGGACGGCCGTATCAACGACGGTGGTGACGCCGCGCACATCCGACTTCTGTCACATCGACCGCCCCTGGACCTCAGCAACAGGTTTGAAGCTGGTTGCGATTTATCCGTTGCCGTGGGACTTCCAGTTCAGCGCGCTGTATTTCGATAAACCCGGAATTCCAATCGTCGCCAGCCGCGCGTATACGAACGCGGAGATTCGGCCGTCTCTTGGCCGCGATCTCGGCCAGTGCCGTGGCGCCGCAACCTGCACCGCGAGCGTCGTGATCAACATGACTCCCGACACCTCGGTATTTGAAGACCGGATCCATCAGATGGACATCCGTTTTTCACGGAGCTTCCGCGTATCGAAGCTGCGGGTCCGAGGAAACGGAGACCTCTACAACCTGTTCAACGCGAGCGACGTTCTCAACATGACGACGCGATATGCGGGAACAAATGGAGGGCAGTGGTTGCGGCCGCTGCAGATCCTCGGCGGTCGGATGTTCAAGATCAGCGCGCAAGTCGATTTCTGATGCGCGTTTGACGATCAAGCGCCACGGAGACACGGAGGCACGGAGAAAAATTTGAAACTCCGTGTTCTCCGTGACTCCGTGGTTCGTGAAACGGAAAAGACGCTTATTGAGAATACCGGGGGGAGAGCGGTGTCGAAGAAACTTCTCGTCGTCTCGACAACGGTCCTTGCTCTCACAGTCGCACTGCTCGTCCAAACGCATGCCCAGAATCGCGTCACGAGCGTTCCTTCAGGCGGAACGCCCGTCGTTCCGGACAGCCAGGTCAATGGGCCCGTTCCCCGCCTGCCCGATGGCCATCCGGATCTCTCCGGGCCGTGGCTTGGTGGCGGATCCAACGCCGACATCGAGCGCGAAGGCGGGCTGAAAGCTGGGGAACTTCCGCTGCTGCCATGGGCAAAGGAGCTGCGGGACAAGCGCAAAGAGCAGGACGAGCCGTACGTCGCGTGTACGCCGATGAGCGTGCCCCGCATCAACCCGTTCCCGTGGAAGATGGTCTACAGCCTGACTCCGAAAGGCGTCACGGAGATTTACATCCTGCACGAGCTCGGCGACGGCGGAGCGCATCGCGTTGTCTACATGGACGGCCGCAAGCATCCCGATGATCTGTTCCCGACGTGGTACGGCCATTCCATCGGGCGTTGGGAGGGCGACACGCTCGTCATCGACACCGTCGGCTACAACGACAAGTTCTGGTTCGACAGCCGCGGCACGCCGCACACGGAGAAGCTCCACACCATCGAGCGGTTCTCACGTCCGAACTTCGGGACGCTCATCAACGAGTTCACCATCGACGACCCTGGCGCGTACTCGCGAACCGTGCAGTTGAAGTTCACCGCGCGGCGGGTGCGTCAGGACGTCGAGCTCATGGAAGACATCTGCACCGAGAACAACCAGGCAGGCATCGCGGGCGGGTACAAGCTGAATCCCGAACAGAAATAGAGACACGACGATGCCAATGAAAAGGAAGGTAAACGGTTTTGGAAGCCGCTACTGACGATGCGGGGAGCGCGGTGGTGAACAGAATTCTTGTGGTCTCGGCAACGGTAGCGACTCTCACATTGTTGCTGTCTTGGCAAACGGATGCGCAGCAGCGCATCTCGAGTATCCCGGCGGGCGGCACGCCGCTGATCGCCGATAAGGACGTCAACGGTCCGGTGCCGCGGCTGCCGGATGGTCATCCAGATCTGAGCGGACCGTGGCTGGGTGGTGGGTCGAACGCTGACATCGAACGCGAAGGCGGGTTGAAGGCCGGCGAATTGCCGCTCCTCCCCTGGGCGAAAGAGCTCAGGGACAAACGCAAGGAGCAGGACGAACCGTACGTCGCGTGCCTGCCGATGAGCGTCCCACGCATCAACCCGTACCCGTGGAAGATGGTCTTCAGCCTGACGCCGAAGGGTGTCACTGAGATTTACATCCTGCACGAACTCGGCGATGCGGGCGCGCATCGCGTTGTCTACATGGATGGCCGCAAGCATCCAGACGATCTGTTGCCGAGCTGGTATGGTCACTCCATCGGTCGTTGGGAAGGCGACACGCTCGTCATCGACACGGTCGGCTACAACGACAAGTTCTGGTTCGACAGCCGCGGGACACCTCACACCGAGAAGCTCCACACCATCGAGCGGTTCTCGCGCCCGAATTTCGGCACGCTCATCAACGACTTCACGATCGACGATCCCGGCGCGTACTCGAAGACGGTGCAGTTGAAGTTCACCGCGCGCCGCGTGCGTCAGGACGTCGAGCTGATGGAAGACATCTGCACGGAGAACAATCAGGCGGGCATCGCCGGCGGCTACAAACTCAATAGCGAACAGCGATAAGGAAGGTGCGGCCATGAGAACCAAGCTTTGCGTGCTGGCAGTCGGCTGTGGGGTTGTATGCCTGACGACGACGGCGCTCGCGCATCACGGTTTCGACACTGAATACGACGCGAACAAGAAGCTCACGCTGACGGGCGTCGTTCAGAAAGTGGAATGGCAGAACCCGCACATGCGTGTCTATGTCGATGTCACCGACAACGGAGGCAAGGTGACCACGTGGAACCTCGAGATGACGAGCCCGAACACCGTGCGGCGGCAGGGTTGGGGGCCGAAAGACCTCGAAGCCGGCGAGAAGGTGACGTTCACCACGTTCGCGGGGAAAGTCGTCGAGTCGAGGGGATCGCTCGTCTCGATCAAGAAAGTCAGCGACGGCCGCGAGCTCTTCACGGCCGGCGGACCCGACGCGTCGGCTCCCAAGTAGGGTCCGCCTTCAGGCGGACCATTTGACACATTCAGCACGGACTATTTCGACCCGTTCACGCGGACCACGGAACCCTTCAGGCGGACCACCGGCTAAAGGAGGACATCATGAGGCGCCCGTTCCGGGAGTTGTGTCTCGCTTTATTCGGCCTTCTTCTTACCAGCACGGTTGCGCTGGCGCAGTTGTCGACAGCGCAATTGAGCGGCCGGGTGACGGATGAAAGTAATGCCGTGCTGCCCGGTGTCACCGTGACGGCTACCCAGACCGACACGGGTTTCGTACGAAGCGACGTCACCGACGGAAGCGGCGCTTACATTCTGTCGAATCTCCCGACCGGTCCGTATCGACTCGAAGCAGCGCTGCAAGGGTTCCGTACCTACGTTCAAACCGGCATCGTCCTGCAAGTGGCCGGGTCGCCCGTCGTGAACGTGAGCCTGAGTGTCGGCAGCCTCGAGGAGTCGGTCACCGTCGAAGGGGCCGCGCCACTGGTGGACGTCAAGAGTGCGGGCATCAGCGAGGTCGTCCGGAACGACGAGATCGTCCAGTTGCCGCTCAACGGCCGCAACGCCGTCGAACTGGTGATGATCGCCGGGGCGGCGGTCCAGACCATTACGTCGACACAGCGCGCCCTTCCCGGAAGCCTCGGTGTATCGGTGGCTGGCGGCCAGTCCTTCGGCGTGGCGTACGTGCTCGACGGCGCGATGCACAACAACCCGCAGGACAACCTGAACATGCCGTTTCCGTTTCCCGATGCGCTCCAGGAATTCAGCGTCTCCACGAGCGGCCTGAGCGCCCAGAACGGCATCCATTCCGGCGCTGCAGTGAACGCGGTTACGAAGTCGGGCACCAACACCTTCCATGGCAATGCGTTCGAGTTCGTCCGCGACCGGCGCTTCAACGCGACCAACCCGTTCTCATCGATCGGTCCGAACGGCAAACGCGTGGACGATGGATTGAACCGCAATCAGTTCGGCGGCACATTCGGTGGTCCGCTCGTGCGCAACAAACTGTTTTTCTTCGGCGGCTATCAGGCGACGAGGGTCCGGCAGCAGCCGGCCGCCAACATCGCATGGGTGCCCACCGACGCGATGCTTGCCGGCGACTTCACCACGTTTGCCTCACCGGCCTGCAACGGCGGTCGTCAGATCGCGTTGCGCGGCGGCTTCGTGGACAACCGTGTAAATCCCGCCCTGTTCAGTCCGGCGGCGCTCAATCTGGTGAAGTACCTGCCCAAGACAACGGATCCGTGCGGCCAGGTCACCTACACGCTGCGGGGTGACAGCGACGAGAGACAGTACGTCGGCCGCGTCGACTATCAGCGCACCTCGAACGACACGATCTTCGGCCGATACATCGCCACGAAATTCGACAAGCCGATTCCGATGCGCGAAGGGGACACCCCGCTCTCGCTCTATGACGCGGCGAACAATACGAACGTGTTGGGATTCGACGCGCTGGCGCACTCGCTCGCCATTGGTGACACGCGCGTGTACGGCTCCAACACCGTCAATGCGATCCACTTTACATACAACCGCAGCGGCGTCTATCGCCTTGCACCCCAGACGTTCGAGCCGCACGACATCGGGTCGGATGTCTACAGCTACGCTCCACATGTCGGGGTCTTCATCGTGTCGGGCAACGGGTTCCAGATCAACAACCCTGGTCCGAGCCGCTTCACGATGCAGGCCTCGCAGATGAGCGACGACCTCACGCTGGTGCGGGGCAATCATCAGCTCGCCGTCGGTGGAAGTCTGGCCTACTGGCAATTTCATTTCCTGTCGCACGCGCGCTCCGGAGGCAACTGGAACTTCACCGGTCAGTTGACGGGACTCGGGCTCGCTGACCTGTTGATGGGACGGGTCGGCCGGCTGGAACATGGCGGGCCCGCGATCCTGCCGATGGAGCAGTGGTACACGTCCCTTTATGCGCAGGATGCGTGGCGCATGAGTGGCCGCATCACCCTCAACGCTGGGCTGCGCTGGGAGCCGTACCTCGGTCAGAACGTGACGAACGGCTCCGTGTACAACTTCAGCCGCGACAACTTCAAGAACAACGTGAAGACGAGCCAGTACGTCAATGCGCCTGCCGGCTTGATCTACCCAGGCGATCCGGGCTTCCCGCCGGGCCTGAGCGGCGTGAACAAACAGTGGTTGAACGTATCGCCGCGCGTCGGGCTCGCCTGGGACCTGAGCGGCGATGGCCGCGCCGCGATTCGCGGCTCGTACGGTCTCACCTACGACATGCCGAACGGCGAATACGAATTGATCAACGCGAACTCGCCGCCCTTCGGGAACCGGACGCTCGTCGAAGATCCTCCCGGCGGATTCGATCACCCGTATTCGCTATTCGGTGGCGATCCGCATCCGATTCTCACGAGCCGCAATACGCCGTTCATCCAGTACGGTGCATTCGGCGCCGTTGATCCCGACATCAACGCACCGCGTATCCAGCAGTGGAACGTGACGGTCGAGAAGCAGCTCGGACGCGCGTGGCAGGTGGAAGCGAGCTATCTGGGCAGCTATACCGATCGCCTGTGGAACCAGGTTGCCATCAATCCAGGCGTGTTCCTCGGGACCGGTCCGTGCACGCTGTTGGGAGTCTCCTATCCGTCCTGCAGCACGAACGGAAATCTCAATCAGCGCCGCGTGTTCTCACAGAACAACGAGAACCCGGCGGCGGCACTGCTCATTGGCAACCTCGACATCCACGAAAGCCTCGGAGAACAGTCCTATCGAGGAATGAAGCTGTCGTTCCAGCGCCGCGCAGGAACCGGCCTGAGCCTCAGCGGAAACTACACGCTGTCGCGCTGCTACGGCGATCCGGCATTCCAGACGGGCGGCTTCCCGCAGATCGCCAACGGATACACCGATCCACAGCACCCGGAATTTGACCGCGGCCCGTGCGATCAGGATCGAACGCACATCGGCGTGGTCAATGCGGGTTTCCAAATACCGCGATTCGACAACGGTGCGGCGCGCCTGGCGCTGTCGGACTGGCGCGTATCGGGCCTGTTCAGCGCGCGTTCCGGCCAGCCGATCAATGTCATCTCGGGCCAGGACCGCGCCTTTACGGGCATTCAGAACCAGCGCGTCGATCAGGTGCTCTCGAATCCGTACGGCGACAAGAAGACGCCTGAACACTGGCTCAACCCGGCGGCATTCGCGCTGCCCGCGCCCGGCACGCTAGGCAACTTCAAGCGCAACAGCGTTCGAGCGCCAGGGTACCGATCAATCGACGCGGCGCTGTCGCGTCTCATCACGTTCGGCACGGGGCGGACGATGGAGCTGCGCGTCGAGGCGTTCAACCTGTTGAACACATTCAACTGGGGTCCGCCCACGCTGATGAATGCGGACAGAACGCACACCAACTTCAGTTCGGGCGCGTTCGGCCGCATCACATCGATGACCGGCACGCCTCGCGTCATGCAGTTCGGGATTAAGTACGGATTCTAGGATTCACGGGCCACAGAGACGCAGAGACACAGAGGTCAAATCTTCCTCTGCGTCTCTGAGGCTCGTGACGTTTGGGGATCTTGAGATCTAACTCTTCGGATACCAGTTCAGCAGACGAACCTCGATCATCGTGCCCTTCAACGCGTCCGCGAATTCCTGCGGATTCTGTCCCATGTAGTGATACGGGATTGCAATCTTCGGTTTGAAGTCCTTCACGCACGCCGCCGCTTCGGCTGGTGTCATCGTATACGGCAGGTTCATCGGCATCAGTGCCGCGTTGACGTTGGTCACCCACGTCGTCATCGCGGGTATGCACTCGGTGTCGCCGGCGATATAGACCTGTCCGGCCTGGTTCTGTCGGACGGCTGCCAGCTTGTCAGTGAACGCCACGACGTAGCCCTGTCCACGCCCTCTCGGGTGATAGAGCTGCCCCGGCGACGGACCACGCTGCACGTTGTAGGCCGGCACGGAGATCACGGTGAGGCCGGCCAGCGACTGTTCGTTCGTCCGCATCGTGGCATTCGCCATCACCGTGGGGTTTGGAATCTGCTTCATGTCCGCAACGGCTTGCGGCACCACCACCGGCGCGTTCGGCTTGCGAAGCTTCGCCACGGCGGCTGGATCGTAATGATCGCCGTGAATATCGGTTATGACAATGAGGTCAGCCGGTTTTGCTTTGGAAAGGTCCGCCATCATCGCAACGGGATCGGCGATGACGACCTTGCCCCCCTGTTCGAGCTGGACGCTCGCATGACCGAGCGCCGTGATGGTGATGGCACCGCCAGGCGCCTCGATGGTGGTCGTCGAGGGCAACTGGGCGTAGCCGACCGATGCCGCTAGTAGAACGAAGAACGCCACGCTCCATCGGAGTCTCATATATTCTCCCTCCCGGAGAGCCGCCTGCGCTGCATGTCGCGTCGCGGGCGGGCCTGCGTCCGCTGCGTTGCAGGGTCGGGACGGCGAGCTGCAGAATTTGGCCCGGATTATACGCCCGCAAACGATGGTTGCGTTCGCCGTCGATTGCGGTATGCTCCGGCCCGTTACGCAGGGGTCCCTGACACCTCCTGACACCTGATATTTGTGATACCTGACACCTCGTACGGAGGAGCACCTATGAGAGTCGGAGCGAGGCGAATCTTTGCTTGCGCCAGTTCAGTGATTGTGGTGTGTCTGGTTACCGCCGGTGGTCTGCGCGCGGCATCCCCCCAGGGTGCGCCGGCCGGACCCGCCGCGCCGAACGCGGGCGAACGTGTGCCGATGGTGGAAGAAACCTTCAAGACCATCCAGTTGCTGCGCGGCATTCCCACGGACACGTTCTTCGAAGTGATGGGGACTTTCGCCAGCTCCATGGGCAATGACTGCACGTTCTGCCACGCCGCGAACTCGGCGCTCAACAAGGCGGCCTTTGCGGAGCAGACGCCGCGGATCCAGCGGGCGCGGCAGATGATCACGATGGTGAGCGCCATCAACAAGCAGTATTTCAACGGCGCGCCGCGCGTCACCTGCTTCACCTGCCACGGGGGCAGCAACGTGCCGAAGGCCGACCCGAGCTTCATGTCGCAGTACGGCGAGCCCGTGCTCGATCCCG
>Ga0070675_100000555_pt1 | contig 25670 bp, 24 predicted proteins | sample KBSM43metaG_FD_65343 | JGI IMG/M metagenome (GOLD analysis project Ga0070675, IMG submission 65343) | Miscanthus rhizosphere microbial communities from Kellogg Biological Station, Michigan, USA - KBS M4-3 metaG | ecosystem: Host-associated > Plants > Roots > Rhizosphere > Soil ... | reverse complement strand
GCCTTGGTCGCGGTGGCCTTGGCCGCCGCCGCCTTGGTCGCGGTGGCCTTGGTCGCGGTGGCCTTGGTCGCCTTGCGCGCCGGGGCCGCCTTGGCCGTGGTCTTCGCCGCCGTGGTCTTGCGCGCCGGCGCGGCCTTCGCCGTGGTCTTCGCCGCCGCCGCGGTCTTGCGCGCCGGCGCCGCCTTGGCCGTCGTGGCCTTCGACGTCGTCTTCCGCGCCGGGGCAGCCTTGGCCGTGGTCGTCTTGCGCGCCGTCGTCTTCGCGGGCGCCGCCTTGGCGGTCGTCTTCGTCGCCGCCGTCTTGCGCGCCGGCGCCGCCTTGGCCGTGGTCGCCTTCGACGGGGTCTTGCGCGCCGGGGCGGCCACGACGCTCGCGGCCTTGGCGGCGGTCTTCTTCGCCGCGGACGCGGCGCTCCGGACCGTCGACGTGGCCTTGCCGGCAGCCTTCCTCACCGCAGCGGTCGCGCGGCCGGCGGTGGACTTCGCGGCCGCCGGCGTGGTCTTCCGGCCCGACACCGATGCCGTGGTGACGGCCCGGCTCGAGGCCGCCGACGTGGGCTTCCGGCTCGTCGCCTTGCCGGACGCCGGCTTGGCGGCGGTACGTGCCGTCGATGCCTTGCCGGTGGCCGACTTGCTGGCCGCACTCGTGCGGCTCGCCGTCGGACGGCTCACGGACGCGGACCTGCTCGATGCGCTCGTGCGGCTCGCCGTGGTGCGGCTGGCCGTCGGGCGGCTCGCCGCGGCCTTGGTGGCCGTGGGCCGGCTCGTCACCTTGCCGGCGGCGCGCGCGGACGCCGGCTTCGCCGCCGTGCGGCTGGTGGTCGCCTTGGTGGCGGGCTTGGCCGTGGCCCGGCTCGAGGTCGTCTTGGCCGACGCGGTCCTGCTCGCCGCCGTCGCCCGGCTCGCGGTGCTGCGGCCCGCCGTGGGCGTGGCCGCGGTGCTGCGGCCCGCCGTGGGCTTGCTCGCGGCGCGGGTCGACGCCGGCTTGGCTGCGGCGCGGGTCGACGCCGGCTTGGCGGCGGCGCGGGTCGACGCCGGCTTGGCGGCCCGGCTCGTCGCGGTCGCGCGGCTCGTCGCCGGGCGGCTTGCGGCGCGCGACGTCGTGGTCTTGGTCGCCCTGCTCGCGCTGGTACGGCTCGCCGAAGGCTTGCTCGCCGCCGTGCGGCTCGCCGAAGGCTTGCTCGCCGCCGTGCGGCTCGCCGCGGTCGCCTTGCTCGCGGTCGCCTTGCTCGCGGTCGCCTTGCTCGCGGTCGCCTTGCTCGCGGCGCGGGTCGTGGCCGGCTTGGCCGCCGTGGAGCGGCTCGTCGTCGCCTTGCTGGCCGCGCGGGTCGTGGGGGCCTTGCTCGCCGCGCGGGTCGTGGTCGCCTTGCTCGCCGCGCGGGTCGTGGTCGCCTTGCTCGCCGCGCGGGTCGTGGTCGCCTTGCTCGCGGCGGACCGGCTCGTCGCCGGCTTGCTCGCCGCGGTACGGGTCGTCGTGGCCTTGCTGGACGCCGTCGAACGGCTGGCGCTCGGCCGGTTCGCGGCCGCGGACTTCGTCGCGGTCGGGCGGCTCGTCGCGGCCCGGCTCGCAGCCGGCTTGCTGGCGGCCGCGCGCGACGTCGTCGGGCGGCCCGTCGTGGCCTTGCCCGTCGCGGTCTTGCTCGCGGTGCGGCTCGTCGCGGCCTTGGCGGACGCGGTCGCGCGGCTCGCGGTGCCGGCGCGGCTCGCGGCAACCGTCTTCGCGGAGCCGGTGGGCTGAGTCGATCGAGCCGCCCGAGCCGATGCGGCCGTGGCGCCAACGGACCGCCGCCCCGCTCCGGCTGTCGTGCTGCTGGTGCCCGACGCCGCGCGCTTGGCGGCAGTGCGTTTGGTGGCCAACGGTTCGGCCATGGGGTTTCCTCCTGTCGCGGAACCTAAGTCAGTGGGGAATTTCGCGGATGCGCCGGATTCCAGGCGGCGCCAGAGCATCAGGGCCGTTCGCCGTTCCAGCGTTCGTCTTCCGCGTCCCAGGCCGCGTTGCGCTCGGCTACCCGGTCCAGTGCGCGTGCGGCTTCGGCCTCGGTCCCATAGGGGCCGAGGCGCTCGACGGACGGGCAGAGATTCGCGTCGGATTCCACGCGGCTGTGCTTCAGGCACCAGTAATACTGGCCAGCACCGCTGCTGCTCATGACAACACTGTGCACCGCAAAACCCACAAGCGCCACCGATTCGGCGCAAAAAGTGGTCTCAGATTCCACAGTAGACCGAACGGGGCGGAGGGCCTCTTGCGCCCCACCATAGCCGGAAATGCCGTCCAGCAAAGCATTTCCGGCTACTCGCACGACGTACGACGGCCCGCGCCGCCCACTTGGGCGCGGGCCGTCCGATCCGTTCGTACCAGCCGGTCGGGCCGGCCGGCCAGGTACCGATGTCGGCCCGGTCGGGGCCGAACGTCATGCCCTGCGCCGGCGCCACCGACTCTGTCTCGCCGAGGCCGCTGACAAATCTCGGCCGGTGCGGGGCCGTGCTCCGGCAGCCGCAGGCCGACCGGATCGTCGGGTCCATCACCCGTTCGTGCAGGCCGCCGGTGGGCGGGGTGGCGTCGGCGCGTGGGCCCGCATGGATTCAATGACCGTCGATTCGATGTCAATCACTGTCGCTCTCCGGTCCGCCGTGCACTCGACGGGAAGCTCGCGGTTCGTCGGCCGCCGCCGGTGCGCGTCTACCGCGACGGCGCTAACGCTGGGGCGAGTACGCGAACGACTTGCGCAGCAGGTCGGGCAGCGACTGGTCAGGATTGTCGATCCAGTGCTGGGAGGCGACCCGCACGGTGGCGAGGAAGGTGGCGGCGAGCACGCGGGCGCGCAGCGGCGTGTCCGGGTCGCCCGGCATGCGGCCGATCAGCTCGGCGGCGAGGTCACGCTCGTTCGCCGCGTAGACGGCGTTCTGGTGCACGACGAGGCTCGGGTGGTTGCGCAGCAGGCGGCGGGCCGCAATGGTCTGCAGGTCCATGTCGGCGCTCTCCGCGCTGAGCCGCTCGGTGGCCCGCCGCAGCGCGTCCCACGGGCCCTCCGCGGCCGGCCGGGCGTGTACGAGTTCGACGAGGCGCTGCACCCAGACCCGGTGGCCGTGGAAGAGTGCCTCCTCCTTGTTGGAGAAGTAGTTCGAGAACGTCCGACGGGACACCATCGCCGCGTCGGCGATCTCCTCGACCGTCACCTGGTCGATGCCGCGCTCGGCGACGAGCCGCAGCGCGGCGTCGTGCAGCGCCTGCCGCGTCGCGGCCTTCTTGCGCTCCCGCAGGCCAACCGTGGCGTTCATCGCGAAGAAGCGTACGCGGCGTCACATAGATTCGCACAGAGAAAACTTGCACTCTGGGCAAGAATTTCCGAAACTTGTGTGTGACAAGCATTCAGGGAGCTTTGGCATGGGCGTAGTCGCGTTGGGCACGGAGTTGCGTGACCTCGTGAAGGTCGTGCGGCAACTCCGGCAGTACCGGGCCGACAACCGACCCGGCGTCCCCACCGGGATGCTCGGCACGCTGACGTACGTCGAGAGCGGGCAGCCGGGTTGCCACGCCAAGGAACTGGCCGCCGGCGCCGGGCTCGACCCGTCGACGGTCAGCCGGTCCGTCGCCGCGCTGGTGGCACACGGCCTGGTGGAACGGCGCACCGACCCGAACGACAAGCGGGCCAGCATCCTCGCCGTCACGCCCGCCGGCCGGGCCGCCCTCGACGAGAGCCGCAACTGGTACGAGGACGTTCTGAGGAATGCCCTTGCCGGTTGGCGGGAAGGGGACGTCGACGCGCTCACCGCGCTGCTCGGCCGCTTCGTCGCCGACCTGAGCGACGCGCTGCACGAGTCACTGCACCACGAGATCGACCCGGAGGGCGCTCGATGACAGCCACGCAGACACCGACCCGCGCGGGCGCGCCGATGACGCACCGGCAGACGCTGGAGGCCCTCAGCGGCCTGCTGCTCGTGCTGTTCGTCGCCATGCTCAGCGCGACGGTCGTCTCGACCGCCCTGCCCAACATCATCGGCGCGCTCAACGGATCGCAGACGCAGTACACGTGGGTGGTCACGGCCACCCTGCTGGCCGCCACCGCCACGACCCCCATCTGGGGCAAGCTCTCCGACCTGTACAACAAGAAGTCGCTGGTGCAGGCCGCGATCGTCGTCTTCATCGTCGGCTCCGCGGTCAGCGGCTTCGCGCAGAGCGCCGGCCAGCTCATCGCCGCCCGGGCGCTGCAGGGCATCGGCGTCGGCGGCCTCCAGGCGCTGGTGCAGGTCGCCATCGCGGCAATGATCCCGCCGCGCGAACGCGGCCGCTACAACGGCTACCTGGGCGGCGTGATGGCGCTGGCCACCGTCGGCGGTCCGTTGCTCGGCGGCCTGATCGTCGACACGCCGTGGCTGGGCTGGCGCTGGTGCTTCTTCGTCGGCGTCCCGATCGCCGTGGTCGCGCTGGGTGTGCTGCAGGCGACGCTCAAGCTGCCCACCCTGCGCCGGGACAACGTGCGCATCGACTACCTCGGCGCGGTGCTGATCGCGGCCGGCGTCAGCGTGCTGCTCATCTGGATCTCCTTCGTGGACAGCTCGTTCGGCTGGGTCTCCTGGCAGAGCGCAGTGATGGTGGGCGGTTCGCTGGTGCTGCTCGCGCTCGCCGTGCTCGTCGAGACGCGCGCCCCCGAACCCGTGGTGCCGCTCGCCATCGTGCGCCAGCGCACCACCGCGCTCGCGATCCTGGGCAGCATCGCCGTCGGCATGGCCATGTTCGGCGGCGCGGTGTTCCTCGGGCAGTACTTCCAGATCGGACGCGGGTACAGCCCCACCGAGGCCGGCCTGCTCACCATCCCGCTGATGGGGGGCGTGCTCATCGCGTCGATCGTCGCGGGGCGGCTCATCACGAAGACGGGGCGGATCAAGCCGTACATCGTGGCCGGATCGATCGTGCTCGTCGCCGGGTTCGTCGGGCTGGGGTTCATCGACCACGACACGCCGCTCGCGTTCATCGACGTCGCCATGTTCGCGGTGGGCGTCGGCGTCGGCATGACCATGCAGAACCTGGTGCTCGCCGTCCAGAACACCGTCTCGTTGCGGGACATCGGCGCGGCCAGCGCGTCGGTGGCGTTCTTCCGCTCGCTCGGCGGCGCGATCGGCGTCTCGGTGCTGGGCGCGGTGCTGGCCCGCCGGGTCGAGACCGACATCGCCCACGACCTGGCGGCCGCCGGCATCCCGGTTACCGGCGGCGGCGACGCGGGCGGCAGCCTGAACCTCGACGCGTTGCCGGCCCCGATCGAGCACATCGTGCGGGTCGTGTACGCCGACGCGACCGGACACATCTTCCTGTGGTCGGCGGCGATCGCGGTGATCAGCGTGATCGCGGCGGTGCTGCTTCCGCACGTGACGCTGCGCCAGACGCTGGACGTCGAGATGCCGGAGTCGGCGGTCTCCCAGGTCGACTGAGTCGACCCGGTACCCGTGGATCGACGCACCGCCCGGCGGGGCGTGCCGGGCGGGTCCGACCGATCCCACCGTTTTCCGCCATCGATATGCGGGTAACCGCGAACCCGCATATCGATGCGCCGTTTCCGGCGCTTGAGCGGAAGGCCGGTCAATGGACGAGGGGCTGTCCCTGCACATCTCGCTGGACCTCCCCCGCGAGTCCGAACTGGTGGCGCAGACCCGTCGCACCCTCGACGGCGCGCTCGGCGGCGCCGGTGTCGACGAGGAGTGCCGCGCGGACATCTCACTCGCGCTCACCGAGGCGTGCGCCAACGTCATCAAGCACGCCGAACTGTCGACCGCCTACCACGTCGAGGTGAGCGTCGACAGGGAGCGGTGCACGATCGAGGTGACCGACGACGGCGGCGGCTTCGACCCCAGCACCGTGCGGCCCGGCGACGTGCTCGACGACACCGGGCGCGGGCTGCAGATCGTGGCGGCCCTCGTCGACGGGCTGGACGTGGTGTCCGTGGACGGACTCGGAACGATGCTGCGCTTCACCAAGCGGCTTACCTGGACCGTCTGACCCTGTATGCCGCGATCTTGGACGTCTGCTCCTGCCGGGGCAGCAGCAGACGTCCAAGATCGGCGAGCAGGGGGAGGCCCGCGCGGGTGTCCACTATGGACGGATGCGGGTGCCGATCCAGCGGGCGAACAGGCTGGTGCCGCCGAGCACGAGCGCCGGGATCCACGCGATCAGCGCCGCGAGCGCCACGCTGCCCAGCGCCGCGGCCCAGGGCAGCCCCAACGTCGTCAGCGAGGCGGCGAGCGCGCCGTCCCTGGCGCTCAGCCCGGACCACCCGGGGATGACGCCGGCGAGCTGGGTGGCGGTGTAGATCGCCGCGAGCCGCAGCGGGCTGACCGGCTCGTGCACCGCCGCCACCACACCCAGCAGGAAGGCCGCCGCGCACGCCTGGTAGAGCACCGACAGCCCCAACCCGAGACACAGGACCCGCCAGGTCGGCCGGCTCACGTCGTCGCCGTGCAGGCGCCGGCGGCGGACCCGCAGCAGCCACGCGGCGAGCAGCGCGACGGTGGCCGCGGCCGCCCCCGCCACGAGAACCGCCGGCGGCAGCATGACGCCGACGGCCGCGCCGCCCAGGGCGAGCCCCACCGCGCCGACGCCGCGGTCGAGCGCGATGGCGCGGGCCGTGTGGCCCTTGCTCAGGCCGGCGCGGATCAACCGGTTGGCCCGCCACAGGTCGGCGGCCACGTGCGCGGGCGCGGCCAGGCCGAGCAGTTCGCCCTCGGCGTAGGCGCGCACATGCCAGCCGCGGCTCAGCCCGCCACGGGTCACCGCGTGCCAGCGCAACGGGCAGAGAAGATATTTGCCGACGACGTACAGCGCCACCGCCGGCACCAGCGGCAACAACGCGACCGACGGGACGCGGGCGAGATTGACGAGCGAGACGCCGACGGGCAGCGCGACGGCGGCGACCCGCACCCACGGGTTCGCCAGCAGCCGGCTCAGCCGACCCGTCGCATCGCGCCGCACATAACCTCCTATGTGCTCGCGATCACATGTTCCCCCATGGAGGAGATCCGAAGCCTCCGCTCAACGGCCTATTCCGCGACGTCGCCGAGCGGGCGTTCGGCGACGAAGCGGACGCTGCGCGGAACGGTGCCGACCCGCACGCCGTCGAAGCCGGCCGCGGCGAGCCTGGCCGGCAGGGTCGCCGGATCGACGGGGGTCATGGTGTCGGCGATGTGGTAGACGCGGAAGCGCAGGCTGAGGCGGCTGTCGGAGCCGACGAAGACGCCACCCGGCCGCAGCACGCGGAACGCCTCCGCGAACAGCCGGTCCTGGGCCTGCGGTGAGGGCAGGTGATGCAGCATGGTGAAGCACACCACCCCGCTGACGCTGCGGTCGGGCAGCGGCAGCGCGGTCGCGTCGGCGCGGACCACCGTCACCCGGTCGCCGAGCGTGCGTTCCAGCCGGCCCGCGAGCGCGCCGTCGAGTTCCACCGCGGTGAGCGTTCCGCTCCGCTCGGCCAGCACCCGGGTCGTCACGCCGAGACCCGGGCCGAGTTCCAGCACCGCGGCGCCGAGATCCACATTGGACAGTACCCAGGGCAGCAGTTGCCGCTCGACAGTGCGGGTCCACCGCGCCGAGCCGCAGTACCAGCGGTGAAAACGATTCATGGCGCGAGACTACGGCTGCGGCGGGCGCGCGGCCGGCGGTGGTAGCTGCTGCCGGTCACCGGCCGCGGTGGCTGGCTACCGGCGGCGGTACGAGCGCCGGTTGCGGCCCATCATGCTGGCCACCAGGAAGACGCCGACGGCCGCGAGGACGACCTGGAAGAGCAGTTCGATCCAGTCGACGCCGTTGGTGTCCGCGACGCCGGTGGCCCGCGCGATCGCCGTTCCGATGAGCGCCGCGACGACGCCGACGAGCATCGTCACGAGAATCCCGATGCGCTGCTTGCCGGGAACGACGAGCCGGCCGAGTGCGCCGATTACCAGGCCGACGATGAGAGCCGAGATGATGCCGGTGACGGTCATGGTCCTACCTCCGTGATGGAGCCCCCTTGCACCTCGTGGATTTCCCGGCGCCCCGGGTGACCAAACGCGTCACTCCCGTTCGCCATACGGCTAGGGTCTTCCGCGATCTTGGACGTCTGCTACTGCCCTGCCAGTAGCAGACGTCCAAGATCCGCAGGGGCTTCAGCGGGCCGCGGCCAGCGCCGGCTCGGCGGCCGGCTCGATGGTGTGGCCGACGCGGAACAGGTTCTCCGGGTCGTACGCGGCCTTCACGGCCCGCAGCCGGCGCAGGTTCTCCGCCGTGTACGCCGACGCCGTCCGGCCCGGGTCGGCGAGGAAGTTCAGGAACGTTCCGCCGGTGCCATGCGGGCGCAGCGTGGCGGCGACGGCGGGCACGTCGGCGTCCATGATGATCGAGAACGGCAGGTGCCGGTGCCCCACCGGGCCCGCGTCCGGTCCGGCGTCGGCGATCGCGCCGCCCCAGTGCCGGATCTCGACCGTCGACACGAGGCCGTCGGCGTGGGCGCCCACCAGCGTCCGGATCACCGGATCGGAGAGCGACGGGATCAGGTCGAGGTAGCGGGCCGGGGTGCCGCCCATCGACGCGTCGGCGTACCGCACCGGTCGCACGTCGTCGACCAGGACCGGCCCGGCCGCGTGCCACAGCGGCCGCAACAGGCACCGGGCGTGATCGAGATCGGCGCCGGCGTACATCACCTTGACGACGAGCACCCGCCTGCCCCGGACGGCGGCCGGCACGTCGGCGGTGTCGGGCATCCGGCGCAGCAGGACCGCGGTGCTCATCTCGGCGGGGGCGGTGGCGGCCCAGTCGCGGTACCAGGCGAGCGCCTCGGCCGCGCGGTCGGCGCTGAAGTAGGCCGCGCCGGCCAGCACCTCGGCCACCGGGTACAGCCGGAACTCGAGCGAGGTGACGACGCCGAAGCTGCCACCGCCGCCGCGCAGGGCCCAGAACAGGTCGGGGTTGGTGTCGGCGCTCGCGGTGACGCTGCGCCCGTCGGCGGTGACCACCTCCGCGCGCACGACGCTGTCGGCCGCGAAACCGTACCGGCGCCCCAGCCAGCCCATGCCGCCGCCGAGCGTGTAGCCGGTGACGCCGACGTCGGGCGAGGAACCGGACAGCGGGGCCAGCCCGAACGGCGCCGCCGCGGCGAGCACCGCGCCCCACCGGGCACCCGGGCCGACCCTGGCGATGCGCCGGTCGGGGTCGACCAGCGTGGCGGCCAGCCTGCCGGTGCGCACCAGGACGCCGCCGTCGTTGGCCGCGTGGGTGCCGTGACCGGTCGCCTGCACCGCGAACGGCAGATCGAAGCGACGGGCGACGCCCACCGCCGTACGCACGTCCGCCGCGCCCGCCGCCTCGACGATCAGCGCCGGCTTCGAGTCGACGGCGGGGTTCAGCGAACGGCGGTTCTCGTCGTATCCGGGCGTGCCGGGCACGTAGACCGGGCCGGCGAATCGCTGGTTCATGACGGTCCTCTCGTCGGGTGCTCTACCAACCCGACGAGCCGAAGCCGCGGAATTCGACATCCGCGGGCGACCGATTTTCCGCGATCTTGGACGTCCGTCGGTGCTATGGCACCGACGGACGTCCAAGATCGCGGAAAGCGGCGCTCAGAGGACTACCTTGCGGCCGATCGCGCGGGCCCTTCGCGCGGTGGGCATCCGCGAGTGGAACAGCCAGGCTTCGGCCTGGCAGGACCGGCACATCCGCACCGAGGCGATCGGAAACTGGATCCCGCCGCCCAGATACCGGATGCTGTGCCGCTCGGCCACCTCGCAGCCGCACCGGTCGCAGCGCACCGGGTCGACCTGGATCACCGTGTACGAGTAGTGGTGCTCGGCGTAGCGGACCACCGAGTACGCCCGGCCACCGACCTTCAGCTGCGGACGCCGGGGCGCGCCGCCGAGCGGCCCGAGTTCGGCGTTCGACATCGCCTCGGCCAGCCCGCGGAGCAGCCGGCTGCGGCGGCGAAGCCGCTGGAAGGTGTCCGAGGAGTGGGTTGCGAGCCACTCGTCGTCGGCTTCGATGCGCCACTTCGTCGCCATTCGCCGTCACCCGTTCTGAGCCAGCGCGCCCGCCGCGGCCGCGCCCACCGGCGGCAGGCGGCGCAGCGCCCGCCGGGCGCGCCGCCGCCGCCAACCCGGGCGCCGCGACCACGCCAGCTTCGACGGTACCCGTGACCACCGCAGCGGTCACCCGGCTGGCCGGCGAGTGGCCGGCGCGTGTCCGCGAGTGCTTCGTGGCTCTGCCCAGCTGACCGGGTAACGGCGGACCCGCTACCGTGAGCCGCATGAGTCCTGCGGTACCGCCGCCGTCCGGGCCCTTTCCGGTGGGCCGGACCGCCCGTGATTTGACCGACCCGTCGCGAACCGACCCGTACGCCGCCGACCCGTCCGAGCCGCGCTCGCTGGTGCTCTGGATCTGGTACCCGGCCGGCCCCGCGTCCGGCCCGCCCGCCGACTACCTGCCGGCGCCCTGGCAGCCCGCCGCCGACATGCTCGGCATCCGCGTCGCCGGCCTCGCGTCGAACAGCGCCGCGGACGCGGCGCCGGCGGATGGCACCTTCCCGGTGCTGCTGCTGTCGCCGAGCGGCTTCCCGCCGCTGCTGCTGTCGGGGACGGCCGAGGAACTGGCCAGCCACGGCTTCGTGGTCGTGGGCGTCAACCACACCTACGAGACGGCGGTGACGGTCTTCCCCGACGGCCGCGTGGTTCCGATGAACCCGGCCGCGATCGCCGGCGCGCTGGGCCCGCAGGTCGGCGCGCACGAGGCCGTGTTCGAGCAGCGCGCGGCCGTCTGCCGGTACAAGGCGGAAGACCTCGCGTTCGTCGCCGACCGGCTGGCCGCCCTCGACCCCGCCGACATGTTCGCCGGCCGCCTCGACCTCGGCCGGTTGGCGGCGGCGGGACACTCGTTCGGCGGCGCGGCCGCCCTGCAGTGGTGCCGCGACGACAGCCGCTGCACGGCGGCGGTGAACCTCGACGGTGCACTGTGGACGGAGGTCGGCCGGGACGGCCTGGCCAGGCCGGTGCTGCAGGTGCTGGCGCCGCACCCGGAGTTCGACCTGGCCCCCGACGACGCGGTCGCCGCCGGCATGGCACCGGACCCCGCCTGGTACCGCGCGGAGAAGGCGATCACGCTCGACGGCTGGACGACGGTCGAGCGCACCGGCCGCCCGGCCCGCACCGTCACCATCGCCGGCGCCACCCACCTGAGCTTCATGGACATCCCGTTCCTGCCGCTCGCGCCCGACTCCCCGGCGGCACCGATGCTGGCCAACACCGCGATCGAGCCACGCGACATGCTGACCCGCACCACCGGGCTGCTACTGGAGTTCCTCAACGGGTAGCAGCCGTGCCACGATCGCGGCCACGGCATCGACGACCGCGGCGTTGTCGATTGTCTCGTCGCACACCGTCTGCAGCACGAGGCCCTGGTAGATCGCGACGAAGACCCGGGCGAGGGCGTCGGGGTCGAGGTCGGTCATGCCGCGCAGCGTCCGCGCGGCGTCCGCGCGCGGGCCGTCGGCGCCGCGTCGCACGAGGTCGAGGATCTGCGACGAGCGCAGCGCCTCCGCCCACACCTGGACGCCCAGCCGGAGGTCCTCGCGCCGGGCGGGTTCGCCGATCGAGCGCAGCAGCCCGAGATAGTTGGCAATCAGGTCGTCGCCCTCGAACAGCGCCCGGCGCTGGTCGTGCCACTCGGTCACGATGGCGACGATGATGTCGTCCTTGCCGGCGAAGTACCGGTAGACGAGGCCGGCGCTGATCCCGGACTCGCGCACGATGTCCTGCATCGACGTGCGGTGGAACCCGTCGCGGCCGAAGCAGCGCGCGGCGGCGGCGAGGATCTGGTCGCGGCGGGCGGCGAGGTGGGCGTCGCTGACCTTCGGCATCTAATCGAACTCCGCACAGGCGATCCGGTAGAACGGGGCGGCCGGCTCGTCGCGGCCGAGCGGCCCGAGGTAGCGGGCCGCGGCCTCGCGGGTGGAGAGGTCGTGGGTCAGCCTCATGCCGCGCTCGGCCAGGTATCCGGGCAACTCGACGGGGTCGAAGCCGAACGTCCACGGTTCGCCGTGCCGCCGCACCGCGGCGTGCCACTCCTCGACGCCGCTGAAACCACCGGTTCCGTCGAGCGCCGAGCGGTCGATGTAGGTGACGACGAGCCGCCCGCCGCTCGCGATGATGCCGGCCAGGTGCCGCAGCGTGGTGTCGACGGCGTCGGCGGTGAGGTAGTTGGTGACGCCCTCCCAGACGACCACGGCGCGCTCGTCGGTGGCGAAGCCGGCCCGCCGCAGGGCGTCGGACAGGTCGTCGCGCATCAGGTCGACGGGGACGAACCGCACGTGGGCCCGCTGGGCGGGACGCACGTGTGCCCGGATCCGCCGCCGCTTGCTGGCCTGGGTGGCCGGGTGGTCGACCTCGAAGACCCGGGCCGACGCCATCGCGGGCAGCCGGTAGGCGCGGCTGTCGTAGCCCGCACCCAGCAGCAGCACCTGTTCGATGCCGGCGGCGAGCGCTTCGCCAACCAGGTCGTCGATGAGCCTTGTCCGGACCACCGCCGAGGCGCGGGGGCCGGCGGGGAACCGGGTGTCGATGTAGCGCTCGACCCGCCGGCGGACAGCCGGTATCCGGGCCAGCCGCGCCAGCATCCGGTACCGGGGCGGGAGGAACTTGGACGCGTAGGGGTCGTCGAACACCTTGTCGCGCCGGCGGGCCGACTCCAGCGCGCGGAACAGCGCCACGTGGCCGGCGGTCCGACTGGTCGCGTTCTGCACGCGTCACACGTTAATGAACGAACGTCCACTTTTCTATGGCGTGAACGCGTCGTCGCCGCAGATCTTGGACGTTGGCCACCGCCGGGGGTGGTGGCCAACGTCCAAGATCGCGGAATCGGGGCCTAACCGAGGCGGGCGACCACGGCCGTCGCCATTCCGCGCTCGCCCGCGGCGTTCGGGTGGAACGGCGCGGCCGATGCGGCGGGGACCAGGCCCTCGACCCAGCGGGTGCTCGATCCGCGGCAGGCGTCGTGCCCGATCGACGGCGTGTACGTGTCGACGTAGCCGGCACCGTTCGCCGCCGCCGTGTTGGCCAGCATGGCGTTGAGGGACTTCTCGACGCCGCGCAGGTACGGGACGTCGCCGAACGCGATCGGCACCGTCGGCCAGCAGCCGTAGCCGGTGTCGGGCAGGATCGCCGGGTACCCGACGACGAGTACCCGCGCGTTCGGCGCGGCGGCGCGCACCGCGCGCAGCACGTTGGCCACCTTGGGCGCGGTGGCCGCGATGCGGGCCTGCAACTGGTCGGTGCCGCCGGCGGTGTACCGGTTCTTGCACGGCGTCCCGAACGGGTTGTCGAGGCTGTCCTGCGCGCAGGTGGTGATGATGTCGGAGAAGCCGATGTCGTTGCCGCCGATGCCGACGGTGACCAGCGCCGTGGCGGCGGTGACGGCGGCGATCTGCGGCGGCACGGTGATTCCGAGTTGACCGCTGCCGGGGTTGAGGATGTCGTTCGTGGTCGCCCCGCCACAGCTGACGTCGACGAACGACGACGACCCGATCGTCGACGCGGTCACGGCGGGGTAGTTGCGGTTCGAGCGGACGCAGTTCAGGTCGACCTGCGTCGGGATCAGCGGGCCGGAGGTGTACGAGTCCCCCAGCGCGACGTAACGACCGGTCGGCGGGGCGGCGTGAGCGGTGCCGGGAAGGGCGACAACGAGCGCGACCACCGGCACAGCGGTCACGGCGGCGGCCCGGCCCAGGAAGCGAAGTGCGGACACGACGGAAAGTCCCATGGCGACCCCCGAGGCGGCGACGGTGCAGGGTGTCCGACAGTGTCCAGCAGTTGACTCATACTCGTCAATGCCTTGAGCCCAACCGCCGTGGCTTTCCTCGAATCGAGCTGTCCTATGAGGACGGTCCTACGAGGCGAGGTACTCCTCGGCGGCCCGGACCTTCGCCCGGGTGGCCGCGTCGAGGCGGCCGCTGCGGGCCTTGACCCGCTCGAGCACCCGCCGGCAGTGCCCGGGCAGCCCGAGCCGCACCGTCAGGTCGAGCAGTTCCGCCTGGAACGGATGGATGGACGGAAACTCCCGCTCCAGCCGCACAGCACAGGCAACGGCCCGCTCCCAAACCCGGTTGAACTCGTCGGCGTCGGCCCGCGCCGCCGTGCGCAGCAACGCCATCGACGCGTGTTCGCTCATGTGCCGGTCTTCCCAGATTCCGGCACCGGCCCAGTCGTACCCGAGCGCGTTCTCGAGGACGGGGCGGGCCTCGTTCTCCCGGCCGGCCTTCGCCAGGCACAGGGCCGCCCGGATCTCGTCGTTGAACTCCCCCGGCCGGCCCTCGGCCAGCTGTCGCAGGGCGGCGTCGCGGAACAGGCCGGCCGCCTCGTCGTAGCGGTGCGCGTCCCAGGCCCGGTGCGCGCGGCTGCGCAGCTGGTCGGCGTTCAAGCCGCCCGGCCCCGCGGCCGCCGTCCGCTCGCTGAGTCGCTCGGCGCGCTGCCGCCGCCGCTCGTGGTCGAGCATCGTGCGGACGAACCGCTCCACCGGGTCGGCGTCGCGCGCCCGGGCACCCGCCCGGCGGGCCTGCCCCACCTGCGCCAGCGCCAGTTCGGCGTCGGGCAGCAGCCTGTCGACCATGACCTCGCTCGCCCACCTGGTCCGCGCCCATGCGACGCACAACAGCACGACCGGATCCGGCGGCTGCTCGTCGAGCAGCTTGACGAGGCTGTCGAGGTCGCGCGCGGCCACGTACCGCGCGGCCTCCGCACGCACCTGCTCCGGCAGCCGGCTCACGAGGTCGCGATCGATCTCCATGGCCGTACCCTATGACGTACTCCACAGGCGGAATGCGATCCGGCGGCCGCGGGTTCGTCGTGGACATGACGACGATCGGCTCCATCGGAAGCGGCAACATCGGTGGCACCGTCGCCCGGCTCGCGGTGGCAGCCGGCTACGACGTGGTGCTCAGCAACTCCCGCGGTCCGGACACGCTCGCCGACCTGGTCGCCGAGCTCGGGCCGCGGGCCCGCGCCGGCACCGCCGCCGACGCCGCGCAGGCCGGCGACATCGTGGTGGTCTCGATCCCGCTCCGCGCCTACCCGACGGTGCCGGTGGAGCCGCTGGCCGGCAAGGTGGTACTGGACACCAACAACTACTACCCGCAGCGCGACGGGCACATCGCCGAGCTGGACGATCACCAGGCGACGAGCAGTGAACTGCTCCAGCGGCACCTGCCGGGCTCGCACGTCGTCAAGGTGTTCAACAACATCCATTTCCGGCACCTGCTCCAGCTGGCATCGCCGGCCGGGTCGGCGGATCGCAGCGCTCTCCTCATCGCTGGTGACGACGACGCGGCGAAGGCGACAGCGGCCCGGTTCCTCGACGCCATCGGCTACGACGCCGTCGACGCCGGCCCGCTCTCGGAGAGTTGGCGGTTCGAACCGGACACGCCGGCGTACGGCCTGCCCTACCTCGGCCCGGAGAAGCTGAGCGGCCCGGGCAGGCCGGCCGGGGCGGCCGAGTTGCAACAAGCCCTCGCGAAGGCCCGGCGGTCCTGACGGGACGGGGTGGCCCCGACGAAGCGTCGGGGCCACCGCTCAAGAAGGGTCAGCCTTGCGCGGCCGCGTAGTCGCTGGCCACCCGGATCAGCTCGATCAGGCCGGTCGCGTACTCCATCGCCTCGGCATGGGCCTCCGGGAACGGCGGCTGGAAGCCGACGCCCTCCCACTCACCGGTCGACGGGTTCCAGATGTCGTTGCCGATCTCGAAGTCCCACGCGAAAATGCCGTTCTCGTAGTAGAGCTGGTCGGCGGAGTTGCCGGCCGCGGAGTACAGGACGTCGGCGACCGGTCCGGTCTGCGACGGCCAGGTGACGGTGCCGCGCTCGGACGCGATCGCCCCGACGATGCGCCGCGCGCTCTGCAGGAAGTACGCCGCCTCGTCGATCGACGGCCGGGGCAGGGTGATCCGGCCGGGCACCTTGTACGCGCCGGGCGGCCACATGAAGTAGCCGCCGTAGCTGTGCACGTTCATCACGAACTTGATGTTGGGGTGGGCGTCGGCGACCGCGACGACGTTGCGGCTCTCCGCCTCGGACAGCTCGCCGGTGCCGGCGTAGGTGCCGGACAGGCAGTTCGCGCTGCCGCCGACGTAGCCGTCGAACAACGATCCGACGGAGTAGTTGCGGTTGACGTCGACGCCCCACGCGTCGCGGAACGCCGGGTCGCGCGACGCGCCGGTGCAGTGGTTGACCAGGTTCTTGCGCTGGAAGTTGTAGTCGGCGAACGAGTAGTTGGCGCCGTCGGGGTTCACCGTCGGGATGACGAAGACGTCGACCTTGTCGAGCAGGTCGCGGGTGGCCGGGTCGGTGCGCGCGTTCGCCAGCAGTCGCTCGGCGAACTCAAGGGTCACCAGCGGCGTCGCCCATTCCCGCGCGTGCTCCTGCGAGTAGGCGAGCACGCCGATCCGCGACCCGTCGCGGTGCAGGCCGATCCGCAGTGCCTGCACCGTCCACGGCCGGTGCGGGGCGTCGCCGGTGAGCCCGTCGTCGAGCGTCACGGGTCCGGTGACCGGCATCGGCAGCCCGGCCGAGCCGCTCTCGACGAACGCGGTGAACCGGTCCGGGAACCGCGCGGTGATGAGCGCGGCGACGTCGTCGGTGGTGCTCACCGTCTTGCCGGCGTTGTCGGTGGCGAGCGACACGGTGAGGACCCGGTCGCGGAACCGCACCGTCAGCGGGCGGTTCGGCGCGCCCGGATCGACGGTGCGCACCTGGATCCCGTCGACGTTCTGGTCACCGAACTTGACAGATTCCACGACGACGGCGGCCACGGCCGGGTCGCCGAGGTACGCGGTGGCGGTGCGCCGGTAGCCCTGGGTGCGGTTCGGCAGGTCGATCACGTCGACGAGGTCGCGGTACTGCCGGCCGAGCCGCCGGATCCGGGCCTGGATGTCCAGCGGGGTGGCGTACGCGTCGATGAAGTCCTTCTGGTAGCCGCTCGGCAGCGGCGGCGGGGTGGATCCGGGCCAGGCCGCCGGCGTCACCGGACGCGCGGTGCCGCCCAGGCTGGACACGGCCGTCACCTGCACCGGCCGCGCGGGCAGCGGTTGCGGAAGCGCGACGTGGTACTGGTACTCGCCGGCGTCCTCGAACCGGAACAGGTCGTAGGAACCGGTGGTGCCGTCGGCGGTGCGCCAGGTGACGGTGATCTCGACGTCCGGGTCGTCGGTGGCCGTCGTCGCGACCTGGGTCTGCAGGAACGTCTGGCCGTTGCTCGTCCACCAGTAGGCCTGCAGGAAGTGCAGGGTGTCGGCGGCATTGATGCCCTGGGTGGCGCGGACGCTGGCCCGGTAGCGGGCGGTGCCCTCGCCGGCCCGCTGCACCACCTGGATCAGCCGCGCGCCGCGGGCGGTCAGCGCGGCGAGTTCCGCGCCGGTGAGCACGAGGTCGACGCGCACGCGGCTGCCGTCGGCACGCGGGCGGGTGGCGATGTCGGCGCCGGCCGTGACGAGTTCGTCGAACATCGCCTCGGTCGGCAGTTCGACCCGGACGAGCGCCCGCTCGGCGGGTCCAACGGATGGCGCGGCGGCGGCGGGCGCCGGCACCGCGGCGGCGGCCGGCCCGGCGACGGCGGCGGACGGGACGAGGATCGCGGCGAGCGCGGCGGCGAGCGGCGCCCGCCATCGGCGTGGTCTCATGGCTCCCCCTTACAGATCGACCCATGTCGCTTCCACGCCAGTCGATGCGAAGAGAGAAGTCAAGAGCCGCTTCGTGCCGCGCGGCGGGCCCGGTACGCGTTGACGGCCGCCCGGTTGCCGCAGCCCGCGTCGCAGAAGCGTTTGGACCGGTTCTTCGACAGATCGACCAGGACCCCGCCGCAGTCGGGGAACTCGCAGATCCGCAGGCGTCGCAGCTCCCCCTCCCGCACGACGTCGACCATCGCCATCGCCGCCTCGACGGCCATCCGGTCGGCGAGCGGGGCGTCGGACGGCGTCGCGTGCAGGTGGTACGACCACTCGTCGTGGCGCACGAGCTGCGGCAGCGCGTTCGCCTCGCGCAGCAGCGTGTTCACGATCTCGACGACCTCGTCCTCGTCGGCCTCCCAGATGCGCCGCAGCCGGGGGCGCAGCGCGCGGACCGCGCGCAGCTCGGCCTCGGTGCGTTCGTGCCGCCCGGTCCATCCCCAACGGGCGACGAACGCGGCGAGCGCGGCGGTGTCGGGCAGCTCCTCGCCGTCGGGATCGTCGGTGTTCACAAGCGCGGCCGCCGCCGCGAGCGCCACCTCGGTGTCATGAGCGAAAAGCACGTTGACTCCTGTCACACGAATCGGCTAGTGTCATGAGTGTAAACGCACTTTGCATATTACTCCGGGAGGTCTCGATGCGCGCCGAACGTACCGCCGCAGCCGGGTTGGGCCTGGCGCTGCTGTCCGCCGCCACGTTCGGCACGTCCGGGATCTTCGCCCGCTCGCTCATCGAGGCCGGCTGGTCGGCCGACGCCGCGGTCGCCGCCCGCATCGGCATCGCCGCGCTGGTGCTCGCCGTTCCGGCGCTGCTCGCGCTGCGCGGCCGCTGGCACGTCGCCCGGCGCGCCGCCGGCACCATGGGCCTGTTCGGGCTGCTGGCCGTGGCCGGCGCCCAGGTCGGCTTCTTCAACGCCGTGCGGTACCTGCCGGTCGGGGTCGCGCTGCTGATCGAGTACTCGGGGATCGTGCTCGTGGTGCTGTGGATGTGGGCCGTGCACGGCCAGCGCCCGCGCCGCCTCACGATCGCCGGCGCGGTCACGGCGCTGTTCGGGCTCGTGCTCGTGCTGAACCTCACCGGTGCGGGGCACATCGAACCGCTCGGCGTGCTCTGGGGTCTGGCCGCCGCCGTCGGGCTGGCCGCCTACTTCGTGCTGTCCGCGCGCATCGACACGGAGCTGCCGTCGGTCTCGCTGGCCGCGGGCGGGATGGCAATCGGTGCCGTCCTGCTGTTCGCCCTCGGCGCGGTCGGCGCGATGCCCATGGAGGCCACGTTCGGCGACGTCGACTTCGCCGGCATGCGCACCAGCTGGATCGTGCCCGTGATCGGCCTGTCCCTCATCGCGGCGGTGGTCTCCTACGTGGCCGGGATCGGCGCGGCGCGGGCGCTCGGCGCGGCGGTGTCGTCGTTCGTCGGCCTGACCGAGGTCATGTTCGCTGTGCTGTTCGCCTGGATCGCGCTGGGCGAGCTGCCGTCGGCGATCCAGGCCGCCGGTGGCATCCTGATCGTCGCCGGGATCGTGCTCGTGCGGCTCGACGCGCTGCGCCGGTCGCCCGATGCGACCGCGACCGACCGCGCGGCCGAACCCGAACTCACGGCCGCGCGGTGAGACCGCGGTGACCGCGGCCGCGCGCGGGAAGCGCGCGGCCGCGGAGGCCTCAGAGGTCGACGGCGTCCTCGACCTCGCCGCCGTGGACGATCAGCGCGTAGATGGCGATGATGTCGACAACGATGATGGTGACGCTCCAGATCGGGTACGCCGCGAGGAACGCCACGTTGGAGAGCACGCTGACCACCGCCATGACCACGCCGACGACGCGGGCCCAGGTCTGGCCGAGCATCACGCCGAAGCCGGACACGACGGCGGCGACGCCGAGCAGCATGTGGACGAAGCCCCAGGTGGTGTAGCTCACGCTGGTGAGCGTGCTGTCATTTCGGACGACGAAGAAGCCGTCGTCGAACAGCGCCACGACGCCGACGATGATCTCGTAGAACCCGACAAGGAGCATCAACGTCGCGGCGAAGAAGACCCAACCCACCCATTTGCGGCTGGGCTCGCGGTAGACCGGCTCGTCACTCATCTCGATTGCCTTCCGGGATCGGTTCTCAGCAGGTGTCGGCCATGGCGTCGCCGAGGTTGTTCACGGCGGAGCCGAGGCTGTCGATGGCGTCGCTGACCACCGCGAGCGTGGCCGCGGTCGGATCGGCCTTCGCCGCCGAGACGCTCGTCGTCAGCTGGTCGGCGGCGGTCTTGACGGCCGTCACCTGCGGCTCGAACTGCGTCTTCGCGTCGGTGCCCAGCTGCTGGAGGTCCAGCTTGAGCTGGTCGAGGCTGGTACGTACCTGGGACAGGCCGTTCTCGCTGACATTGGCGTCGCGCACGTGGTCGGCGGAGTTGCGCACGGCGTCGAGGCTGTCGCACACCGCCGGCTGGTTGTCGTCGGCGCAGCCGGCCAGGGCCAGGACCACCAGCAGAGCCGCCGCCGACCGGGTCGCATGTCGTCGCATGCGGGAAGAATGACCGCGCGGCGACCGCGCCGCGTCATCTGCGACGAATGAAACCGCCGTTCATCTGTCCGGGATGAACCGTCGACGGCCGGCGCTGGCCGATATTCACGGCACCATTGAACTCGAAGGGCGGTTGTCTCATGGCACAGACGCGTCACCACACCGCAGCCCGACGCCGGAGGAGCGCGCGGGTGGAGGCGGAAGAAAATCTCTCGATGTGGGTCGGATGGGTCGCCTTCGCCGGCATCGTCATGGGCACCGCCGGGCTGCTGAACATCCTCCAGGGGACCGTCGCGCTGTTCAACGACGGCTACTACACGGCGGGCGGCGACGCCTTCTCGATCGACTCAACGGTATGGGGCGTCGTCCTCCTCGCCACCGGTCTGATCCTGTGCTTCACGGGTTACGGCGTCCTGACCGGGCGGACCTGGGCACGCATCGTCGGCGTGGTGATCGCATCGATCGACGCGGTCATCAACTTCGCGTTCATCGGCGCGTTCCCGATCTGGAGCATCCTCGCCGTCTCGCTCAACCTCATCGCGATCTACGCGATTTCGGTGCACGGACGCGAAGCCCAGATCCTCCGATCGTGAGCTGAGTTCAGAACGGTGTCGGAATGTGGTGCAGCGGCAGATCGGGCCGACGGTAACCGTTGGCCTTCTGCCGCTTGGGCAGCGACACGTTCGGCCGGTCCAGCTTGCTGTACGGGATGCTGCTCAGCAGGTGGCTGATGATGTTCAGGCGCCCGCGCTTCTTGTCCTCGGTGACTGCGACGTACCAGGGTGCCCACGCCGTGTCGGTGGCGTGGAACATGTCGTCGCGTGCTCGCGAGTAGTCGTACCAACGGCTGTACGACTTCATGTCCAGGTCGGAGAGCTTCCAGACCTTGCGGGGATCGTGGATGCGGCTCTCCAGCCGACGCGTCTGCTCCTCCGGACTGACTTCCAGCCAGTACTTGAGCATGATCACACCCGAGTCGACGATCGCCCGCTCGACCCCGGGAACGAGCTGCAGGAATCCCTTGACCTGCTCCTCGGTGCAAAAGCCCATGACGCGCTCGACACCGGCGCGGTTGTACCAGCTCCGGTCGAAGATCACGACCTCGCCGGCGGCCGGCAGATGCGGCACGTACCGCTGCATGAACATCTGCGAGCGCTCCCGCTCGGACGGCGCCGACAGCGCCACGACCCGGAAAGTCCGCGGGCTGACCCGCTCGGTGATGGCCTTGATGACGCCGCCCTTGCCCGCGGTGTCCCGGCCCTCGAACACGATGCACACCTTCGCGCCGGTCGCCTTCACCCACTCCTGCATGGCGACGAGCGAGCCGTGCAGGCCCCGCAGGTGCTTGCGGTACTCTCTTTCCTTCATCCGCTTCACGTCGTCGCCCTGCTGCGGGACGAGGGTTCCTGTCGAGGCGTGGTGATTCTTGGTCATTTGACGGCCACTCCGATGCGCTCGTTCCTAGCGTGCGCCGGCGAAACCGCCTGGCGCGCGTCGATTGTCGGCTGCGATGTGCGACGCCGCCGGATCCACTTGCTGATCTCCACCACCAATGCCAACGGCAGGGCGAGCGCGATGCACGCCAGCCACTGGGGACCGGTGAGGGGCTTGGTGAGCATGCTTTGCTGCAGGAAGTCCACGCGCGTGGCGAGCACCACCATGCCAACCGGGATCAACCCGATGGCCATGGCCTTGAGGACCGGCGCGGCGAACCCGCTGCCGGGGTCGCGCCGGTTCGACAGGGCGTTGAAGACCGTGCCGATCCCCATCACGGCGAAGGTCATGGTCACGGAGGCGGTCGGCACGGTGGTGCTCGGCTCGTCCGGGCCGGCGACCAACGGAATCAGCGCGCCGATGAAAAGCACCGCGGCGTAGAGCAACCAGAACACGATGGCTGTGCGGTTGCTGATGGGTACCTTTGGATCGCGCGGCGGACGGTGCATGACGTCCGGATCGCCCGGATCGACCGCAATGATGATCACGCCCGTCGCGGTGGCGAAGAACAACAGGTACAGCACCATCGAGGGGGTCATCGCGACGCCCTGGTTCAGGTTGAACGCGGTCGCGGCGACGAACAACAGCACGAGCGACAGCAGCTGCGTCATCTGGTACCGCACGTACGCCACGATCTTCTCGTAGACCCGCCGGCCGATCTCGACGGCGCGCACCAGCGTGCCGAAGTTGTCGTCGGTGAGGACCATCCGGGCGGCCTGCTTGGTGACCTCGCTGCCGCTGCCCATCGCCACGCCGATGTCGGCCTGCTTGAGCGCCGCGGCGTCGTTGACCGCGTCGCCGGTCATCGCGACGATCAGGCCCTGCTCCTGCATGGCCCGGGCGAGCCGCAGCTTGTCCTCCGGCGACACCCGGCCGAAGACGTGCAGGCGCGGCAGCCGTTCGGCCAGTTCCTCGTCGGACATCGCCTGCAGTTCGGCGCCGGTGATCGCGCCCGGCCCCAGGCCCAGCGACGCACCGATCGCCTGCGCGGTGACGGCATGGTCGCCGGTGATCATCCGGACGTCGATGCCGGCGTCGAGCGCCGTGCGCACGGCGGCCTTGGCCTCGGCCCGCAACGGATCGATGATCCCGACCATCCCGACGAACATCAGGCCCTCGGTGAGGGACATGGGATCGCCCGTCATGCGGGACTCGTCGGCATCGTCGATGAACCTGGCCGCGAACGCCAGCACCCGCAGGCCCTGCCGGCCCATCCGCTCGTTGGCGGCGTCGATGTCGGCCCGCACGTCGTCGATGGGCACCTGAGCGCCGCGAATGGCGCTCCCTGAGGTGGTGCACCGGCCGAGCACCACGTCGGGGCCGCCCTTGACGAGCTCGACGAGGCGCTCCGAACCGTCGACGCGGAGCCGGTGGTAGGTGGCCATGAACTTGTAGTCGGAGTCGAACGGCACCTCGGCGAGGCGCGGGTACGCGCGCCGGGTCTCGCCGGCGTCGACGCCGAGCTTCGCCGCCAGCACCACCAGCGCCGCCTCGGTCGGGTCGCCGACGACGCTGCCGTCCGTGCTCACCGTCGCGTCGCTGCACAGCACCAGCCCCGAGGCCAACCGGGTGAAGTCGGGAGTCGGCACGCCGGCCACCGACCGGATGTCGCCCGACATGCGGTAACCCTCGCCGTCGACGGTGAACCAGGCGCCGTCGGCGTAGACCACCGACACCATCATCTGGTTCATCGTCAGGGTGCCGGTCTTGTCGGAGTTGATGGCGCTGGTGGCGCCCAGCGTCTCCACGTCGGTCAGGTTCTTCACGACCGCCTTCGCGTCGGCCAGGTGACGCGCGCCGTACGAGAGCAGCGCCGACACGAAGGCCGGCATGCCCGTCGGGATCGCCGAGATGGCCATCGCCGTGCCCAGCAGCAGGATCTCGTTCAGCTCCATGCCGCGCGCCCACGCGACCACCACGATGAAGGCCACCGCGGTCCAGGCGATCAGGCCGAGCACCTTCGTCAGCGACCCGAGTTCCTTCTGCAACGGCGAGCGGGCCCGCTTGACCGACGTCAGCATCGTCGCGATCCGGCCGAGTTCGGTGTTCATGCCCGTGGCCGTCACGACGATCGCCGCGGTGCCGCGGGTCACCGACGTGTTCTGGAACACCATGTTCGACCGGTCGCCCAGCGCCACCTCGTCGGAGGCCAGGACGGCCGGGCTCTTCGGGACCGGCGCGCTCTCCCCGGTCAGCGCGGCCTCCTGCACCTCGAGCGTCGCCGACTGGAGGATCCGGCCGTCGGCCGGGACGAGGTCACCGGCTTCGACGTGCACCACGTCGCCGGGAACGACATCGACGGCGGGCACGAGTTCGAGCGTCCCGTCGCGGATCACCTTGGCCTGCGGGACCTGCATCTTCTCCAGCGCGTCGACGCTGGCCCGCGCCGAAAGCTCCTGGCGCGCGCCGAGAACGACGTTCAGCGCGATGAGCAGGCCCACGATGATCGCCGTCGACACCTCGCCGATGGCCAGACTGACGACGACGACCGCCACCAGCATGATGTTCATCGGATCCCGCAGTTGTTGCAGCGCGATCATCAGAACCGACGGTGGCTTCTCGCTGACGATGCGGTTCGGCCCGTCTTTCGCCAGCCGGGCCGTGGCTTCCGCGTGGGTCAACCCGCTGCCGGCGTCGCTGTCCATCGCGGTGACGACGAGCGCCCCGTCCGCGGCGAACCAGGGCCGGCGCCCGTTGGCCGCGCCGGGCGGCTGTTCGGTGACGCCCGTGCCGGCGGCACCGGTCCTGTCCGTCATCAAGCGCCTCCGTGCGATGCGGCACCGCGATGCGGCACCGTGGTCGCGGTCCAGCGTGTGCAGGGCCGGTACCCGGGCGCCTCACCCCCCGGGAATGGTTCGGGGTTCCGCGCCGCCGTTCGGCGCCCGAAAGCCATCCACCCGGAGCGATCTCGCGCCCCCGCGCGCGGGTCTAGGTTCCGCGACAAAGACTCGGAGACTAGGAGAAGGCCATGCGTCCCGGAGCAGACCACCGACGATCGGGCCCGCTGCTCGTCCTGTTCGCGGTCGCGACCGCGGCCGTGTTCGGGCTCGGCGCGTGCGGAGACGGCAGCGGGGAGGGCCCGACGCGGCCGAGCGAACGACCGACCGCCGACGCGACCCGGACCACCCCTCCCGACGAGACCGCGACGCCGACGGACCGGCCGAACCCGTCCCGGAACACCGACCGGCCGGACCGGACGCAGCCGCCGGCCACGACCGAGCCGCCGGCGCAGACCCAGCCGCCGCAGACCCAACCGCCGCAGACCCAGGCGCCGCCGCAGACCCAGGCGCCGCCGCAGACGCAGCCGCCGGTACAGACTCAGCCGCCGCCGCAGCAGACGCAGCCGGCGCAGCCGGCCGCCCCGACCACGACGGCGTCCGCGCCGGACACCGCGGCCGCCGCCGAGCAGGAGACCATCGGCGACGTCGGATGCCTGCTCCTGATCCTGTTGGTGGGGCTGGTGATCGGTGGCGTCGCGATCTGGCGCTCGCAGCAGAAGTCGGGCTGGGACGCCGAGGCCGCCACGCTGGTCGGCAGCACCGACGCCACCGTCGCGCAACTGCCTTCGGTGCTCACCACGACGACCGGCGGGCAGCGGGGGCTGACCTGGCCACCGCTGCGGGCCGCGTTCGCCGACCTGATCGGGCGCTGGGGAGAGCTCGCGTCACGGGCGTCCATCGAGGAGCGGCGCGTGTGGGCCATGCAGATCCGTGAACTGATCCAGAACCTGGTGCTGGCCGTCGACGCCGAGAACGAGGCGATGGCGTTCGACTACGACTGGCGGCTCCTGCGCCCGCGGACCGTTGCCGCCGAGCAGGCGCTGACGGCGATGATCACCGCTCGACCCGCACCCGGCACGCAGCCCGGCGCCCCGGTCGGCGCGCAGGTAGGCGCGCAGTCCGGCACCCAGTCCGGCACCCAGTTCGGCACTCAAGCCGGCGCCCAGGCGGGCATGC